>Ga0210386_10004037_pt1 | contig 12171 bp, 12 predicted proteins | sample IncBWH32OmetaG_FD_160091 | JGI IMG/M metagenome (GOLD analysis project Ga0210386, IMG submission 160091) | Forest soil microbial communities from Barre Woods Harvard Forest LTER site, Petersham, Massachusetts, United States - Inc-BW-H-32-O ... | reverse complement strand
CCGCCCGAGCAGTGGTACAGCAGCGGCAGCCGCCCGGCCGCGCACACCACGCGCAGCGCGGCGCCGAACGCCTCGCGCTGCCGCGCGTCCGCCACGAACCCGCGGTTGATCTCCACCATGAACTCCGCCGCCCGCCCGTCGCCGAGTTCGCGGCGCTGCCGCTCGTGGTCGCCGCTGGCGATCAGCTCGTAGACCGCGCCCAGGTCGCCGCCGCCCACCGGCAGGCTGACGAACTGGACACCGAACGGCAGCCGGTCCGCGCCGGACAGCAGCACCTCGCCCGGCGACCTGAAGTCGATCACGGTGTGCAGCCCCAGCCGGTCGATCCGCTCTCTATCCAGGCCGGACAGCTGGCTGAGCGCGTCGCCCCGGAACAGCAGCCCGCGCGCCACCTGCAGTCCGTAGCTGCTCTGGTAGCCACCCACGTCCCGCACGTTCACCGCGCCGTCCAGCTCGACATGGCGAGCTACCGCCCACTGGGCTGTCATCGGACCAGGCTCATCGCGCACCGTCCATCGTCCCTCGCCACCCTAAGCGTAATCCCATAAGCCGTTAACCAGCATGAATAGAAAAAAATCATTAATTTGCCCGAACGGAGCGTGGTACCCGCGTCCGCCCCCGGCCGTGCCTCGCAGCGCTGGCCGCGCACGCCCCGTTAGGCTGACCGGGTGAGTGAGGCAACCCATGCGGCCCGGGACCTGCTGCGCCGGTTCCCGCTGATCGACGGGCACAACGACCTGCCCTGGGCGCTGCGCGATAGGACCACCCCGGTCGACCTGGCCGAACCGGTCGCGGGCACCCACACCGACCTGCCCCGGCTCGCGGCGGGCGGCGTGGGCGCCCAGTTCTGGTCGGTCTTCGTCCCGGCCTCGATCCCCGGCGACGCCGCCGTCACTACCGTGCTCGAGCAGATCGACCTGACCCGCCGGATGATCGCGGCCTACCCGAAGGCCCTGGAGCTCGCGCTGACCGCCGCCGACGTGGAGCGGGTCTTCGCCGCCGGCCGGGTGGCCTCGCTGCTCGGCGCCGAAGGCGGCCACTGCATCGCCGGATCGCTCGGCGTGCTGCGGATGCTGTACGAGCTCGGCGTGCGGTACATGACCCTGACCCACAACCTGAACGTCGGCTGGGCCGACTCGGCCACCGATACTCCGGCGGCCGGCGGCCTGACCGATTTCGGCCGGGATGTGGTCCGCGAGATGCAGCGCCTGGGCATGCTGGTCGACCTGTCGCACGTCGCGGTTTCCACGATGCACGACGCGCTGGACGTGGCCCAGGCCCCGGTGATCTTCTCGCATTCCAGCGCCCGCGCGGTCTGCGACAACCCGCGCAACGTGCCCGACGAGGTGCTGGCCCGGCTGCCAGGCAACGGCGGCGTGTGCATGGTGACGTTCGTGCCCGGCTTCGTATCGCAGGAGGTCTCGGACTGGCTGGCCGGCCTCAAGGCCGAAGCCGCCCGCCGCGGCCTGGATCCCAAGCACCTCCCCGAGCTATTCAGCATCAAGGCCGAGTGGGAGGCCGCCCATCCGCAGCCCCAGGCCACCCTGGCCCAGGTCGCCGACCACGTCGACCACGTCCGAGCGGTGGCCGGCGTCGAGCACGTGGGCCTGGGCGGCGACTTCGACGGTACCCCGGACGTCACCGCCGGCCTGGAGGACGTGTCGACCTACCCGGCGCTGTTCGCGGAGCTCCTGGCCCGGGGCTGGACCGGGCCCGACTGCGCCGCCCTCGCTGGCGGTAACCTCCTGCGCGCCCTCCGCGCCGCCGAGTCCGCGGCCGCGTCAGGTGCCTAGCAGCTCTCGGATCCGCATGGCCGGGGCCTTGCGCCTGTTGACCTGGCCCGCGCTGGAGGCGTCCGGTGCGGACGCCGCGGTCACCGCCCGCGACGGCGGCGTGTCGTCCGGGCCGTACGCCACGCTCAACCTGAGCCTGTCCGTGGGCGACGACCCGGCCCGCGTCCTGGAGAACCGGCGCCGCCTGGCCGCCGCCCTCAGCGCGAACCCCGGTGACTTCGTCTTCGCCCGCCAGGTGCACGGGGCCGGGGTGCGGATCGTCGGCCCGTCGGACCGGGGGAGCGGCGCGTTTACCCTGGACGACGCCACGCCGGACACCGACGCGCTGGTCACCACCTCCCCGGACGTGGTCCTGGCCATCTTGACCGCGGACTGCGTGCCGATCGTGCTGCACGATCCGGTGGCCGGCGTACTGGCCTGCGTGCACGCCGGCTGGCGCGGCACCGTCGCCCGGGTACCGGCCGCCGCCGTGGCCGCGATGCAGTCCCTCGGCTCCCGCCCGTCAGACATCCTGGCCGGCATCGGCCCCGCCGTCGCTCCCGCCCGCTACCAGGTCGGCCCCGATGTCCACCAGGCCGTCATCCGGTCCTTCGGCCCCGCCGCGGCGACCTTCCTTCGCCCCGACCCCGCTGCCCCCGACCGCTGGCTTCTCGACCTGTGGTCCGCCACCCGCCACGTCCTCCGCCAAGCCGGCCTCCCCGACCCCCAGATCCACACCACCACCATCCCCACCGGTCTCCTACCCTCTGCCGCCCCCACCGCCCCGCCGGGCCACGGCTACTTCTTCAGTGACCGGGTCGCGCGCCCATGCGGCCGCCTAGCCCTCGTCGCCCGCCTCCGCGCCCCGGGCGTCAAGCGATGGGTCTGACCACCTACTGGCTCTAGGCGTAGCGGAAACGTCCGCTTCCGCCCGGCCAGGTTCTGAGATCTCCACGCGACCTGCAGACCGCCTCCATGTCACCTTCACCCCAGAAAACGAGAAGTGAACGTGCGTCCGGAAAGTGGGGGGACGCCGCATCTAGGAGGGGTATTCATGGAGCGGTTCGACGGCCTGGCCGGCGCGATGGCCCAGCCCACCGGGGGCCAGCAGTACGGGGACCTGGTGATCGTAGCGACCGGGGCCGAGGGCGGCCCCGGTCCTGACGCTGTCTGGATCGGGAGGGTGGGCGACGGCGGGTACGGCTGGTCTGGCTGGTCCGGGATCGGCGAGCCCGCAGGCGGGGCCCGGCCCTGCCGCCCAGCGGTGGCCCGGGGTGCCGGCGGGCTCCTGGAGGTCGTTGTGGTGAGCCAGGACGGCGCGGTGTGGTACGTCCGCGAGGACGGATCCGCGGCCGGCTGGTCGGCCTGGCAGTCGCTCGGGCAACCGGGCGGGGAACCGGTCGTCGCCGCGCACGTGGGCTCTCGTCCGCCGGATCCGGCACCGGTGCTCATCAGCCACGCCGACGAAAGCCTTGAGATCTTCGTGGTCCGCAACGACTTCACCGTGTGGCACATCTGCCAGGTGCAGCCCGGGGGAACCTGGTCGGGCTGGGAATCGCTAGGCCGCCCCGGTGGGCAGCACGTCGGGACAGTGGGACCGCTGGTCGCGGGGATCAACACCGACGGCAGCCTGGAGCTCTTCACCACCGACAACAATGGCGCGGTTCAGTACTGCCGCCAGTTGCAGGCGGGCCGCGACGCCTGGTCAGGCTGGGAACCGCTGGGTAGCCCTACTGGCCACCTGGCCGGCCCCAGGCTGGCCGTGGTCCGGAACAACAAGGGCGAACTGGAACTGTTCATGGTCGGCCCGGGCGGTACCCTGTGGCACCGCTGGCAGCTCCAGCAGGTCGACGTCTGGTCGGACTGGTCCTCCCTGGGTCAGCCGGCCCTAGGCTCCCAGCACTTCGAGGTCGCCGACGTCACCGTGGCCGTGGATCGCAGCGGCGGCCTGGTCCTGTGGGCCACCTCGCCGGTACCCGCGCCTGCGTCTCCCGGGTCTCCTCCCTGGCTGTGGTTCCGAACCCAGGGGCGCCCGGGCACCCCCTGGGCGGAATGGCAGGAGTACCCGCTCAAGGCGGGCTCCACGACAACCAGGCCCGTCGAGGGGCCGGTGCTCACGGTGCGCGTCACCCAGCTAGTCCTGTTGCTGCGCGAATCCGACACCGCGAACATCTATCTGATAGATCAGGTCGCGAACGATGTCAGCGGAACCACTGACTGGGGCTACGAGTACGTGCCGTTTTGAGCCGATGTGACGGTCGGATCAGCCGCCGGGGGTTGGCTGCCCGGCCCGGCTGCCTGCGTTGTCATGGCTGAGCAGGTCGCCGGGCTGGCAGTCCAGGGCCTGGCAGATCCGGGTCAAGGTGCTGAACCGGATCGCCCGGGCGTGGCCGTTCTTCAGGATGGACAAGTTGACCACGCTGACGCCGACCCGCTCGGATAGCTCGGTCAGGGTCATGCCCCGGTCGGCGAGGAGCTTGTCGAGGTGGATGGCGATGGCGTGGTCGTCCGGGGCCGTGGGCGGCACTACACCGTCCCCTCGAGATCGGCGCGCATGCCGGCGCTGATCCGCATGACCCGGGCGAAGACGATCAGGCCCAGGCCGAACCAGACGACCGGCCACGACACCCCCCAGGACGCCGGCCAATGGGCCCAGTTGACGTTCCAGGTGACCAGCTGGCCCAGCAGGTTCACCCGGGCGAACCCTTCGGCAAGGGTGGCCACCAGCTCACCGGCCAGCAGCCACCAGCCGAGGATCAGCACCAGCCGGGCGGCCTGGACGGTGAAGACGCCGTCGCGGGCGGCGGCGCGGGCCAGCCGCATCGCCAGGTAGAGCGCGCCGAGGCGGAGCAGGTCAATGGGCAGCAGGCTGACCGTGAAGGCCAGGGCCTGGCCTGGGGTGGGATGGGCGGTGCACAGGCTCGCGGCGTTCCAGGTGCCCTGCACGCCAGCGGACAGGCCGGCTTGACTGAGCCCGTTGCCGGCGTGCTGCAGCAGTGGTGGCGCTGTTTCCAGGCAGACGGCCGGGGACCCGCCGGCCGGGCCGCCGAAGCCGAACCAGGGATGCTGGCCAAACAGGGCAAGTATCACCCGGAGCCCGGTAGCGAGGACGGCGAACCAGAACACCCAGGTGACCACCGTGGCGAGTATGTCCAGCCGGCTGCGCGGCTTGAGGGGCTTGAGGGTAGATGCGGACATCAGGGTCCTCGCTTATCGAATATCGTTAATATCGATGATCGTAACTAACGAAAATCGTTATGACAAGAGCGCGTACGCCACGGCGCGGTGGAGTCGGCCGATACCCTTAGCCGAGATGTCAGAGCGGGGCGCCTCGATCATGGGGCGGCGCGCTGGACTGGCCGGACGGTTGGGGAATTCATTCACGATGTCTGTATCCAGCAGGTTGCCGCAACCATCGGCTCGCGGAAGCGTGTTCCGGTACGAGAACTGGGCCGTGGACGAGCAGCTCGGCACCCTGACCTGCGGGTATTCGCTGGACGGGCGGGAGTTCACCGAACGCGTCACGCTGGCCCCCGGCCCGCGCTGGCATACCGACGCGGCCCGGGCCGCCGCGCGGCTGGTGTTCCTGCTCGCGGGCGTGTCCTACTACAAGACCGCGGCACCGCCGGTCATCGACCTGGGCCCGACCGCGCTGACCGACGCCGAGCTGGCCTTCCTGCGCGAGTTCTACCTCCAGGGCCTCGCTGAGTTCGCCTACCGCAACACCTTGGACCTGACCCCGCTGCGCATCGAGGCACACCGGGCCGACGCCCGGCCTCCCGGCCAGCAAGAGCCGACGACACCGCAAAGAGCCCTCGTCCCGTTCGGCGGCGGGATCGACTCGATCGTGGTCGTGGAGCGGGTCCGGCGGCTGGCCGACGCCGCGCTGTTCGTGGTGAGCAGGCCGGACGACCGGTTCGCGGCGATCGAGGAGCCTGCCGCGGTCACCGGGCTGCCGGTGGTGCGGGCCGAGCGGGAGATCGACCCGCAGCTGCTGCGCTCGGCCGAGCTGGGCTTCCTCAACGGGCACGTGCCGGTGACCGGGATCCTGTCCGCGATCGCGGTGCTCGCCGCGGTGCTCGAGGACCGGGACGCGGTCGTCATGTCCAACGAGTGGTCGGCGTCCATCCCGACGCTGCAGTACCAGGGCCGCCCGGTGAACCACCAGTACTCCAAGAGCGCCGACTTCGAGGCCGCGTTTCGCGGTGTACTCGCGGGCGGCCCCGATTACTTCTCCTGGCTGCGGGACCGGACCGAGCTGTGGGTGGGCCGGGAGTTCGCTGGTCTCGAGGCGTACCACGGGTCGTTCCGGAGCTGCAACAAGGCGTTCTACACCGACCCGGCCCGCCGCCTGGATCACTGGTGCGGCCAGTGCGACAAGTGCTGCTTCATCGACCTGATCCTGGCGCCGTTCATGCCCGCCGAGGCGCTCCGGCGGATCTTCATCCAGACCGGCGAGCCGCTGGACGACCCGGGGCTGGCCTCCAAGTTCCGGGCCCTGCTGGGCGCCGGCGCCAAGCCGTTCGAGTGCGTCGGCGAGGTCAACGAGTGCCGGGCCGCGGTCCTGCTGGCCGCGCGGCGGGACGACCGGGGCGAAAGCCGCCTGCTCCAGGAGTTGGCCGCCGAAGTCGCCAGCTGGCCCGACGCGCCGACGGCCGCCGACGCCGCCGCCATGCTGCGGCCCGCCGGAGGGAGCTTCATCCCGGCCGGGTACCGATGACCGACCCCCGCCCGAAACTCTCCTGGTCCGACCTGCCTGGCGCCCGGGTCGGCGTCTGGGGCCTGGGCCGTGAGGGCCACGCCAACCTCCGCAAGCTGCGATCCCTCGGGGTGGAGCCGGTCCTGGTCGACGACCATCCGGGCGGCCCGGACGTGCTCGCCACCGGCGACGGCGGGCTGGCCGCGCTGGAACGGTGCGACGTGGTGGTCAAGACGCCCGGCCTGAGCCGGTACCGGCCCGAGGTGGCCCGCCTGAACGGGCTGGGCATCCCGGTGGTCGGCGGCCTGGGCCTCTGGCTGGCCGAACGAGCCGAACGGGACCTGAGCAGGGTCCTGTGCGTGACCGGCACCAAGGGCAAGAGCACCACCGCGTCGGTCACCGGGCACCTGCTCACCGGGCTGGGCTACCGGTGCCTGGTCGGCGGCAACATCGGCGTCGTGCCCTACGACCCGGCCGAACCAGCCCCGGCGGGCGACTTCGACTACTGGGTCATCGAGGTATCCAGCTACCAGGCCACCGACCTGCCGTGCACGCCCCCGGTAACCGCGGTCACCTCGCTGCACCCAGATCACCTGGACTGGCACGGGGGAGTGGAGCAGTACTACCGGGACAAGCTGTCCATGTGCACCCAGCCCGGGGCCGACGTGACCGTAGCCAACGGCGACAGCGACCTGCTCAGACAGCACGAAAAACAGCTCGGGCCGCGGGTCGAATGGGTGTCGCAGGACGATGACCCGGACGCGGACTGGATGGCGCCGCTCGGGCTGCTCGGCCGGCACAACCGGCGCAACGCGCTGATCGCCCGCCGGTGCCTGGCCGCCCTCGGCGTGTCCGGAGCCAGCGACGACACAACGCTGCGCGCCGCGGCGTGCGGCTACCAGGGGCTGCCCAGCCGGCTCGCGCCGATCGGGACGGTCGCCGGGGTCACCTTCGTCGACGACAGCCTGTCCACCAACGTGCTGCCCACCCTGGCCGCACTCGACGCGTTCCCCGGCCGGAAGATCGCGCTCATCGTGGGCGGCCACGACCGGGGCATCGACTACGCCCCGCTCGCCGCGGGCGTACGGGCCCGCGACGCGCCGACCCTGGTCCTGACCCTGCCGGACAGCGGACCCCGGATTCGCGCCGTGATCGAAAAGAACGCAGCGGGCATAGAGGTGACCGACTGCCCGGACCTGGACGAAGCCGTGGCCGCGGGCTTCCGGTGGGCCCGGCCCGACGGGGTGGTACTGCTGTCCCCGGCCGCGCCGAGCTTCGGGCGGTTCCGTGACTACCGCGACCGCAGCGAAGCCTTCGCCTCCGCCGTGCGAGCGATCAGCTAGACCCGACCCGGGTCAGGTTCTGACCCCGGTCACGGCGCGCATCCCCGGCGGCAGCTCCGCGGCGCCGAACGATGTCCGCACCGTGGCCGTCACGCCGTGCGAAGCCAGCAGCGCCGGGATCAGCGACGTGTCGACCAGCACGTTCTCGTGATGCTCGCTGCCACGCCGCCACGCGCCGGCCCCGTCGGGCACGAACGTGGTGACGTCCCGGACGAACACCTCCGGCGCCGGGGTCGAGAACTCGGTGATCACGGCCCAGTCCGGGCCGGCCAGGCCGCGGTTGGCCTCACCCGCACGGACCTGGCCGAACTCCAGGTCGCAGATGTCGATGGCCAGCACCCCGCCCGGCCGCAGCGCCCCGGCCATGGCCACCAGGGCCCGGTCGACCGCCGCGGCGTCCGGCAGGTAGCTGATCACGTGACCGACCGAGACGATCGCGTCCGCGGCCGGCAGCCGATCATCGGGCAGCGCCAGCCGCCGCACGTCCACCTCCGGACCCAGCGCCGCCCGGGCCAGCTCCACCATGGCGGCCGACGCGTCGGTGGCGATGACCCGGTGCCCGGCGGCCAGCAGGTGCCCGGTCAGCGCCCCGGCGCCGCAGCCGACCTCGAGGACGAGCCCGCCCCGCACCGGGGCCAGCAGGTCCAGCAGCCCCGGCGCGCAGCGGTCGGCGTGCTGCCCGAAGCCGCGGGCGTGCACCAGGGCGAGATCGTGCTGGTAGTACTCCACGTCAGCCGTCCACGGTGATGCCGAGGTGGCGGGCCAGGTACGGGGCCAGGGCCACGAGCTGGACGCTGTCGATGGTCGCGCCGCGCAGCGCGTCGAATCCGGCCGTGATACCCAGCGAAGCACCGCGCAGGTCCACATCCGTACACGAAACCTTCGTGAAGTCCGCACCGGTCAGGGTGCACCCGGCGAAACTGACCCGCAGCAAGGTGGCGCTGCCGAAGTCCACGTCGCGCAGCACGCAGTCCTCGAAGGCGACGTCGGTGAGCACGGCGGTGCGGAAGTTCACCGAATCGAGCTTGCCGTCGCGGAACGTGACCCGGCGCAGCGCGGCCGAGAAGGCCTGTACCCCGGCCAGCGCGCAGCCGCCCAGGGTCGTATCCTGCCAGCCGGTTTCGGACAGGTCGGTGGCCACGAACCGGGTGTCGCGCAGCGCCACGTCGGTGAACCTGCTCTTGCGCAGCCGCCCGCCACTGAACGACGCGCTGACAAACGAACAGTCCAGGAAGTGACAGCCGCCCGCGGCGGCCTCGTCGAACGTGGCGTCGGCGAAGCGCACGCCCTCGTAGTCCTCGTCCTGCTCCAGATCGCCTTCGAACCGGGTGCGCTGCGCCATGCGGTCGACTCTAACGCCAGACCGCGGCCGGGGCAGCGCCTAACTGCGCAGGTAGGTCAGGACCGCCAGGACCCGGCGGTGATCTTCCGCCGCCTGCAGCAGGCCGAGCTTGGCGAACAGGTTCCCGACGTGCGTCTCCACGGTCTTGGGCGACATGTACAGCTGCGTCGCGATTGCGTGGTTGGACCGGCCCTCGGCCATCAGGGCCAGTACGGCCAGCTCGCGTTCGGTCAGGGTCTGCAGCGGGCTGTCCCGCCGCGGCCGGGCGACCAGCCGGGATACGACCTGCGGGTCGATCACCGACTCGCCCGCGCTCACCCGGCGGATCGCGTCGGTGAACTGGGCGATGTCGGCGACCCGTTCCTTGAGCACGTAGCCGATCCCGCGCGGATCCCCGGCCAGCAGCTCAAACAGGTGCTCGGTCTCGACGTGCTGGGACAGCACGATCACGGCCGTGCCCGGCCACCGGCGGCGGATCTCCAGCGCCGCCTGCAGGCCCTCAGTCGTCTGGGTGGGCGGCATCCGGATGTCGGCCAGCACCACGTCGGGACGGAGCGCCGCGACCAGCGAGACCAGATCCACCGCATCGCCGGCCGTGCCCGCCACGTCCAGGCCCGCGTCGGTCAGCACCCGGCGCAGGCCTTCGCGCAGCAGCACCGCGTCCTCGGCGATGACCACGCGCAGCCGCGACCGGTCCGGGACCGCCTCGGGAATCACGGACACGGCAGGTCCGCTTCCAGCCGGGTCCCGCCGCCCGGCGGGCTGTCCACCCGCAGCACGCCCCCGACCGAGGCCACCCGGTCGGCCAGGCCGCGCAACCCCGATCCCCCTTCGGCCCGGGCACCCCCGGCCCCGTCGTCGCTGACCTCGACCACGAGCCGTCCGGGCCGCCTGCGGATCGTTACCTGGGCCCCGCCGGCCATCGCATGCTTGGCCACGTTGGCCAGCGCCTCGGAGACGACGAAGTACGCGGTGGCCTCGACGGCCGCCGGGAACCGCCCGTCCGGCACCGCGGTGATCGTGGTGGGCACCGGCGAGCGCTCGACCAGCGCCTGGACCGCCCCGCTCAGCCCGGTCTCGGTCAGCACCGCGGGATGGATCCCGCGGGCCAGCTCGCGCAGCTCGGTCAGCGCCTCCCGGGCCTCCTTACCCGCCGAGGTGATCAGCGCCTCCAGCTCCGGGTCCGCCCCCGCCGCGCGGTCGCGGGCCATCCCCAGCGCCAGGCTCAGCGTCACCAGCCGCTGCTGCGCGCCATCGTGCAGATCGCGCTCCAGCCGGCGCCGTTCGGCGTCCCCGGCCTCGACGATCCGGGCCCGGGAGGCGCGGACCTGCTCGAGCTGGGCCTGCACCTCGGCCTGCAGCCGGGCGTGCTCCAAGGCCATGCTGGCCGCCGCTGCCGTCAGCTTGACCAGCTGCGGCTCGAGCTCCAGTCCCTGGTCGTAGACCAGGACGGCCCCGTCCGAGCCCGCTATCGGCACCACGGCCCGGCCGTCATCCGGCCGGTCCGCGTCGACGGCCTGGCCCGAGGTGTCCAGGTGACCGGCCCCGCCCGGCTGCCGGAACGCCAGCTGCAGCGTCGAGTCACCCAGCGCCCGGGCCAGCGCGTCCCGGAGCCGGCCCGGCGAGGCGCCCGGTTCCAGGTCGACGATGGCGGTGCCGAGCGCACCGCCCGCCGTCCGGGCCCGCACCGTGCTGATCACGAACAGGGCCGGGCCCGCCAGCAGCACCAGCGGGAGCAGGGCGTAAGTGACCGTAGCGGGAAAGTGGAACAGGCTCCCGGTCAGGATTTGTTCTGCCCCGACCGCCGCGCCGATCCACAACAGCGGGATCATGGCCCGCCGGGACCAGCCGCGCGCGGACCTCCAGTGCCGCACGATCAGGGTCAGGACGATGCCGGTGATCACGAACCCGATGAGCGCTTCAACCGTGTTGATGGCGTTCCAGGCCGACCGGGAACCATCGCCGATGAGCAGCACGTTGGCCGGGCAACTAGCGTTGCAGCCGCTGAACGCGGGATTCCAGAACATCGTCGCGGCCGTGTTGAACGCGATGTTCTGCGCGTAGTCGGCGACGACCACCCCGCACTCGAACCTGGACCGCAGCCGCCCGGTCGGCCAGGCCAGGCCCAGATGGGCCAGTGCCGCACCGTACACGGCGCCCGAGGTCACGTTTCCGATCGTCCACGCCACCGGATTGGCCAGGTTGACCAGGATGTACGGCACCAGGTAGAGGTAGCCGACGATCGTGAACAGCAGGCCCAGCCGGCTGGCCGGCCACCGCTGCCAGGCCGCTATCCCGGCCACCATGAACGACAACCCGACGACCGCGATGCTGATCTCGACCGGCGCGTACTGAGAGTTCGGGGGCCAGGACGACCAGACGAAGCAGCCCACTGTGGCAATCGCGCCCGCGATCAGGGCCGCCCGCAGCCACCGGTTCATTACGGGTCCGGGGCCAGGAACCGGCGCAGCGCCGCGCCCGACAGCTGATCCTTGGGCAGGAACCCGGCGACCGGACTGGCCGCGATCCGCCCGCCGTAATCGCGCGCCTCGCGGGTCGAGGTCAGTACCACGACCGGAGCCGGGTCTCCCGCCGGGGCGGCGGCCAGCCGCCTGGCCACCTCGAACCCGTCGAAGTCCGGCAGCGCGATGTCGAGCAGCACCAGCCCGGGCCGGACGGCCCGGACCGCTTCGGTCGCTTCCGCGCCGGTGGCCGCCTCGGCGACCGTGAAGCCGGCGGCCTCGAGCATGCCCCGGGCCAGGCTCCGGAAGCCGTCGTGGTCGTCGACGATCAAGATCGCCTCAGCTGGCTGCACGGATCCAGTCTGGCACCGCGTACGGCCGCCGGCATCAGGGCAGACCCTGAGCATTTTTCCTGGCTGGCCCGGACCGGACTTCAGGGCGCGGCCCGATTCGGTGAACCGCCGGAATTCCTAGCGTCGGCCTTGCCCGGGCATCAGTCATCCCGGGTCCGAACGGAAGGACGCGGAAATGAATCGCACCGGAAGATCCTGGC
>Ga0210386_10004035_pt1 | contig 12176 bp, 10 predicted proteins | sample IncBWH32OmetaG_FD_160091 | JGI IMG/M metagenome (GOLD analysis project Ga0210386, IMG submission 160091) | Forest soil microbial communities from Barre Woods Harvard Forest LTER site, Petersham, Massachusetts, United States - Inc-BW-H-32-O ... | reverse complement strand
ATGCCCGTATTAATGTCCCCTCCTGCTGGCATTCCCGCGCTGCGGGTCATCTTGCCCACATTCGATGACATCTGGTTCATCATGTGGTGAGGCAGGTGGCAGTGGATCATCCAATCGCCTGGATTGTTGGCGACGAACTCAACGTTCCGAGCTTGCGCCACACCGACCAGCACAGTATTGCCGGGCCACCAAGCAGCTTCTGGAATGCGACCGCCCTCGGTTCCTGTCGTATAAAAGGTGTGCCCATGCAGGTGCATCGGATGATGATCCATGCCTAGATTCACGAACCGAATGCGGACACGATCCCCAAGCCGAACAATGAGCGGAGTCGTTGCCGGGGCTGCCTTTCCATTGAGCAGCAGCCAATTGAACTCCATGTTCATCGTGTTCGGTACGGTGTTGTTGGGCAGAACCGCATACTCCTGTAGATGAATCAGAAAATCCTTGTCGCAGTGAGGGCGATAGGGTTCTCTGGGATGCATGATGAAGGCTCCAAGCATCCCTGCCATCTCCTGCATCGCCATGTGGGAGTGGTAAAAATAAGTTCCTGCCTGATGGATATTGAATTCGTAAATGAATCGCCCGCCAGGCCTCACAGGATCTTGGCTAATGCCGGGCTGCCCGTCGTTTTGAATGGCGTCCTCAAAACCATGCCAGTGAATCGAAGTCGGTTCCGGCAAGCGGTTATCGAAAATTACGCGCACACGATCGTATTGATTCACCTGAATCGTCGGGCCCGGCGCCGATCCATTGAACCCCCAGACGTCGATTGTTTTCAGCGGGCTGATCTTCTGCTTCACCACTTCTGCAATCAGGTGAAAGACCTTCGTATCGCCATCCATCGTGTAGGACAGATCGCCGATGTCGGCGGTCACAACTGGCATGTTGAAAGCAACTCCAGGACGGCCTGAGCGGTCTTCCTTCAGCATTCGACTGTTGGGGAAGGACACTCCATGCTGCGACTCGGCAAGCACTCCGGGCGCGGCAAAAAGTCCGGCGCCAAGACCGAATGCCTTCCGAATGAAGGTGCGGCGGTTACTCATAACTATCCTTATTTTGAAATGGTTATTAGACAGCAGCGCCATGTGCGAAGAGACACATTGAGCGTTGCAAAAAGTCAGGGAAGAAGATGGGACTAGATACGGAGGGATGAATCGGGACGCACAGCAACTGGCCTATTATCGCTTTTTCGACTGAGCGATGCGACAAAAGTCATTCGATGGAGCGGAGTGATCTCAGAAGAATCTGCCAACAAAGCAAGGGTCGCATCCAGAAGATTGGGAGCATCCGCGCCCTTTTGTTCACCATTCCTGACCATTGCCGGTAAACCCGATTCGCAGCCGGTGGTCTGGCAGGAATCGCTTGAGGAGAAACCAACCGTTTTGTCACAATCGATTGCCATGCTGTGACAATGGGACATCTTCATTTCGCGATTCGCAGAATGGCTGTTCACAGACGTAGTCATCAACGAGCAACTCAAATCGCAACTTAACGCGCGCATCTGAGTGCCGGCGAAAAGCAACAATAATGCCACGAAGATGAACTTCCTAAACATATACCAGCGTTTTACGGTAGCCGATTCAGCCGTTCAGGCATTGCCGATGGTTGATGGTAACATCGCCCGTTTAGAGCGGCAAAGCGGGCTGGTTTATGTAGAGAGCAAATGGCCGCGTTTTCATAAGCCTTTTAAGCCAAGCGTGTTCCATTGTGATTCAGGCGGTGAAGCATCTCGACCGATTTCTCAACCCCGTCCGGTGGTTCTCAATCCAGTCCGAGGGTTATGGACGTAGCTCGGTGATCCTGGCCACCTGTTCCTTGATTTGGGCTAGCTCCTCTTGCAGCCTCGCCACCTCGGTCTCCAACCGGCATAGACGCTCACTGCTGGATGAGATATCTGCGGCAGCCATATTGGACGGCTGCGTCCTCTCGACCAAACTTTCGGCCTCGTCCGAGAGTAAGTGCGCATACCGGATCTCTTTTGTACCCGGCTGACGTGGAAGCGCCTTCACCAGCGACGGTTGACGCTGCATAAGCCGTTGCAAAGCAGACAGCACATCCTCGAGTTCTTCAAAGCGATGCATGCGTTCCGTGCGACTGCGCAGTTCTCCCGGTGTTTGTGAGCCACGCAGCAACAATACACACAGCACAGCCACTTCGCCGCGTGTGAAGTTGAAGACCTCTTGCAGATGATGCTCGTACTTAGTCACACGGTCATCCGACCCGCGTCGAGGGCCGGCCAGACGATCATCTTCCAGACGATGCAACGCCTGCCGAACTTCATCTTCATTGAGCTGCATGACTGGCTCTCGATTGTTCTTCTGGTTGCAGGCATTCACCAATGCATTCAGCGAAAGCGGGTAATACTCCGGTGTGGTGATCTCCTTTTCAATCAGCGAACCCAGCACGCGAGCTTCAATGGCATTCAGCAGAATCGTCATGAAATGAGAGTACGCCAAGGCGAACAAGACAAGAAAATTCAGTCGGTAGCCCTTTTAAGACCGCCTCCGGACCACTTTTGCTTCGCCCCTGCGGATCACAATTGAAATACAGCTTCTTACAGGCAACCCTTTTTCCCAATCGATTCTTTCCTGTTCGGCAGAAACTTCCGCGAAATACTACGGCATCTTAATGAAGGTGAAGGTCTCGAACGGAAAGGCCTTGCGTTCGTTCGTTTCAGATCCACAATGTCAGATCCAATCGAGGTTTCTATGATTTCCGAAAATCGCAGTAATTCCCTGAACGAAGTGGTAGTCGCATATTTCACACGCAGCGAAGATGCTCAACGCGCCATCGATGATTTGGTGACCGAGGGTTTTGCGTCGCGCCAGATTGGCGCAGCCTTTCGTAGTCACATCGGAACCGCTCCAACCGGTATAGACACGGTTAATTCGAGCCCGGAAGGCACCGGCAGCTTGCGCGCGACCTACGATTCCGACTCGCTCGGCTCCGGTCCCGCATCCGGTACAAGTGCCGTCACTCCGTCAGGCCTGTCGACAGGTTCAGGCAGCGTCGTCAGTGGGGCAGGCAGACCGGGCCCCATTCCTGGTTCTGAAATTCCTCATCATCGCGAAACAACAGAGGTAGAAACTACAAAGACCGTGGCAAATCCAATGCCTGCCACCGGCGGTTTCCACGAGTCACGCGATGAAAATAATTGGTGGAATAAGCTGAAACACATTTTCAGTAGCGACTCTGAGAAGAGTAGCCGCTCTGAAGGAATTGTCAACAGCACCAGCATGAACTTTGGTACGGGCGAAGGGCACCTTGCCACTTATCCGGAAACATATGACTATGCATACTCCGGATCCGCCTTCGAAGGCGCTTTTTCCGGCATGGGCCTGCCTCAGCAACATGCACGTACACTCGTCGGGGAAATGCGCAACGGCGGAGCTATCGTCAGCGTAAGTGCCAGTGGGCGCATCTCCGATGCGGAAAAGATACTTGAGCGCAACAATGGCCGCGTCCGATACGAGGCAGCCTCAACCACTTCAACCTGGCAAGATGTTCCCGGTGAGCGCGTTCATGTTTTTGGAGAACTTTCGCGTACGTATCCTGGATATTTAAAAAAATCAGATACGATCCAGCGCAAAGCGTCCTGAATCAAAGATCTGAGCACTGAACCTGGAGCAAGAAGGCGGTTTTCATGCGGCAGTTTCATCTCCCAGATGAACTGCCGCATTTTCTTATAAATTTCCATCCAATTTCTTTTACAGTTTTGGTATAGCGTCCTGCTTTACCGAGAGGGAATGGAAGTTAACGCCGCTGCTGCACCATCGAAGGCAAAATCTCGCATGCGCCGCATGCGCCTTGTTCCCCTCATTGCAGCAACCTACTTCATGGTTTCTGGCGGACCTTACGGAATCGAAGACATTCTGGGCGGCGCAGGCTACAGCAAGGCCCTCATCATTCTCCTGCTGTTTCCGTTCCTCTGGAGCCTTCCCACAACACTCATGCTGGGCGAACTCGCCAGCGCAATACCTGCTGAAGGTGGATTTTATGTCTGGGTGCGCCGCGCCATGGGGCCATTCTGGGGCTATCAAGAGGCATGGCTGTCGCTCACGGCCAGCATCTTTGACATGGCCATCTACCCAACCATCTTCGTCCTCTACCTCGGCAAATTTTTTCCTGCATGGACAGCAGGTTCACGCGGCATCTTCTGGGAGCTGGCTCTCGTCACTGCCTGTTGCCTCTGGAATCTTTGCGGAGCGCCAGCTGTTGGAGAAGGCTCGGTCACGCTGTTCGTCATCCTGCTTACGCCGTTCGTCATACTTACCGTTCTTGCCTTCCTGCATGGCCCGCATTGGCACCAACACGCGACGGCTTTTACGGGAGGCAGTATCAGCACTGCCGTCATTGTCGCCCTATGGAACTACATGGGTTGGGACAACGCTTCCACTTTTGCCGGGGAAGTAGAAAACCCACGCCGCAATTACCCGCGCGCAATGCTTACCAGCACGGCACTCGTCGCCATCTCCTACATTCTCCCTGTCGCCGCCGTCGCCTACGCTGGTCTCTCCATCGAACAGTTCTCCACCGGCTCGTGGACCGATGCGGCGCGCACTCTCGGCGGTCCGCTGCTCGCTGGCGCCATCGTTCTGTGCGGAACCATCAACGGCCTGGGAATGTTTAATGCCCTGGTCCTTTCTTATACCCGTCTGCCGATGGTTCTCGCACAGGACGGCATGCTGCCGGCATGGCTCACTCTCAGGAACAAGCGCGGGGTTCCCTGGGCAGCGATTGTTGCCTGCGGAATCGCCTGGGCTGCGGCACTCGGCTTTCGTTTCGAGGAGCTGATTTCCATCGATCTGATTCTCTACGGAACGAGCCTGATTCTGGAATTCATCGCCCTCGCGGTGTTGCGTTTCAAAGAACCGGATCTGCCGCGGCCCTTTCGCGCCGGCAATCTCTTCGTGGCCTGCACCCTGGGCATTCCACCAACCATTCTTATCCTCTACGTCATGTACGCCGCGCGAGACGAACGCATGGCGCACATGCCTGCACTGCTCTTTGGCTTTTTCATCGCCCTCGCCGGCCCTATCTTTTACTGGATATCCCGCAAATGCTGGGGCCAGAAGGCCATCGGCCAAACGGTCCTCGCTCCAACCGGCGATTGACCGCGCTGAATCCGCTTCAATAGACTTGAGAAGAGTCTCTAACCCATGCCGTTTTGTTCTATGCCGTTTAGCTTTCGCTCGCGCCTGCGTCCCTGTTCTTCAATCGTCATCGCCTCCCTTTTCGCTTCCAGCCTGATTGCTCCTGTGTCGGCGCAGCAATCCGCCAAGCCGCCTGCAAAACAGCAACCGACTCTGCAGGTGCGTCCCGAAAAACCTCCCGCACTTGCCGACCCCGCTGGGCCAGCGGTAAGCCTGGAGACCAGCGAAGCCCTTTTCTACGTAGCCGTCGCCCTCAATGCCTGCGGCTACGACAACGGGCTCGCCGACTCCGATCCGATCCGGATGCATGTGCGCGACCAGGTCAATCAGGCTTTACAGCAATCGGAAGCCGCTCGCGATGCCCGCGATAAGCTCTGCGTCTTCATCAATCAGCACCGGCTTTCTGAGAATGCCAGCCGCGATCTCGCACAGTATGTCTCGCTCGCGCTCTACCTTACGCCACCGCCCGAGCTTGCTCTCAGCGTAGACGAAGCCGACATGCCGCCTGATTCCACGCAGGTAATCGAGATTCTTCCTCTGCTTCGCACCTTCGCGCAGGCTACGCAGCTGCACTATATCTGGGTCTCGAACCATGCTGCCTACGAAGAGGAAGTCGCCAAACTTCACGATCCCCTCACCCAGATGATTGTGAATACCAACGTTTATCTCAAAATGCCGGCCAGCACTTACAGCGGCAGCCGTTTTCTTGTCGTGCTTGAGCCGATGCTCTCTCCTTCAGAAACGAACGCTCGCGTCTACGGCCCGGATTATGTCGTGGTAGCCTCGCCCGTCAATGGCGTCATTCACATGCAGGAAGCGCGCCACACCTATCTGCATTACGTCATCGAGCCGCTGCTCTATTCGCGCGCCTCAGCGATGGACCGTATGCTGCCCCTTTTGAAAACGGTCCGCAATGCGCCCCTCGATTTCGTCTACCGCAGCGATATCGTCTCTCTCGTCATTGAATCCCTCATCCGTGCCATTGAAGCGCGCACGATGGATACAGGCATCGCGGAATATAAAATTCCCAATGACGTGCGGCGTGCCGATCTTGAGCATGAAACACAACTGCATAACGTCTCTCTGCAAAAGATCGCAACCGTCCGTCAGAATTCCGTGAACCAGAGCATGGGCGCAGGCTTTGTGCTCACACAGTATTTCTACGATCAGCTCATTGCTTTTGAACGCACGCCTGACAGTTTGAAAGAGACCATCGGTCCAATGGTCTACGGCATGGATATCGATCAGCAGATACACCGCGCGCGTGATACCCACTTTGCCGAAGAAGGTTCGTCCGACATCATCAGCCACGTCTCACGCCAGCCGCACGGACTCGATCTCGCTGAAATCAAGCTGCATCAGGGCGATGCCGCGGGTGCTGAAAAGCTGGCGAAACAGGCGCTCGCCGATCACACACCCGACCCGGGCCGCGCCGACTATATTCTTGCCCTCACCAGCGTGATGCAAGGCCAGATGGATGAAGCAGAAAAGGGCTTCGGTGAGACGATTCGCCTCTCTACCGATCCGCGTCTGCTCGCCTGGTCCCACATCTATCTTGGCCGCATTCACGATATCCGTGAGGAACGCGACGAGGCACTTGGCGAATACAAAACGGCCCTAACTGTCCGCGATGGCCAGCCCGACACCAGGGCTGCAGCCGAAAAGGGGCTGAAACAGCCCTTTGCGCCGCCAAAGAGCGCACAGCGGGAAGACGATAGCGATGACAGCGGTACAGCGGCCTCCCAGAATCCACCACAAGCTCCGGCACCTGCCCCACATCCATAGCCGCATGGTAGAGAGCGGATAGCAGTCAAAACATCGGATTACGGACGACTGGCGAATTCTTCCCGGTTGCCCGACTTGCTATTTCTGTCCCGTATTAGCAAAGAGAACCAGTTGTCATTCTGAACAATGCAAAGCATCTTAACGGTGGAAGCTCCATTCGCTGCTAAGATGCTTTCCCTTTTGCTCGCGAGAATGACGATCATCTTTCGTTATGCAAACACACGTCTGGAATATCTCGATTAAAAATACTTAAGTATTGACTTAATAATACAAGTGGCGCTATAAAAACTTAAGCTTATACTTAACTTATTGGGATTTTTGGGGGAATCTATGGAAAAGCAATCCGTTATCCACAGCACATTCGTCATCGAGCGTAGTTATCCAAAGCCTCCTGCGGTCGTATTCTCCGCATTCGCCGAGGCAGCGAAAAAGCGCCGCTGGTTTGCCGAGGGCGAAAACCATGAAGTCGAGGAATTTGAGATGGAGTTTCGAGTCGGGGGAACTGAACGGTTCCGGTATCGTTTCAAGGAAGGTTCACCGCTCAAAGGCACCGTACTTTCAAACGAAGGAAAATATCAAAACATTGTTCCTAATCGGCTCGTTGTAACCGCTTCTGCGATGACGCTCGGTGACAAGCATATTTCGGCCTCGCTGGTCACGATCGAGCTTCTGCCGACGAACAAGGGAACCGACCTCATCTGCACCCATCAGGGTGCATTCTTTGAGGGCGCCGATGGGCCTCCAATGCGCGAAGCGGGATGGCGCTACCTGTTCGAAGCATTGGAAAAGGAGCTAGAGCGCTAGGACAGCATCTGTACCGTAAAGCCAATGCCATGTCTGACAAGGAAGAGACAATTCATCGTATTTTTCATGCCCTCGGCGATCCCACGCGCCGCATCATGATGGAAAAGCTGAGTGCGGGACCCATGTCTGTCTCGCACTTGGCAATTCCTCTCAAAATTACCCTTGCCGCTGTGGTTCAACACCTGCAGGTATTGGAGGAAAGCGGGCTGGTACTTACAGAAAAGATCGGCAGGGTACGTACATGCCGCATCAACCCCGCAGGTCTCTCCGTGGTGGAGCAATGGATCGCCGATAGGCGTTCGCTCTGGGAAAAACGCTTGGATCGTTTGGATGATTTGCTGGCGGAGCCAGATGAGCCTGCATGAAGAGATCATCTCTGTGTTCAACTACTTCGGCCGTCACAAGACCTCCTGATCGGCTGTTTCGCCATTAAAACGAAGCAATAAGCCAATTCGCCTCATCGCAGCAGCTTTGAAGTCCGTCTTATAAATCGTCTAAAGTAAAAGAAGGCTGTCGCATCCATGGGGCAATCGGCACTGCAAACGCTCGAACGCGCACTCGGACATACGTTCGGGCAGGAACATTTGCTCGTCCAGGCCCTCACGCACAGTTCCCTGGCCCATGAATTCCACCTCTCCGAAGGCAATAAGACAGACCATCCGCCTCCCGAAGATAACGAACAGCTCGAATTCCTTGGCGACGCTGTAATCGGGCTACTGGTCGCGGAATCCCTCTACAAGCGCTTTCCCGAGCTAGGCGAGGGCGAACTCACCCGCCTGCGCTCAGCTCTTGTCAGCCGCAAACATCTTGGACAGGTTGCCGCCCGCCTCAAACTGGGCAAGCACCTGCGCCTTGGCCGGGGAGAGGAACGCAGTGGCGGCCGAAAAAAGAGTGCCTTGCTCGCCAACTGTATCGAAGCAGTCGTCGCGGCCCTTTATCTTGATGCAGAGATCGAAATTACAAGAGCCTTCGTCGAACGCGAAATCGTCGCGCCCTCGGTCATGGAGCTGCAAAAAGAGCTGTTGGAAGGGCGTAGCATAGGCGATCACAAGTCTGCCTTGCAGGAATATCTGCAGGCAAACAAGGGAAGCCAGCCAACCTATGTAGTCAAGGCAGAAAGCGGCCCCGATCACCGCAAACGCTTTCTCGTGGAAGTTCGCCTTTCGGACAACGGCACAACCGGCAAGGCTCTTGCACGTGGCATGGGCAGCACCAAAAAGAAAGCGGAACAGGAAGCGGCGCGCCGGGCCATGGAGAAGTTAACAACGGCCAAAGCGAAGGAGATCAAGGAGATCCCAGATGAGTGAGATCCCTCCCGCCTTCGCCACCAGTATCGAAGCTCCTTCTCAGACGCAGTCCGAGACGCCGGCGATTCCACCGTCTAAGCCGACGCCCGTGTCCCCGGCACCGCGGCACCACCACATGGTTTACCCCACGGTACTTGATACGGGCCGCTCACTGCTCTCCATCATAGTGATCGCGCTCTTCGTGCTGACATTTATCGTGCAGCCCTTTCGCATTCCATCAGAATCGATGGAGCACACGCTCTTGGTCGGGGATTTTCTGCTGGTCAACAAAATGATCTACGCGCCTCCGGGCATCTGGCGCTGGCTGCTTCCCTATCGCCAGATCCAGCGAGGCGATATCGTCGTCTTCCATTTCCCAATCGACCCGAACGACCATGTCGTCAAACGCGTGATTGCAGTTCCCGGTGACCGCGTCCATCTTCACAATGGGCTGGTTTTTCTGAATGGCCAGCCGGAAGCTGAGCCTTACGCCGTCTACGAAGCCTCCTATTCTGACAACTTCCGCGATCAATTTCCCACATGCTCTATACCGACCCCGGCGTCGATACGAAATGGTGGACGGAAATGCGTCAGGATGTGCAGAATGGCGATCTCATCGTGCCGACCGGTCATTATTTCGTCCTTGGGGATAACCGCAACCACAGCCGCGACAGCCGATACTGGGGATTTGTACCCAGGCCCAACGTCGTTGGACGTCCATTCCTCATCTACTTTTCGCTCCGTCAGCCCTCTACCACAGGTGTCCCGGATCTCCCAGGTGATAGACTCGGACACGATAAGGATCCGGATCCGGTAACCAGCATCGTCGATTTTGCACGTTGGGAGCGCATGTTTCGCATCGTTTGGTAGCCTGATTTACGACAGAAAGATATGGAACAGACTCTGGAAAAACAGTCCGAAAAGAAACAGGTTCACCACGAAGAAACTCCCCTTGAGTTCATCGCCTCTATCTGCAGCGTGCTCGTACTGGGACTTTTTGCGCTCACCTTTATCTTTCAGAACTTCGAAATTCCTTCGGCGTCGATGGAGAAGACTCTGCTCATCGGCGACCATGTCGTTGTCGACCGCATGACGCTCGCTCCCCCCTCGAAATGGGCTCCGTTCGTGCACTACCGCGACGTCCGGCGCGGCGACATCATTGTCTTCTTCAAGCCGGTTGCCGAACCGAATGGCGATCATATCTTTCTCGTCAAGCGTGTCGTAGGTATCCCCGGGGACCGCATCCACCTCCGCAACGGCATCGTTTACCTGAACGGACAGCCGCAGGACGAACCACAGGCTGCGAAACCGGGAGAGGATGGGTATTTCCCTTATCGGGATGATTTTCCATCAGTGTCGCCCACACAAGCCGGTGATGTAACAGCGGAATGGGCCGTCGAGCTCCCAACGCATATTCAGGGAGACGATCTGGTCGTCCCACCGGGACATTATTTCGCCATGGGTGACAATCGCCCCGTCAGTCTTGACAGCCGCTACTGGGGTTTCGTCCCGCGGGAAAATATTGTGGGCCGTCCACTCGTTGTCTACTGGTCCTTTGTGACTCCGGAAAACCAGGTCGACAAGACTTCTATTGGTGACCGCGTGGGCTTCATCGGCCACATCATTCTCCACTTCTTCGACCAAACCCGCTGGAGCCGCACGCTACATCTGGTGAAATAAATGATGGCAGCTGCCTTTGTTTTGTCATCCTGATCGCAGCACGAGAGTGCTGGCGGGAGCCGCATACAAACCAATGGCGGCGTCCTGCCTGCACAACGGATGATATGTTCAATCAGCAGTGGAAGTGATGAGCGAAAACCAGCATAAATCTCAAAAAAAGTACTGGCTACTTCTCTCCGTGCTGCTCTTGCTGGCCATGGCGCTGGTTCTCCCGCCGCTGATCAACATGAACCGCTATCAGCGCCGGATTTCGGACGCTATCAGCAATGGCCTGGGGCGCCCGGTACATCTCACTTCGGTCACGCTGCGTCTTCTGCCCCGGCCCGGTCTTGAGCTGAGCGACTTCATCGTTGACGAAGACCCCGCCTTCGGCACCGAGCCCACTCTGCGTGCGCAAAGCGTGGATGCGTCCGTCCGCCTTAGCTCTCTCTGGCGCGGGCGTCTGGAAATCGGGCGCATCAGCCTTGACCAGCCCAGCCTCAACCTTGTTCGCGATAGCAAAGATCGCTGGAATATCGGCACAGTTTTATTACAGGCTTCCCGCATCCCCAATGCTCCAACTGCGCAGCGCCACGCCAGCAACGCCCCCCGCTTTCCCTACATCGAAGCCAGCAATGCCCGTGTCAACTTCAAGTTTGGTAATGAAAAGAAACCCTTTTCTTTTCTCAACGCGGATTTCGCCATGTGGCTCAACAACCCCGATGAATGGCGTATCCGGCTGGAAGCCCAGCCGGTACGCTCCGATCTCGACCTCGGGCTATCGGATACGGGACTTGTCAGTGTAGAAGGCTCGCTCCATCGCGCTTCCGCTCTAGGCAACATGCCTGTCGATCTACAGGCGGAATGGTCAAATGCGCCCCTCGGCCAGATGGCGCGACTGCTTCTCGGCAGGGATACCGGATGGCGCGGCAACCTGCAGATCGATGCCAATATCAAAGGCGATGTCTTCAATCCGCAGTTCAAGACCCGCATACAGGTCGCCGGAATCCATCGGCAGGAATTTGCGCCGCTCGATTCCTTCAATGTAGACGCCACTTGCCAGGGTAGTTACCAACACAACTCGCATTCTCTCGACAATCTGACCTGTCTCTTGCCCATAGATGCCGGCCACCTGCTGCTGACTGGCGAAATTCCTAATGTCGAACATCCGCAAGCCAGCCTCACGCTGCAGATCCAGAATGTTCCCGCGGCCTTCGGATTGTCTGCCCTGCGCCTCTTGTGCAACGGGTTTGCACCGTCCACACAGGTTTCAGGAACCATCCAGGGCAGACTGGAGTACGTTCCGCTTCCCATAGAAACGCTCACGGGAGGTGCTACCGTCCAGGGACTTACCATTCGCACTTCTGGAATGGACACGCCGCTGGTTTTTCCGGCGTTGCATATCGCTCCCCCGCAGAATGCTCCGGTCACCCACCACGCCCGGAAGGTACGCCCGGCGCCCCATGGCCCTGCATTGCTCCAGCTTGCC
>Ga0210386_10004033_pt1 | contig 12182 bp, 11 predicted proteins | sample IncBWH32OmetaG_FD_160091 | JGI IMG/M metagenome (GOLD analysis project Ga0210386, IMG submission 160091) | Forest soil microbial communities from Barre Woods Harvard Forest LTER site, Petersham, Massachusetts, United States - Inc-BW-H-32-O ... | reverse complement strand
TGCCGCCGGTCACCAGAACATCGACCATCGTTCCGGGGACCACGAAACCTGCAACCCCGATCACGTCGTTCACCGAAACCGAGACCGCGCGCATACCATCGGGAATCGTAGCGGAAAGGCCGGCGCCTCCATCCTTGGGAGCGAGCTTGCCTTCCAGCAGCGGTTCGTTTTCTACCATTGACGTTATAACGGCGCGGTTAATACAGTCCTCCACTCGCGTAAACATTCCCAGCACCGGCTGCGCGGCCGGCCACGTCACAAGCCTCAGGTCTGCCGCCTGCAACCGTGTTCCCAGCGGAAGAGGCTTCGAGGTAACCACCACCTGGATTGTGGGCATGGATTTCGCCAGGGCCATCTTCTTGAATTGCGTAAAGACAAATCCGCCGGCCAGAAGACCAACGATTAAACTGATTGCAAGACCACCGCCCAGCCGTTGCCAATTCATTGTTTCACCTCAACCAAAATTTCAGATGCCTGCAAGGATTGCTCCGCAGCACAATACTGTTGCCACGGCCGCCGCCACTCCGAACGGCAGAGTCGACGCGGCTGCGTTGTCCAGACTGATTTCCGGATTCGGTTTCAGGCCGAAGATGAAATATCCCCGTATCAGCTCCCACATGTTCCGCAGCGTGACCAGAACCCGTCTTTTCAAAAGAATTTGCACGATAGCGATCACACCCGCAAAAAGAATCGTGGCCACCAGCAGTTCCAGAATCTCTCCCTTGCCCACAATCGCGCCCAGCGCGCCCATCAACTTCCAGTCTCCCGCTCCCAAACCTCGCAGCAGAACCACGGGCAGGAGAATCCCCAGTGCGATGACCGCACCCAGCAGCGATTCCTTCAATCCGCCCCAATGAAAAAATATCGTGTTTAAAACGATTCCGACAAAACACCCGGGCACCGTAAGCCAGTTCGGAATGCGATGGGTCCGCCAGTCGATCCAGCCCGCGACCAGGCCAACGACGATCGCCAGTCCCCATATGGTGTAGATCATGGATTTCAAATCCCGTTTCCTTCCGCAGTCGAAATCCTTGTGTCACTTTCGAATACCGCACGAATACACTTGAACATTCACAACACAATCCGTGTCGTGTCTTTCTCTTTTTTCCTGCATCGGTTGAGTCACTGCTCACCGGCGGAGATTAAAAAAATTCCCCGCCGGCAAACAGCAGCATGTTCCTGTGGTATGCCCACAGAGTCTGGCGACTGCTGGGTGGTTGCCGCCGTGTCGCCACGACCCTGGTTTCCCGGCTTGGCTCGCCATCTGCCTTGATGGCTACCGGGAAATCAAATAATCCCAACAGCATTCCTTGCTCTGCTAACTTCTGCCCCGGCCCAACTTCCACAAGTGACGGATCGTTTGTATCCGCTCATCCCCCACTTATGGCCTCCTGTTTCGAGGTCCTGCCCCGCCTGGTCTCCCTAAACGGTAACGAGAATCGTGACGCGGATTCCCCTTAGGTCCCAACGGATAGATCGGCAGCCGCAGTGGTAAATACCGTGCTAATTGCCGTAGCAATGGCCTTCATGGAGGCAATCGCCACCAAAGAAATCAAAACCAACAGAAGTGCGTATTCCGTCAGGTCTTGTCCAGATTGGTCTTTCCACAGATTTGTCAGAAGCTTCATTTTTTTTCTCCTTTAATTTAAGTAGCTACAGAAAGATCGGTTGCTGCTGTTGTAAAAACAGTCTTAATTGCGGTGGCAAGGGTCTTCATCGAAGCGATCGCTACCAAGGCAATCAATACCAATAAAAGCGCGTACTCTGTCAGGTCCTGCCCAGCTTCATCCTTCCACAATTGGAAGAAGGTATTCATCTTGTCCCCCTTATGTGGTTACGGCGAGGTCGGTCGCGGCCGTTGAGTAGACACTGGCGATTGCAGTTGCCAAGGTCTTCATCGATGCGATGGCCGCTAAGGCCACCAGGACTAACAGAAGGGCATATTCCGTCAGATCCTGTCCTAACTCTTCTTTCCAGAGTCTATTAAACAGATTCTTCATTTCACTCCTCCTTACTCAAGATTGGGGCGTTTCACTCCCCCCAGGACTCGCACCCAATAGTGCATGCCTGCTTCCATTCTCCTGCTGTGCAAAGAATCAATAAAAATGGGGTAAATCCTTCATATGGCGCATGATGCCCATGTTGCACGCTCTCTACAGTTTTTCACGTATTTTTGAGCGTGCCCGTCTGTGAACAATGCGTTCACTGTGATGATCCTGTTCGTTGCCAGATTCGCCTGGAAAGCTCAATTTGTTGAGCAAATTGACACGGAGGGATCGTTCCTATGAAAAGAAATCGGTGTTAACAATCGGAGACACGCTGTCCGCATCTTCCTCTTCAGTAAAGATTTATTTTTAGCTATTTAGAATTTCTTTTGAGTGAAAATAAAAACTGGATTTTTCAATTTCCAAACCTGGCGTGATTACCGATTTGAAAGAGCAGCCGCCTCAAGCGCTGGTACATTCGTTAGAGGTTTCCGTACATACAGCGCGGAAGCGTGATCGTGGTAAACCCGCTCCCAACCAGGCATGGCGCCTAGTGCGGTGGCCAGCGGAGTATTGTCTTTAATAAGGCAGGCCTCAATATTATATTTCTTCAAAAGCTTAAAAATGTCCGGTTCGAGCCGCATGATGCTCAGATAGTCGCTGAAAACGCCTGCAAACTCGTAGATATCAACCCGGCTATCGATGAAGATCATATTCTTCGGCTGATTTGTCTCGATCAGGTAGCCACCCCAACCGTAGTCGTTGAATAATTGTCCCTGGATGGGATGACTCTCCAGGTAATGCAACGCGCCCTGCGGGTATTCGCTTTCCACGTTCCGGCCAATCGTTTCATTCGACGGGAACAGGGCAACGAAGCACAAAAGGATGACTGCCATCAGCCCGGCATTGAACCACGGTTGATCCTCTTTCGTTTCATCGGGCATCCAGCGCGCGAAGATCTTCGCCCACAAAGGCGCAAAAAAGATCACAAACAACAGCGTAAACCGCAGGTGCGTGCACGCCGCAAACACTCCAAACAGGGCCAGCGCAATTTCAGGCAGCCGGAATTTGGGCCGCTCAATCAGGCAAGCAAGAAAAAACAAAATTGCCACGATCATGAACGTCTTGCCCAGGATCGTGCCGGTCCCCAGCGGTTGCCATTCCTGGATGTTATTCACGTTCACGGGCTGCCCGAAGGCCATCGACAGCGGATAAGCGGCAATGCGCGTGCCGTACGGGGTGATCGGCAACATCAGCGCGCTCAGTAAGATCGAGAGCAGCAGTTGCACGCTCTGCCGTTCGTTCCAGCGCTGAGCGAAAATGCCGCCGGCGGAAAACTGAGTCTGCCCGCAGAGCCAGGTCACTCCCAGCACGAAAAATCCGAATACGAACGATCCGTGCGTGTTCACCCAAAGCAGAAAGATCGGTGGCAGCAGCCACAGCGCGCGCTCGTGACCTTCGCGAAATTTTTCAAGAATGATGAGCGTCAAAACCAGGAAAATCATGCCAATCAATTGCGGCCGCAGCCCAAAAAAAGCTCCCAGCGCGGGCATCAGCGTGGCGCAAGCCACGAACGCGGCCTTGCTGCTGCCGCTCCTCAGAATCGCGTAAAAGTAGAGCAGAACCACAAGCAGCGCCGACAGAACCACAAGCAGCAGCGTCGCCGACCTGAGCCCAGCCACGGAAGCCGCCGCGCCCATCACAACTTCGCCCAGCCATTCGTACGCGATCCATGGCGTCCCCGAAACGGTGGCGGAATACGTATCGCTCCACGGCCACGAATGCGTCGCCAGAATCCGCTGCCCTACCGCGACGTGCCACCACATGTCCGGTTCCAGCAAGCAATTCTTGGCGATGGAATAACTCCCCGCCACCAACACGCTTCCCAGTAAAACGGGAAACGAAAAAACGCGCCGCAAGGTCGACGCATGCGTCTGTGCGGCTCGTTGAGTGTCTTGCAGGTATGTGGGGATTGTAACCATTTTTTGACAGGCGCTAACTACCGGGTGAAATCAGTCGGACCGGAATCAAGCTAGATGAGTTAATCGATGTACCGCTTCCCGAACCTAAGCCACAAGTTCCACCTGGAGCACTTCCGCAGCCCGCTACGCCAAGAATGTTGCCCCATACATTGCCAGTCGCATCGACTTGGGAGATAAAAATCTGGGCAAATCCCACAATATTGACTAGCTGCGGCGAATCGAGGTTTGGCGTCGTGCTATAGGTGAGCCCCGAGTATGTAGGTGGCGCTCCCGGAGGAACGTCATAAATATAAGCTGAAACAATGGAGTCACTGGTTGCAATTACGCTATCTTGAGCCAGCACACCTTGAACAACGAGTGGATTAGCAGCTCCTGCATGGATCTGCGGCGGGCACACCGTCGTGTCAATATAATCTTGCCCTAAGCCAAGACCAGTAGCAGCAACGTGCAAGAGATTCTCAACTCCGGTTTCAGTTGATGCAGCTAATGCACCATTGATGGGTAGAACGTTGAGAGTGGGTTCGCCACAGGTTGTTTGTCCCGTAAAGCATGTGGTGATTGCCGTTTGGTAATCGCTGAGATTACCAGCCGCCGGGCTATCCACATCCACCGCTCCATAAAGAGTAGTAGCGGGAGTTGTCGGGGTGGGAATAAAAATTTCGATCTGTTCTCCGACCACGCCAGTCGGAGTGCAACCAGCATTCGCAACGCTATAACTTCCAGGCGACAACAGATAAGCTTCGGGAGTGGCAGTCACACCGTTGCAGAGCGAGTTAATTACACCCGTGCTAATTGTTTGATCGCAATTCGGGATGAGCCACGGTCGTATGCACCCAGTGCAATAAGTCGGCCCCGCCGTAATGCCCGACGGGTTATAAGCCTCAGCCGTGGCGGTAGCGCCCACAGTGATTGGCGCGACCGAGGGACCCGTAGCTCCCAAAAGGCTCGCCAAACCAGCAAGTGCAGGAAGGAAATAGAGCCGCAACGGCGAACTCTGCACAGTTACTGTAATTTGGGGATTTTGCGCCTGGGATATATTGAAAACTGGAGCTCCATTTAACGTAGCTGCCTGGCCTTCTATAAGACTTTGCGCGGCAACTTCAGTGGCGCGCCCTGTGGCGATCGTTTCGAAACTATTACAATTTCCATTCGTCACGCAGCCTGATTCAACAAAATATTTCGCCCCGGCCAGTGCCGCCGAGTCTGCCGCTTGCTGGGATTCACCGTGGGCGACATACATGGATGCAAGGTCGATCGCCAGTGCCCCCATTCCAATTAGGAGGACCAAAGATAATGTGAAAATAACTAGTGTGGCACCACGTTCGCCAGACTGTCTTTTCATGGAATAAGTGCTTAACGCCATAAATCTTGCTCCTAACTCAAATTCGCCATTGTTACCGTTCTGTTCAGCATTATGTATGGGCCAAATGTATTGGAAAAATACCCCAGCGTGGGCATATTCATTGTCATCGCATATGGATAGTTGATTGTGACTTGAGTAGTCAGGACAGTTACGTTTGTACCCGAAGAATTGTCTAATTCCGGGACGGCCCTCGCCACAGTAATTGTGAATGTGCCGCCATTGCATCCGACCGAATCACTCCAGGTAAATGAAGCTCCTGTTGCCGTGATATTTGCGGGGTCCATTCCGCAGGTTGGCAAATTGGCGTTATTCAGCGCGGAAATTGAGGTGTTGATTGCCGCCTGGACCGAGCAAGGAACACCGCCGCATTGGGGATTCGTAGTATCGTTAAAATTGTTTACCGCAACTCGAATTCCACTTTGTGCGGCGCCCGCGACCTGATCGTGCGCGGCCCACGCGCCCCCGAAATCAACAATCCCGATGATCATGACTAGAAAAAACGGCACAATAAACGCAAGCTCAATCAATTCCGCGCCCTTTTCATTTCGAGCCAACCCTCGCGCGCGCTGCGCGAGTTTACTCATTCGTGTTTTTTCTTTAAAAATCAAAATCAATACTCCTGCTTCATACTGACTGTTGAACTTATGTTGATTGAAGGGATGGTTCCTGATGAAGTCATCCACCCCAATAACGGCAAATTGACTTGGAAAGGATAATTGACTGTAACGGTTACTCCGGAAACTTGATCATAATTTGGCGAATTGCCTGGAACGAGAGTTTGGTTCTGCTGAATAAGTGGCGGTGGTAGGGCGAGCGTAGGATCCAAAGACGCGGCAGTCAGAGCATTGTTAATTGCCGCCGTAGGATCGTTTGGAGCATTGCCACATGTGGCACAGCTCGACATCAGAGAAACCCTGGCTCCCTCTCGAGCAGCTCTTTCGACAGCCTGGTAGATGCTATAAGCTCTGCCGCACCAGAAAACCAAAATATAAAGCGCCATCAAGATCCAAAACACAAACGCAAATTCCACAAGCTCCTGACCACGCGTATCCGACGCCAACCGCCGGCCAAACAATCTTCGCATGCGCGTAAAAGTCTCTTTTTGGAGACACTTTGCCATCAATTTGCCCTGTCCTCCCCCCTTTAACTGCAATTCAATTTCCAATGGTTTTCCCTACCTTCCGCAATTTCTTGAAATTCTCCAGAACTTCAAACGGTGTAAGGACTTGCGCGATTGTTTCGCCAATTTGCGAAATCTTTTCTTCCCTCACATGCCCCAGCAAAATACTCGCTTGCGCCAGATACTCAATCTGTTCAGGAACTAAACCCATAATCCGTGTGCACGTGGCGTCGACAGCCACGGGATCGTCGCCCATTACCAGCACTCCGCAAGGTTTTGCGGTTCCCTGCGTCGGTCCATTCCCTTCCATCCCGACGATACCGTCGACAATCGCAAAATCCGGCCGCACCGTCGCGTTGATGTCCAGCAAAGATCGCGTGATTCCCGCCCAATGCAGAATATTTTTCGGCCAGCCATAACAGTTCCCGGGAACCACGCCGAACATGTTTTTTAGCGAAAGCGTTACGCCCGCCCAGTGATGCGTTTTCATGCGCGGCATGGAAACCACGAGGTCAGCGCCGAGCACCGTCTCCGGAAAATAGAGGTGCTTCAGAGTGGACGCGTTCGTGCGCAACAGAGTTTTGCGCGGCGCATCCGTATTCAGGTCCACGAGGCAATCCGTGAGCGGCCCCACGAAATCACGCAGATGCATGGACTCGGCAATGCCTTCCGTATCCCGATCGAGCGCCGGGCCATCCCCCAGCAACACTTGCTCCGCCCCCAGCTTCAGAAAACTTTCACGTGCCGCCGCCACCACCGCCGGATGCGTGTTAATCAGGTTTTGCGGGTCCGGCCCGACAAAATTGGGCTTTAACAAAATAGTTTTGCCGCGGATCGGTAAATCAAATTCGCGCAGCGTTTCCACCATGGGCGCAACCAGTTCCGCCTGATAATTCGCGACGCGCCGTATGGCCACGCGAGAAGCGCTTCTCATCTGGGACGGCGTCAAGTTGGCTACGCGCGTGTTCATAGGAATAGGCACCTGAAGAGCCTGCGTGAGAGCTCATATTCGGTCCATGTAGCGCCCGCCTTCAGGCGGGCATCTGCTTGAAACCACGATGCCCGCCTGAAGGCGGGCGCTACAAAACTGAGCAAAAACTCACTCTAGCGGCTCCTTTCCCAACTGAGCCAGCCGGCAGGAGCATTAAGCGCCACGGCGCACATGGCCGCCACCAGCACGTTGCCCATAAATTGATTACGCGAATACGCCTCTCGAAGCGCCGGAAGCATGGAAGGAACATCGCACCCGTAAACCTGAAAACAAATGTGTGCCAAGGCCAGCGAGCCGGGCCCGGGAATCGATTCGCGCCTGGATAAGAGCCACTTCAGCCCCAGCTGGTTTTCGACGCGCTCACGATACTGCTGCAACGCGATCAGCGCCCACACGGTGGGACCGATCAGCGGTTCTCCGGCAACTCCATACACTTCCGAATTCCCCGAATTCCATCCGCCGCCCGGGCACATGCGGTCATAAAGCATCGCTTCGGCAAGCGCACGGCGCTTTTCTGCCTCCGGTGGATTTGCTTTCGAATTGGATAATGCATGCAGAAGAACTAGCGCGCAGGCCGTGGGCTCGACCCAACTGCTCGTCCCTGGAGTCCAGCTCCAGCCGCGCAAGGCTGAGTTTTGGCGCACTGTAGTTTGCTTTACAAAAATTTTTTGAATGGCGCGACGCCACAGCTTGCTGTCACCCGGCCACGCGTCGCACAGCCACCTGGCCCCGGCTGTAACCGCGTCGGGCGATTCGCCAGACAGCTGCAAAGCGAGGCAGGCCAACGACGTGAGCCATCGCCCTTCCGGAAATTCGCCAAATGCAGGCCATGAGTGATCGGGTAATTGCGCGGAGCGAAGCCATTCCAATCCGCGCAGCCTTATAGAGGAAATTTTATCGGCGTCACTGCTCGATTCCGTGGAAGAGGCAAGCGCAAATAGCGCCCAGGCGGTTGGCTCGGTAGCGCTGACTTTTCCCTGCCGATAGCCCCACCCTCCGTCAGGGTTCTGGGCAGCCAGTAGCACCGGCCGGCAGATGCGATCGCGAAAATCGAGCTCCTCGGAAGTGGTCTGCATCAGAAAATCAGGCTTCCCTTTCACAAATCAGAAGACCGCCGGCCCTAGTTGACCGTTTCTGATTTAATCGACGAACTGCTCGATACTACCGGCATGCCCGTCTCTTCCGGAAGAATATTCAATTGATTGATCAAACGGTGCAGATAATTCCTGGCGATTCCCAGGGACCGCGCTGTCTCCGTCTTCTTCCAGCCGCATTGGCGCAGCGTGCGCAGCACCAGTCGCTTTTTGAATTCGCGAATTTCCAGATCGTAGGAATGCGTGGGCGAGCTGTCCGTAAATCCTTTTTTCAATTTTTCGGGCAAGTGGCTGAGCTCGATGGTCGTGTCTTCGGCAAGCACCACGGCGCGCTGCACGACATTCTCAAGCTCGCGGACATTTCCGGGCCACGGGCATTCCTCCAGTGCCTGCATGGCGAGGCTGGAGAAGCGTTTCGACTTCTTGCCAAATTGAGTGGAGAATTGACGCAAAAAGTGATGCGCAAGTTCCGGAATACTCTCGCGCCGTTCTCGCAGCGGAGGAAGGTGCAGCTGAACGACATTCAATCGATAGAAAAGATCTTCGCGGAATTTTCCCTGCTCCACCATCTCATGCAGGTTGTGGTGCGTGGCGCAGATCATGCGGACGTCTACCGCGACGGGCTTCGAGCCGCCCAGGCGTTCAAAGCTGCGTTCCTGCACCACTCGTAGGAGTTTCGGCTGCAGACCCAGGCTCAAGTCTCCAATTTCGTCGAGAAACAAAGTGCCGCGGTCAGCCAACTCAAATCGTCCGCGACGCGTGTTGGAAGCGCCGGTAAATGCGCCTTTTTCGTGTCCAAAAAGTTCGTCTTCAATCAGTGTTTCCGGCAGGTTGGCGCAGGAAAAACCGACGAACGGCTGGGTCGATCGCGAACTCATGCGATGAATGGCGCGAGCCCACAATTCCTTACCTGTTCCGGTTTCGCCCGTGATCAACACCGTGACGTCGCACGGCGCAACTTTTTGCGCCAGGGCCAGCACTTCGGTCAACGCGCCTTCCACACCCACCATCGTGTAGGTTGCCGTGATTTTCATTTCCTGTGCGCGAAGGTCCTGGGCTTCCTTCTCAAGTTGATGGAAGCGGCAGGCGCGGCGCAAGGCGATGCGAAGCTCGATCATGTCCGGCGGGCTGGCAAGAATCAGGTGAACGCCGAGGTCCATCAGGCGCAGGGTCAACGCGCGATCGTCCGAGGCGAGAATCGCCACGACGGGGATTGGAAACTTGGTTTCCGCGGAAGTGGTCAGAAATTCCAGAGCAGCTTTGATGACAGGATCTTTGTCGCTCGCCTGCAAGTCCAGGAGCATGACATCATAGATGCCTAACTCTCCCGCGTTGGGCCAGCGAAGTTCGCGCGTAGCGCGAATTTGAAACCCGGCTCCGAGCGCGTGAGTTAGAGGTTCGGCGAAAGCGATGTCCGGGCTGCAGAAGAAAACTCGAATCTGATCGTCACTCATAAGCGAACTGACCCCCTCGGCTGGCGTTAGTTTTCAGATGCGGTTTTTTTTCCGCAAATTAATTCTGAACAGACACCATGACGCAAGAAAGCAATCTGATACTTTTTAGAATTTTCTTTTTTTTACTGCCAGGGGGACGTCCTGACTGCACACATGTATAAGGCCGAGCCCAATTTAAGACAAGTAACAATTTTTCTAACCCAAATTCATAGTACTCAATCGAAGACATCTGGAAATTTAAGTTGTCTACAAGACACACCTTCACCGGATTGAGAATTTATAGATGCCGTGTTTCTAGCGATTTATGAAGGAAAAGCGCGAATTTGCGCGGAGAAAGCGACCTGTTCAGGATCGGAGCGGGTACCACGAGTACTAGCGATTTTGCGCCTATTTTCAGATTCTTTTTTTTGGTGTGCTCACGATTGATTACAAGATCATCTGAAAAGTAATCTTCGCTCCTGCTGATCTTTTTCGCGCCGCATGTCTCTTGAAAGAGACTCAAAGTGATTAACCAATTTGCTTTCACCAAGAATTTAGAAATTTTTTGGTGAACATTCGACTGTAACTCGAATAAGACACTCGCTAAATGCTGCAAATTCGCGTTCCTCGGAAATGACTTGCGTCTCAGATATTTGTGGCACGCAAAGTGCAACCTCTCTTCTTGGAAAAGTGCCTGTTTTCCATCTGACCATGCCAACGCGCAAAATATTTCAAATTTCATGGACGCCCCGAAAGGGTCAGTGGGCGAATGACATCGCCACTCTGTTTTCACAAGTGCCCGCCGGGACTGGCGCAGTCTGGCCTCCGTGGATCGATAAAAAAAGTGGCCCGTTAAAGCCTGTGCTGGGCGTTCTGCTTTCTGTTTTTGCGCACGCTGCGGCCTTCATTCTGATCACGCATTTAAATTTTCTGCCCGGATACGTGCCGCCACATATCGCTGAGGCTCCCGAACCCACACCCATCTATCTTGATCTGGAGGCCCTGAAGGCGCTGCATATCCTGCGCAGCCTTCCCGTGATTCAACCGGCGGGCCCCGGTGGCGTGGCCGGCAGTTCTGAGCACACCGTTCACGTCGTGCTTCAGGCCGCCAACGTGGAGCATCCTAAAGTTACGATTGTCTTGAATCCCCTCAAACCGGATAACAGGCGCCAAGCCATCACGCAACAGGTTGCTCCGCCTGAACTCAAAATTCAGTTGGACCAAAAGGTTCCGGACATCATCATGCCCGAGAGCCCAACCCTCGCTAAGCCCAAGGTTGATATGAGTATGCATCAGCCGAAGGATGCGAAGATTTCGCACGACAAAGCAGTCGACGCTCCCAACATGGCCGCAAATGTTTCGGACCTCGCTTTCAAAGTTACGCCGAATATCGCCAAGCCCAGTGTGGACATGACCATGCGCCAGCCGAATGGGCCGGCGATTTCGCAGAATCATTTGGTTGACGCACCTACCGTTGCTGCGAATGCGCCTGAACTCGCTCTCAACATTTCGCCGACCGTTCAACAGCCGAAAATGCCGGTATCCTATTTTGCTTCCAGTTCGATGCAAGCTCCGCACGGCAGTAAATCTGGCGGCAGGGCATCTAGATCTGCCGACGGGAGCGCGTCAGGCTCGACTAGCGCTAACGCCTCTGGCGATTCGAGCGGCGGCGTGGTCGTGATGTCGGTCGATCCGGGAACATTTGCTCAGCTGGCTTCACTCGCGCAAGGCAATCGGTATGCGGCCATTGCCATCGCCCCTGCGAAAGAGGGCCTCGGATCTCCCGGCGGTAGCCCGACTGGCGCGCCTGGGGGAGGTTCGGGCGGCCCAGGGAATGGCGGAGACACGAGTTCAGCAGTGGGGCCGGGACATTCCGGAGGCGGTGGCGGGGGAACGGAAGGGCCGCTGCGAGCCACGCTGAGCGCCGTTGGAGGCTCGGGGAAAACAGGTGGCGTGGACGCCAACAAATTATTGGGGAAAGTGTTGCCCTCTGCCGTATATGCGGTTGCAACACCGACGAAATTTCGTCACCCCCCGCTCGTTGTTTCCACGGGACCGATTGGCGGCGGTGGACTGGATGTGTACGGCGCCCTTCCTTGCGGCAAGGTGTACACCATTTTCTTGCCGATGCCTGGGAAGAGCTGGGTGCTCGAGTATTGCGCGCACCAAAGTGGCGAAATAAAGTCAGCGCAACCCGCCGGCGGAGTTGTTCAG
>Ga0210386_10004029_pt1 | contig 12189 bp, 8 predicted proteins | sample IncBWH32OmetaG_FD_160091 | JGI IMG/M metagenome (GOLD analysis project Ga0210386, IMG submission 160091) | Forest soil microbial communities from Barre Woods Harvard Forest LTER site, Petersham, Massachusetts, United States - Inc-BW-H-32-O ... | reverse complement strand
AGCTTGCGGTCGGGCAGGGCGACAACGCGGATGGTGATCGGCTGGCCCGGCTTGACCGTGTCCACCCGCACGCCATAGGCCATCAGCCGTTCGATGAAATTCAAGGGCTGCCGGCTGCCGTCGACATTGAATTTGCGCCAGTAGGCATCCACCGGCGCGGCGGAATCGAAATCGCCCTTCGCGTCCAGCTTGGCGGCATAGACCACCGTATTCGAATTGGGAGAACGCTGGATGTAGAAGAGCTGGTCGGGCTCGTCCGGCACCTTGAACTCCGGTCTCAGATGCGCGATCTCGCCGCCTTCGCTGACGCTGCTGGTGAAATCGCGCGCCGTCGCCGGAGCGGCGGACAGAAGAAGCAGCAGCAGAAGAACGCGCGCCATGCGTCAGGCCAGCTTGCGCAGCGCTTGCGCCACCAGGGCCTCGGCTTTCGCGGAATCCTCCACCACCCCGCCCAGGGTGAAGAAGGGATGGATCATGCCGGGAAAGCAGACATAGTCGGTGGGCACGCCCGCGTCCTTCAGGCGTTGGGCATAAGCTTCATTCTCGTCCACCAGGGGATCGAATTCCGCGGAGATCACCAGGGCCGGCGGCAAGCCCTGCAAGCTTGGCCGCAGCATGGGCGACGCCATTGGATCCTTGCGGTCCTGGATGTCGGGAATGTAATTGTCCATGAACCAGTGGAGCGCGGCCGTGGTCAGCATATAGCCCTTGGCGTTTCGTTCATAGGAAGGGTATTCGCGGCTCTGGTCCGTCATGGGATAGATCAATATCTGCAGCGCGATGCCAAAGTCCCGTGAATCCAGTGCCATCTGAGACACCACCGCGGCCAGATTACCGCCGGCGCTGTCGCCGCCCACCGCGATCCTTGACGGGTCGATATTCAGCAGCCCGGCATTGTCGCTCGCCCAGTGGGTGGCCGCATAGCTGTCCTGGACGGCGCCGGGAAACTGGGTCTCCGGCGCCAGGCGGTAATCCACCGACAGCACCGCGCATTCGCCTTGAACCGCCAGCCTGCGGCAGACGGTGTCATAGAGCGCCAATGTCCCCAGCATGAATCCGCCGCCGTGGAAGAAGATGAGCAGCGGACAGGGCCGCTTGTCCTTTTTGGCGCGATAAAAACGCGCCGGAATCGGACCGTAGGCGCTGGGGATGGAAAGCTGAAAGGTGATGGCGACGGCAGGCTTCTCGGGCAACAGCGTCAACCGCTGACGTTCATAGGCGACGCGTAGCGCGTCGGGCGTCAGGTTGGTCGGCAGGTCACCGGCGCGCTGGATGGCCAAGGCGGCCTGAGGATGAAGTGGCATGGGCCGCGACTTTACGGGAAGTGCATGGCCTGTGCTAGGTTCGCCGTGAGCAGGGAGGACCGGGCAATCCGGTCACAAAAAAATGATAAATGATTCGGCGCCGCTTCATCGCGGCCGCATCTTCATCCTTGCCCTTCTGGCGCTTTTTACGGCCGGTGCCGCGGTCAGCGTGCGTGCGGCGACCGCCGTGCATATGCGTGGCGAGTATCTCGACAGTCTCAATCCGGCGCGCGCCGGCGAGATGATCGGCACCGTGCTGGGATCGGCCTTCGCCGGTTTCGCCGTCACGCTTTTCCTGGTCAGCGCGGTGTTGGCCAAGGTCGGCTTCGGCCGTGCCCTGGCGGCGGCGGCCGTGCTGCTGATCGCAGGCTTTGCACTGGTGGGGTTTGCCGGCTCGCTGGGCGTTTCGCCCTATGCGGGCCTTCTGATCGGCATGGTGGTGCAGGGCTTCGGCTGGGGACTGGTGGAAACGGTGATCAATCCCCTGACCAGCGCGCTCTATCCCGAGGACCGGGTCGCGCGTCTTTCCATCCTGCATGCCTGGTATCCCGGCGGACTTGTGGCTGGATCGATGTTGGCCCTGGCGGTGGACGGGATGGCGCTGCCCTGGCGGCTGGACCTTTTGGTGCTGGCCGCGCTTGCGCTGGTGTTCGGGTTTCTGGCGCTGAAAGAAAAGCTGCCCGATGTGAGCCTTTCCACCGATGCGCCGGTGACGCCGGGCGAGATGATCAAGGCCACCTTGCAGAACCCCACCATCTTTCTCTGGGTGCTGCTGATGACCTTTACCGCCTCCACCGAATTCGCGCCGGGGCAATGGGTGGATGTGGCGCTCTCCCAGATCGTGGGCATGCGCGGCATCCTGCTGCTCGCCTATGTCAGCGGACTGATGTTCGTGATGCGCCACTTTGCGGGGCCTTTGGTCAAGCGCCTTTCCAATGTGGGGCTTCTGATATTTTCCGCCGGCTTCGCCACGGTCGGTCTTTATGGCCTCAGCCTGGCGCATGACCCCGCCAGCGCGCTGATCGCCGCCACCGGCTGGGGCTTCGGCGTCTGCTATTTCTGGCCGACCATGCTGGCAACGGTGGCCGCGCGATATCCGCGCAGCGGCACCATGGTGTTCGGGCTCATGGGATCGGCCGGCGCGCTGGCCACCTATCTGGTGCTGCCCTATCTGGGCGCGATCTACGACAGCGCCAAGCTGGCTGCCGCCCATGGCGATGCCGCCCTGGCAGCCCAGGCCCAAGGCGCCCAGCTGCATGACATCCTGACGGCCGCCGCGGCGGCGTCCTTCAGGGCGGCGGCGTTAATACCTTTTTGCCTGGTGTTCATCTTCAGCGCCATCGCCTTGATGGATCGCAGGCGCAGGAATAAATAGGCGCATTTTCAGTATGTTACGTGATTTTTGGGCCGCGATCCCATTGCGCGGGAACGCGGATTTTGGGCCACCGATTGCCCGGCCGGCGGCTTAGGGCATTAACCTTAATAAAGGGCGAATCAGGTGAGGCTGGCCACGGATCGCATGCCGGGGACAGTACAAGTTTGAACAGGAGCCAGGCCGCCGCATTGTTTCTGGCGCTGCCGCTTGCGGCGTGCGTCCTTGCGGCATGCGTCAGTGCGCCTTCCACCAAGCCATCCCAGAGCGAGATCGCGCCCCAGACGCTGGGCCTGGGCCCCGAGGTCGCGCCAGAGCAGCAACCCGACTGGTGGAAGGCGTTCAATGATCCGCAACTCGACCGGCTGGTGCCCCAACTTCTGGCCGACAATCCCTCCCTGCAAAGTGCGCTGGCGCGCATCCGCGCGGCACAGGCAGAACTGTCGGTCCAGCGGGCGCTGGATTATCCCAACATCAATATCGATGGCAGCGAGACCCGCCAGCTGGTCAGCAACGACTATCTCTATCCCAAGCCGTTCGGCGGCTCCTGGCAATGGGTGGGCGATACCGAGGCCCGCTTCCGCTGGTCGCTGGATTTCTGGGGCAAGCAGGCGGCGCTGATCGAACGTGCCAGAAACGCAAGCCAGGCCGCGGCATTGGACGCGGGCGCGGCCAGGCTGGCGCTGGCCGGCATGTTCGCCCAGTCATACGTGGCGCTTCTGCTGGCGTATCAGAATATCGACATCGCCCATCAGACGGTGGCCGAGCGCCAGACCATCCTGAATCTCACCCAGAGCCGGGTGAAGTCGGGACTTGAGAACGAGGCATCGCTGGAACAGGCCAAGTCGCTTCTGGCCATGTCGCGTATCGAAGTGCGCCGCTCGGAGGCCGAGCGCGACCGGGCGGTGCATGCCATCGCCGCCCTGATCGGACAGGGCGCCAAGGCCTATCCCGAAATCGCCCGTCCCGCCGCGGTGGTGGAAAATGCGCTGCCCTTGCCGCAACACCTGCCCGCCGATCTGCTGGCACGGCGGCCCGACATACTGGCGGCGCATGCGCGCATCCTGGCGGCGACGCAGGGCCGGGAGGCCGCCCATGCCGAATTCTATCCCAATATCGACCTGGCGGCGGCGCTTGGCTTTCAGTCCATCGGGCTGGACAATATCTTCGCCGGCAAGGCGCTGGTGGCGGGTGTGGGGCCTGCGATCCATCTGCCGGTGTTCGATGCCGGCCGTATCCGTGCCCAATATGCCCTTGCCACCGCCGACCTGGATGCCGCCGTGGCCGACTACAACGGCACGGTGGTCAATGCCGTGCGCCAGACCTCCGACGCGCTCACCGAGGTCGCCAGCCTTGCAGATCAGCGTGAGCAGCAGCAACTCGCGCTGGACAGCGCAGTGCGCGCCTTTGACCTTGCCAGGGAACGCTATCGCCTGGGCCTGTCCGGGCAGATTCCCATGCTGACCGCGGAAGCGACCCTTCTTTCTGCGCGCCAACAGATGGCGGCGCTGGTGGCCCAGGCCGCGATCCAGCGCGTCACCCTGCTGCTCGCGGTGGGCGGCGGGCTTGAACCTCTTGCCAAGCAGGAAGCCATGCCATGAGCGACAGCACCGAGATGCGCGCCGCCGAACGCGCGATCCGCCGCCGCAGGGGCTTTTTCATCTTTGGCGGCGTCCTTGTGCTGGCCGGCCTGGCCTATACCGGCTGGTGGTTCCTCGAAGACCGCTTCACCGAATCCACGGATGATGCCTATGTCGCCGGCAATATCGTGGCGGTGACCAGCCGCGAGAATGCGACCGTGACCGCCCTCTATGCCGACAATACCCAGGCGGTCCATCGCGGCGATCTCCTGATCGAGATGGATCCGTCGGTCGCGGAGGTCACCATGCGCGCCGCCGAGGCCAATCTGGCGCGTGCGGCGCGTTCGGTGCGCGGCACCTTCGCCAGCGCCGATTCCTATTCCGCCCAATTGTCGCAAGCCGAAGTGGCCCTGGCCCAGGCCCAAAGCGACTACCGGCGCCGCCGTGGCGCGCTGTCCGGCGCGGTTTCGGGCGAAGAGCTGGGCCATGCCCGCGACGCGGTCCAGGCGGCTGAAGCAGCGGTCAATTCCGCGCGCGGAGGCCTGGCCCAGGCGCAATCCGGCATATCCGGCGTGGACGTCGCCCACAGTCCCGACGTGCTGACGGCGGAAGCGCAGCTGCGGGCCGCGGCCCTGGTGCTCGCGCATATGAAGATCGTGGCGCCGGTGGATGGCGAGATCGCCCAGCGCACGGTCCAGGTGGGCCAGCATGTCAATGCGGGGGCGCCGCTGATGGCGGTGGTGCCGCTGTCCGATGTCTGGGTGGACGCCAATTTCAAGGAGGTGCAGCTGGCGCGCATGCGCATCGGCCAGCCGGTGAAGGTCACCACCGACATGTACGGCAGCACGGTGATTTATCACGGCCATGTGGCGGGGCTGGGCGCGGGCTCGGGCTCGGCCTTCGCGGTGCTGCCGGCCCAGAATGCCAGCGGAAACTGGATCAAGATCGTCCAGCGCGTGCCGGTCCGCATCGCGCTCGACCCGGCCGAGCTCAAGAACAATCCCCTGCGCGTGGGCCTGAGTGTCGACGCCGATGTGGATGTGACAAACCAATCCGGATCGCGCATCGCCAGCGCCCCCGTGACAGGCGTGATGCGCGGCGACACCGGCGAGGATGTGGGGCCGCAGGTGGACAGGCTGGTGCGCAGGATCCTGGCCGCCAATGGCGCGCGCGGCCGGTGAGCGAAAGCAGCCACGAAACGCCGCTGCGGGGCGCGACCCTGACGATCACCGCCTTCGCGCTGGCCATGGGGACCTTCACCCAGGTGTTGGATACCACCATCGCCAATGTCTCGCTGCCCACTATCGCGGGCGATTTGGGCGCCTCCACTGACCAGTCCACCTGGATCATCACCGCTTTTGTCGTGGCCAACGGCATCGGAGTGCCGCTGACCGGCTGGCTGATGAACCGTTATGGCGTGGTCAAGGTCTTTATCCTCTCCATGCTGGGTTTCACCATCGCCTCGCTATTGTGCGGCATTGCCTGGAGCCTGGAATCGCTGGTCTTCTTTCGCACCCTGCAAGGGGCATTGTCGGGCCCGATCATTCCCGGTTCCCAGGCGCTGATGCTGTCCATCTTTCCCCACAACCGGCGCACCACCGCCCTAGCGATCTGGTCCATCACCACCCTGGTGGCGCCGATCTGCGGTCCGATCCTGGGCGGCTATATCTCCGATTCCTTCCACTGGGGCTGGATCTTCCTGATCAACGTGCCCGTCGGCCTGCTGGTGGTCGCGCTGGTATCCGCCACCCTCGCGGCCCGCGACACCCCCATCCGCAAGCTGCCGATCGACATGGTGGGAATGGGTCTTTTGATCGTGTGGGCGGGCGCGCTCCAGGTGATGCTGGACCGCGGCAAGAACGACGATTGGTTCGCCTCCGGCCTGATCGTCACTTTGGCCGTCGTTTCCCTGGTCGGTTTTAGCGCCTTCATCCTGTGGGAACTGACCGAAGAACATCCCGTCGTGGACCTGTCGCTGTTCGAAAGCCGCAATTTCACCCTCGGCACGATCGTTTTCTGCCTGGGCAACGGCGTCTTCATCGCCAATATGCTGCTCATTCCGCTCTGGCTTCAGACCCAGTTGGGCTATACCGCGACCTGGGCGGGCCTGGTGTCGGCGCCCACCGGCGTGATCGCGGTCCTGGTGACACCGCTGGCGGCACGGATGATGGCGCGCTTCGATGCCCGCTGGGTCGCGACCATCGCTTTTGCCGCCTCCGCCGTATCCTATTGGATGCGTGCCGGGCTCACGGCGGATGCCAGCTTCATGGCCATCGCCATTCCGCTGATGGTTCAGGGCATCTCGTCGGGCTCGTTCTTCATCGCCACCATTTCCATCCTGATCGACGGATTGCCGGCTTCGCGCATCCCCGCCGCATCGGGCCTGTCGAATTTCGCCCGCATCATCGCCGCCGGCTTCTCGGTGTCGCTAGTGACCACCTTCTGGGACCGGCGCGAGGCCTTTCACCAGAGCCGCATGGCGGACACCATGTCGGCCTATACCCCCGCCTTCAACAATATCCTGTCATCCCTGCATGAGCTGGGCCTGTCGGAACTGGCGGCCAAAAGCGCGGTCACGCGCAGCATGATCGGCCAGGCCTATTTGCTGGCGTCAGTGGACATGTTCACGGTCTCGGCCTGGCTCTGTCTTTTCGCCATCGTCATCGTCTGGCTGTGCCACAAGGCGCAGCCGCATGGTCCGCCGCCGCCGCTTGCTGAGTGAAGGACATATGTGGATCAGAGATAGCGCGCCGCGACCGCCTTGCGGTCGATCTTGAGATTGGGGCGCAGCATGCCGTTCTCGCGCGTGAAGGCTTCCCCAGCGAAGATCACTTCCACGAAGGGCACGACTTTGCGTGTCGCGGGCAAGCTGTTGACCAGCTTGGTGACCCGCGCCTTGGCTTCATCGGTGGCGGAAGGCGCCAGGTCCACGACGCAGGTGAGATGCGCCGCATCCGGCCGCATGAAGATGACGGAATGAACCACGTCGGGGCTGTTGTTCAGTTCCTGCTCGATGCTTTCGGGATGAAGCTTGACCCCTCCCGGCGTGACCAGGAGCTCTTTCTTGCGGCCCAGGAGAAACAGATTGCCGTCGGCGTCGAGCCGGCCCATGTCACCGGTGGCGACCTTGCCCGGCGCCACGAAGGTGCGTTCGTTTTCGCCGTCCGCGCATTGGAAATAGCGCAGGGTCATGGGATTGGTGCGGCTGACGATGATTTCCCCGTCCGGCTCGATGAAGACTTCAATCCCCTTGAGCAGTTTGCCTACGGAGCCATATTCGCGCGAGGTGGCGGGGCGGAAGGTGATGGAGCCTGCCTCCACCATGCCATAGGATTCGCACAGGGGAAGCTGCAGCTGCCCGAAGAACCGGCCGATGTCGCGCCGGATTGGCGCCATGCCGGTGACCAGCAGCCGGATGCGGGAGCCGAACTGCTTGTAGAAATCGCGAAACACGACCCTTGCGGCCGACTGCCGAGTGGCGGCCGAGGGCAAAAGCGAAAGGCCGCCGGAAAGGATATTCCAGAGCGACTTCTTCCAGGCGGGGAGTTTCGCGAATTCGCCATGAATCATCTGATAGAGGACCGGCGGCGCGATCAGCACGGTGGGATTGAGGGCCACCATGGCGGCAAACAGCTGGGTATAATCCGTGATGATGATGTCGAAATCGTACCACAGCGCGCCGTAGCACATGTTGCGCTGCTGAAAATTGGACAAGGGCAGGAACAGAAGCAGCCTTTCACCAGGTCCAAAGCCGATAGCGTCGGCCACGGAGTGCACCGTGTCTTCCACGCCTTTGCGGCTGATCACCAGGCCCTTGAGGCCGCCGGCGGAGCCCGAGGAAAAGACCAGGCTGTGCTGATCCGCCTCGTCGGGATCGCCCGATGGCGCACGCTCCAGCACATGCACCGCCTCGTTGCCGGCATCGATGAAGGCGACATGGGCGGGCTTTTGCGGGAACAGCCGCGCGTGGCTTTTGGAGATCAGCAGCAGGGCGATGTTGTACCTGTCGAGAAGCGTCTGGTTCACCTGGCCCGCGAAATCGTCGGTGAAGGGCACCGATATGGCGCCCAGTTCGATCAACGCCAGGTCATGGACCAGCCAGGCATAGGAGTTGGGCGCATAGATGCCGACACGCGTGCCCTGTTTCACGCCCCAGGCGGCGAGCGAATCGCGCGCGCGCAACACATCGTCATGCAGGCCGGCATGCGGATGGCGGGCGGCCTGGCCGCGTTCAAAGGTGTAGATCGCGCCCTTCTTCCCCGGAAGCGCGGCGACCAGCTGGCGAAACTCCATTCCGTCCTCAGTGCGATGTGGCGGTATTGTCCCGGCTACTCACGGACCAACACCCGCACCCGGCTCTCCAAGGCCAAGCTACTTTAGGGAATTGCGCTTGTCATCAGGCAACCACCGGTATGCCCAACGGCGAATCTGGTCCGTGAAGGGCGCTCAGCTCTTCTTCTTGGCCGATGGATTTGTGGCCGCGCGCGAGGCCGATGTCTCCAGGATGCCGGGAACGTGCCACCGGCCTTCCGGGCGAATCATCACATAGGGATCAGATCCCACGGCCACCGCCTCGGGGTCGCGTTCAAGGTCGGCGACCATCTCGACATAGTCGTAATCGGAAAAGGCGAAATGGCCGCGCCCTTCCAAGGGACGAAAGCCAAACCGCGTCCAGAAGCCGGTCAGCCGGCTCTGGGCGTGCCCAAGGACACGCTGGTAGCCCTTCTTCTGGCAGAATTTGAGCCCGGCATGGACCAACTGGATCGCGGCGCGCGACCGGCGGAATTCCGGACGCACGGCAACCCGTTCGAACTTGGCGAAATCGGCAAAGAAACGCAGCCTCATGCAGCCGACCGGCTCGTCGCCGATATAGGCCAGAAGATGGGTGGCCGACAGGTCGTTGCCGTCATATTCCTCGTCATAGGGGCATTGCTGCTCGCCGATATAAACGGAATTGCGGATCGCGGCGACGCGCATCAAATCGTCGAAGGATCGGGCAACGGTGATGCCGACATCCTTCTTGCCGGAATTCGGCACGTAGCTGTCGTAGATGGGCCGCGCCGGTACGCGCGGGAAAACCCAGATGTTTGGGGCATAAATTCCCGCGATGGTGGTTCCGGGATGGGCCCCCAGCACTTCATTGTATCTGCGGCCCGCTTCGGTATTGGGACGGGAATAGAGATTGATATCCGCATACTGCGGCGAAGACATCTTCTCCATGAACAGGGCCATGCCGGCGGCCAGGGGCCCGGGAGCATAAACGCCCCACATGTAAAGCCCCGCGGGACGCTCGTCCGGTCTGGCGATCAGCCGCAGGTCGGGTTTGGTCGCATCGAAGGTATCCAGCGCCAGGATTTGCAGTCCAAGGCTGTTGAGGGGGAGGACGGCGACAAAGCCTTCGGCTTCCGGCCGGTCGGGATTGAATTTCGACTTGCGGGCGAGCGCCAGGACGCAAATGGGATTGTAGCGCACGACGCGAAGGGCATCTTCCGTGGCCGCGATTCCGGGGATGCTCAGGCGCGCCCTGGCGACGACATCCGTCAAGGCCTTCTCGTCCGGCTGAAACATGACCAGATGCCGGGCAATGCGGGCCGGATCCATCTCGTCGAGCCTGTGCCTGCCATACCGCGATGCGCGGACGCTTTCGTCCGGGACCAGCCTGTTTTGCGCCTGTGCCATGCCGTGCTGCTGTCTTCTTAAGATGTTTGAAACCATAAGAACTTCGGGCATCGGAATGAACCGTCATCGGAGTATGAGGTTATCGATTGTAGTGAACAGTTCGATAACCATTCCAATACGTAAGTTCACCTACTGCTATGACGCTGATTCTGCTGATTTACTGAAATGTAACGGCCCCTTGACGCTGTCAGCGCGAATCACTTCTGAGATTCAACAACAGATTGCGGCGCTTTCCATCTGTTTTTTTATTTCGCGGCGGCAGGGTCTGGGCCCCGGGGCGCAAGCTTTACTGGCTATTTATGATTTTGAGCCAAAAATGAACCATGAACTTCGCCGCAGCCGTCAGAGCCCTGAATGAACGGTCTGTCCGGGAGAAGTGGTATCACATTTGTGATCCCAGCCTCTCGTTCAGCGACCCGTCCTATATTCAGTTGCTCGAACTCTGGCGGACCAAGGCAGGCACGAAGAAGATGCCGGCGCGCTCCGACATGACCTTCCGCGAGCTGAAAGATCTGCTGCGAAACATCCTGGTGTTCGAGCGCGTTTCCTTGAACCCGTCCCGCTACAAATTCCGCCTGGTGGGCACCGGCCTGCACAGTATGGCAGGGGAGTTGACGGGCAAGATGGTGGAAGACGTGGTGCCGCCTGAGCATCTGCCGCGCTGGATCGGCTGCGGTGATCTTATTCTGGACGGCGGCCGCCCCTTGCGCTTCATCGGCCGCGTGCACATGGAAGGCAAGGAATATCTCAACGCGGAAAATCTCTTTGTTCCGCTGGCCAGTGACAATGAAGAGCCCATCTTCGTGATGGGTCTGTGCCGCTACACGCCGCGCCGCTCGGATTCGGACGAAAGCTGGGAATCCCAGGTTGCCTCGATCCCGGCCGCTGCGCTCTGATCTGCCCAAATCTTTCCTGAGATTGTCCGTCATGGCATAAGCCCTGTGGGACGCGGTCAGGGATTATCCTCATGCGCAATTCGCCGGTACATTGCGGCTGGTTGGCGGCGGCGGCCGCGCCTGTCCGCAAGACAGCCCGCGCATGACCGTCGCAAGACTGATCGCGGGGCTGGAAAGCCGCGGAATCCTTCTGTCGCTGGATGGCGAGCAGATCCGCTACCGCTCCCCCCGACAGGCGCTCACAGAGCCCGATCGCGACGCCCTCAAGGCCCGCCGCGGCGAGATCATGGACTATCTGAAGGCCCGCAACGCCGCGCGCGCCTTGCGCATCGTGGCCCCGCGCACGGGTCCGCTGACGCCATCGGTGGCGCAGCAGATGTGGCGCGCCTTCGCCGGCGGGCCGGAGGAGGGCAAGCCCGTTGCCCTCAATATTGGCATGGTGAGCCGCTTCAAGGCTCCGCCCGAGGCGGTCACCGCCGCCATCCGCCAGGTGATCGCGCGCTACGAAGCGCTGCGCACCCGCTTTGTGGCAGGCGAGGGCGGTCTCCTGGCTTTCCTCAATCCGCCGGAAGCGTTTGAAGTCGAAGGAGAAGACCTCAGGGGCCTGGGCGGGGATGCGGCCCGCGCCGCAGCCGACAAGGCCGCGCAGCAATTCTGCGCCACGCTGAACCTGATCGAGGGACGTTGGCTGACCCGCGCCAAGGTTTTTGCCCTGCCGGAGGGTGAAAGCCTGGCCGCCATCTCTTCGGCACACATGATCGCCGATGCCGCGACACGCAACATTGTCCTGGAGGAAATCCACGACATCCTGGAAACCGGCGCGCCCCGCAACCCGTCTGCCGTGTTCTACAATGACTATTCGCTCGCGGAACGCGATGCCCTTGCCGGCGCGCAGGGCACCGAACTGATCGAGTACTGGCGGCGCTGGTACCATGACCAGCCCACCATGCTGGCACCGTCGGACAAGGTGCCGCTCACCTGGGGCAATGGTGTACGGATCGTGAAGAACTTCACCATACCGTCGCGGATCGCGGACAGGGTTCGCGATCTGGCGGGGACGCTGAAGGTCACCTCTTTCCTGGTCTATTTGACGATCTTTTGCATTGCCATGGCGCGCTGGGCGAAAATGGAACGCTTTCCCGTACGGATTCTGGGCGACAAGCGGGTCTCGCTGGAACTCACCAATACCGTGGGGTTGATGTTCTGCGCCGATGCCGTCGAGGTCAGCGTGCCGCCCGGGGCGGATTTTGAATCCATCATGCGGGGCGTGCTGGCCGAATATGACGCGGCCCTGGCCCTGCGCATTCCAAGCCTGCATTTCTGGGCGCCGCATTGCGTGCGGCCCGGCATCGAGGCGC
>Ga0210386_10004027_pt1 | contig 12192 bp, 15 predicted proteins | sample IncBWH32OmetaG_FD_160091 | JGI IMG/M metagenome (GOLD analysis project Ga0210386, IMG submission 160091) | Forest soil microbial communities from Barre Woods Harvard Forest LTER site, Petersham, Massachusetts, United States - Inc-BW-H-32-O ... | reverse complement strand
GTCATGGTCATGGTCATGGTCATGGTCATGGTCATGGTCATGGTCATGGTCATGGTCATGATGATGTGTCTGAGCATGCGACAGGCAATCATGGCTAGTTTCACGTTGCCACGACCGTTGCAGATGATGGGGTGGGTGGCTACTGCCGCCATGCTGCCACAGTTGTCGCGATGGTCGTGTCCTGGCTCGAATAGCCTGGTTGCGATCGGGAGCGCCGCGGCCAATTGGACTTGGCAGCCGCGGCGCCAAATATTGATGGATCAAACAGGGGCGCGCGCTTACTGTTCATGGGTGTCCGGCGCGCCATCGCCTGTGGACGGTCGACACCCCCCACCACCGCGTTTCGTGTCGCGACGACGGAGGGTGAAGTAGACTGGATCGGCAGCGAGCCGAGCGGCGACCTAGTGAACGCCGATATCGACAACCCGGTTACTCACATCGGCCACGTCACTGGGGGTCTGTGCGCCCTGCTGGCGTTCGCCGGTCCATTGGGTTTCGATCTGCTCGGCAGAGACCTTGCCGGTCTGCAGCAACGCAACGCGCACCGCGTTGGCGCGTTCCTGCGAGAGGCGCATGTTGCCGGCGGCGGTGCCGGCGGAGTCAGTCTTGCCGATCACCGTCGCCGTCAGTGCGGCGTTGCCCTGCATGCTGTCGGCGGCGCCGTTGATCGCCTGCAGTCCAGCCGTATCGATCTGGGTGCTGTCACTGGCGAACATCACATGGAACCAGGTGACATTCGCGGCCGGCAGCTGTGCCAGGGCACTACCCGGCGGATTGTATGGGGTCGCCGTCGCCCAGGAGTGGCTCTGTTGCGCGCAGCCCGCCAGCAGCGCGAAGGCGGCAACCGACGCAATTCTGACGGAATAACTCCGACGTTGGGACATCGGAATCTCCATGGGTTGAATTGCCTGACGATCGAACATCGTTGGGTAGGTCGACGAGTGGTGGACGTATCCCATCCGCATCGTCATGAGGCTCAACGATACAAGTGCGAGATCGGGGTTCAGACTCCGGATTGATAGGCGCCAATCATCGGCCCGTCGCCGCCGAACTTCAGGGAGACCGCCGCCGGCGCGCCCGTGTGCCATTCGCACATGTCACTCAAACGTTCGGCGAGGTCGGCGAATGTCGCGCCGTTTGATAGGTTGAACGACAGTGCCCGATCAGCAAACAGCGCGCTGACCTGGTGATCCGACATGGCGGCTATGTAAGTGCTTTGCATCGCGCGGCTCCAAGTATCGTATGGAATGAGATTGATGTGTCTGAGCGCCTGACCGGAGGTGCGATGGCGCCACTCTGGAACGCCATATTGCTCTGTTCCGAGCGGTCCGATCCGCTTGTCAGCCTGACCATAACCTGTCGTGGGTTGCGCGAAAGGATCGGAAATTACCTAAGCGATATGGTGTGCGAGTCCATCTTGATTATTCCGTAACGCTCACGAATGCCAAGGGGATGCCACCTGCCGCGGCCGCCCGTTCAACCATGCGACGGCGCGCGTGGCTGGCGGACAATGCCAGCACCGCGCGCCAATGTCATCATGGTGTGGATTGCTGCGTCCTTGTGGTGGTGACGGTTGTCGCGGGTGGCGGCACCGACATCGTGGTGGTCCGCTGCGTGGTGGTCGTCTGCGTCGGCGGATCGGACGCGCAGGCGGCCAGCAATGCAGCGCCACCGAAAAGCGTCACCGCCAACAATAGCCGAGCGCCAATCTTTGTCTCAGTCATGATGGATCTCCTGGGAAAGGATCAGAATCGGGCGCGGGCTGCGCCCGTTCCGACGGACCTGTTATTGGGTCTTGGTTGTGGTGGTCTCACTCGTGCTCGAAACCGCGGCCGGCGGATATGTCGTCGTCTTCGTCACGGAGTCGGACGCCACACCATTGGTGTTGCCATAGGTTGTCTTGGTAGAATCGGTGCGGGTCCCATCGACACCGACCGATTTCTCGGTAGATGTCGTGCTTAATGTGCCCGCCGGCATAACCAGAGGCGTCGGAGCCGTCGTGGTCGTTGTCTGCGACGTTGACGTCTGTGCCATAGCGGCACACGTCATCATGCCAAATGCCGCGGCGCCGGCCAGTAGAAATTTTGTCATCTCATGTCCTTCCGAAGATTGATGTCTGGGGCGTGTGCCCCAGGGGTGGTGTCGTATCGAAGTGTAGCCAATCGGCTATCTATCCCAGACGGGATTGCCGAGGTTCACGTCACTCGAGCGGGTACTGGCGCCCGTAATCGCGCCCGCTCCGCCGCCGATCAACGCACCCACGACGACTCCCACAGGGCCGCCGACCAAGCCGATGGTTGCACCTGTCGCGGCACCAGCAGCCGCGCCGCCCTGTACGCGGTCAGGCTCACTGCTGCCGCATGCGGATAGCAAAACAATGCTCCCGGCCAGCGCAATTCTGGCAATCACATTCATGGCGATACCTATGCATAAGTGTCAGACCTCGCGGGACGTTAGGATAAATGTTGGCAAAATTCGTACTCTCCGTTACGGACTCAGATTAGTCATATCGTGATAACAACGTGGCCGATGCAACTCGATGCGCAGGGCCGCTTGGGCGGAAACGCTCGTCGCACCGGGTAGTTCGTCTGATAATGGAATCAGACCAGAAATCTGAAAGCGTCAGTCGCAGCCATTGCCGCGGCAGCAAACCACCGGCACTGCAGCCGGTGGTTTGCCGTATCCATCGCCGCTCAGTGGACACCGATGACGATGCCGGGCAATGCGATCCCGATGCCGGGTGCGTAGACCACCGGCGGTGGCGCGTAATACGGTGTGCCGTAGACCACCGGAGGCGCGGGATAGTATCCACCATTCCCGTTGCGATGATCATCGCGATGGTCATCACGGTGGTTATCCTGGTGGTATCCCTGGGCACTGGCGGTCGCAACAAATGTCCCAAGCATCAGCAGCGCGATGAGCGCCAGTCGCGCCGTAGATCTGCCCGATCCGGGGCGCTTGGATTTAATATTCATGATACAAGTCATAGTAAGCTCCTTTGGTGAGCGCGCCGCCGCGCCGCAGCGGACGACATCTGTCAGACTAGCTGTGCGAATTTGTACCCTCGTGGCGAGAATTCGCGAACACCTTGTCGGCGATTTTCTTCTGGGCGTCTGGCATCGACTTGTACAGGGTGTCGAACGACGAGGTCAGGTTCTTCAGCCCATCGACACGCGCCTGCGCGAACTTCGCGTAGGTGTTCAAATCGTCCATGGCGGTCATGTCAGCCGGGGCCTGGGCCATCTTCTCGGCAACCAGCTTTTGCATTGCGGTAGCATTGTCGCGCATTGCTTGTGCGACGCCACCCCAATCGGATTCTTGCGTAGCCGTGATATTCAGTGCTGTGTGCAGGCTCGTGATACGCTGCTCGACTGTCTCCGCCTTGGCCTCGGTGGTCGCCGCAGTGGCATCGGTCTTTGGCGTAACCGCCTGTGCGAGCTGCATGGATGCGGTACCGATGCCGTCGGCGCGGGCGACCGTCAGCGGGCTCGCGAGCATCGTGGCGCCCAGCAATGCAGCGATCGCGACCGAACGCGCAATCGGTCGGGACACAATGGTCGAATATGATAGGGATGACATGGGCTGTCCTTTCTGGATTTCGGCGGCAACAGGCAATATCTTTGCTTTCGCGAGATGGATTGCTTTACGGGATTGCCACGGTTCCGAACCTAGTCCAGCTAACTGCGATCGTCAGCCCCCGGAAACTACTCACTGCGATAATCTACGTCGAGTATATTCTGGTATAGAAATAAGAAAACTAGAGAAGTTGACTGTAATTGCCTACGATGACAACGGTCATGATACCAGGGCTCGAAGTACTTTCTGGTCTAATCATGCAGGCCATATAAGGATCTTCTGCATGTCGGACCAATACGATCACCGATCACAACGCCACATTCTCTTTGTCGCCATGTTTGCCTTTTCGTTGTGTGCTAATGGCGGCGCTGACGCATTACTGCGATGGCAACTGTATCCGCGTAGCATCGCCGACCAGGCGCGTGGCCGATCCGAAGCGTGGCAGCATCACGCGCAGTATGAAGCCCGGGGCAGGTCAGATGCGACCCGGGACACCACCGCGGCGCGTGTCGTGGTCGAGGCACGATATCTGATCTGATAACGAATGTTCCGTTACCGCCCAATATCGCTCTTCGACGCTAACTATTTTCGGCCGCTCGCCATCATTGTTGATGCTGCAACCCGGCCACGATGTACGACGCCGCAAGCGGGGATTCCCGCCTGCCGACAATGTTTAGCCAACTAAAGAAGGCCGACATGTGTCCGATCTGGTACCGGATGGACTAGGGTGTGCGAACAACCGTCGTGGTCGTCGTCGGCGTCACGTAGACAGGAGTCGGCGTCACGTACGTCGTGCTGGTGGTGGAGGGCACCGCGTAGCCGGGAGCTGGGGTCATATATGTGGTGCTGGAGGGCGTCACGTAGCCAGGCGCCGGGGTTGCATACGTAGAGCTGGTGCTGGTGGTGGTCGGTCCAGAATAGCCGGGTGCCGGGGCCACAACCGTAGTGGTCGTTGCCGGGGTCGCCGGGGTGTAGGTCGTGGTGGTGGTCTGCGGAACCTCCGCAACGCATCCGGCCAAACCGAGCATAGCTGTAGAGAGCAGCAGAACGTAGCGCATGTGACAATCCTTTCTAGTCTGAAGTTCTGTGAACTAGCCTCTCCGGGGCAGGAATGGTAGGTTCGGAATCTACGCAGACCGTTCCTGATAGGTATTGATCCGTGTTTCACGAAGCGATAGCGGTTGGAAGAGATGGCGGCTTCGATACGCCACTGACCAATGCGCCGCGGCAAAAATAGGAGCAGGCATGCAGTGGGGCTGACGTGCCTGCTCCTACGGGAGCCAGATCAACCAGTGGGTCCGACAATCTCGGTTGGTTGATCGTGTCGATCGTAATTGCATGCCAAGCTGAGGTGTAGCGTCGGAAAATACTCAGGCCGCCGGCGCCTCTGTGATTTCCCCGCCGCCCCTGACCTTGATTGGCGTATCGCGCCCAGCTCAAATGCCGCGTGTGCGTGGGCGATGGCGCAGCAGCGTCACCAAATAAGCGATCAGCAAAAACGCCAGCGCATGTGCGGCGACGATTGCGGCGCCGCGGGCCGCGGGCTGCGCGGTCAGGTCGGTCAACAGGCCGCTGCGTGCGTTGATCACGCGGATCGGTCCCTCGGCAGCGATAAACACCGACTTCATTGCTTCGGTCAGCCAGTAGCCGCTGACCGCTATCTTTGCCAGCCTTTCGGCGAGAGCCGGCAGTTTCGGAATCAGCACCCCAGCCAGGATCAATTGCGGCACCAAGGCCAGCGGCACAATCGTGGTTGCCTGGTCGCGGCTGTTGGCGATCGCAGAGATCAGTAGCCCGATCGCGGTGCCCGCCATCGCGCCAATAGTCAGCAACCCGAACTGCTCCAGCCAGTTGCCTGGGATCCCGTCCGCCAGTGCCATCACGAGTGCATAGACAACGGCAAGCTGCAGCAAGGTGAACACGCCGGACACGACATATTTCGCGCCGACAAACGCCGCTGTGGACAAATTGATATCGCGCTCACGCCGATAGATCGCCAGGTCACCGACGATTTCCTTCGATGCCGCATTGCAGCCAAGCCAGATCGCGCTCAGCCCGAGCAGAAGCAGAAGCGCGTTCTCTGCGCTGACCCGCTCCAGCCCCACCCCGAATGTGCCAAACGCATAACCCACCAAGCCGCCGATCAGCACACTCTGAACCGCTGCCATGACCAGCGTGCGGTGATCGGTCAGCAGCAGGCGCGTATTCCGATGCGACAGAATGCGGCCCTGGCGCGCAATGCGCCGCAAGGTGGCAAACGCCGATATCAATGCCGGCTCGCGCGGACTCTGAGCGTGATGGTGCGGCGGGACGGCACCCGCCCTGGTCATTGTCGTGCCTGCAATCTGCTCAAACCTGGCGCGCCAGCAATCGGGACCAAGCTCGTCCATCCGGTCGAACACCTCACCCAACCGGCGCACGGCAAAGAATTCCAGCGCTGCCGAAGGTGTGCCAACGAAGGTCGGCCGACCGCCGCGCCCCATGCAGACGATCGTGTCGCAGAACTCAATCACGTTCGCCAACGTGTGTGTGACGACAACGATGGTCATACCTTCATCGGCCAGGTGCCGCAGCAGGCGCATGATCTCCCAGTCCGTACTCTCGTCCAGCCCGCTGGTAACCTCGTCAAGGAACAGGAGAGTGGGGCGTGAGAGGATCTCGCTGGCCAGGCTCGCGCACTTCTTCTGCCCACCGCTGAGCGCACCGATGCGCTGGTCGAGCTGCTCGAACAGGTCGACGCTGCGGGCTGCTTCGTCCACCGCCATACGACGTTGCGCGACGGTGGTATCAGGTGGCAGCCGAAGCTGTGCCGCGTAGTCGAGCGCCTCGCGCAGTGTGAGCTGCTCATGCAGCGCGTCCTGCTGCGGCACGTACGCGATATCCTGCTTCAAGGCCTCAAAATTGGCGTGCAGGTCTCTCTCGTTGAGCAGGACCGTCCCCTCGCTCGGTGGCATCCGACCGGACAGGATATTCATCAGGGTGGATTTGCCCGTGCCGTTGGAGCCGATGATGCAGACCAACTCGGACGGACGGATACGCAGACTGGCGGAGTCAAGGATGCGTTGCTTCGGTGCGTTGGCCTGCCACCCCTTTACATCGAAGCTGACACCTCGCACCAGCAGCTCGATGTTGCCGATGCGCCAGGATCTGGTGAGCGCGGTGCCGTCAAACGTCAACTGGAATGGCCCGATATCGATACGGTCTCCCGGACTCAGGGGACGAGCACCCCGCAGCCGCGCACCGTTGACATACGTACCATTGGTACCGCCGAGATCGCGTAGCACGACTGCCCCTGCCGCGACCTCGAAAGCAGCGTGCCGACTGGAGACATTCGGATGGTCGAGAACAATCTGGCCCGGCAGCGCCTTGCGACCGACGGTCAGCCCACGTCCAACCGGCACACGGTTGGTGGGCGCGACATTACCTACTCCGGCGTTCATTGCCTGGGATACGAGGTGGGAAGACCCGCGTGTGGATGGTTGGGTCCGGGTATAGGCGCACTTGTATAGGCGAGCCGAGTTGGCTGCCGCCGTTGGGTTTCGTTGTTACTTGCACCTGTCATCGGGCCTCGCGCCGTTCGTGCATCAGGGCGCAATCGGGGGATTTCCCGCAGGCCCTGTTCATGTCGAAAACCTACCCACTCTAGGGCGTGCCAAGCGTGCATGAGTAGACTCGGAAAATACCTAATGTGGTATGCGGCTGCCGCACCATGACAGCTGGTGGCGCGGGCCCTGCATGGTCCCTAGGGCGCGCGATACCGGCACGGCGGCGACCATATGGCCGCACGGCCGCCAAATGATCCATCAACCACTTGGCCGACCGCGCGCGCCCTGGCACTGGCACCGCACTGCGTGCCCCGTAATCCTGTCTGTATATACGAGAAGCTTTACCATCAGCCCGTGATGTGCGCCACCGTGGCAGATCGGCTGTGACGTGTCTTGGACATCACGACAGTGGTCGAGCGGTGGGGAGAGTCACAGATCACGATGGCAATTTAGTCAGTGCACGACGTTTGATACTTCTGAGTAGAACCCGAGGGTTCCATCGGTGCCTCCACAATGCCATGCATATTGGATGGCTTCGATCCGCGATGTCCCGTTCACCTTCCGTATAAATAACGACCAGTTCCAGTCGTTGTCGCGGCGCTAAGCCCACTTCGTAACACGTCGGGCCACCCAGATATTTCTGATCGGGTGTGGACGGGTTAAAAGATTTGTTCAATCAATCCTTGGCTGGCCAAGGATGTAACGGAGTAACACTATCATGAATGTTGTCATCGTTTTCGTGATTGCGCTGGCAGCCGCCGGCGCTGGCTATGCCTACTACGAGCACAGGCAGAACACGTTGGTGGAAGTCGATCTGGGGTCACATCAGTTGTCAATTCAGAAAAACTGAGCCACCTGTTACCGTATCGGGATGACCTAGCTCCATTCGGTAGAGGTATCCCGGCTACAAATTACGTTTCTTGTGCGATGGCAGCTCAGCGAGCCGTTGATCCGGTCGCCGAACATCCCACGCCAGGCCAACTGACTCCAATATTTGCACCAACATGAAGATCAAATCTATTTCCGCTCGACGATGGCCATGCCGTGCGGAGCGCGGATCCGCATGGTGGTTGTTATGCCAGCCTTCCCCACTCGTAAGGATCGCGACGAACCAGTTGTTACGGCTTTGCTCGCCCGTCTCGTAATTACGGTACCCCCAGAGATGCGCCGCTGAGTTGACTGACCAGGTGATGTGCCAAACCAGAACGGTACGCACGAACACCCCCCAGATCAGCACGCTCGCTCCGAACCGAGCTGCGTCAGCAACGCTGCCTCCGCTCAGAAGACTGGCCGCGAAGCCGCCCAGGAAGTAAACCGCCCAGGATGCCAGAATGATGATCGGGTAGAGCAGCGTACGCTCCAGCCGCCGATAGAACGGATCGCGCAGGACATCCTTCGCATAGCGCTCATAGATGCCGAGTCGCGTGAGGTCGCGGTTGTCCACCAGCATCCAGCCAACATGGCCCCAGAGAAAATTGACCAGCGGGCTGTGAGGATCCTCCTGCCTGTCAGAGTACTCGTGATGCCGCCGATGAACCGCTACCCAACGTCCTGGCGTATCCTGCATCGAGCACACGCCAAGAACAGCAAAGCCATGCTCCAACCATTTCGGGCAAGTCAGACCACGATGCGTCAACAATCTATGATAGCATAGGTTTATGCCAAGGCCACCAAACACATAGACGCCGACAATGGCCAGCACGAGCCCGGTCCAGCTGAAAAGCCACGGCAGCACGGCCAGCAGTGCGGCGAGATGGTACAACCCAACGGTAATGGCGTAGGACCAGACGACACGTCGCCGATCAACCGCCGTGGGCAACGGCAGGTGGCGCGTCGTCGGACGCTGCCAAGCGGTGGAATGGCGGCTGCTCACAAAAGTCCCCCCAAAAAAGTTGCCGCTTACCGATCAGCTGGCCATCGCCAGCGTCCAGTTGCCTGCGTACAGCAGCGGCAGCGCGAGTGCCAGCCGTACAAGCTTGGCCGCGGCCGACGATTTTTTTGGCAGAGCATCCGTGTTAGCGATGCCGGATCGAACCTCGGGGATCGGTAGGCCGATTGGAGCCACACCTCGGCCGACACTCAATTCTGAATTTTGGTTAGGCCGAATTTCCGATCGTCAACGCGAGGTCGCCGTAGACGAGGCGGCACAGGGAACCATGCGGTCTGCCAACCGATTGTTGGATGCGGACGTACATGGAGAAAGACGGGCGAAACAAGGTTCGGAAACTACTCAGGAGATGGTGGCTTGACCGTCTGAGGCCGCGACACGAGTGCCGGCCGCGTAGGCCGTGCTACCTCCCCCGCAGCACTGACGCGCGCAGCAAGGAGGCGAGACGGTAGGGCAGGCCGTGGCGTTGTAGCCGCACGATGTTGGCGACAAGGCGGTGGTGCGACAGCCGATCACACAGTGTGAGTGACTGGTGCCGGGACCGCGTTGCCTGGCACCAACTGTGGGCCAACCTCTGCCGAGGACCACCGACCGGATGCCAACGCGATCCCCTGCCGATAGGTGCCGCCAACGTGTTCGCCGTCGGCGTGGGGGGGTGCGCAGGGCCGGTCTCGGTTGAGAGTTTGGCAACCGCGTCGTCCATATCGCGCTGCCGCAAGGTGCCGAGGAGATCACTGGCGAGACGACTCTCTGTCCCTCCAGCCGGGCCAGGCTCTTCTCAATCAGATAATCCAACCCAGAACTATTGCTTTTAGTCCTGGATTCCCGTATGTTGTGATCATGAAACCCGGACGCGACCCACTCAGCCTTGTCGCCTTGCAGGCGCGCTTCGCCGATGAGGAGAAGTGCCTTGCATTGCTCGAGCGTGCGCGCTGGCCTGCTGGACCAACCTGCCCGCATTGCGGCGTGACCGGCCACGCCTCAAGGCTCAAGGCCCGGCCCGGCCAATTTGCTTGCCTGGATTGCGGCAAGAGCTTCTCCGTCACCTCCGGCACACCGATGCACAAGACGCATCTGCCAGCCTCGATCTGGATCATCGCGAGCTACCTGATCGGCACGTCAAGCAAGGGCATTTCGTCGCTGAAGCTGGCACGCCTGCTCGGCCTGCAATACCGCACGACATGGCATCTGGCGCACCGCATCCGCGCCATGATGGACAGCCATCCCGCTCTGCTACGCGGCATCGTCGAACTGGACGAGACCTCCATGGGCGGCAAGCCCCGCGGTACGAACCGGCCGGAGATACCGGCGCCAGTCCCGCTGTTTGCGGACCCTCAGCCAGCGCCGGAACGGAAGCCGTCGAAGCGCCGCAAGGCCGGGCGCGGCACAGACAAGCCGATGGCGTTCAAGTAGCCTGCGCGTCCAGTCCGCTTAGCCGAATCCCATCATGTGGAGTGACAGAAACAGTGTGAGCACCACAGCGTTGATGATGTCGATGAAGAAGGCACCGACGATGGGGACGATGAGGAAGGCCTGCGGTGCTGGGCCGTGACGATGGGCGATTGCCTGCATGTTGGCGATGGCGGTTGCCGTCGCGCCCATCGCAAATCCGCAGAACGCCGCGGCCATCACCGCGCTCTCGTAGTCGCGTCCAGCCAGACGGAACGTCACCAAAGACGCCCAAAGCACCACTAACATCACCTGCGCGGCGAGGATGACGAGAAGCGGCCCCGCCAAGTCCAGCACGGTGCTGATGTCGAGGGCCATCATTGTCCAAGCCAGGAACAACGATAGACAGACAGATCCAATCAGATCAGACGCAGCGCTGTGCAGCCGCAGGCCAACCAGCCCGCCGACGTTGCGCAGCACCAGCCCGGCCAGCAGGCACAGCAAGAAGTCCGGTACGGTGACTGGTGCGTCAACGAGCAACGCGCCGAGCCATCTGCCAACCAGGACCGCGACCAGAGCCGCCGCGAGCGAGCTGATCACCGGTATCATCGTCACGGGCGTCTCAGTCGGACCCAGGATGACCCCACCGTCCTGCGCGCTGTCTTGCGAGGCTGACAGGCTGAAACGACGGATCAGCCGCTCCGCGACGGGGCCACCAATGACACCACCCAACACGAGGCCGAGCGTGGCCGACGTCATGGTCAATGCCAGAACACCTTCTATCCCCGTGGCCTCACCGAATTTGTCGGCGTAGGCGGCGCCGGTGCCGTGTCCACCCGCCAGCGTGATCGATCCAGCCACGAGGCCGAGGAACGGGTGCAGACCGAGCAGCTTGGCCATCAGCACGCCCAACGCGTCCTGCGCCAGGAGGAAGGGGATCAGCGCCCCGAGGAACCGCAGCAGCCGAGAACCGCCACGCAGCAGCAGGCGCAGGTCGGACGTCAGCCCCAAGCAGGCGAAGAATATCAGCAACAGGCCAGGTTTCGTTGCGTTCTGTAACTCAATATGGTGCCCCGTGGCGCGGAACAACATCGCTGCAGCCAAGGCAAACAGCACACCCCCGACGATCGGGCTCGGGATGCTGTAGCGGGCGAGCAGCGCGACATGTCGCGCCAAGAGCGCACCCAGCAACAGGACGAGGCAGGCGGCGAGCAAGGACGGCAGGGCGCTAAGGCTGATCAGACCATCCGAGATTGTCATGCGTACCCGTTTTCAGCCGACAACCTGTCCGTGGCTGACTTTCGTTGCGTAATGTTCGCCATTTGGCGCGCTTCTGCAATCGCGCAATTCGCGTTTGGCCTTGAAGATGGGGGATGCTTTGCCTCGCGAGTACGACAGATGACCCAGCGCCATCGGCAGCAACCTTCGCGCGTGATGCCTGCCTGGCACATCTTTTGCCAGAATCAGTGCCTTCACTGCGGCCGCACCATACGGGCGTAACCGACACTCGGGGCTTGCAGGACTGCCGTCTTGCACAACAGCATCGCACCGAAGCAAATGTACAAACGCAAAGAGATCAGCACGCAATGGATCAACTCATTGCGCACCTTGAGGCCCACGATCTTACCAGGCTTGGTTCCATCGCCCATAGCAGGATGGAGATGACGACGTCGTCTCTTGCGCGAGCGCGCATCTTCAGGACGCTGTATCCGAGCTGGTGGTGCGTTCCGGGCACTTCACTCAGTCCGATCCTCGGACGATCGCCGAGGTCGGTCGTATCCTGCTCCTCCATTT
>Ga0210386_10004026_pt1 | contig 12193 bp, 17 predicted proteins | sample IncBWH32OmetaG_FD_160091 | JGI IMG/M metagenome (GOLD analysis project Ga0210386, IMG submission 160091) | Forest soil microbial communities from Barre Woods Harvard Forest LTER site, Petersham, Massachusetts, United States - Inc-BW-H-32-O ... | reverse complement strand
TCTTGCCGGTGCCGGGCGGGCCCACAAGATGACAGAGGACGGCCGCGCATTGGCCACCATCCGGCCCAGCGGGCCGCCTTGAAATGTGGAAGTGGGTGGGCCCAGAAGATGGTCCTGGCCCACGACTTCGGAAAGGCTCTTGGGCCTGAGCCGGTCGGCCAAGGGCCGCGGCACGTCTTGCTCCAGACCGCTGGATTCGAAAAGATCGCTCACACCCCCTTATAGCAAAAGTCCCGCGGACCACGCGGGACTTTCACAACGAGTCCGAGGTTGCAGGTCTCAGTCGAGACGCCATTTCACCCCGAAGGACAGGTTATTGCCGGTATTGCCCACCTGGGTCAGGCCGCCCGCATTCACGTCATGGGCATTCTGATAGCGGTATTCGGCAAAGATGCTGGCCTGGTCGGAAGCGCGATATTCCAGCCCGCCCAGGGCCTGCCAGCCCAGCACCGTCGAGCCGCCGTGATTGCCGGCGCCATTGTCGATATTGGTGTTGACCGCGCCCAGCCCCGCGCCGCCGTAAAGCTCGAAGGGCGCGTTCAGGGGCAGGTGATATATCGCGTTGGCCATATAGGAGCTGGACTGCAGTCGCGCATTGGTCGTGTTCGAATAGTTCGACTGGCTGAACAGTCCGTCCGCTTCCAGCGAGACATTGGGCAGGTTCCAGTCATTGAGGTAATAACCATAACGGGCACCGACATTGTAGCCGGTATCCATGCCGTGGGTGGTGCCGTTCACGTTCAAGTCCGGCGCGAAGGTCGGGCCTCCCAGAACCGAGACGTAGGATTGGGCCTTGGCTTCGCCAATGCCCAAAATGGCGGTGGCGGCGAAGAGCGTCACGGCGCAAGCGGCAAACAACTTTTTCATGAATCACGTCCCTTTGCATGGCGCCCCGCAGCAGCCCCAAGGACTAACGCAGGTAATCACGCCACGTCGCGTTACAAGGACGAGAACCGTCAGAAGTGATCGCGGGCAACAGTGCGTAACAAAGTTTTTGGCACGCGCATGGCCATGATTTGGCCATGACCACAAATGTTATGACATCAAATGTGATGTCCGGCCGCTCGCCTTAGCTCGCGGCGTTCGTCGCTCGAAATGATTCACCGGATCATTTCGTTCGCCGTGCTGACGCACGACGAACCGCTCCTCACCCGTCTACGGACAGGGTCAGCCGCCGGCCGTTCCGCTCGACGACCATGTCCCAATGATTGCCGGCATTGAGGACATGGATCAGTTGGCCCACGCGCTCGATCGGCGTGCCGTTGATGTTGCGCACGATGTCGCCCGGCTGGAATCCGTAATTGGCGGCGATGCCGCTGGAATTTACCGACATGATCGCCACGCCCTTGGACATCACATCCATCTGCAATTCGGTGGCCGTGGCCGGAGAAATGTTTTCCACCCGCGCGCCGGTCAAGGGATTGCGCCCACCGATGGTCTGGGCCTCGCGCGGCGGATTTTCGGGCGGCAGCGCCAGCGCGACGGTGACATCGCGCCCGCTTTTGCCTTCCGCGACATGCATGCGCACATTGTCGCCGGAGCGATGGGTGGCGGTGCGGTAGTTCAGCGACTGCATGTCGTCCACCGCGGCGCCATCCACCGACTGCACCACATCGCCGGACTTGATTCCGGCCTTGCCCAAGGGACCACCGGGATAGACGTCCTTGATCAGCACGCCGCCCGGCTTGGCCAGGCCCAGGGCCGCCGCTTTGGCGCTGTCGACGGCCTCGCCACTCGCGCCAACCCAGGCCAGCTGCACGCTGGCGGGTCCGCCGTTCTTGAGCCCGCCCTCCACGCCCTCCACCACCCGGCGCACCAGGTTCGCAGGGATCGCGAAGCCGATGCCGACATTGCCGCCGCTGCGCGAGACGATGGCGGTATTGATGCCGGCCAGCCTGCCGTCGGTGGTGACGAGCGCGCCGCCGGAATTGCCCGGGTTGATGGCGGCATCGGTCTGGATGAAGAACTGGTAATCGCTGGCGGAAACCTGGGTGCGCGCCAGCGCCGAAACGATTCCCATGGTCACGGTCTGGCCCACGCCGAAGGGATCGCCGATGGCAAGCACAAGATCGCCCACCTGCACCGCATCGGAATTGCCGAACGGTACGACAGGCAGGGTCTCGCCATGCGTATCGATCTTGAGTACCGCCAGGTCGGTACGCGGATCAGCCAGCAGCACCTTGGCCTTGAATTCCCGCTTGTCGGACAGCGCCACTACGATGTCGGTGCCGCCTTCCACCACATGATTGTTGGTGACGATCAGGCCGTCGGCGCGCACGACCACGCCCGATCCCAGGCTTTGCTGCACGCGCTGGCGCATCTCCGGCGTCGCGCCGAAGAATTGCGAGAAGAAGGGATCGCTGGCGAAGGGATTGACCTGAACCTGTGCGACGGAACGGGCATAGACATTCACCACGCCGGGGGCGACGCGTTTGACCACCGGCGCAAAGGTGATCTGCACCTGGCCCATCGAGGATGGCACTTCGGGCAGCGTGCGCGGGCCTTGCGGCGCCATACGCAAGGGCTCGGCCTTGCCGGGCACGGCCCTGGTGTCGGCGGCCAGGCCCGGCAGCGTGAACAGGCCGGTCAGGGCCAGCGCGCCCGCGGCCATCGACTTTTTCTTCATCACGCCCAGCCTTCCGACAGTCCGTTCCTATTTATTCCCGGCCGCACAATTGCGGTATTTGAGCACCGTGGCCAGTGTATCCGGCTCCGCCCCTTCGTGGCAGGTGGCCATGATCGCATGCGCCATGCTGCTCATCTCGTCCTTCATGGCGCGGGCCTTATAGGCCTCATTGTCCACGCAATAACCCGTCCGGGCGGCGTCATTATGGCGGGCGACGAAGGCGTCAAAAGCGGGGCCGCCAACCGCATCGGCCGGAACCTGCGAGGGCGGGACCCCCATGGCATCGGCCTTCTGGTCGGTGGTGAGACCCGCGACCGTAAGCAGCTTGGGCTGGGTGGGCGCCTGGCACTGGTCGCCGCCGGACGCGGCATTGTCCTTGTGGCAGGCCGACAAAAGGACGGCCGAGAGCAAAATCGCGTATTTGCGCATGGGTTCATGACCTTTCTGACAGTTCCAAATCACAGTCAAAACGCGCATGTGACAAAAAAGGTCATGGAGACCGGCCTCAAGCAGCGGAGCGGTAGGCCAATGAAAAAGGGCGGCATCGCTGCCGCCCTGATTGATATTCCGCGTCACATGGGGCGGCGAGGACTACGCCTCGGCTTCCACTTCCACCGGGCCGGAATCCTGGCCCTTTGCGCTCTCGTCGCGGTCGACGAATTCGATGATCGCCATCGGCGCATTGTCGCCGTGGCGGAAGCCGGCCTTCAGCACGCGGGTGTAACCACCCGGGCGGCCCTTGTAACGGGGGCCGATCACGTCGAACAGTTTGGTCACCTGATCGGCGTCCTTGATCTGGGCGAGCGCCTGACGGCGGGCATGCAGGTCTTTGGTTCCCCGGCGCGACAACGTCACCAGCTTTTCGATTACCGGACGCAGATCCTTGGCCTTGGGCAGCGTGGTCTTGATCTGCTCATGCTTGATCAGCGCCGCGGTCATGTTGCCCCACATCGCCTTGCGATGGGAGGCGGTGCGGTTGAACTTGCGGCCTTGATTACCGTGACGCATACCTTAGAACTCCGTCATGGCCCGCCAGTGAACGCCGCGGAGCGGCGTGATGCGCGTGCGGGCCAACCCGTTAATATTGATCCTCATACCTCTTGGCGAGGTCTTCGATATTCTCCGGCGGCCAGCCCGGCACTTCCATGCCCAGATGCAGGCCCATCTCCGCAAGAACCGCCTTGATCTCATTCAGCGACTTGCGGCCGAAATTCGGCGTGCGCAGCATTTCGGCTTCGGTCTTCTGGATCAGGTCGCCGATATAGACGATGTTGTCGTTCTTCAGGCAGTTGGCCGAACGCACCGAAAGCTCCAACTCGTCGACCTTCTTGAGCAGGACCGGATTGAAGGCCAGGTCCGGCTTGGCTTCCTCGGCGGCGCGCTCGCGCGGCTCCTCGAAATTGATGAAGACCTGAAGCTGGTCCTGCAGGATGCGCGCGGCATAGGCCACCGCATTGTCCGGCGTGACAGCGCCATTGGTTTCGACCGTGAGGGTCAGCTTGTCATAGTCGAGGATCTGGCCCTCGCGGGTGTTCTCGACCTTGTAGGACACTTTCTTCACCGGGGAGAACAGCGAATCCACCGGGATCAGGCCGATAGGGGCGTCTTCGGGACGGTTGCGGTCGGCGGGCACGTAACCCTTGCCGGTGGCGATGGTGAGTTCCATGCGGAAATCCACTTTCTCGTCCAGGGTGCAGAGCACCAGCTCGGGATTGAGGATTTCGATATCGGCGGTGGTCTGGATGTCGCCGGCCTTCACCTCGCCCGGCCCCTGCTTGCGCAGCGAAATGCGCTTGGGACCTTCGGCATGCATGCGCAGCGCGATCATCTTCACGTTGAGCACGATGTCGGTGACGTCCTCGCGCACGCCCTGGATGGAGGAGAATTCGTGCAGCACGCCCTCGATGGAGATGGCGGTGACGGCCGCGCCCTGGAGCGAGGACAGCAGCACGCGGCGCAGCGAATTGCCCAGCGTCAGGCCGAAGCCGCGCTCCAGCGGCTCGGCGGTGATGGTGGCGACGCGGCCCGCGTCATGACCGGATTCGGTCTTGAGCTTGCCGGGTTTGATCAGTTCCTGCCAATTTTTCTGAAACATGGTTTTTCCTCATCGTGTCCCGGGCATGTCGGACCATGCCCATACGTGCGACGGGTTAGTGGTACGTCCGAATCTTAGTCATCGATGGTCGCTCCGGCTCTCGCCTACGCTCCTACACGCGCCGGCGCTTGGGCGGGCGGCAGCCATTGTGCGGGATCGGCGTCACGTCGCGGATCGAGGTGACGACAAGCCCGACAGCCTGCAGCGCCCGCAGCGCCGACTCACGCCCCGAACCGGGGCCGGAAACTTCCACTTCCAGCGTGCGCATGCCGTGCTCGACCGCCTTGCGGCCGGCATCTTCGGCCGCCATCTGCGCCGCATAGGGCGTGGACTTGCGCGAACCCTTGAAGCCCATCATGCCGGCCGACGACCAGGACACGGCATTGCCCTGCGCGTCGGTGATGGTGACGATGGTATTGTTGAAGGTGGCCGCGACATGGGCCACGCCGACAACGACGTTCTTCTTTTCTTTCTTGCGGGCGCGGCCGGCGCTCTTGCCGCCCTTGGTTGCTGCTTCAGCCATGGTTTACTTCGTGACTTTCTTCTTGCCGGCGATCGCTTTGGCAGGGCCTTTGCGGGTGCGGGCGTTGGTGTGGGTGCGCTGACCGCGGACGGGAAGGCCCTTGCGGTGACGAAGGCCGCGATAGCAGCCCAGGTCCATCAAACGCTTGATGTTCATGGCGACGTCGCGGCGCAGATCGCCTTCCACCAGATAATCGCGGTCGATGATTTCGCGGATCTGGATCACCTCGGACTCGGTGAGGTCGCTGACGCGGCGGGCCGGGTCGATCCCCAGCTGGGTGATGATCTGGTGGGCGATGTGCGGCCCGATTCCATGGATGTAGCGAAGGCCGATTTCGACTCGCTTTTGGGTCGGGATATTGACGCCGGCGATGCGTGCCACTGGTTGTCTCCGAAAGGCCTTAAGCCATTGAACTTATTGGAATAATTACATTACGCAAAACTCTGGCCAAATTCCGGCTTGGGCGATAACCAAAACGCCCCGAAAACACGGAAATGACAAGAAAATCTGCCGCGAGGGCGCGGATTATAGGAATGCACCCCCGCCCGTCAACTCCCAGCCGGGATTTATTGTCGCATGGGTCAATCAGGCTGATACCCATCCAGTATGGCCGCGATCTGGGCCGTCACGGCCTCAACCGGGGCCATGCCGTCCACGGTCCTGAGCTTGCCCTGGCCCCGGTAATAGTCGATCAGCGGAGCGGTATTGCGGTAATAGACCCCCAGGCGGTGGGACAGGGTCTCCGGGGTGTCGTCCGACCGCAGGATGCCGCCGGCCTTGATTCGGGCCTCGACCCGGGAAAGCAGTACCGCGTCGTCCACCTTCAGTTCCAGCACCAGGCCGATCTTCCGGCCCCGCTCGGCCAGCATCACATCCAGCGCTTCGGCCTGGGGGATGGTGCGGGGAAAGCCATCGAACACCGCGCCATGGGCGCAGTCCGGCTGGTCGTAGCGCTCCGCGATGATGCGGATCACGGTTTCGTCCGAAACCAGCTCGCCGCGGGCCATCAGCGCCTTGCAGGCCAGGCCCAGCGGGGTCCCCGCCTCGATCGCGGCCCTCAGCATCTCGCCGGTGGACAGCTGAGGCAGACCGCGTTTTTCCGTGATGATCTTGGATTGGGTGCCCTTGCCCGCCCCCGGGGGCCCGAACAGAACCAGATTCACCTTCGCGCTCCCCGCAACTTGGACTTTTTCAGAAGCCCTTCATATTGCTGCGCCACCAGATGGCTCTGGATTTGCGCCACCGTATCCATCGTCACCGACACCACGATCAGGATCGACGTGCCGCCCAGCGAGAAGGACAGGTTGTATTTGTAGAACAGAAATTCCGGAATCAGGCAGACAAAGGTCAAATAGAGCGCGCCGATCACCGTGATGCGCGTGAGTGTATAGTCGATGAACTGGGCGCTTTTCTTGCCCGGGCGGATGCCGGGGAAAACACCACCATACTTCTTCAGATTGTCCGCCGTCTCTTCCGGATTGAAGACGATGGAGGTGTAGAAGAAGGTGAAGAACAGGATCAGGGCCGCGTAAAGCACCAGATAAAGCGGCTGGCCGCGACTCAGATAGGTCACCATCGTCTGCAGCCATCCCGGCAGGTTCTGGGCATTGAAGCTGGCGGCTGTGGTGGGCAGAAGCAGAATGGAACTCGCGAAGATCGGCGGAATCACGCCCGAAACATTGAGCTTGAGCGGCAGGTGCGAGCTGTCGCCGCCATAGACTTTGTTGCCGACCTGGCGCTTGGGATAGGTGACGAACAGCCGGCGCTGGGCGCGCTCCATGAACACGATGAAGCCCACCAGGCCCACGGCGAAGAGCGCAAAGAAGATAATCAGCAGCGGATTGACGGCGCCGGTACGGGCCTGTTCCAGGGTCTGACCGATGATGGTCGGGAAACGGGCCACGATGCCGGCGAAGATGATCAGCGAAATGCCGTTGCCCACGCCGCGGCTGGTGATCTGCTCGCCGATCCACATCAAGAGGATGGTGCCGCCGGTCAGCGTGATCACCGCGCCGATGCGGAACAGGAGACCGGGATGCAGCACGATATGGGCCTGGCCGCCGAAATGCTCCAGACCCAGCGCGATGCCATAGGCCTGGATCATCGCCAGCGCCACGGTGAAATAGCGGGTGTACTGGTTGATGACCTTGCGGCCCGCCTCGCCTTCCTTCTTCAAGGCTTCCAGTTCCGGAAACACCGTGGTCATCAACTGCATGATGATGGAGGCGGAGATGTAGGGCATGATGCCCAGGGCAAACACCGCCATGCGGTTCACCGCGCCCCCGGCCAGGGTGTTGAACACATCCAGCAGGCCGCCGCCGGACTGCTGGATCTGCTGGGCCAGCGCCGCCGGATCGATGCCGGGCATGGGGATATAGGTGCCGACGCGCGCCACGATCAGGGCGCCCAAGGTGAAGAAGATACGGCTGCGCAGCTCCTTGGCCTTGGAGATGGCGCCGAAGTTGAAATTGGCCGCCAATTGTTCGGCTGCAGATGCCATCAGGTGCTCCTGGGAAGAACGCGCCGTTCTTATATGGGGATGGCCCCTCGCCCTTGCGAGCGGGCCGGCACCCCTAATTTATGCCTTGCGCGCTTCCCGCTTTTTGGCCGATTCCGCGCGGCGCGTCTGGCGCTTGCCCGGCTGGCCCTTCTTGTTGCTGTAAACCTTCTTCTGGAAGGTGGTGGTGACCGAGCCGCCGGCCTTCTCGACCGCGGCCTTGGCCGAGGCGGACGCGCCCGCCACTTCGATCTCGATCTTCGCGGTAATGGCGCCCTTGCCCAACAGGCGCACGCCGTCGCGGCTCTTATGCACCAGGCCGACCTTGCGCAACACGTCTTCGGTAATCTTTGCGGTCGGGCTCAGGCGCTTTTCGTCGATCGCCTTCTGGATGCGGTTCAGATTCACTTCCGAAAAGTCGTTGGCGAAGATGTTGCGGAAGCCGCGCTTGGGCATGCGCATGTGCAGCGGCATCTGGCCGCCTTCGAAGCCATGCACCTGGTTGCCGGTACGGGCCTTGGCGCCCTTGACGCCGCGGCCGGAGGTCTTGCCCAGGCCGGAGGAAGACCCGCGGCCGACCTTGTCCTTGCGCTTGTGGGCGCCGGGATTGTTGGCGATCTGATTAAGCTTCATTCCGAATCTCCTGTCATGGCCGGGCAGCACCGCGAGGTGCGCGACCCGGCCATCCACTACTTCTCTTCGACGATCTCAACCAGGTGACTCACCGCGTCGATCATGCCGCGCACCGACGGCGTATCCTCGAGCGTGCGGGTGCGGCGGATCTTGCCGAGACCCAGGCCACGCAGGGTGGCGGCCTGAATGTCCGGCTTGCGGTTGGCGCTGCGGATCTGGCGCACCGTAACCGTCTTTCCGGATTTTGCTTTCTTCTCGGCCATGATTTGTCTCTCTCAAGCTCTGGTTACGCGCCCGCTTCCGCGGTCTGGTCTTCACGCCGGGCCAGGATTTCCGACACGCTGCGGCCACGGCGCTGGGCCACCATGCGCGGGCTCTGCTGGTTCTTGAGCGCATCGAAGGTGGCGCGCACCATATTGTAGGGGTTGGATGTGCCCAGCGACTTGGACACGACGTCGCTCACACCCAGGGCCTCGAACACCGCGCGCATCGGACCGCCGGCGATGATGCCGGTACCGGCCGGGGCCGGACGCAGCAGTACCTTGCCCGCGCCGTGATGGCCGCGCACATCATGATGCAGCGTCCGGCCGTCCTTGAGCGGGATGCGGATCAGCGCCTTCTTGGCGTCATCGGTGGCCTTGCGGATGGCTTCCGGCACTTCGCGCGCCTTGCCATGGCCGTAGCCGACGCGGCCGTTGCCGTCGCCCACCACCACCAGGGCGGCGAAACCGAAGCGGCGGCCGCCCTTCACGACCTTGGCGACACGGTTGATGTGCACCAGCTTGTCGATCAGGTCGCTGTCTTTTTCCTCGCGGTCACGACGGCCACGGCCTTCACCACGGCCACGGCCTTCGCCGCGTCCACTACGCTCGCCGCGGCCGCGGCCTTCGCGCTGCTGTTCGCCCTGCTGTTCGGTTGCCATATGTGTGTCCCTTTAGAACTCTAGGCCGGCTTCACGGGCCGCGTCTGCGAGCGCCTTCACGCGCCCATGATAAATATAGCCGCCGCGGTCGAACATGACCTGCTTGACGCCCTTGGCGAGCGTACGCTCGGCGATCTTCTTGCCCACGCTGGTGGCGGCCGCCACATTCCACGACTTGGATTCCTTGCCGTCCTTCTCGTTGGTGGAGGCGGACGCCACGGTGAGGGCCTGTCCGTCGTCGATCACCTGGGCATAGATGTGCTTGCCCGAGCGGAAGATGGACAGCCGCGGGCGCGTGCCATGCGTGGCGAGGCGGAAGCGGTTGCGCGCTTGGCGCTTATTGAAGATGGCCTGGGTCATTACTTCTTCTTGCCTTCCTTGCGGCGGACATATTCGCCTTCATAGCGCACGCCCTTGCCCTTGTAGGGCTCCGGCGGACGCCAGGAACGGATCTCGGCTGCGACCTGGCCGACCAGCTGCTTGTCCATGCCCGACACCGAAATCATGGTGGGCTTTTCGGTGGTGATGGTGATGCCCGGCGGGATCGCATAGGGCACGTCATGGCTGAAGCCGAGCTGGAGGTTCAGCACCTTGCCCTGCACCGCCGCGCGATAGCCAACGCCTTGGATTTCCAGCTTCTGGGTGAAGCCGGCGGTGACGCCGGTCACCAGATTGTTGACCAGCGTGCGCGACAGGCCCCACATCTGCGGCGCCTTTTCCATTTCCTTGTGCGGGGTCACATGGATGCCGTGGTCATCCACCGACGCGGTGACTTCCGCCGCCAGCCTGACGCTGAGCTCGCCCTTGGGGCCCTTGACCTTGACAGTCTGGCCATCCACCGAGGCGGTGACGCCCTTGGGCAGCGCGATCGCTTTTTTGCCGATACGGGACATGGTCGCTCCTTAGAACACCTGGCAGAGGACTTCGCCGCCGACATTCTTCTCGCGGGCGGCGGTGTCGGTCATCAAACCTTGCGGGGTGGAGATGATGGACACGCCCAGACCGGAGCGATGCGGTTTCAGATCCTTCACCGAGGAATAGACGCGGCGGCCGGGCGTGGAGACGCGCTTGAGTTCGCGAATCACCGGCTGGCCTTCATGATATTTGAGCTCGATTTCCAGCTCCCTCTGGCCCTTGACCTCGACCTCGGCATAGCCGCGGATGAAGCCTTCTTCCTGCAGCACATCGAGCAGGCGGATGCGCAGCCGCGAGTTGGGCGAGGAGATCTTGCTCTTGCGGCGCAACTGGCCGTTGCGGATGCGGGTAATCAGATCGCCAATCGGATCGATGATCATGGTTGCTCCTTACCAGCTCGCCTTGGTCATGCCGGGGATCTGGCCGAAATTCGAAAGTGAACGCAGTGCGATACGCGACAGCTTCACCTTGCGGTAATAGCCCTTGGGGCGGCCCGAAAGCTCGCAGCGGTGATGGATGCGCACCTTGGAGGAATTGCGCGGCAGCTTGGCCAGCTTGAGGCGCGCCTCGAAGCGCTCCTCCGCCGGAAGCTTCATGTCGTCCGCCCTGGCCTTGAGCGCCGCGCGCTTGGCGGCGTAAAGCGCCACCAGCTTTTCGCGCTTCTTGTTGCGGTTGATCTGACTCATTTTCGCCATTTGTCAGCGCCCTTAATTCGTGAAGGGGAATTGAAAGCCTTCAAGCAAGGCCCTCGCTTCCGCATCGGTCTTGGCCGTGGTGTTGAACACGATATCCATGCCCCACACCGTCTCGGTCTTGTCGTAGTCGATCTCCAGGAACACCACATGCTCCTTCATGCCCATGGCATAGTTGCCGCGGCCGTCGAAGGATTTGGGATTGACGCCGCGGAAATCGCGCACGCGCGGCAAGGCCATGGTGATCAACCGGTCGACGAATTCGTACATCACATCGCCGCGCAGCGTGACCTTGGCGCCGATGGGCAGATCCTTGCGGATCTTGAAGGTCGCGATCGCCTTCTTGGCGCGGGTCTGCACCGCCTTCTGGCCGGCGATCGCGGTCAGGTCGTTCACCGCCTGCAGGATCTTCTTGCCGTCGGAAGCCGCCTCGCCCGCGCCGATGTTCAGCACGACCTTGGACAGCTTGGGCACCTGCATGGCGTTCTTGTAGCCAAACTTCTGCATCAAGGACGGCTTGATCGTGTCGTTGTAGCGCTTCTTGAAGCGCGGCACGTAGCCGGCCTCGCGCGCATGCTCGCCCACCGCCACATTGGTGCCCTTGTTCGCCTCGCGGCGCTTGCCCGCATCCTTCTTGGGGGCGGCGTCCTTCTTGGGCTTTTCAGCCTTGCCTGCTTCAGACATCGATGACCTCACCCGACTTCTTCGCAAAGCGGACCCGGCGGCCGTCGCCCAGCGTCTTGAAACCAATGCGCGTCGCCTTGCCCGTCTTGGGATCGGCATGCGCGATATTCGACAGATGGACCGGGGCCTCCTTGGTCACGATCCCGGCCTGCTGGCGCTGGGTCTGGCGCTGGTGGCGCTTGACCATGTTGACGCCCTGGACCAAAGCCCGGTCATCCTTGGGAAACACCTTCAGCACCGAGCCCTTCTTGCCCTTGTCGCTGCCGGAAATGACGACAACCTTGTCGCCTTTGCGGATATTGCTCATTTACAGAACCTCCGGAGCGAGCGAGATGATCTTCATCTGGTTCTTGTTGCGCAGCTCGCGGGTGACCGGTCCGAAGATGCGGGTGCCGATCGGCTCGCCTTGCGCGTTCACTAGCACCGCGGCATTGCCGTCGAAGCGGATCAGGCTGCCGTCGGGACGGCGCACGCCCTTGGCGGTGCGCACGACCACGGCCTTGAGCACCTCGCCCTTCTTGACGCGGCCGCGCGGAATGGCCTCCTTCACCGACACCACAATGATGTCGCCGACATCGGCATAACGGCGGTGCGAACCGCCCAACA
>Ga0210386_10004021_pt1 | contig 12197 bp, 10 predicted proteins | sample IncBWH32OmetaG_FD_160091 | JGI IMG/M metagenome (GOLD analysis project Ga0210386, IMG submission 160091) | Forest soil microbial communities from Barre Woods Harvard Forest LTER site, Petersham, Massachusetts, United States - Inc-BW-H-32-O ... | reverse complement strand
AGCAAGACTATGCGCGATTTTGAAATTCACGACCACGATGGCTCGTACGTCTTGGGTCGGTCCAATGGAACAGCACGAGGTTGAGCGATGAGTGAGATTGGCGAGCGGGTTAAGAAGATCGTGGTCGAACACCTTGGTGTCGAACCCGAAAAGGTGGTCGACAACGCGAGCTTTATTGACGACCTCGGCGCCGACAGTCTCGATACGGTCGAGCTTGTGATGGCTTTCGAAGAAGAATTCGGTTGTGAAATTCCTGATGATGCCGCGGAAACGATTTTGACCGTCGGCGACGCGACTAAATTTCTAGAAAAGAACGCGAAGAGCTGAAGCCCCCGCGCGGAACTGACAGGGACGGAAGGGACCGTGGCCTCGCGGTCCCGTCGTCTGTTGCCGGAGATCGCGAATCGCGGGCTGGAGTGATCTAGATGAGGCGGGTTGTCGTCACGGGCCTTGGCATGGTCTCGCCGCTTGGCTGTGGCATCGAGCCGACCTGGAAGCGCATCCTGAACGGCGAAAGCGGAGCCCGGAAGATCGAGACGTTCGACGTTTCCGATCTTACCAGCCAGATCGCTTGCGTGGTGCCGCGCGGCGACGGCTCCGGCGGCACCTTCAACGCCGACCAGTGGATGGAGCCGAAAGACCAACGCAAGGTCGACGACTTCATCATCTTTGCCATGTGCGCCGCGCGTCAGGCGCTTGATGACGCCGACTGGCATCCCGCAAGCGAGGAAGACCAATGCGCCACCGGCACCATGATCGGTTCCGGCATTGGCGGCCTGTCGGGGATTGCGGATACCTCGATTCTTCTGAAGGAGCGCGGGCCGCGCAAGGTGTCGCCGTTCTTCATTCCAGGACGCCTCATCAATCTCGCTTCGGGTTACGTGTCGATTGAGCACGGCCTCAAAGGTCCCAATCACTCTGTCGTCACCGCATGTTCGACGGGCGCCCATGCGATCGGCGATGCGAGCCGGCTGATTGCGCTTGGCGATGCCGATGTCATGGTGGCCGGCGGCACCGAATCGCCGATCTGCCGAATTGGCATGGCGGGCTTCTGCGCCGCACGCGCGCTGTCGACCGCCTTCAACGAAACGCCGGAAAAGGCGTCACGGCCCTACGACAAGGATCGCGACGGTTTTGTCATGGGCGAGGGCGCCGGCATCCTGGTGCTCGAAGAGTTTGACCATGCGAAAAAACGCGGTGCCAAGATATACGCCGAGGTGGTTGGCTACGGACTGTCCGGCGATGCCTATCACATCACCTCGCCCGCACCGGATGGCAACGGCGGCTTCCGGAGCATGAGCGCCGCACTGAAACGTGCGGAAATTTCGGCTTCCGATATCGATTATATCAACGCGCACGGCACATCGACGCAGATCGGCGACGAGATCGAACTGTCGGCCGTGGAGCGGCTACTGGGTAACGCGGCTTCCCGGGTCTCGATGTCCTCGACCAAATCATGCACGGGGCATTTGTTGGGCGCTGCCGGCGCGATCGAGGCGATTTTCGGCATTCTTGCGATTCGAGATAACGTCGCCCCGCCAACGATCAATCTTGACAACCCGTCGGTGGAAACCGCCATTGATCTGGTGCCGATCACATCGCGCCAACGCGAAATTAATGTCGTGCTGTCGAATTCATTCGGTTTCGGAGGTACAAACGCGTCTGTGATTCTGCGACGCGTGACCGGCTAGTGTGGCGAATTTGGACACTCGCCGGATTTGACAGACGTAACCTATCTCGTCACCAAGGCGCGCAATGCGAATGCTAGAATCAGTCCAGTGGCGCGCGCCTGATCGGTTAGAACTTCACCGTTTCGCCGCATTCGGTGATAATTCCTAGATGTGGGCGATACCACCGGCCGGCATAGTTTCCGGACCACGATTGAACCGACGGGATTCAGGTTGCATCGATGAGTGAGAGGCCGCCCATTTCGCCAAGGAGCCCGCGTGCCGCGCTGGAGCCCGAACAGGTTCCGCCGCCGCCCAAGCGGTCCGAACGCGCCCGCAATCCATTCATCGTCGTCGGCAACGCGATCATCACCTTTATTCTGTTTTTGATGATCGCGGTCGGCGGCACTTATATCTACGGAAAGCAGAAAATCGAGGCGCCGGGTCCCCTGCAGGAGGACAAGATCGTCAACATTCCGTCGCGGGCAGGGGTGACCGATATCGCTGATGTCCTGCAGCGCGAAGGCGTCATAGACAACAATCGCTGGGCGTTCATCGGCAGCGTTTTTGCGCTGAAAGCACGCTCTGAACTCAAGCCCGGCGAATACCAGTTCCAGAAGAACGCCAGCTTGAGGGATGTCATCGGCACGATCGTCGAAGGCAAGGTGGTTCAACATTCCGTCACCATCCCGGAGGGGCTGACCTCCGAGCAGATCGTGGCCCGGCTTTCCGATAGCGATATTTTCTCCGGCTCGGTGCGTGAGTTGCCACGCGAAGGTACGCTGCTGCCGGAGACCTACAAATTTCCGCGCGGAACCCCGAGGGAGCAGGTGATCGCACGGATGCAGCAGGCGCAGAAGCGTGTGCTTGCCGAGATTTGGGAGCGCCGAAATCCGGATATTCCGATCAAGACACCGGAACAGTTGGTGACGCTGGCCTCGATCGTGGAAAAGGAAACCGGCAAGCCGGACGAGCGCAGCCGTGTGGCCTCGGTGTTCGTCAACCGGCTTCGGCAGAAAATAAAACTGCAGTCGGACCCGACGATTATTTACGGGCTGGTTGGCGGCAAGGGCACGCTGGGCCGCCCGATCAAGCGAAGCGAAATTCAACAGCCCTCGCCCTACAATACCTATGTGGTGGAAGGATTGCCGCCCGGGCCGATCGCCAATCCCGGCCGCGCCTCGCTGGAGGCTGCCGCCAATCCTGCACGAACGCGTGACCTGTTCTTTGTTGCTGACGGCACCGGCGGACACGCCTTCAGCGACACGTACGACGTGCACCAGAAAAACGTCGCCAAGTTGCGCGCGATGGAAAAGCAGATCCAGAACGATACGGTCGAGCCCGCCGACGATCCCCCGCCGCCGGCGGCGGCGAACGCGTCTGCTGCGGATACGGGTGCGCCAGCCGCGCCGCCGAAGCCGGCCAAGAAGCCGGCTACGCGCCCAGCGCCTTTGTTGCCCCGGCAAGGCGCTTCGCCGCCGCCGGCGTCTTCCCCGGTGGACCAGCAATAGTGCTGGAGGCGTGATCACGATCCCTGTCGTTCGTGATCGAAAACGGCTTTACACGGCGCGCAAATTCCACTTTGGCTTCAGACGCGCTAGACTTGCACGCATTCGGCCAGCGAATCCCTCTGGCCGTGATTTCGTCCGGAGAACCCCACGCGATGGTGCTGTCGAGTATGACTGGCTTTGCCCGTAGCCACGGCGCCAGCGGACCTTATGCGTTCGAGTGGGAACTGAAGTCCGTCAATGCCAAGGGGCTGGACGTGCGCCTGCGCCTGCCGCCGGGATGGGACGAACTGGAATCGTTCGCCAAAAAGCGCGCCGCCGAGGTGCTGTCGCGGGGCACGGTATACGCCAATTTCAACGTCAAGCGCACCAATGCGTTGTCGACGATTCGTATCAACGAAGACGTCCTGGCGTCGGTCGTGCGTGTCGCCGGCGTGCTTGCCGGCAAGATCGATGCGGTAGCGCCGAGCATCGACGGGCTGCTCTCCATCAAAGGCGTGATCGAGGTGGTCGAGCCGGAAGCCGACGAGACGGAAGACAAAGCGGCGAAAGATGCAGCTAGCGTGGCATTTGATCAGGCGCTCGTCCATCTGGTCGAGATGCGCCAGCGCGAGGGCACCGCACTCGCGCAAATCCTGCTGCAGCGAATGGACGAGATCGAGCAGTTGGCGAAGAAGGCCGAGATAGCACCAGGGCGCAAGCCGGACGCGGTCAAGGCGCGGCTGGCTGAACAGATTGCGATGTTGCTGGAGACGTCCGATCGTTTCGACCCCGACCGCCTCAGCCAGGAGGCGCTGCTGATCGCGGCAAAGGCGGACATACGTGAAGAACTCGATCGCATCGCCTCCCATGTGGCGCAGGCCCGTGACATGATCGCCAAGGGCGGACCGGTCGGCCGGCGTCTCGATTTTCTTGCGCAGGAATTCAATCGCGAGGTGAATACCTGTTGTTCCAAGTCCAACGATATCGAATTGACCAATACCGGGCTTGAAATGAAGAACGTGGTGGAGCAATTCCGCGAGCAGGTCCAGAATCTGGAGTGACGCATGGCGGGTCGGGGGCAAAGCGATGTCGGTTGAGCGGCGTGGCCTGATGTTCGTGCTGTCCTCGCCGTCGGGCGCAGGCAAGACCACGTTGTCGCGTCTCTTGATCGAACGAATGCCCGGCCTGAGGATGTCGGTGTCGGCGACGACCCGACCGATGCGGCCGGGCGAAGTCGACGGCCGCGACTATCTGTTCGTCGATCAGGCGCGCTTCAAGGAAATGGTCCAGCGGCACGAGCTCCTGGAATGGGCCACCGTATTCGACAACAGCTACGGTACGCCGCGGGCGCCGGTCGAAACCGCTCTGTCGGCAGGCCAGGATGTATTGTTCGACATCGACTGGCAGGGCACGCAGCAACTGCGCGAGAAAGCCCGGGCAGACGTCGTCAGCGTGTTCATTCTACCGCCCTCGGCCGCCGATCTGGAAAAGCGGCTGCATAGCCGCGCCCAGGACAGCGATGCGGTGATACGTTCGCGCATGAGCCGCGCGTCGCACGAATTGAGCCACTGGGCTGAATACGACTATATCGTCATCAATCACAACATCGACGAAGCTTTCGCCGAAGTTCAATCGATCCTGAAGGCGGAGCGGCTCAAGCGCGAACGCCGCACGGGCCTGACGACCTTCGTGCGCGAATTGCAGCGGCAGTTGGAGAAATAGTCGGATATCACCTCGCCGCGGCGCGTCGGGGCGGGCGCCGGACGAATTCCGGTGAGACTGCGGTAGCGCTTCCGACGCTGCGGGCAAATCGCGGCCGATAATCCCTGTTGTCCGTGGAGGGATAATCCGACAGCACGATACGGTCATCATCCGTGGTTTCCCAGACCGGTCTCCGCGCAGAACGCACTTTGGGCACGCGTAGCCTGCGGCGACGCCTTGACATGAGCGCCGCGGCTCCCGCAAACGCCAGCGCGCCAGCAATAGCGGCGAACACAGTCGGAATCATTTCCGGCCGAACCGGCATGGATAAATAGGCGAAGGGGGACGATGGGGCTGGATCGGCTGCTGATGGCGTTACATCGCTGGTGGGAGCGGGAGCCACTGGCGCCGGTGCCGCAGTGGGTACGGAGCTCGTCGTGGCTGGCAAATCCGGCCAGCGCGTGGCTACAGCCGCGGTTGCATTCCAGACCGAGGCGTTTGCGGGGTTGGTTTCGTTGCTGGCGGCGTTGGCGGGTGGGCTAGCGACGGGATTGTCTTCACGGACGGCCTGTGGGCGGAGCTCGGCGCGGGCATCGGCGATCGATGGCTTCGCTGCTGGAGGAGGGGCTGCTGCCGGACTGCTCTGCGGTACGGCTTGCGCAACCCCGCCGCCGTCCTGGCGAAGATACCAGCAATTGCGTTTGTTGGCGTGGTCGATGTGATAACGCCAGTGGCTGCCTGGCGGCGTTTCGGCCTTCGGACTGGAAAGGCAGTCGTCGGGATTTGCCGGTTCACCGCGCGCCATGGTCATAAGCGAAACGCCTGCAAGGATGCTGACCAAAATGGCAGGTACGATATTAGCGGGTCGTCTCGGCATGCGTAACTCCGGTGAACGCGATACATTTCACGTGCCGAACCTCGCCATAAAATGGGGTCGCAATGCGCCGCAAATCCGGACAGCATTGGGCTTAATTCGGGCTGGCGCCCGGGGCCTTCAGGACACGCTGTGGGCGAGGAATCCGGGGCTTTAGTTTTGCGGTAGAGCCCTAGTTTTTCAGCACAATTCGCCCGACGACCTGGCCGGCCCGGAGCGCATCGATCCAGTTCTGGACATCCGCCATCGGCTCTTCGCGCATCGGGGTCGGCTTGATCTTGCCCGAACGCGCGAGCGACATCAGTTCATGCGCCTCGGCGAGTGTTCCGACCATGAAGCCTTCGATCGTCATCCGCTTGTAGACCCACTGCACCATCGGCAAGCTGAAGTTGCCGCCCATCAGGCCCGAGACCACGATCTTGCCGCCGCGCGCGAGAGCCGAAACAGCAAATGTCATCGACTTTTCGTTGCCGGCGAAATCGACGATCTCATCGAATCCGCCTTCGGTTTCCTTGATGATGCGCCGGGTGATCTCCGGCTCTGACGGGTCGTAGGCGAAAGCCGCTCCGTTCTTCAGCGCTGTTTCGCGGGCCGCGGCGCTCAAATCTGCCACTGTGATCGGCTGCTTGAACATGGCCTGTGCAAAGGCGAGCCCCATCATGCCGACGCCGCCGAGACCGATCAGCAGCAGATTGCGCTGCCGCGGACGGTCGACGAGGCGTTTCAAGGCGCCGTAGGCGGTGACGCCGGAACACATCAACGTAGCGGCCTGATTGACCGGCAGCGGATCGTATTCCAGCAAATATTTTGCGTCGGGCACCAGCACGTGGCTGGCGAAACCGCCGTCGATGCTGACGCCGAGAAAGCGCTGCTTGGCACAGAGATTTTCATCGCCCGCCAAACAGTCGCGGCATTGGCCGCAGCCGATCCATGGGAACACCGCCCGTTTGGTGCCGATCAGATCCTTCGGCAGGTCGGGGCCGACTTCCTCGACGACGCCGGCGATCTCGTGGCCGAGGGTGAAGGGCAATGTCATGCCGCGCGTGGTGTCGAGCTTCTTGCCGCCGCCGAGATCGGCATAGCCGTCCTGGATGTGAAGGTCGGAATGGCAAAGTCCGCAACGCTCGATCCGGACTAAAACTTCCTGCCCCTCGGGTTTCGGCGCGTCGATGACGGTTTCGCACAGCGGCGCATCAAACTTGACCAGCGATTGGCGGCGCATGAGCGGCATGAAGGGGCTCCGAAGGATGTTCAGCTATTGTTGCGTATATGGGTCAATTCCCGAGCCATGGCAACAAATCCGCCAACGGAGACGGTTTCGGGACGCCGGGTCTCATCGATCTGGGCGGCCGCGACCAGTCGGGCCGGATCGATCGCCAGCGACTTCAGGCTTTGCCGCAACATCTTGCGACGCTGGCCGAAGGCGGCCGCGGCAACTTGCTCCAGCGCGCGTCGGTCGCAGACTTCCGGAACCTGACGCGGCACCAATCGCACGACGGAGGAAGTGACCTTCGGCTGTGGCACGAAGGCCGCCGGCGAAATATCGAACAGGATCTTTGTCTCGGCGCGCCAATTGGCAAGCACGCCCAGCCGTCCATAGGCCTCATCGTTTTCGTGCGCCACGATGCGCTCGGCGACTTCACGCTGAAACATCAGCACCATCGTGTCGTACCAGGGCGGCCATGGCTCGATCGAGAGCCAATCGATCAGAAGTGCGGTTGCGATATTGTAGGGCAGGTTGGCGACGATTTTTGCGCGCCTTGCCCCAAGCCACGGACGCGGATCGAAATGCTGGGCGTCGGCACAGACGATCTCCAGCCTTCCCGGATATCGCTGCGCAATTTCTTCAAGTGCGGGGAGAGCGCGTTCGTCGCGTTCGACCGCGATCACGTGGCGCGCACCCATGGCCAGCAATGCGCGCGTCAACCCTCCCGGACCGGGGCCGATCTCGATCACCGTCGCATCGTCAAGCGGACCTGCGGCGCGTGCGATCCTGGCAGTGAGGTTGAGGTCCAACAGGAAATTCTGGCCGAGCGATTTGCGGGCAGAGAGCGAATGCCGGCGAATGACCTCGCGAAGTGGCGGAAGGTCGTCGATCGCGCTCATGTGGGTTGGGCGGCGGCCATGCGGGCGGCTAATCGCAATGCTGCAATCAGGCTTGACGGGTTGGGCTTGTCGGTCCCGGCAATATCGAACGCTGTCCCATGATCGGGCGAGGTCCGGATAAAGGGTAGCCCCAGTGTGACGTTAACGGCGTCTTCGAAAGCCAGCGTTTTGATCGGGATCAGCGCCTGGTCATGATACATGCAGATAGCGCAGTCGTAGGTCTGCCGTGCGGCATCGTGAAACATCGTATCGGCCGGCAGCGGCCCCCGGATATTCAGGCCCTCGCCGCGCAGGAGATCGACAGCAGGCGCCACGATGGTTCTGTCCTCGGTGCCCAGCGAGCCGTCCTCGCCTGCATGCGGATTAAGACCGGATACGGCCAAACGGGGATGTGCAATCCCGAAATAGGATTTCAAACCCGCTACCACGATGCGTGCCGTCGTGGCGATCAGGTCGCTCGAAAGCTGCGCCAGCGCCTCGCGCAAGGAAACGTGGATGGTGACGGGAACGACGGCAAGCGCGGGCGACCACAGCATCATTACGGGCTGTGGCGTGGAATTGCTCGTCGCTGCAAGTTCGGCGAGATATTCGGTATGTCCGGGATGCCGGAAGCCGGCGCGATAAAGCACGTTCTTGGCAATCGGATTGGTCACCACGGCGCTCGCCCGGCCGTCCATGACGTCTTTCACGGCCTGGCGGATCGAGGCTAACGCTGCGCCTGCACTGCTATCGTCGGGGTGGCCGGGCAGGGCAGTTGCAGCGCGACCGGTGGGAACGACTGGCAGAGCGTGCGCGAAGGCGCTGTTCGCATCTTCCGGACGGCCTTCCGCAAGCCTGACGTTCAGTCCAAGCACTTTCGCCCGGCGATCAAGCGATGCGGCATCGCCGAGCCAATAGAACGCGGGCAATTTGAGTTCATCGCGGCGGAGCCATGCCTTGAGCGTGACGTCCGGGCCGATCCCGGCAGGCTCACCCGATGTCAGCGCGAGAGGCTTTGGCATACGTCAATGGCATTCAATCATCGAGGCTCTGCGGACCTCCTGCAGGTACGTTTTCGATTTCGCCTCGTATTTCTCGGCATACATCTTTTCGCGGATTTCTTTTTTCTTCGGCGTGTCGACCTTGGTCGGATCCCGGGCGCACAGCGCCACCATCTCGACGCCCTGTTTCGTCACCTCGGGTGGGGTCAGGTGGCCGATCGGCGTGCTGTCGAGTATTTCGCGAAGCGAAGGAGGGATATCGGCCGAGGTCTTGATTACGGTTTCGCGTATCGCGGCGTTCTGCATCGATTTAAAAAATGAATTCGCCTCGGGGCACGTCTGGATTCGCGCGCGCAGGGCCTCGGCTTCCTTCTTGCGAGCTTCCGTGGCCTCCGGTGCCGAGCCGCGCGGCACGATCAGCACGATCGGCTGCATCTTGTATTCGAAACCTGCCGTCTCCGTCTGTTGTTGGTCTCCCTGTTCCTTGGCTTTCTCCTCCACGTCCTTTTCACCGACCTGGAGGCTTTCCTTGTATCGGCCACGAACCAGGTTGCTCCAGACCATATCGGCCTTGATGCGTGCCTTGAGGGTGTCGGGGCGGATACCCTGGCTCTCCAGCGACTTCGTCAGCTGTTCCGGCGAGATCCGCATCCGTCCGCTCATGGCGTTATAGGACTGATCGATATCGCTGACCGAAGGATCGATGCTGAATTTCTTTCCTTCCTTGATCTTCAGTTTTTCGTCCGTCAACTCGTTGATCACCTGCTGGCGATCCGGCATTTTATGGGTGCTCAGCATGAGCAGCTTGGAACGCTGCTCGATGTCGAAATTGGTGATCGGCTCGCCATTGATCATGCACGCAACTTGCGCGCGCGTCGGCGATACGGATACCGCGATCAAAGCGAGGGCAGCACTGCTGCCCAAGACGATTGCCGAGAGCCGACGAGAGAGTGCAACGATCCTGGTCATCTTGGCTGTTTTAATCCAAGTCCGGTAAAGCAGATTTGACGTCACTTCGCTCGCAAGGCGAGCGTCCAAAACCACACTAGAATCCCATACTTGCTGGCGGCTTTTGATCCCAGCCCGAAAGACCTTCGCCTGAGCAAGCCGAGGTTCTTCGCCCAGAAAGGCACTTGGCCCGGATCGTACCGCATCAGCTACATCGTCCGCGAGCCCTCCGGCCGAGCCGTTATTGCGCTGACGTGGACGTATTGGCAATGGTCCGCAAGCCGATCTGGAGCATGAAAGCATGGCCAAGGATGGGCGGGGAGGTTGTGGTGGCATAGGAGTAGGAGGTGACGTAGTTGGCGGCGAGCACGAAGCAGTCGTCGACATAGCCGGCGCCGACGACGTATTGGTTGATCTGGTTGGCGACCAGATCCCAGCGGGCGGCGCCTTGTGCGACCCAGTTGTTGGCGATCTTGACCGAGCCCGAGACCAGGATGCCCTCGCGGCGCGTCAGGTAGCCGAGGTCGGGCTGGGCGGCGTAGTCGCCATAGAGGACGCTGACCGACCAGCGGTCGAAGTTGGCGCGTGCCTCGGCCTCGAAGCGCTGAACGCTTCCCGTGGCCTCGTCAAAGCGCGCGCGGGTCGCCAGCGTATAGGTGCGGTTCGGCGAGTAGCTCAGGCTTGCGACATAGTCCGATTTCGGGGTCTGCAGGCCGGAATCGACCGCCGTGTTGGTGACGTCCTGCACCGCAAAGGAGTTCAGACCGAACAGCTGGTAGGACTGGCCGAACACTGCGGTAACCGATCCGCCGCGGTCGAACTGGGTGGTGGCCTGCACGCCGGCATTGGCCCGCCCGCCGCCTTCGACCCGGTCATAGCCGGAGAACTTGTCGACACTGAAGAGGTTGGAGGTGTCGAACGTCATGCTCTGGGAGTCTTCGTTGGGCAGTTTGCCGGCATAGGATTCGTTCGGGCGGATGATCACTTGCGCAATCGGCTCGATGGTGGTCGAGCCCCAGGGCTGAACGTTGATGAAGGGATAGCGATATTCGAGCCCGATGGTGGGCATCACCCGCAGCGCGGTGGTGTCGCCGACCGGCAGGAAGCTCGAGACGCCGGGCTGGTTGGTGATATCGGCATTGATGGCGTCGGCCCGCAGGCTGGCAAACGGGGTCCAGATTTCACCGGCGGAGTCGGTGAAGGAACGCCGCCAATCGGCTTCGGCCGAAAAGCGGGTGTAGGTGCCGGGCATGCCGCGCATCAGGCAGTTCTGTTTGGTGATGCTTTGCGCCGAATCGGCCGAGTTGAGGATGCACGAACCGTTGGCGGCGGCCGCCGCCGTGATCGGATCGAACACCGCATCCGAGCGGGTCAGGTTGGTGAAGTTGGTCTTGTAGCTGACTTCGCCGCCCAGCACCTGATGGTTGATCACGTTGGAATAGTCGACCACCGGCCAGACCACGGGCACCTGCGACTGGGCACCGGACAGGCTCTCGTAATAGATCGTGCGGGCGTCGAAGTAGCTGCGGTTGCCGACACCGGTCAAGAAGATCTGCGACGGCGCTTCGGTCGGCAGCGCCAGGAATGAGGAGAACGCGTCCTTGTAGACCGAGAGGCGGTAATCCGACAGCAGCATGTAGTCGGACAGCGCGACGCCTTCCCAGCCCCAGACCCACTTGTCGTTGATCGCGAACTCGCCCTTGGTCTCCAGGCCGCCGCGGAACTGATGATCGCCGGGTTGGCCGGCAAAGGCGCCGGGATCGAGCTGATCGATGCCATAGGCGCGGATCTGATAGGAGCCGTCCATCAGACGCTGACGGAATTCACCCTGAAACAACACGCCCTGCTGCGTCATGAAGCGCGGGTTGAAGGTCGCGTCGTAATCAGGCGCGATCGCCCAGTAATAGGGAGTCTCGACGCCGAATCCGTAAGTCGAATTCGTGGAGTAGGCAGGCGTCAAGAAGCCGCTCTTGCGCTTCACGGTCGGATCGGGCGCAGAGAAATACGGCAGGTAGGCCAGCGGAACGCCAAAGAACTCCAACTGGGCGTTCTCGAAGTAGAGCATCTTGTCGAGCTGGTCATGGATGATGCGCATCCCCTTGACCTGCCACAGCGGCGGCTTCTTCGGATCGTCCTTGCAAGGCGCGCAGGCGGTATAGACGCCGTTTTCGAACACCGTGTAGTTGCCGCTGGAGCGATCGGCGCGGGTGGCCGCCATGCGGGTGGCATCGGCGGTATCGACGCGCAGCGAATCGACGAAGCCGTCGCGGTAGTCGTCGCTCAGATCCAGGATATCGGCGTAGGTGATCTTGCCGTCGACGTCGGTCATGCGGATGTTGCCTTCGGCATGCAACCGCTTGGTCTTCTGGTCGTAGATGACCTTGTCCGCCTCGACGCTGGTGCCGTTGTAGAACAGCTGCACGTTGCCGAC
>Ga0210386_10004019_pt1 | contig 12200 bp, 12 predicted proteins | sample IncBWH32OmetaG_FD_160091 | JGI IMG/M metagenome (GOLD analysis project Ga0210386, IMG submission 160091) | Forest soil microbial communities from Barre Woods Harvard Forest LTER site, Petersham, Massachusetts, United States - Inc-BW-H-32-O ... | reverse complement strand
CGACGCGGCGGGTGGTGCGATTCATCAGGCGAACGCCGAACCTTTCTTCCGGATCGCACGGCATCTGACTGAGACTGGAAACCGTGGCGCGCTGTGCGAATGCCACGCGCCGGAAATTCCGGGAACGTGCGACAGCGACGAAAGCATCGAGATCTCCAAAATTCATATCATTCATTGTCCGGTATAGTGAACAAGCTATTCGGCATTGTTCATCTTATCGCAACAATAAAGAACGCGCATAACCTCTCCTCAGGCGGCGCAGCGTGGCGCGGCCAAAACTGACGGAGAGCCATCATGGAAAATCGCCAACCCGGTTCAACCGGCCAGGCGTCGCGCTCACCGTGATCGAGAACACGGCGCCGACGGTGAAATGTCCAATTGAAAGGGCGACGTGACCTTCATGAACGTGTCAGCGCAAGGAAGTTCCGTCCAAGCTTTTGGGAAGGCGGCGGCCGAGACCGGAATGACGGCGGAATCAAAATGGCCCGCCAAGAAGGACAAGCACCCAAGGTCTCGCGTGGCGCTTTTAATTTCGTTCGCTGTGGGCTTGCTACTTGCAGATCCCGCGAGAGCAACGACCATTCGCGCGAAATATACGATTTCGTATCTCGGTCTGCCGGTGGGAGATATGGAAACGGTAAAAACGTTCGGTGTCTCGACCTATCAGAGCAGTGTGGCTTCTCGCGTTCTCGAATCGGAGGGACTTACTCCCGACGATATCAGTCCTTCGCCATCATTTCCCCGGCTTGCAGTCGAGCGAGAGGCCGGAAAACTGCTTTTTTACACCGGTCCAGGGGGCTTGCCGCCGCCACCTCGCTGGGAGCAAGCTGCGCCAGCGTTTCCCATTTGAGAAGCCTGCCAGGAGCACAACGGTGGAAGGACCGATGCCTTTGCGTGCAAGACTCGTTACGCGCGGGGAGCTGTACCAGTTGGTCTGGGATAAACCGATGATCCGGCTTGCCGAGGAATTCGGGATCACCGGCAACGGTCTCGCTAAGGTCTGCGACAGGCTGGACGTGCCCTACCCTCCGAGGGGCCACTGGGCAAAGAAAGAGGCGGGAAAGCCAGTCGTCACCGTTAAGCTTCCAGCTCGGCGAGATGGAATCCCAAGCGCGGCAGACATCTACCCTACGCCGCCGAAACCAGCGCTTTCCCCAGCAGAAGAACAAGCCGCAGCGGCGGTGGCCGACCGCATTCGTGATGTCGTGGTACCCGAGAGCAGCGATAAACTTCACCCACGCGTACATGCCTGGATCGTCGATCACAAGAAACGGCAGAAAGAGCGCGAGCAGGAGAACAACAGGAGTCGCCGTCGGGAAATCAGTTGGGCACCACCCTTGATCCCCAACCTGACAGAGCGCGATCTGTATCGCTTTAGAGCCACCAGCGCGATATTTTTTACGCAGTTGAAAAGGCTGGCGGCAAAATTGAGAAATCACCAGCTTCGGGCAAAGTAACGTTCTTGATTGACGGGCACCAAGTCGAGTGCTCAATCGTTGAAAAAGATGGTGCAGTCTCTCAAGCAATGGGAGGAACAGCGCAAATGGACCGCCTTCATTGAGTATTGTAAGTCGGGTCTGGATTCTTCGGGTTTTTTGCGGATAAGCATCACGACCTATTTGAAAGGCGGACGGCCCGAGTGGGTCGAGTCCCAAAAGATCAAAATCGGGCAGCTACTGCCGACTATCGTCAGCGCGATAATGGCGGCAGGGCCAACCCTCGAAGAAATGAAGCGCGAACACGAAGAGCAGCAGAAGCGCCACCGTGAAGCGGAAGAACGCCGTTACGAAGCACGCCGATTGCGGGAAATCGATGAAAAGCGTTGAAACAAGTTTCGCGAGTATGCGGCCAATTGGGAAGAGCGCGAGAGACTGCTGGCGTTTCTCACGGAAGTCGAAGGCCGATTAGCGACCGAGGGCGATGTCGCGGTTTCAGACCGCACGTTGAGGGAGTGGGTTGAGTGGGCAAAGGCAAAAGTGGAAGCCCTTAATCCGTTTGGCGCGGGAGCCGCGGGGATGTTTCAGACCATCGCAAGGGTAACGCAGTGGTCTTGAGCACCACCCGAGAGCCGTTTCAAAGCTTCGAAAAACCAAGGTCGCTTTGCCGGATCGAAATCGGCCCCCTTACGACCAGTTTCAGATGCGTGGCGACACGGTGGCGACACAGCCCAAAAACAAGAAAGCCGCCCAGAGGGCGGCTTTTTGAAAACCTCGTAAAATCAGAGGCTTATTTGGTTGCGGGGACAGGATTTGAACCTGTGACCTTCAGGTTATGAGCCTGACGAGCTACCGGGCTGCTCCACCCCGCGATAAATCCGTTGTGCTCTTTTCGAAAAAGCCGAAACGGCTGAGGCAACGCCCGAGGGCGCCGCTTCCGTCCAGAGGCTTCCTGAGAAGGCAACCCTTGGCCCCAAAGGCCTTGAGGTCGCGGGCGGTATGTACCAACGCCCGCCTGCTTTGGAAAGGGGCGGAAGACCACTTTTAAGGATTTTGTGACAGCAAAAATCACAGGAATCGTGGCTTTTTTCGTCAAACCGGCCGGAAACGGCGCCCGGCCGGGTGTTCCATATCGTCGCCGGGGCTGCGCTCACGACTCACGTCAGCAGGAAGCCGCCATCCACGGTCACCACGCTGCCGGTCATGTAGCGCGAGGCGGATGAAGCCAGCAGCAGAATCGCGCCGTCGAGATCGGATTCGGTGCCGACCCGCCGCTGCGGAATCCGCTTGATCAGTTTTTCGCCGCCGGGGGTCGCCCAGAAATGGTGGTTGATTTCGGTATCGATATAGCCGGGCGCGATCGCATTGACGCGGATATGATGGCCCGCAAATTCGAGCGCCATTGCTTTGGTCGCCTGCACGATGCCTGCCTTCGAAATCGTGTAGGGCGATAGAAACTTCATCACACTGAGGCCGAGCACCGAGGCGACATTGACGATGTTGCCCTCCTGCTTGCGCGCGATCATCCGCCGCACCATTTCGGTCGCCGTGAAATAGGCGCCCTTGAGGTTGGCGCCGATCACGGCGTCCCAGTCGGCCTCGGTCTGCTCGACCGCGGGCTTCTCGATCGCGATCCCGGCATTGTTGATCAGCACCGTGACGGGGCCAAGTGCTGCCTCCGCCGCATCGATGGCGCTGACGATCGAAGCGTGATCGGTAACATCCATCGCGACCGCGGCAGCGCGGCCGCCGCTAGCCTTGATCTCTTCTTCAAGCCCCTTCAGCTTGCCGGTCTGACGCGCCGCCAGCGCCACGGCCGCGCCATGCGCGGACAGCACGCGCGCGAACTGCCGCCCGAGCCCTTGAGAGGCTCCGGTAACCAGAATGGTTTCTTTGCTGACGTCGAATAGACCGGGCATGGCTTGAGCTCCAGCGAATGCGCGTCATAGTGATACAGACGATTTCAGCGATCGCAAACCGGCGTAAGCGGCAAACCTGGAGCCAGTGGCCCGCGCCCTGTCATGCATTTTATCCGGCTTCACGCCCTACCCTGCGTCGCTCAGGTTGGCTAAAGTCCGGTTCCGAAAAATCATCTGAGGACTACGGGAGTGAAACAGTGGATTTAGGCATCAAGGGCCGCCGCGCCATCGTCTGCGCATCGAGCAAGGGACTGGGACGCGCTTGCGCCATCGCGCTCGCCACCGAGGGCGTGCACGTCACGCTGACCGCGCGGGGCGCCGAGGCGCTGAAGAAGACCGCCGACGAAATCCGCAACAGCCATCCCGGCGTCACCGTGACCGAGATCGTCGGCGATATCACGACACAGGCCGGGCGCGAGGCGGTGCTGAAGGCCTGCCCGGAGCCGGATATCCTGATCAACAACGCCGGCGGCCCGCCGCCCGGCGATTTCCGCAACTGGACCCGCGACGACTGGATCAAGGCGATCGATGCCAACATGCTGACGCCGATCGAACTGATCAAGGCGACGGTGGACGGCATGATGGCGCGCAAGTTCGGCCGTATCGTCAACATCACCTCGGCCGCCGTGAAGGCGCCGATCGACATTCTCGGCCTGTCCAATGGCGCGCGCGCCGGCCTCACCGGTTTCATCGCGGGTCTGTCGCGCAAGACCGTGATCAACAACGTCACCATCAACGGCCTTTTGCCGGGACCGTTCAACACCGACCGCTTGCGCAGCACGGCAAAAGGCGAAGCCGACAAGCGCGGCTCGACGCCGGATCAGGTTCTGGCCGAGCGCGCCAAGCTCAACCCCGCGGGACGCTTCGGCGAGCCCGATGAGTTCGGCCTTGCCTGCGCTTTCCTGTGCGCCGACAAATCGGGCTACATCACCGGACAGAACATCCTGCTCGATGGCGGCGCTTTCCCCGGCACGCTTTAGGCGCTGATGACGGCACCGGTCGCGCCATCCCTTCGGCGCGCCGGTTGCTGTAAAGGAAATGCCGAATGCAATGGACGATCGGCCGGGTCAAGATCACCAAGGTCGTTGAACTGGAGACGGTCGGCCACACGCGTTTCATCTTGCCGCTCGCAGGCCGCGAAGAGATCCGGCAATTGCCGTGGCTCGTTCCGCACTTCGCCACCGAAAACGGCCGCCTGAAGATGTCGATCCACGCGCTGGTGGTCGAAACACCGACGCGGCGGATCGTGGTCGACACCGGGCTCGGCAATGACAAACAACATCGCACCGTTCCGACCTGGAACAATCGAAAGGGACCGTTCCTCGATGATCTCACAGCGGCCGGTTTTCCGCCCGAGAGCATCGACACGGTGCTGTGCACGCATCTCCACGTTGATCACGTGGGCTGGAACACACGGCTTGAGGGCGGCCGCTGGGTGCCGACCTTCGGCAAGGCGCGTTATCTGTTCGGCGCGGACGAATACGCCTATTGGCGCGACCACAGCACGGAAGCAGACAAGGCAGCGATCTTTCAAGACTCCGTGGCGCCAATTGTCGCGGCCGGCCAGGCCGATCTCGTCCCCAGCGACGCCAGGATTTGCGAGGAGATCACCCTGATCCCGACGCCCGGCCACAGCCCGGGCCATGTCAGCCTTCATATCCGCTCGGAGGGCGAAGAAGGGCTTCTCACCGGCGACGTCGCCCACCACCCCTGCCAGATGGCCCATCTCGACTGGTCCTCGACCGCCGATTCCGACCCCCGGCAATCGGCCGAGACCCGGCGCGCGCTGTTTTCACGGTTTGCCGACCGGCCGGTGCTGGTCATCGGCGGGCATTTCGACGCCGGCCATATCAAGTGCTGTGGCGATGCCTTCAAATTCGTCGTGGCGGGCGGCTAGAGACCGATCCCGCGCCGCACTTTTCCGTTAAACAGCCGCCCAATGGCTATCCTGGACATGAGGGCTGCGCCGGGGACAGTTGAATTTGGCCGCTCCCTGTTCCATGAAGCGTCCCAAGCCATGAAACCACCTAGGGAGTGATGAAAAATGAAGCTTGTTCGTTATGGGGAAGTTGGCAAGGAAAAGCCCGGCCTGGTCGATAAATCCGGTCAGATTCGGGACCTCTCGGCACACGTCAGCGATCTCGCGGGAGACGCGTTTTCGCCGGCCTCGCTGAGCAAGATCGCGGCCCTCGACCCCGACAAGCTTCCCTTGGTCGGCGGCAAGCCGCGCATCGGGGCTGCCGTCGGCGGCCTGCCAAAATTCATCGCCATCGGGCTGAACTATTCCGACCATGCGAAAGAAGTCGGCATGGCGATCCCGGCTGAGCCGATCGTCTTTATGAAAGGCAATAACAGCCTGTGCGGCCCCAACGACAAGGTCGAAAAGCCGCGCGGTTCGACCAAGCTCGACTGGGAAGTCGAGATTGCGATCATCATCGGCACCCGCGCCAAATATGTCTCCGAAGCTGACGCGCTCAATTACGTCGCCGGCTACAGCGTCTGCAACGACGTCTCGGAGCGCTTCTTCCAGATCGAACGTCTGGGGCAATGGACCAAGGGCAAGTCGCACGACACCTTTGGCCCGCTTGGCCCATGGGTGGTCACCAAGGACGAAATCGCCGACGTGCAGAAGCTGCCGATGTGGACCGATGTCAACGGCAAGCGCTGCCAGACCGGATCGACCGCGACCATGATCTTCGGCATCAAGAAGATCGTGTCCTATCTGTCTGAGATCATGACGCTGATGCCGGGCGATGTGATCGCGACCGGCACCCCGCCCGGCGTCGGCATGGGCATGAAGCCGCCGAAGTTTCTCAATGTCGGCGACGTCGTTACGCTTGGCATCGAAGGGCTCGGCGAGCAGCGTCAGGAAATCATCGCGGCGTAACCGCTGCCGTCATTGCGAGCGAAGCGAAGCAATCCAGGACTAGACAAGGCTGGATTGCTTCGTCGCTTTCGCTCCTCGCAATGACAACCCACTCGTTGAGGACCTTCAAATGAAACTCACCTACTCGGCTGCTTCGCCCTTTGCTCGCAAGGTCCGCATTGCCGCCATCGAACTCGGCCTGATCGACAAGATCGAATTCGTGCCGACCACCGTGGTGCCCGCGCAGGCCAACGACGAATACATGAAGATCACGCCGCTGAAGAAGCTGCCGGTGCTGATCCTCGATGACGGCAGCGTGATCCTCGATTCCTATGTCATCGTCGAATATCTCGACGAACTGGCGGGCGGCGGAAAACTGATCCCCTCAAGCGGCCCCGACCGGTGGAAGGTCAAGAGCGACCATTCCATGCTGCAAGGCATGCTCGATTCCATGCTGCTCTGCCGCTACGAGAATATGGTGCGGCCGAAGGAGCTGAAGTGGCAGGCGTGGGCCGACGATCACTGGAACCGGGCCTGGAAAGGCATGGCGCGCTTCAACGAAAAGGCAGACGTGTTGTCGCGGCCGCTCGACATCGTGCAGATCTCGCTTGCCTGCGTGCTCGGCTACGCCGACTTCCGTTATGCTGACTGCGGCTGGCGCAAGGCCTATCCAAATCTCGCTTCTTTTAACGAGCGGATGCTGGAGCGGCCCTCGATCAAGATCTCGGTCCCGCCAACAGCCTAAACGACGAGAGAGCCGCCATGAGCCTGAAATTCACCGCCGGCGACCTCACTATTCATCGCATCATCGAGCAGGAAACCACGTTCCTGCCCGCGCTCGATCTGTTTCCTCAGCTCACGCCCGACCTCTTGGCGCAGAACCGCGACTGGATGCGTCAAGCGGGCGCGATCGATGAAAACGATATTTTGATTCTCTGCTTTCAGTCCTATGTGGTGCGCACGCCGCACCACACCATCCTGATCGACAGTTGCATCGGCAACGACAAATCGCGGCCGCTGCGCCCGAAATGGAACATGAAGACCGACGACACCTATATGCGCGCCCTAAAGGCTGCGAGCCTTTCGGTCGACGACATCGACTTTGTGATGTGCACGCATTTGCATGTCGATCATGTCGGCTGGAACACGCGGATGGAAAACGGACGCTGGGTGCCGACGTTTCCCAAGGCACGTTACGTCTTCGGCAAGACTGAATACGACTACTGGGCTGAACAGCACGCCAAGACGGCGGTGCCGCCATTCGGCGACAGCGTCCTGCCCGTGGTCGAGGCCAAGCGGGCGGACATCGTTGGCGATGATTTTGCGGTCGGCGACCACGTGCGTATTCTGCCAACGCCGGGTCACACGCCCGGGCATGTTGCCTTTACTTTTGGCCGCGGCAAGGACGATGCGGTTTTCGTTGGCGACATGGTTCATTCGCCGCTTCAGTTGCAGCACCCGGAACTGTCGCCACGGTTTGACGTCGATCCGGTGCAGGCCGCCGTCACCCGGAAACAAGTCCTGGAACGCTATTGCGACACCGACACGCTCTGCTGCACCGCGCACTTGCCGTCGCCGTCGACGGGGAAAATCCGCCGCAAGGGTAATGGATTTAGCTGCGAAGCGGTTTAATCGCGAGCTTGCTCTTTCTTTTCCCTCCCCCTTGCGGGGAGGGTCGACGAGCAACAGCGAGCCGGGGTGGGGGGCTTACAAACGCCGTCGAACCTTTTCCGACAACGCCACGCCCCCACCCGACCATCGCTGCGCGATGGCCACCCTCCCCACGCGTTCCGCGGGGGAGGGATAAGCAGTCAGCTCAATCAAACAAACTCGGCGTGTGATTGACCGCCGCGCCTTCGATCGCGAGCATTTTGAGTTTGGTATCAACGCCTCCCCTGGCGGAAAAACCGCCGGGCTTCTGGCCTGCGGCCAGCACGCGATGACACGGCACCACGATCGGACAGGGGTTGCGGCCCAGCGCCTGGCCGACATCGCGCGATAGTTCGACCCCGCCGAGTTTCTTGGCGATATCGCCATAGGTCATGGTCTGGCCCGGCGGAATGCTGCGGGCGATATCGTAGACGCCGCGATTGAAGTCGGGCACGCCGTCGAGATCGAGCGCGATGTCCCTGAGGTCATCGGGTTCTCCCGCGAGCAACTTGACGATGCGACCGATCGCGGTTTGCACCTCCTCCGTCGGCGCGGCCTCGCTGATATCGCCGTGGCGCTGCCTAATGCGGGCGCGGGTTTTCTCGTCGCTGCCCATCGGTAATTGCAGGCCGTTGATGCCGCGCGGTCCCCACTCGATCCCGCAGATGCCGATCGGCGTGTCGAACAGGGCAAAATGCTGGTCAGTCATGGCTCACTCCAGTGTGTAGATAAATCTACCTCTTGGCCCAGAATCTAGGCTTGGAGATTGTTGCGATCCACCCGATTTCTGCATCGCAATACACGGCCAATGCGGTCTCGCCGCACTGGAAACCCGGCGGCTAGGTGTTATCCTCGACGCCAAGCAACAATATGGGTTTCGCCCAAAGAAACGCGAGAGGAACCGCCATGAAGCTCACACAGCAGCAGATCGACAATTTCAATCGCGAAGGCTGGCTGTTTCTGCCGGAACTTTTCACTCCCGAGGAAGTCGCCTTGCTCGCGCGCGAGGCGGTCAGCATTTATGACGCCAACCGGCCGGAGGTATGGCGCGAGAAGAGCGGCGCACCGCGCACGGCCTTTGCCGCCCATCTCTACAACGAGGCGTTCCGGCTGCTCGGCGCCCACCCGCGCATGATCGATCCGATCGAGCAGGTCTTCGGCGAAAAAGTTTACATGCATCAGTTCAAGATCAACGCCAAGGCGGCCTTTACCGGCGATGTCTGGCAATGGCATCAGGACTACGGCACCTGGAAGCGCGACGACGGCATGCCGGAGCCGCGTGCGATGAACATCGCGATCTTCCTTGACGAGGTGATGCCGATCAATGGCCCCCTGATGCTGGTGCCGCGCAGCCAGCACGCCGGCGATCTCAAGGCCTCGCACGACTTGCAGACGACCTCTTATCCGCTGTGGACGCTGGACGAAGAGACCGTGACGCGGCTGGTCAAGGAAGGCGGCATCGTCGCGCCGACCGGCAAGCCTGGCGGTCTTCTGATGTTCCACGGCAATCTGGTGCACGGCTCGGCCGGCAATATCACGCCCTATCCGCGCAAGATCGTGTACCTGACGCTCAACGCCGTCTCGAACTACATCCGCACCCCGACGCGGCCGGAATACATCGCCCACCGCGATTTCACCCCGATCGAGCCGGTCGCTGATGACGCGCTGGTTCGCCTCGCCCGCGCGCCCCGGCAGGCGGCGGAGTAGGATCCGGGCGACTCGCCACATAGAAACTCGTCATGCCCGGCCTTGTGCCGGGCATCCACGTCTGATCACAAAGCAAGAAAGACGTAGATGGCCGGGACAAGCCCGGCCATGACGGATAGATAAGGGCAACGCCTTCCCATGAATCTCTCCTCCCTTCTCGCCGCCCGCCACGCTGCCGGCAAACCCGTGCGCGTCGCGCTGATCGGCGCCGGCAAATTCGGCTCGATGTTCTTGTCGCAGGTTCCGCATACGCCGGGCCTGGAAGTGCGCGTCATCGTCGATCTCGACCCGGAACGCGCGCGCGACGCCTGCCGCACGGTCGGTTGGGACAAGGACCGGATCGCAGCGACGACTTTCACCGCCGACGGCACCAAGGCGGTGTCCGGCGATATCGAAGTGGTGGTCGAGGCGACTGGCAATCCGGCCGTCGGCATCAGGCACGCCCGCGCCGCGATCGCGAACGGCAAACACATCGTGATGGTGAACGTCGAAGCCGACGTGCTCGCTGGCCCGTTGCTGGCGGAGGAAGCGCGAAAAGCCGGCGTGGTCTATTCGCTCGCCTATGGCGATCAGCCGGCGCTCACGGCCGAAATGGTCGACTGGGCGCGCGCGACTGGATTCCGCGTCGTTGCGGCTGGTAAGGGCACCAAATACCTGCCGGCCTATCACGACGTGACGCCGGCGGGCGTCTGGGGCCATTACGGGCTTTCTGCCGATGAGGCGCAATCGGCCGGGATGAATCCGCAGATGTTCAACTCGTTTCTCGACGGCACCAAATCAGCCATTGAGATGGCCGCGATCGCGAACGCGACCGGGCTGGATGTTCCCTCGGCCGGTCTGTTGTTTCCGCCCTGCGGGGTCGATGATCTGCCGCATGTGATGCGGCCGCGCGAGCACGGCGGAGTGCTCGAAAAATCCGGCGTGGTGGAAGTGGTGTCGTCGCTCGAGCGCGACGGGCGGCCGGTGTTTCGCGATCTGCGCTGGGGCGTCTATGTCGTCTTGGAGGCGCCGAACGACTATGCCGCCGACTGTTTCAGGCAATACGGCCTGAAGACCGATGCCAGCGGCCGTTATGCGGCGATGTACAAGCCATATCACCTGATCGGGCTCGAACTGAATATTTCGGTCCTGTCCGCGGCGTTGCGTCAGGAGCCGACCGGGCAGCCGCACGGATTCCGTGGCGACGTAGCCTCCGTCGCCAAACGGAGCTTGCGCGCCGGCGAAATGCTCGATGGCGAGGGCGGCTATACGGTGTGGGGAAAATTGATGCCGGCGACCGCCAGCCTCAAAGCCGGAGCCTTGCCGATCGGATTGGCTCATCGCGTGAAGCTGAAACACGACGTCGCGCATGGCGCGGTGGTGCGATGGGACGACGTCGAGGTTGACGCCACGAATGAGACGATCAAGACGCGACGCGCGATGGAAGAAAAGTTCGGTGGGGCGCGTTAACGTGGTGATGGCCTATCCGTCATTGCGAGGAGCGAGGCTCCGAAGCAATCCAGACTCCTTTTCCAAAGCTGGATTGCTTCGCTTCGCTCGCAATGACGACGTAGGGATCAGTTCTGGTCGTCGCCCATGATGGCAGCGAGCTTGTCGAAATTCTTCACGACAAGGTCGATGTTGCCCTTGTTCTCGATCGTCGGCTCCGGCGCCTTCGCGGCCTGGTTGAGGTCGTCGAGCGCTTCCTTCTTGTCCTTGGCGGACATCTTCTTGTCGGCCTGCACTTGGGCAATCTGCGCCTTGATGACGGCAGTGCCGCCGACATACTTCTTGGTGGCGGGATCGATGCCGCTCATCACAAGGCCGATATTGTCGACGACGCTGTTGTAGTCGTCGTAGCTGGCAAAGCCGTACTTCTTCGCGGTCGCTTCGAGTTGCGCCGTGAGCTTGGGATCCGGCTTGCCGTTGTCGGGCATCTTCTCGGAAAGCGCATCCATGTCCTTGGCCGCGGCGATCACGCCATCGATCTGCTTGTCGGTCAGCGCAATCTGCTTCACGGCTGGCGGCTGGCCGGCGGGCGCCGCAGCCTGGGCGGGAGCCGCCTTCTGCATGGCCTGCGCCAGGGCGCTATCGGTGGACAGGACCGCCATGGAGGCGGAGAGACAGACAATGCCTAACGTGACGGCAACGGGGCGAATGAACTCACGCATGTGCTGGGCTCCTCGGGCTTGGGGGACGCTTTGAATTGGCGATATCGATTACTGGTTGGCGGGTCAGAAGTTCCGCATCGTTACGGTGCACGAAATGAACGACCAGTGAACCCGGCATTTATCGGTCAATCATGACAGAAATGCACGCCAACTAGTGGAGTGGATTTGGCATTCGCTACGGGGTGTGCCGCAGATGCATAATGCGAATGTCAAATCCAAAACTCCACTAGAAACATACATTTGCTAGTGGCCCTTTCGATTCTAACATTCGCAAAAGTGCCAGCCCAAACCTGTTTGCGAATGTTAGAATCGGACCACTAGCCGACCCAAACAGCAAAACGCCGCTCCCCCGGAGGGAAAGCGGCGTTCTGTTCGATCGTAACACGTAAAGAGGAAACATTTGTCCTTGGCAGGTCTGGCAGCGACCTACTCTCCCAGGGCTTAAGCCATAGTACCATTGGCGCTGAGGAGT
>Ga0210386_10004016_pt1 | contig 12203 bp, 12 predicted proteins | sample IncBWH32OmetaG_FD_160091 | JGI IMG/M metagenome (GOLD analysis project Ga0210386, IMG submission 160091) | Forest soil microbial communities from Barre Woods Harvard Forest LTER site, Petersham, Massachusetts, United States - Inc-BW-H-32-O ... | reverse complement strand
GGAAGCTATGAAGGACCTTCCGAAGCTGGCCTATACCAGCGCGCGCGAGGGCTTGGCCGAAAAGTTTCACATGAGCGAGGATCTGCTGTCTGCCTTGAACCCAGGAAGGCACTTCGATCGCGCCGGGGAAACCATCGCTGTGATCGATACCGGTGCTGATCAAAGTCCCGAGAAGGCGGCCAGGGTGGAGGTCGACAAGAACCGGCAGACCGTGCAGCTCTTCGACAAGTCGAACGCGCTGATCGGATTTTATCCCGCTACGGTCGGCAGCGAGGAGAAGCCGTCACCCTCAGGCACCTTGAAGGTGACGGAAATCGACCCCAATCCGACCTATCGCTACAACCCAGACTACCACTTCAAGGGTGTCCATTCCCGGAAGCCCTTCACCATCAAGCCGGGACCGAACAATCCTGTCGGCACGATGTGGATCAATCTTTCCGCCGACGGCTACGGAATCCATGGCACCCCGTTTCCTGGAAAGGTGTCGAAAGCCGAGTCCCACGGCTGTGTTCGGCTCACGAACTGGGATGCCGAACGCGTCGCCGAACGGGTATCCAAGGGGACGCCCGTGACGTTCGTCGACGACACCAAGTAAGATCGTCCCTAGACACCCAACGTTGGGCACTCCGGGCAAAGGTCGCCGATCGAATCCAACACTTGCCGCACCTCGGCCACCGTCGCACCGGGAGAGAAGCCCGGCTGCGGATCGTGTCGGGCGGCTTCTACGGCTCGCTCGCGCGCGTGGGGGTCGGAACGGTCCTGCATCCAGCCATACCTCCTCACGCTCGCGGATCGCGCCGGCTTCCTGCAGCAGCGAGATCGCAATTGATACTATCAGGCAGTTTCTCGCATTGGTCGATGTTGAAAACCGTATACTCGCGCATCATCGGGATCAGTCGCGTTGACGAGCTATCATCCGCGCCTTGGTCGCGGACTTGTAGTTGCTTCACAAAGTAGACCTTCGTGCCGCGCTCGCCCTTGCGGACGTTGCCACCCAATTCCAAAGCCTGCTTGAAGGTGAGAAAGCGCGGTGTGCGATATCCGGCTGCTTGTGCTATCCACAACAGGACGACGTTGCAGCCAGAGTAGGGCCGGTTGCTCACGGCATTGCGCGGCGTATTCGCCCCCGGGCTTGCCGACCATGGCTTTATCCAAGGGGCGGCGCCGGCTTCTAGCTCTGCAACAATGCGCGCTGATACCTCGGCGTAGAGATCACGCTTCATACTCGCCCTCGCTGTTATGGCTGATGCGACCACGATTGGCCGCTTGCCATAGCCGCGTAGGGCAAGGCTTCTTCAGAGTTTGGTCAGGCGATGGGCGCAAAATCTATCCCCCACCCACCATGGACAGGCCCCCCGCCTCGCGTGCGCGAAGACGTGTGCCGCGCATATGCAGCCCCAAAAAAGTAAAACGTTAACAGGTGTTAAAAGTTAAGGGTCGAACAATTGTCATCAGCTATTTCCAAAAGAAAAAGCCGCTCACGTGAGCGGCTTTCGCTTAGATAACTCGCTTTCGGCGGCTACTCGACGACCTCGACGATGCGGCGCGTGCGCGGATCAACAAGAACCGGTCGGTCATTGACGACCGTGTAGCGGTATTCGCGAACGCCATATTCCGGCGGAACGTCGTAATAGGTGACGCCTGCCTCTGGAAGTACCGAGCCTACTCGTACATCACCTTCGTAGCGGTAAGAGGGCCGATGTTCTTCAACGACATAATGACGGAAGCGAGGACGTTCATCTACACCCAAAATTCCATTTACGCCGCCCACAACGCCACCGATTGTGCCACCAACGATGGCTCCAACAGGACCAGCGTCGCGCCCGCCTTCCCGTGCACCACGTTCAACGCCGCCCGGTACGCCCTGAGCGGATGCCGAAAGCGGGATAACAACGGCTGCCGACAAAAATGCCGCTGCGGCTACCTTACTAAACATGATTACCCTCCTCTTTAAGTTCGCAAGTGACTAGAACCCCTGCGGTGATCCATAGTTCCGCGCTGAAAACCAGCCGCCTTAAGGTTCAAAATGGGAACAGAGGAGGTGTCCCGGCGCGGGATGGTAAGGGTAAGATTGCGGATCGCGCAGATCGACCCTCGAAGTCCGATTTGGTGGAAAGCTTATGACACCGATAGCCTATCTGGCGGGACCTGATGTGTTTCTTCCGAGCGCCGTCGCGCACGAGGCAACGAAGACAGAAATATGCCGACGTTTTGGAGTGCGCGGCTTGCCGCCGAAACCGTGAACGCTGAGTTACGGGGCAGGAACCCAAAATCGTGTTCATCGCGAAAAGGCTATGTGCCCTAGCTCACACTCACCTCCTCGATTTCGAACCAAAATTTCGAAAAATAAAAATTCGGTTTTGAAAAATTTCCGAGCCGACAGCTGACAGGTATGCGACCCCGGTCGCCCGCGAACCCGTGGTGCGTTGACGACATGACGCGAGAGGCCGACTTATTTCTCGTGGGCCATTTTTGCGATGGCCTTTTCGACCTCGGAAGCGAGCACGGTGAAGTGCTGGGCGAGCCGTGCGAATAGTTCCTGTTTCGCTGCGTCAGTCGCCTTAGAGGCGATCCTTGCACAAGCGGCCGCTTGTTCGAGGAGGTTATCTAGCTGCGCCTGCATGTCCCTCATGGGCCTACCGTCGCATGGGGGAACCGCCGCGATCTGTGCACAAGTACACTTAGAAATTTCGAAATTACCGGGAGGCGTCTTATTTCGGCGGCTGTAGCTCGCTCTTGATCCAATTATCGGCCGCCCTCATGGGATCGTCTTTATCGCAATCATCGCCGGCGAATATCGTACCGACGGCCGTTGTACGGCGCTTCCGTGGAACAACGGGAAAGTTGGGGTCGATTTGGCGGGCGTGTCTGGCGACATCCCAGCCGTCAAACTTGCTGGGGCTGAGATTAATGTCCGTGACAAGCGCATGATATTTCCGTTCGGATGCATCAAGCAACTCGACGGCATTGTCGCCGGACGAAGCTATCACCGCCTCGAATCCACCGTCACTTAGGCAGTCTTCGACGACGCTCTGAACAAGCTGATCGTCTTCAGCGACTAGGACAACTATTTGGTTTTCCACTGCATACTCCTAGTCGCACTGCAAATGCAGCAGGGGGATCACTCGGCAGCGAGACATTCGTTCCCAAAGAATAGGTATAAAAGTGAACTTTAGAAGTTCCCCGCAATTGCGCCAACCGGCACGTCGCGCCATGGCCCGCAATCCCACCATCTGCCGTTGTCCGGCGGCGACCGCAAGGCGCCGACGAAGGAGATCGCAAAATGGCGGGCGATGACTACTGTCTTCGCCTCGCGATCAGCGGAGCTTCGGGAGCAGGGCGCCGCGCTGATCCGCGAGGCCGACAATCTTGCATGCCAAGCTTGGAATGAACGAATGTGGAGCGACGGCGGCCCCATCGATCCGAGCCCGACCGTCGATCAAGCCATCAACGAGGGTTACCCATGGCGGTCCAAACGGACGGCGCACGCGGGCTACCGACTTCTGCTTCGTCGGGGCGCTTAGTGCTTTTGATCTTCGCAGCGATCTACTTGCTTTTCGCTGTCGAAGAAGCGAGGTCCGCAGAGCCTATCCGCGACGTCGCTTTCCGCGATACCAATGTCGGTGGTGGACGTGTCGTCGATAATGTGTCCGGTGCTCGGGTTCGGGGGCCGCTTTAGCGTTAGCCTGAAGCGCGGCGACGTCGACGACATCGACGTGAAATCTCTCGATGGTCACGATCTTCTTTTCGATTTCATCAGCTGACGGCGGATCGTCCATTTCATTTATCAGGCTGACATGCGCGACATCGTCGGCGCCGGTGTGGATCGCCGGCGGCGGCCGCGGCGGATGCGACGGCAGACCAGATCGCAACGCGAACAGGCCGCTCACTCCCAGCACGCAAACTGTCAGTAGACGGACCGCTGTCCACATGTGCTACGCCTCGTTGCGCTAACCCATTAATAGACAAAGGGTATTTCTGGCGGAAACAAGGCGAAACCCTAGAGGTCGTCGCGAAGGCCCTTGAAAAACGGGTGCCGCACCTTGCCCTGGGCCGACTTCGCTCGAAATTCAAATCTCGGCAAGCAGCCTAGGTTCGACCCAGATGCCGCGGTGGGTGATGCGCTTGCTGTAGGGCTGGGTCTTGCGGATCAACGGGGTTAGTCGCTCGCGGAGTGCCTTCGCTCTCGCGGTCAAAACCGTGGTCGACCTGCCGCCTTAAATCAAAGTGCTCCAGTCAATGCTGTAAATTACGGCCACGACCAGACCGACGATCGCAAACAGCGCGGCCATCAGCTCGACCGAAACGGGATCGGTTTCTTTCATGAGAAATCAAACCGCCGAGCGGTGGTCTCGTTCCTGCGGACCTACACGCGAAAAACTTCCAACCCGCCTGATGGGCGAACTTCACGAAACGTGCCCCTCGTGCATTCACAGCAAACCGCCCAAATATAGCCCTCTACGCATGTGACTAACTAAATAGTTTTGCCGAGCCGTAGTTTAACGGACAGGCAAAACTCTGATCCAGCGCTAGTCTTTTTGAAGCCCTATGGAGGCGCGGCTGTGTCTGCTCATCTGGGAAAGCCTCACGTCGACAATGTTCGCGTAGTTCTGGTGACCACAGACAATTGCGACCATCAGATTTGGATGACGGCTACTGCACGGAAGAAAGTTGCCGTCGACCGAATTCTTGATGCGATCCCGGAAGGATGGACCGCGTCGCTCTTAGACATCAAGCTGTTACCTCGCGAGCGCTCGCAATTGCGGTTGCAGGCTGGCGAGGTTCGAAAATTAAGCCGACGTTGAGAACCAACGCCCGAACCGTTGTCATCGCTCCCGATTACTTTCCCCTTCCGGTTGCTGCGTTGTGTCGACAACTGGACAGACGACCGGATTAGTGCTCTCCCAATGGAATTAACCCCCGGGCATGCGGGCGAAACGCCGTCGGCGTGCCGGACAGTGTGTTAGGCTGGGATTAGATTAAGGTCCGTTTTTACGGCATCGACGATAAACGCCTGCCTTTCGAGACAGTTCATGCGCTTTTAGCCATCGAGTCTATGACCCTACTGATAGATACCGACATATCTGCAACGCCGAACATGTCTGCACTTATCCGTGCGAAAGACTGGTCGAAGACGACACTTGACGATGCAGACCGTTGGCCACCAAGTCTTACGCTGGTGGTAAATCTCCTGCTCGCTTCCGGCTTCCCGATGGCCGTCCGTTGGGGGCCGGATTTTATCATGATCTACAACGACGGCTATCGGCCGATCCTCGGCGATAAGCATCCCCGCGCGCTTGGCTTGCCCTTTCGCGAGGTGTGGCCGGAAGTCCAGACACAACTCGCTCCGTTGCATGAGAGTATCTTGAGCGGCGAACGCAGCGCCTTTTTCGAGGAAGATTTCCTTCTCAGGATTCAACGGCATGGCGCTCGGTGGGAGGAGGCGTATTTCACCATCAGCTATAGTCCAATCCCGGATGCTTCGGCTCCGAGCGGCGTCGGTGGGGTGCTTATCACCGCCGTGGAGACGACAAATAGAGTTCTGATGGAAGGAGCTCTGCGTAAGAGCGAGGAAAGATACCGATCCGCCATGCATCTGGGCCGGATCGGAAGCTGGGAACTCGATTTTGTCAGGGGTATCCGAACCTGGACGCGCGAAGGAATAGCGCTCTTCGGGATCGATCTAAAAGATGGTCTAGGCCAGGTCGGTGGACAATCGGATGAGTTTCTTCAAGCGATGCACCCCGAAGATCGACACTTACTTGGCGAATATCACGCCTTGATGGACAAGCAAGACTCTTTCCCGGCTGAGTACCGCATCCTGAAATCTGATGGTCAAATCTGTTGGCTCGCGGGTTATGGGCGCGTGCTCGATCGGCAATCGAATGGCAAGGCACATCGCGTCATTAACGTCGCCACGGACATCACCGACCGCAAGGCTGCAGAGACACATCAGCGCTTTCTTTTGCAGGAACTCTCACATCGATCCAAGAACCTGTTGACCCTCGTGCAATCGATCGCAGATCAGTCATTTCGCAAAAGCAAGAATCAAAAGGATTTCCAAAGTCGATTAAGTGGCCGGCTTGGCGGCCTCGCGGCCTCGAATGCCTTGCTGGCGCGCGGTGACTGGCGTGGAAGCTCTTTGCGGGAGCTTATCGAATTTCAGCTTGCTCCATTTATCGACCTGTCCTCCTCGCAATTGGAGATACACGGACCGGAAGTCGACCTGGCGGCCGATGCCGGCCAAGCTATCGGATTAGCCCTACATGAACTCGCCACCAATGCGGTCAAATATGGCGCGCTGTCGTCGTCGCGCGGACGGCTCTATATTTCGTGGACGGTTGATCCAACGCCCAACACCGGCGGCTTGAGGTTGGATTGGCGCGAGCGCGATGGTCCATTGGTGACCACGCCGAAGCAAAAGGGTTTTGGACACGTTGTGATAAAAAGCATGATTGAACAGGCCGTCCGGGGAAATGTCGAACTCAACTTCGCTAAGGAAGGTCTGCACTGGTCACTTCAAGCCCCCGGGAGTATTTTTCAAGATAAGCACTAAGTGGCGAGCAGCTCGTCCCGCCAATTCGGTCGCCAATACCATTGTCTGCAAGGTTGCGCCTATGTCGTACCCTTTCCCGCCGTGATGGACTCGCACGAAAGCTTGCCAGCGTGCTTACTGATTAAAGAATAACTCTTCTATCATCAGTCATCGCAACGCCCTGACATGCCGACGCTTTATTTTGGGTGGCTTCGACGCCTCTTAAAGACCGATTACAAGTCTGCAGCTAAATGCAGAAAAATAATAATGAGTCATGTTTGGACTCCGCCTCCGCAAGTACGCCCTTACCCGCAAGTATGCCCTTAGAAGTCACCCAAGCGGTGACTGGGAGTCGAGGGAACCGCGATGAAAGATCCTCTAAAGCGGCGTTGGAACCCCTTCCAGGCTTCGAAAGTTACAGCAAGTCTTGGTAGGAAAGTTACAGCAAGTCTTGGTAGGTTTGGCGGGCCGCTGTGGAAGCTTCACTTGAGGAAACTAATCGGGCGTCAACCGGCATAAGTGGGCTGGACGATATTCTTGGCGGTGGCCTTACGAAGCATCGTGTCTACCTGGTCGAGGGAACTCCAGGCACGGGCAAGACAACACTTTCCTTGCAATTCCTGCTGGAAGGCATTCGACGCGGCGAAACCGGCCTGTACATTACTCTTTCAGAAACCGCGGAAGAGCTCAGCGCTGTCGCAGCCACCCATGGCTGGACGCTTGAGCCGTTATCGCTCTTCGAACTCGTCAATCAGGGTGACCTCAATCCCGAGCGGGAGCAAACGATTTTGCACCCGTCGGAGGTCGAACTGGGTGAAACGACCCGTGAAGTGATGAAGCGCGTGGAGGAGCTCCGCCCTTCCCGCGTCGTGTTTGATAGCCTGTCGGAGATGAGGCTCCTGGCGCAAAACCCCTTGCGTTACCGACGCCAGATTTTGGCTTTAAAACAGTTCTTCGCAAGCCGCGTTTGTACTGTGCTGATGTTGGACGACCGGACGTCGGATCCTAACGATCTTCAGCTCCACAGTATCGCTCATGGTGTGATCTCGCTTGAACAGGCCCCCCGAGATTTCGGCGCCGAGCGTCGGCGGCTCCGCGTCGTTAAAATGAGAGGCATCAAGTTCCGGGGAGGCTACCACGACTTTATTCTCGACCGCGGCGGTCTCTCGGTGTTTCCACGGTTAGTAGCGTCCGAACACGGCGCCGAGTACTCCCCACAGGCAACGACCACGGGCAGCAAGGGGCTCGATCAGCTACTAGGCGGAGGTTTGACGCCCGGAACCAACACACTGTTGATAGGCCCTTCCGGTGTAGGCAAGACCACGACGGCAGTCTTCTGCATTCGGACAGCCTTGGATCGGGGCGCCAAGGCAACCTACTTTTTATTTGACGAAGGAATTTCAACGCTTTTGCTGCGAAGCAAGGCTCTGGGGATGGACCTGGCTCCCTATATCGAGCGGGGCGATCTTGATATTCAGCAAATCGACCCAGCTGAGCTTTCGCCGGGTGAGTTTACTAGTCGGGCAAGGGTCGCAGTGGAACAAGGCGGCTCATCGTACGTCTGTATCGACAGTCTCAATGCTTATCTGCAAGCCATGCCCGGTGAGCAATATTTGCTGTTGCAAATGCACGAACTGCTCAACTACCTTAATCAGTCGGGCATCACCACCATGTTGATACTCGGCCAGCACGGGTTGGTCGGCGACATGCGAACGGATATCGACCTAAGCTACCTGAGCGACACTATTTTGCTATTCCGTTTTTTCGAAGCCAAAGCAACAGTTCGGGCCGCCATCTCCGTGGTCAAAAGCCGAACGAGCTACCACGAGCGTTCGATTCGGGAGTTCAAGCTTGGCGAGAACGGGCTTGAAGTCGGAGAGCCACTACGCGACTTCGATGGCGTTTTGTCAGGCCTGCCATCATATAAGGGTGATACGACTCTGCTCGCGCCATCGCCGAACGCACGGCCGGCGGAATAACATCATGCGTGAAACTCTCCTGATCCTTGCGCCGCGCGGAAGGGACGCGGAAGTGATCCGCCAGGCGCTCGAACGAAGCGCCATTTCATCGATGATATGCGACAACTTGGTCGGTCTCCATGACACCCTAGAGAAGTCGCCCGGTGGACTAATAGTAACCGAAGAATCGCTTACTGGGGCTGGACTCAATGCCTTACTTGACTGGTTTGCTCTTCAACCGCCGTGGTCCGATTTTCCGATCATCGCTCTTGCGACAAAACAGGTAGGCCATCGCTCCCCTGGTTCCTCCGATTTGCTTCGACGGCTCGGAAACGTCGTGTTGCTGGAACGGCCTATCAATGCGGAAACTCTCGCGAGCGCGGCCCAATCAGCGTTGCGGGCGCGCAGGCGTCAGTTTCAAGTCGCGTCCTTGTTGGAGGAGCAAAAGCGTGCTGCAGTCGAGCTGAGGGCTCTCAATGACAGGCTCGAACAGCGTGTCGAACAGCGCACCAGCGAGTTGAATGAAGCCCGCGAGACCCTGGCATTTGCGTTGGATTCTGCGGAGATGGGATCGTGGGATTTCGATTTGGTTCGCGACACGGCCCGCCGAAATTTAAGGCACGATCAGATATTCGGATACACAGACCTCCTGCCTTCCTGGAGCACTCGCCAGTTATTGGCCCACATCGCCGATGAGGACCGACAGGCAGTCGAAACGGCGCTTGAGAAAGCTGCTCAAGCCGGCAGCTTCGAGATTGAGTGTCGCATCAACCGTCGGGATGGAAAGGTTCGATGGATAGCCGCCAGGGGCCGCGTAGGTTACGACGCCAGCCGGCGGCCGATCCGCATGGCCGGGATTTTGATGGATATTACGGACCGCAAGCAAACCGAGGCCGCGCTCCATAAGGCGCAAAGGATGGAGGCTATCGGTCAACTCACCGGTGGTGTCGCTCACGACTTTAACAATCTCCTCACGGTCATTGTCGGCGGCCTTGATATGGTTATTCGTCGTCCTGACCAACCGGAGCGCGTAGCTCGCCTTGCGCAGGCGGCGATGACAGCAGCCCGTCGGGGCGAACAGCTCACCCAGCAATTACTCGCTTATTCGCGTCGTCAGATGCTGCATCCCGAAACATTAAACCCCAATCGACTGTTGCTTGATTTCAAGGGTCTGGCTGAGCGCGCGGTTGGGGATTCGATTACCCTCAGATTCGACCTGGACGCCGGAGTTCATCCGATTCGAGTCGATGCGGCCCAGCTCGAGTCTGCAATTCTCAATCTGGTCGTCAATTCGCGCGATGCGATGCCAGAAGGCGGCATCATCTCAATAGCCAGCAAGAATGTCCATCGCGGGACCGAGGCCGTAGCCGGAACGGGCTTAAGCCCAGGCCCGTACGTGCAAATCAGTGTTACTGACGAAGGCGCCGGAATCGATCAGAACACGCTGGATCATGTGTTTGAGCCGTTTTTTACCACGAAGGACGTCGGCAAAGGGTCGGGATTGGGATTGGCGCAAGTTTACGGATTCATCCGTAGTGCAGGTGGCCACGTTGCGATCCAATCGGAAAAAGGAAGGGGTACTACCGTCCAGATTGTTCTCCCTCGCTCGGACGAACGGCTCTCTGATCAGCATTCACCCTCATCCGGCCAGTTGCCGTTGAGACGCGCTGCAGCGGGAGAAACGGTATTGCTAGTCGAAGATGACGAGCAGGTTCTTAACATGGCAATCGAGAGCCTGGAAGAATTGCAGTACAGAGTGGTAGTGGCGCGAGACGCGCGGCAGGCACTGGATCATCTGCACGGAAGCGAACGCATCGACATTATGTTCTCCGATGTCGTGATGCCCGGAGGCATGAATGGGGCACAATTGGCGGTCGAGGCGAGGACCCTTCGTCCCGAACTGAAAGTACTCTTGACATCGGGGTATGTGGGCGACGCCGGAAGCGTTCAACTCGACCAAAAAAATCTGCCCGTATTGAGCAAACCCTACCGCAGGGATGAATTGGCCGAAAAGCTCCGGTTGGTACTTGGATCGCACTGAGCCGAGGCATTTCAAGACGGCGTACCTGCCGCTTGTGCGCCCCTTCTCCGCGGTCCCCGATCTTCTGAGATGCGTGCGAGATGCCGGCGTCCGGGTTGCCATTGCGTCCTCTGCCAGGACGACCCCCGAAAAGAGATCGTTTTCGTTTGATATGTTTCACTCTCGCTTAGCCTTGGTTTTAATTAACAACTGAATGCCTGCAGCTATGGGCTGCAGACATCAGCAAATTGCTTCGCTACTAAGCTTTCTCAGTGATGCAGCAGCATAATGAGAATGATCAGCGGGATCGGAATTCCCAGTAGCCAAAGTAGGATCGGCATAATATCTCTCCTTAGTTTAGGGGTTAATGATTGACCGCGGTGGTCCTGTAGGCCTTCCTGCCCCACGTCCCGTCGCGCAGGCCGCCGCCTTCGGTTGCCGCAAGTGCTGCACAGAAGGCACCGATGAACAGTGATAGCGTCAGCCAGATCGCGGTCTGCATTGCAGCTTTGCGGGCTTTATCAAGGTCCGTCTTGACCTGATTCACGACGTCGTTGACCCGCTTCTCCGCATCTGCCTGGCTTAAGCCGGTGCGGGCTGAGACAACCTTGGCTGCGTAGGCGCGGTCGGCGGGATTGAGATCAGTGCCATCGTGAAAGCTTTTGGTGAATAGGCGGACCAATTCGAACCGGGTGTCAGATGAATTTTGCTGGCCTTGAGCAGACGGATTGTCAGGGCGCAGCAAGCTGTCGACGTAGATGTTCATCGGTGAGGACTGTGAGACGCTCGCCGCCGCTCCTTGTGTCGCGCCGGCGATCGTTCCTCCTAATATCGAGCTTGCGGGCGAAGCGAGAAGCACGGCACCAAGAACGGAGGCGACAGCCCAAGCTAGAAAGCCGTGGGCTGTATCTCGGAAATGCACTTCTGTCGTTTGTACGCCAACCCATTTTGTTCGGAGTCGACCGGCAAGGTAACCTCCCAGGGCGGACGAGATCATCGCCATGACGATGAAATACAGGCCGGTACCAATCTGGAAGGTAGTAGCGGAAATCCCGGAATTTCCCCACGGCGAAACGACCGTGAATCCCATTCCCGCGCCGAACGAAAGGAGTAAAAGCGTGAGGGCCAGCGAGGCCACTCCGCCCGCGAGTACGGCAGGCCAAGAAACTCCCGAGACCGTCGGCTCAACCTCGTTAACTTGAGGGTTTTGACGCAAAGCATTTTCCATGTGGTTCTCCAGGCGGCCAAGGATCGGACTGCCCAGCAAATGCCCAGATGGAACGAAGGTTCCTGTTAGACGATCGAATGAGTTAACATGCCGAATAACCTGCTGCGCAGCATATCGGATAGTCAGCTCCATCTCGGTGGAGAACAGTTCTTGGGCGGCTGTCGCGTAACGGTCGGCGCATTTTCTTTCTCGCCAGTTCGTTGACGGATTAGGAACCACGCGGCTAAGCGCGAATTGGTCTAAACAACAGAGAAATTTGAAAGAGAAAGACCATGAAGAAACTTCTTTTGGCTTCAGCCATCTTCTCGGTATTAGCCGGCAGCGCTCTCGCGGAGGACAACCGCGATCAGGCGTTTGGCAAGCACGATATGGGGCCGAGCCCCGACAGCAGCATGAACAAATCCAATTCCACGACCGGCACGCAGGGCATGGCAAGCAGCAAGTCTGGGACGACCGAAACTA
>Ga0210386_10004015_pt1 | contig 12205 bp, 15 predicted proteins | sample IncBWH32OmetaG_FD_160091 | JGI IMG/M metagenome (GOLD analysis project Ga0210386, IMG submission 160091) | Forest soil microbial communities from Barre Woods Harvard Forest LTER site, Petersham, Massachusetts, United States - Inc-BW-H-32-O ... | reverse complement strand
TAAATATTAAACGTTACTGGACGACAGTGCAAGGAGTGAAAGACTTATGACACGCAACTATCATTTTTTTGCGCTCGCTTTTTGCGCGTGTACAGTGTATCACCATGACGCGTACATACGTGTATGCAAACTCTCCCTGCCGCCCACAACGTGCGCTAACATGTGGGATGGGCTTGTATCTCACCCCGTAAGTGGTCAGACGTGTACACCGACCAACAATGGTACAACGATAACTTGCACACTTACTACGGGAGTAAAATAAACGGTTTGCTTGACGTTCCAGCGTCACGTCCTGGCGTATGCAGTCTCCCCGTAAGGAGCATACGAAAGTCAAGCAATGGTGGGGGAGGGTGAAGCGCGTGCGATCTCTCCCCCATTCTCTTTTACTATGGGAGTAAAACATGCGACGCATTCTTCTCACTGCCGCTATCGTGTTCACCTTCACACCTGTACATGCTGGCGACTTATCCGATAGCATTGACAGGCTCAACGAAACATTTCAGGAAATGCAGACTGAACAAATGCTTCGTAATAGTGAGCAAGCACGACAGCGACGGGAAGAACGTGATGACGCTGACCGTCTTTATTTCCAGCGACAGCTAGATACTGATCGGCGTTATCTCGAACAGCAGATGAACTGCATCCAGTTTCCTTCGTCCTGCCGCCAGTAAATACAACCATAGGTTGCTTGACAGCAGTCAGGTTGTAGTGTATACTCTTAGAGTAATGATCCCCGGATCAAGTCCGGGGACTAAAGAAGGAGAGCAAAACCAATGGCACTGACACTGAACGAAATCGCCGAGCGCATCCCTGAATGGTACTTGGCTTCCAGCCAGCCTGATGGCCCCTCAATTCATCTTGAGTCTCCTGCCGGTCGCGGTAAAACAACTATAATGAACCAGTCGCCCGCAATCCTTAAGACGATTGATCCCGATGGTGACTATGGGTTCGTGTACATCAACGGGCTAACCGTCACTCTGCCGTGGCTATGTGGGTTTATGGAGATGAATGTTGACGGCACTCTCCAGAAAAAAGTGTCGCACTTCTCTCTGCCGTATTGGTGGATCACGCGTGAGGGCCGACCGATTGACTCTTACTCTGGGGGTATTATCTTTATCGACGAAGAAGATAAGATGAACCCCGAAGAACGTAAGCTTACACGCGACATGAAGCTACTCAAGCGTGTTGGTACGCATTGGCTACCGCCCGGATGGGTTGTTTGGTCTGCTGGCAATCCATTAGGTTCACGCAATGGCGGCACGAAGACGTTTGACTTCATTATCAACTCACAGATACTGGTCACAGTTCGAGACAGCAGTGAAGCGTGGGTTGATTGGGCACGTACACACAAAGTGTTGCCAGAGATCATTGCGTTTGGGGAAACGTTCCCGCACATATTGTTTCAGGAGGCACCAGCAATCCAAGGACCATACTGCACGCCACGGTCACTGGCACAAGCGAACACCTACTTGAAAGCCAGAATGTTTCTTTACTCTCTGAGTAAGATACCGCTGGACGTGGGAACACAATCACTCATTGCTGGTGGGATTGGCAAAGAGAATGCGGAACAGTTGTTCATGCACTTCCGTATGGCCCAAGAGCTTCCATCCTACGAGGAATGCATCGCCAATCCCGGCACAGTGTCCATCCCATTGGAGCCAGATCGTTTAAGGTTACTGGGGTACAAGCTGGCTGACTGGGCCAAGCCACATGATGCGGCAGCGCTGGCAACACTCATGTCCCGTCTGCCGAACGAGTTCCAGTTCATGATGGTGAAGATGATACGGGACCGTAACGTGGGCGTGTTGGTTATGCCTGAGTTCAAAGCGTGGACGAAAGCGAATGCCAATCTCATCGCAATTGTGGAAGGATATGATCGCGACCACAAGCGCGAACCCAAAGCCGCTTAGAATGTATATGCAAGGGAATGGTCCAGAGCTAGAGGCTTTACTCAAGCACATAGCCAAAGAGGTTTGGCAAGACCTTGAGCAAAACCGAGCTAAGGAAGAAGGAAGGAGAGCAACCATGCGTGTACACTTTACAATCAGCGTTAAAGCTGATATGCCCACACATGATCCCGCTATGCGTGGGGCATTCACAGAGATGCTACGCAGCAGCGCGACAGACTTATACGCACAACTCGCTATGCTAGCGGAGCGATCACCAACTATCACGGCGCAAATCATCGACGCCGAAGTTGGCACGCAACAGTTGAACCTGTTCGACAAGTGTGAACCATATTACTCTGAGAGTGATGGGAGCGAGGGATGAGCTTCGACCCAAAAGACCTAACCAATAAACCTCCCGTTCTGCCGCCAAAGACCAAGCCAAAGCGTAGACGCAGGCCAATACGCTATCAGCAAGATATCGCCATTCATTACGATATCGCAGCGGAGAACGAAAGAATATATCTTGAAGATGGTGGGTTCAGGCCGTATCATGGCCCTCTACCATTGAAAGATCATTGGTGGGAGCGTGGGCCAAGTGGTGATCGGCTACAGCCAGCTTCAAGAGCCCATGCCATCATGATGGTCCGCAAGCGCAAGGGAGAACTTTAATGGGCGAGATTGGCGCGTTCAAAGTCGAAACAGACTCGAACAAGTGGCCCAAGTTACCCATAACGCCACTTCAAACAAAGTTATGGATGGAGACGCGTACAGCGTTGCTGGTGAACCAACCCGCCTTTGCCGATGTATGGTTCCGCATGATGCAGGACAAAGACCGTGAGTTGGCATGGTTTACAGACGAAGTTCCCTTTGCTGCCACTAATGATCAGTTTATGTTTATTAATCCAACAGGATATTTCAAACATACACTACAAGAACGCGTGTTTATTGCGTGCCATGAAATCTGTCATGCTATATTCAATCACTGTGGCATGATGTACCGGTTCGCACAACTCGGATATATCCTGTATCCTGATGGCATGAAGCTTCCTTATGTTAGTGAAGTCATGCAAGTTGCTGCTGATTGTCTTATCAATGACATGTTGAAGCGCGGCAGAGTGGGGGAGATGCCAAAGGACTGCTGGCATGAGCCCCAACTAATAACTTACCAAGACGACTTGACAACAGCGTACAGGAAACTATTCAAACAAAATCAAACCAAGAGACCTAACTCTGGGAGTAAGGGTCAACCTAAGCCGCAGCCATCTGGCAACGGTGGTGGTGACAAAAACTTCGACGAGCACTTAGCACCTGGGGAGGGCACGGGTAAGACGCCAGCACAAGCGCAAGAGGCACGTAACCCGCAAGCGTGGGACAACGCCCTCACCGCCGCTCTTGCCAGTGCGAAGGCGCAAGGCCGATTGCCAGCGGCGCTAGAGCGTGGGCTGAGTAAACTCTTAGAGCCGCAAGTTGACTGGCGTGAACATTTGACAGTCACCATGTCACGGCGGATGGGCGCAGACTTTAGCACATGGTCTACACTCGACAACGAGTTGATGCTTAGAGGCATAGGCTCGCCATCGAAAGTAAAATATGGTTGCGAAACAATTGTGTTCGTGGTGGATAACTCTGGGAGTATCAACCAGAAAACCATGGACATGTTTTGCACTGAGGGTGTAGGACTAATGGAGCAAGCGCGTCCGCGTACACTGGTGTTCATGCAATGTGATGCGGCAGTGAACGAGTATGTTGAGCTTGACACGCCTGATGACATGATGCGCCAAATCAAGGGCGGTGGTGGGACTGACTTCTGTCCAGTGTTTGAGCGTGTTACTCAAGAGGGACTTGAGCCGGAGGTCTTGGTATACCTCACAGACTTAGAGGGTACATTCCCCTCCGCGCCGCCACCCTACCCAGTTATCTGGTGTACGATAAAGAACCATGACATTCCGTTCGGTGACAAGGTGTTACTCCCGAAGCAACTCCAAGAGTAAACATAATAGGAGTAAACATAATAGGAGTAACAATAATGGGCTATGATCCGCCGGGGTGTAACTGGGATGACCCAGACGCCCCACGACTGGAGAGCAAGATGATCTACAAACAAATCAACCATAAAATTCCAACGGTAGCGCATCAAAAAGCGTACGATCTTATTAAAAACAAACTCCGCGAAATAGCGATTGATACGTTGTACACGTTGTCAGAGCCAATGGCTCAACAGGAGTTGTATTACGACTTGATACCCCCAGGTGACTATAAGACAATGACTGATGCATCATTGTTGATGCCGAGGGCTTCTAATTGGTCAACTGATAATTTTCATATATATACTGGGTTTCTTAATCAGCGAGTTGAGTATTCTTTAAACTATAAATCTACTGTTGACCAAACTCATACTCAGTGGTTGTGGCCAAGATACATAAACAATATTACTATCGAGAGTAAACTCGGAAAAAAGGTACTCCCCTTAGTTGACATCGCTATACAATGGTCAACAACTCTTGAATTGTTTAGTATGTTTCACACAACCCAAATTCCAATCCCATTGACTGTCCAAATGTTCCCATGGTTACGCACTATTGTGCCGCTACTTTACAGCGACTCAAATGACCCGTTAATATTCAGAGCATTAAAAGAATACGCTGAAGCAAAGACGCCACGTTATGTTCCTGGCGTGTCTAGGTGGTTCAAGGGTGTATGTGGGTATGGCACGGAGTTAATTGCGTTGCATCGTATAATAATAGACAAACCTAAACCACCTGTACCAGATGACAGTGTTACAATCGTTCCTGTACTAACCAGCGAGTTGTTTGAAGACGGATTAGCAGATCACTTTAATGAGTTCTTTCACGCGTACAATAAAGAAAAAGCCCAACGTAAGTTCAAGGCAACTATCACGGGCCAAGTTTTGCACAGACAATGGGAAGATGACTGGACTGACCAACCATGAAAATGATCTATGGCGACTTTGAGTCGTACTATGACAAATACTACACACTAAAACTCATGACGCCATATGAGTATATCCTTGATCCGCGTTGGGAGACAATTGGCTGTGGTATTGCCACAAACGAAGGACCGGCCACATTCCTGCCGGGTGACGAAGTAGCAGACTTACTCCGAGAGTATCCACGACCATGGGCGTTTGTTAGCTACAACGCTTTGTTTGATGCAAGTATTTTGGCGTTCAGGTATGGCATACACCCAGATATGCTAATAGACGCAATGGGTATAGCCCGAGCAGTTTTGTTACACAAAATCAAAAACGGTCGTGTGAACCTCGAAAACGTGTCGCAAGTCCTCGGTCTGCCGCCAAAAGGCGTGACTGTTCATAAAGTTATTGGGATGCGACGTAAAGACTTAGAAGCACAACCAGAACTCTGGGAGGAATTCAAACAGTATTGTATTACTGATACAGAGAATTGTCGAGGTATTATCAGGCGTCTTGGCAAAAAGTTCCCCAAGGGTGAGCTATGGGTGATGGACGCGATACTCAGAATGTGTACTGCGCCAAACTTTCAGGCAGACTTAACACACTTACATGAGCATTTAAACATTATCTTACAAGAGAAAAACAGTTTACTCGAAAGAGTAGGTTTGACCCGTGCTGACTTGTTGTCAAGCAAGATGTTTGCGGTAGCGCTATGGGGGTTAGGCGTAGACCCGCCGATGAAAAACTCTCTAACTGATCCATCTAAACGGATATTCGCATTTGCTAAGACCGATGAAGGATTTCGTGCGTTACAAGAGCATGAAAACCCAGATGTGCAGGCGCTCGCAGAAGCGCGTATAGGGATACGGTCTACGTTGGAAGAACGACGCACTCAACGGTTTATTGGCATGGCCGAAGCGGCAGTGAATGGGTTTGATGAACCGTGGATGCCCATTGCTCTCAGGTATGGTGGGGCACATACGCACAGGTTCAGTGGTGAGTGGAAGATCAACCAGCAAAATCTACCTTCTCGCAAGTCAAAAAAACTTCGTGAGAGCTTGATAGCCCCACCAGGATATAAGATCGTAGCCGTAGATGCAAGCCAAATAGAAGCAAGGTTAGTTGCATGGTTAGCTGACGAGAGACAATTACTCTCAGAGTTTGCCAAAGGTAGCGATGTTTACTGTTGGTTTGGCAGTGACATGTTCAGGCGTACCATTACGAAAGCGGACAAGCTTGAGCGGTTTATCGCTAAGAACACTGTATTGGGTCTAGGGTTCCAAATGGGGCCAAACAAGTTTCTTACACAATTGGTGAACCAAGCAGCAGACAATGGTATACCGATAGACGTTTCATTTGCTGACTGTCAATTGTGGGTACAGTTTTATCGTAACAAGTTTCGTAGTATCGTTAAATACTGGTACGTGTTAGAGCGAGTACTGACAGAGATGATGCCTATAACTCATGGTGGTGTTGGCGGACCCTTCATCTGCCGCTTAGGACCATCACGCATTGAAGGCACAGACGTTGTACTTCCGAATGGGTTGAGACTTTACTACGATAACATTCGTGATTTTGGCGGCAGGAAAGTGTTCACATATGCTCGGGAGATACGTGAGATATACGGCGGGAAGTTTCTTGAGAACCACGTACAAGCGTTAGATCGTTGTCATGTGATGGACGCAGCCAAGCGGATAGACGACAGGTTAAAAGCGATAATGATTACCGATATACGACTTGCGCATCAGGTCCACGACGAACTAATATATGTTGTGCCAGATGGTCTAGTTACTACGGTAGCAGAAATCGCTCACCAAGAAATGCGTACACCGGCTTGGTGGGGACGAGGTTTGCCACTTGACGCTGAAGTGAAGGTCGGACAAAACTATGGTAATGTGAAGGAAATACAACTCTGAGTTGCTTGACACGAGTCAGGTTGTAGTGTATACTGGTATATACTAGGAGTAAATCAGATGAACCTCACCGAAAGAGCGCACACGTTTAGTTCTTTCAAGTTTGTGTCTGTAGATATAGACCAAACAGTCCTAGCGTTGAAGTTGAAAATTCCACCGCGTAGCGCGTTCATCTTGAGTGTCTTACTCCGGGAGTACAATGCAAACTGGTTGGAGTTCCACACGTCAGCCTATCGTCAGCATCTCTTTGTGTTGCGTCGTCAACTCATAAAGATATTTGGCGACAAGTGTATCATCTCTCAGGGCAGAGGGGTCTACTCTATCCCTGACTACATCAAAGAGATCATCCGAGATGAGGTAATACGATGAATAGGTTCAGCCCACAACAAAAAGGGTTTTCATGGAGCTACACTAAGCTGCGTGACTGGCGTATATGTCCAAAGAAATACTACCAAACAACCATACTTAAAAAGTTTGAACAACCACAGTCAATCGAGTTAAGCGATGGTAATGCCTTGCACGAAGCGTTCAAGCGAAGGGTAGAGCAGGGCTTACCTATGCCCACCGCCTACGTAGATTTCAACGATTGGGGTGATGAAGCGGCAAGCATGAAAGTGCCGGGGCAAACTAACATCTGTGAAAAAGAAATCGCCCTAACCCGTGAACTAAGACCCATTGATTACTTTAATCCAAAAGTATGGGTGCGGGTGAAGGTGGACCTTATTAAGTTATACCCACTCACTCCCTCCACTGCCGCTGCACAGATCGTAGACTATAAAACCGGCAAACCCAAAGACGAGATCATTCAGTTAGCGTTATATGCGCAAGCAATATTTAGTATGTTCCCGCAAGTTATAGGGGTGCGGGCTGAGTATTGGTGGACAATAATTAAAGACAAGTCCCACGAACTATTCAGTCGTAGTGATATGGCGGAACTATGGGCTGAGTTACTCCCAGAGTTAACTAGGATGGAGGAAGCTACAGCACAGGTAAACTTCCCCGCCAAGAAAAACGGGCTATGTAAAGCCCATTGTCCCGTGCTAGAGTGTGAGCACAACGGAAGAACTTAAACCCCCTTAACAGGAGAGCAAAATGGGGTTCACATACAAAAGTTACAACTTTGTTGACAAAGACCCGATCATCGATGAAGTACGAACCATGGTCGGGAGTAGCGGTGCTTCGTACAAGTGGATTGAACAAGAGAGCGGTGTTACTGCGGTGACATTGCACGCCTGGTTCGACGGCAAAACGAGGAAGCCACAAGCGGCTACGCTTAATGCGGTAGCGCGGGCACTGGGTTACAAACTAGGGTTTGTGCCCAATGGTGTAGCAGTTAAGTTTATACCACCCATGCCCCTGCCGATCAAACAGCCGTCTGCACGACATGTAATACAAATGAAGAGGTATCAAAAGCGCAAGTAATCCCCGGATCACAGTCCGGGGAAACAGGAGAGCAAATCCATGGTTAAGTATGAGATAAAGATCAGAATAACGCCAGAAGAATTCATGAAGATGACTATGCGTTATCTTCCGTTCGAGGTTGTTTCGGCAGGAGAGATCGAAGAAACACCTACATCCCGTCCTGATCCGGCAATCCGATTTGACAAACGATTTGACTTACCTAAGCCAAAACCTGATAGACCACACAAGAGATATGCAAGACGCCTTCCAACTAGGCCGATGCGATTGGACGTTGGGATTAACCGTATTATTGTTGAAGCGCTTAAAAATAGATCACATCGTCCAGTAGAGTTAAGACTATTACTTGAACAAGGTGGCTTCTCTGGGGGTTCACTTGGTTCACGATTGAACAAATTACGAGAAAAAGGTATAGTAGAGCCAGCGGGTGATGGCTTGTGGTGTATAAAAAAGGAAGTAAAGCATGACAACTCCTGAAGGCAAGGTAAAAATCAAAGTTCGGGAGTTACTCCGGGAGTTTGATTGCTATTACTTCCAACCAGTTCAAATGGGGTATGGGCGTGCGGGGTTAGACTTTCATTGCGTGGTTGCGTGGAACGATTGCGCGATAGCGTTCTTCATAGAGACGAAGGACTGGGACAAAGACCTAACCGAGCGCCAAAAACTTTTGGCGAAAACCCTTTCAACTAAGCACAAAGCAAACGTATTTCGTGTACGTAATGAAACGGAACTAAGGAGACTACGACAGTGGCTTATAGCAATGCGCAACCAGTCATCCTTACTCCAAGCTACGACATTCTCAGTGACTACCACTTCCCCGTAAGCGATCCCAGCAAGCCAGCGTTCAGGGTACAAAAACTAACCTGTGCTTTGTTAACTACAAGACGTCGTGCGTACGTGCTTAACGACATTGGCACAGGTAAGACCCGATGCATATTATGGTCGTTTGATTTCATGCGGACAATGGGACTAGCACAAAAAATACTTGTTATAGCGCCACTGTCTACGTTGATAACCGTGTGGGCAAACGAGATACGACAAGAACTATGGTGGCTTAAGTTCGCTATTCTTCACGGCACGAAAGAGGAACGTCTACGTCAATTGCGACGTGACGTGGACGTGTATATTATCAATCATCATGGGGTGAATATGTTACTCCCAGAGTTACGGGCGAAAGGGTTTAGTATTATATGTGCCGACGAGGTAGCCATTTACCGTAATGGCAAATCAAAAACCCTCACCCTGCCGTTCAAAGAACTGGTTACAGGTCACGGCTATGTGTGGGGTATGACGGGATCACCCATCCCTCGCGCTGTGACTGATGTATGGGGGCCAGCTTCGTGTATTACTCCCAGAACAATTCCACAGTTTTTTAGTTGGTTCCGTGCTCAACTGATGATAAAGACATCTCAGTTCCATTGGGAGCCACGACCGGGTGCAGAAGAGATGGCGATTAAGTGTTTGCAGCCATCTGTCCGGTTTAAGATGTCAGACGTAACTGAGCTTCCTGAACAAGTCTATCAATATTACTACGCTCCAATGACACCTAAGCAAGAGTTAATCTATAAAGAAATGAGCCAGACAGCCGTTGCTCTGATCAAGAATAAAAAAGTAGACGCACTGAACGCTGGCGCTGTAATGAGTAAACTCTTACAGATAGCACTAGGATACGTGTACCATCGTGACGGTGATGTAATAGAGCTAGACAATACACCCCGGTTACAACTCATAATAGACTTGATAGACAGTTGTAGCGAGAGTGTAATTTTGTTTGCACCTTTTAAGAGTGTAATCAATGGGTTACACAAGACGCTTACTACAAACAAAATAACTCACTGTATAGTGTCAGGTGACACGTTAGCAAATCAGCGTGTAAAGATATTTGATGACTTCCAACGTAAGGGGTTATATAAAGTTTTACTTTGCCATCCAGCTTGTCTAGCCCATGGGTTAACACTTACAAGAGCGACAATGAATATATGGGCTGGACCTATAACGTCGCTAGATATCTTCTATCAAGCAAACGGGAGGATCAAAAGACTCGGACAGAAATTCAAAACCTTGGTTGCCATGGTAGGCGGCAGCACGCGAGAGAAGCGACTGTACCAACTATTAGGCAACAACGAACGGATACAGAATAGGTTCCTTGAACTAATCGAAACGGAGTATGAGAATGATTAAGGAAGAACAAGACCTGTTTCTTAGTGAGGTGGATGATATCTGTAATCAACTCGAAAAACTGAAAGGAGACTATAAACCTAATCAACCAATAGAAAAACTCATAGACGAGTGCATTGCAAAACTTAACGAGGCTCAGGGACTACTCTGAGAGTAAATAAAATTTAACAAGTGGAGAGCAAAATGATCGACCTTGCTGATAGAGTTTATAAACTCCGTATGATCCGTGCCAAGATGAAGGAGATAAAGGAGCGCCACAAAGCAGAACTTGCGGACTTTGTAACATTCGAGGCTCGACTGAAAGGAGAGTTATTTGATTTCCTCCGATCAACCAATCAGTTGAACGCGCGTACTATTAACGGTACGCCCTATATAATCCAAAAGATTACGTATCCGTTGGAAGACCCAGCTCAGTTTCGTAGCCATATTATTGGCGCGGAAGCCTGGGACTTAGTTGACTGGCGTGCAAACAAGACTGCGATGGATGCGTTCCGTTTATCGCATGGGGGAATTATGGACAGAGGCATGTTAATAGGTGGTGATTTGCCTCCCGGTGTCAGCAAGAACGAGTTGCAAGATCTCGGAGTAAAACCGCCCACGAAGCCGAAAACAACTGTTGCCAAGGGGGATGCGGCTCCTGTTGAAGCAGCAGAAGACAACGACGTAGAAACGCTTTAAGCGTTTACTAAACGCCACTGTGAGAGGAAAGAAAACAACATGGCTACCAATCTTGTCAATCAACAGCCGCAGCGCGGATTAATGCCTGTATCAAACGTGTTCGCTAACGAACCGCTTGAAGATTTGGGGGAAGGCATTCGTAGTGCGTTGGGTCAATTGAGTATCCTGCAAAACGTGTTCGGTATCAGATACCGAGGCAGTTACGAAAGTTTACCCCCAGCACAACAGCGGCAGATCGAAGTGGTGATTATCAAGTCTGCCAAGACACAGAGCAAAGCGTATTGGCCGGGAGGGTTTGGGGGTGACAATAAACCACCGACTTGCTGGAGTTCAAACTCAATTACTCCTGATGTAAGCGTACCAGACGACCAAATGCAAAACAACACTTGTGCAACTTGTCCCCAAAACGTGTTCGTTACAAGCGCAAATGGGCTCAAGAGTAAACCGTGTGGTGACAACAAGCGACTGGCGGTTACTCCCGTAGTTGATCTCTGGAATGAAGCATACGGCGGCGCAATGATTTTCCGTGTCCCTGCCGGAAGTCTGGGTGCGCTTGACAAGTATGCTAACGAACTTAAAAAGTTCGGTATCAACTACTACGCGTACACCACGACTATTACAATCACGATTGACCCTCAACGTCAGGTAACAAAGCTAGTATTCGAGGCAGGGCGACCACTCACTGATGATGAAGCATTGGTCATCAAAGAGTTACGTGAAGACGAGAAGTCAGGGCGTATCGTCAACGAGGTAACGGCTGAATACGAAGGAGAGGAAGCAACCCCTGAACAGAATGCTGCACAAGCACAACCGCCCAAAGCAGCGGCGACAGCGCCCAAGCCAGTCGGTCCTAAGCCTGTAGCGCCACAACAACACAATCGTTCAGCGGCTGAACAAATCGCAACACAGGCCGAAGCGAGACAGGCACAACCTTTAAGACCAACCGCCCCGGCAGCGAAGCCAGTGCAAGCGGCGAACACGATTACAGGTGCGGTATCAAAGCCAGCGACTGCACCAGTAACACAGCGTCAAGTTGTTACTGAGCCACCAGTCGAAGAAGAAACTGACGAAATAACCGAAATGAGCAACGTCCCCGACGAGATGGACACCATGTTTGGTGATCTAATCAAGCGTTGAAAAAGTTACTCCGGGGGTAAAACCCCGGAGCCTCTTTCTTGTGGGGATAAAATCATGAT
>Ga0210386_10004014_pt1 | contig 12206 bp, 10 predicted proteins | sample IncBWH32OmetaG_FD_160091 | JGI IMG/M metagenome (GOLD analysis project Ga0210386, IMG submission 160091) | Forest soil microbial communities from Barre Woods Harvard Forest LTER site, Petersham, Massachusetts, United States - Inc-BW-H-32-O ... | reverse complement strand
GCTATCGGAATCAACGCGCCGGCATTGTCTTTCCTGAAAAACGGTATGAGCGGCTTCAACAGTAGAGACTTGAAACCAGTGGCCACATGCGAGATGTCCGAATCCATACTAAGATTGCCGACGAGATGCACATTCCCACTGCTCAGATTGTAGTAACCGTTCACGTTGGCCGAGGCCCCTGGTAGCGCAAACGTAAGCCGCTGAGTCGACACCACGCCGTCGCGAATCTCTACCTGTCCCTCAAGCGATGAGAGAACATCTGCGGTCGTATCGGCGCCGCCTTCGCTTGCCGGATCAGTCTTCGGCTGCTTGGTAACCTGCGCCCGCTCACTGAAATCGGTAAGAGTCTTCTCCTTGGCGGGATCAGTTACATGCTCGTGTGGAAGATCAAAACCACCATTTACAGTCAGACGGTCGAGAAACTTCGCCTGATCATGCTGCGGAGCCAGGCGTGCATGCGCCTTGAGCGTAACTACTCCCGCGATCGGCGGCTGGCCCTCTAAAAATGGATGGAGAAGGTCCTGTGAGCGGCCTTTCGTAACCGTGAGATCGAGATCGGTCGCTTTCGGCGTGTTTGGGGTGCTTGTGACACTGCCAGCGGCGTTTACCGTCGTGGCGCCGAGCCTGCCTTCGATCTTGTGAAGAACAGTGTTGCCGTTCAGTGCGTTCACTGTGCACTGTACCGATCCATGAACCGCAACCGGCCTGCCCTTGTTGACAGCGAAGTCAGGTGTATCTGTAGTCGCATATGCCTCAATTGCCGACAGGGTGCCAGTGAAGCGTCCGTTGGCAGAGAGCGTGCCGCGCAGCTCTCCGATCTCGCGGAGATTCACTTCAGTAAATGTGAATGTACCGGAAACATGCGTGGACCCAAGATTCGTGGGGACAATTGGACCAAAACTGCCACTCGCCCGAATGCGTCCGGTTGGGCTGGCATTTTGCATATCAAGGAGATAAGACACGGCATGCCCCTTCTGCACGCCCCGCATGACGACCTCGTGGATTGGAAAAGTATACTTGTCGCCGTTCACGCGCAAGATGTCGAGGACCGCGCCGTGTATGTTGAGCTCTTCGACGGTGGTCGATGGGCCGGAAAAGTCTCCACTGCTACCGGCCGGGAAATCCTCCCGGTTCGCCCTGCTTCCGACTGGGGGGATCACGACATGCAGCCCCTTCACATCTACCAGCCGCACCTGCTTGCGGAACAGCAGCAGATCCGTCCATGTTCCCTGCACGATCAAATCCTCAGTAGAGCCGATCGGCGGCAGATCGGGCGCCGAATTGCGGCGCAGCGTCAGCCCTCTGGCTACAAAGCCGGGATGGGGAAAATAGATGCGGTGGTAAGCGCCGACGGTGATCCTGCACGCGAAGACCTGCTCGAGCAGCGGGTGGACATTGCGGTAGCGGAATGGCCAATGCTGGTCGGCGAAGTAAATGCCTACGGCAAGCAGAGAGGCTAAGGGCAGCACAAGCCACAATGTCCACCGCCGTTTCTGGAGGTGGATCCTCAGAACCGAAGCCCGCGAGCCGGTTGGTGTTTTTGTTATCTGAGATCCATTCACAGGGGACCGCTTTCGCTGTAGTTGCCATTGATTGGGATGCGCACCTACCATGAGGAGCCAAAATCTTTCCTGCTAACGACGCACAGTAGGTATCGACTCCACCGTCGATGATCGCGTGGGCGATTTTGCTTAGGCTAGAATCCAGCGCAAACCTTAATCGCGCTGGTTCAAAAAACACTGAAAAGCGCCGGCTTCTCCAAGAACGCCAGGTGTTTGAGCCTGTAGTTCGCGACTTGCGCTCGAAAAGAGGACGAGGCGGCGCAAGATGGACCAATCAGTTGAAAGCGCCCGTCGATATGGCGTTCGCTATTCGTCCTGACCTGCAGCCAGACGAGGCACAGCTGTATGCCGCGCGAACTGAGATAAAGCATGCTTACTCGTCCTATTACCCATCGCTGACATTCGATGGCTCACTTCTCAGATTTCTGATCAGTGAATGCGGCCAAGGCCGAGTGATACCCCTCAACGACGAAGCTTATGAACTCTTGCTCGAATGGCACGCGCGTTTTCCGAATCCGCAACCGGATCATTACGTTTTCCCCTCTGAACGCTATGGATTCGACGGAGAGGATGGGCACTTATATGGAACCGTCAAAGTATGGGGGCTGGATCCGACAAGGCCGATGGGCTCGATGAAAACTGCGTGGGTCACGTGCCGCAAGGCGGCTGGAGTCTGGTGCCGCCTGCACGATCTTCGTCACACATTTATCTCGACCTTGGGAGAGGCGGGTGTGCCGGAGTCGACGCTAAAGGCCATTGCGGGCTGGATGTCAGCCAAGATGCTGGAGTGGTATTCACACACCAGAGATCAAGCAAAGCGTGAAGCCGTCGAAAAGCTTCCTAGACGCCGTCCAAACCCCTACCGGCTTGAAGAATCATTGAGATGATTTCCGCCAAAATGCCGAGTGTCAACCTGTATGAACCCGACGTAGTGGATTAGTTTGAATCCAGCATCGAGAACAGCACATATCCGATTAGCCGGTTTATCGGGCACTGCTTACCGATCGACAAGGAAGCAGAACAGACATGCATGTACCGGGCTGAGGAAGGTGTGTGTTGCTTCGTACTTGAAGGTGTCCACCGTGTTCGTGGACGATGGTGGAACTCAGCCAAAGGCCTACGCCGGATCCTTTGAGGTCCTTGGTTGTGAAGAAGGCTTCGAAAATCCGTTTGATGTTTTCAGCCGGAATGCCCATTCCATAATCCGCAATTGTGACCCGGACGGCGGGTTCTGTGAAATCAATACCCAGCCTGCTTGGTGAAATCTTGATCCGTATTTTCCCGTCCGGACGGGAGGCTTCGACAGCGTTGCGAATCACATTGGAGAAGACCTGCCGCAACTGGGCTGGAAATCCTTGAATGAGCAGCGAGCAAGTCGAGCCCTTCTCGACTTGCAGATTCTTGTTGGCGATCGTTCGATTGTTTAGAGCAAGAACGTCGTCGATAATTTCGTCGATCCGAATCTCAACCGGCGAGGACGATTCACGGTTGAATGAAAGTATCTGTCTGGAGATGCGCGAGACTCGTTCGAGCTCACTTGCGGCTGAGTTTATATATTGTTGTGCGACTTGTGGTTGGTCGAGCGAGCGCTGCATAAGATAAACGAGATTCGTGATCGCTTCCAGAGGATTATTGATTTCATGCGCAATGGTGTGTGCAATGCGACCGGTCGCCGCAAGTCTTTCACTGATTAACAGGGCCTCTTCGGCAAGCTTCTCTTTGGTCGTTTCTGCAACGATGAAGATGCTTCCAGTCAACTTACCCTGCGAATAGACCGGGTCAAGACTAAACCGGAAAAATCGGTTCTCAAACCGTACTTCGCAGGTCGTGTTCGCCTCATGTAGCGTCAGCGTAAGAGCGAAACGATTCTGAATCAGATCAACAAGGGGTCTGTCCTCAATCTCTCCATAGGACGTGCCGAAGATTTCTGTCATTGAACGGTTGCAGCGCTGGACGATGCCTGAGGAGTCAATGATCGCGACTCCTTCATTCAATGCATCAAAGGTCGCCTGCCATTGTTTTGCTGCTATTTGCGCCTGAGATTCAGCGCGATGAAGGCGGACCAGCGATTTGACGGTTGCGACCAGCACAATAGGATCGGCCGGCTGGATAAGATAGGCGTCCGCACCGCTCTCCAGAGCATAGAGCTTGCTTTCGTTGCTGAGAAACGCCGCCGACAACTGAAGAACGGGAATGTGGCTGGTTTGCGCGTTGGCCTTAATGCGGCGACACACCTCGTAGCCAAGAATGTCCGGTAATTTCACGTCCAGGACAATCACCGTCGGAAGCTGTTTCGACAATTCCAGGGTTTCTTTGCCTGTGGCAGCTTCTATCACCGCAAATCCGGCTCGTTTCAGCGCATGGGCTGTCGTATATCGGTTCGCCGGTCGATCGTCGGAGACGAGTACGGTGATCTGTTTCAAAGCCATTATCCAATTCCGACAGTAGCGAGAATCTCGCGTAGCTTTTGCGTGCCGCTGTCGCCACCGAATTCTCGTTTTGGAAAGATCACCGCTCCCATGCTGGAAAGGTATTCCACTTCCTGAGCAGACAGCTCTTTTGATGTGTGAATCACCACCGGAATGTCTTTCGTCGAGGGGTCGTGCCTCATCTCCCGGAGAACCTCGAAACCTGTAAGATCGGGCATAACAATATCCAGGAACATTCCGGTTGGGATGTTGCTTTCCATGATTCGGATGGCTTCGCGTCCGTTGCGTGCCTCGACGATGCTGTATCCCAGTTTGGCCAGCGCTTCTCCCAGCACGTAGCGCGTTACCTCGTCGTCATCTACCAACAAAACAGTGTGGGAAGTCCGTTCTTCAATCAATTCGCGAAGTGTGTTCGCCAAAGTAAAGGGCGCGACCGGCTTTGCCAAAAAAACATCAGCCCCTGCACCAAGCGCCGCTTGTGGCTCGTCGATGACACTGATGACCGCTATGGGGCCATCGTAGCCCTGCTCCTTCAATTCTTTGATGTAGAACAGTGCATCTTCCCCGTCGATAAAACGATCGAGAGCGACCACAGCCGGGGTCGACTTTCTCATCGCTGCCCGGGCCTCTGGAATATTGGCAGCGAAAAGTAAGCGGTAGTTGCTTGCCCTGAGCGCAGACTCATGAACAAAACTCGTGTCCTGATTGTCTTCAATGAAGAGAATCGTTGGGCCCGTGGACTGTGGGAGCGGCGCTTGGACGACATGAGTCGGCTCGGGCTTGCCAAAGGAAATAGGCAGCCTGACGCTGAAGGTTGAACCAACACCGACTTCGCTTTCCAAAGTGAGAGTTCCGCCAAGCAGCTCTGCCAAGCGCCTGGAGAGCGGCAATCCCAGTCCCGTGCCCTTGACCTTGGCTTGCAATTCGCCTTCAATCTGTACGAACTCTTCAAAAATTCGTTCCTGGTCCTCCGGAGCAATTCCGATCCCCGTATCCGATACTCGGAAAACGATGAACCCATCAGTATCCAAGTGAGCGCTAAGGCTGACGTGACCCCGTCGAGTAAACTTTAGAGCATTGGAAATCAGATTACGGAGGATCTGGGAAACCTTGCCTTCGTCCGTATACAAAGGAGGGAGTGCAGGGTCGGCATCAAAGATCAACTCAAGACTGTTGCCGGTCAGGAGCGGTTTCAGCATTCCGCGTAATGCGCCAAAGACATCCTGAACCTCGAAGTGCTTTGGTTTGATGTCGATTTTTCCCGCCTCTACCTTTGCCAGATCAAGGAGATCATTGACCAGCTCTGTAAGCTCGGTTGCCGATCGTTGAATGTAAACAACCTGCTTCTCCTGTTCAACCGACAAATCCCCGTCCGATCGACTATGCAGTAAATGACACAAGGATGTTATGGAGTTAAGCGGAGTTCGAAATTCGTGAGAGAGATTAGAAAGGAAACTGGTCTTAAGTTCGGAAACACGCCGCAAATCATCAGCATTCTGATCCAGTTCCGCATAGAGAGCAACCACTCCGCGATTCGTGGCCTCAAGTTCACGATTGAGCTCTGCAAGCTGATCCTGTTTTTCCCTGAGCTCGGCAAGCGTCTTCAGCAACTCCTGATTTTGGCGTTCCACTTCGTCGAAGGGGTCGGTTGCATTCCGCGTTGCCAGATCGCTCGTAATCCTTCGTACGCGATCGGCATTTATCAGGGGGGCCGTCTGCGGCAACAGTTTGCTGGCTTCCACGCGCGTCCCGTCAGCTGACGAGCTGATCTGGAAGTGATCCATCAGACGCTTTGTGCCGATGATGCCTTTTCCAAGACCCGTTTGGGATACATAGCGACCGTCCAGAATTTCAGAAAGGTTAGGGATTCCCGGACCTGAATCCGTGACCGAAATCACAAACAATTGAGGGTTTGCATCTCTGACCAAAAACTCAACCGTCCCATTTGTTGCATACCGGAATGCATTGCGGGCCAGCTCGGATGCTGCTGTCGCCAATCGAATCTGTTCCTGATGCTCGAAACCGAGGAGCGCAGCGATCTCCCGCGCGCGTTGGCGGGCATGGACCACATGCCGCTCATGGCGTAACCGAAGCGTAAAAATTGAAAATGGCCGAAGATTGGTCATGACTAGATGCGCGAAACTAAGATCGTAGCATCGTCGCGTTTCCGGCAGAAGTCCCGGTAAAGTACGCCTGCCAGCAGGGAGGGGTGCCGCGAAGCGAGTCCGGGGTACTGTTCTACATTCCAGCGGGTCCCGAGTCCATCGGAATGCATAATCAGTGCGGAGTTTTTCTCCCAGGGATAAGAGAATTGCTGGAATTTGCCAACCGAATGCCCAAGGGTCCCGTTCATGGAAACCATACTTCTCGTTTTACCATTGAAACAGATTGCGGCCACGATGTTGCCGGCTCCGGCGTAGTTCACGACTGCCTTTTCGTGAAGAATTTCCGCAATCGAGACTGCGGCCCCGCGTGTCTTGCCCAAAGCACTGTGAATTTTGCCTAGAATCTGCTCCGGAGTCTGGTGAGAAACCTGATGAAAGACTCTGACCGCTTCCTGCGCGGCTTCAGCGGCGATCGGTCCGTGCCCCAGGCCATCGGCGACAATATACAGGCTCCGTCCCGGGCGATACTCGACGCTCCATGCATCCCCACAGACCGATTCGCCGGTAATCGGCAGCGAAATAGAGCTCATTCCGTACGATTGCGCTTCAGTTTCAACATGCTGGGCGGTCCGCAGTACACGGGCAAAGACCGCGGTGCCGTTGCCTGGAGAGGAATAAATTTGAAAAGTGCCGGCAAGCCTCGACATGGCCCCAAGGCCGTTCCCTGGCGTTCCCGCCGTAGAGTAGCCGTCTTGTAGCGCGGCCGAAAGATTCTCGATTCCCTTACCCTGGTCCAGTGCCAGAACGTCAATTCCGTCAAGACCGCCATGGTTCCAGGGGGTGAGGATGATTTCCCCATGACCTGCGTGCGCAGCAATGTTGCGTGCGGCTTCGGTCACAACAATGCCGAGCTGGCCCTGACGCAGCTCATCGAAATCGATAGCTATGGCCAGTGAAATGGCTTGTCGGCGGGCATTGCCGGTCTGGGTCAAATCGGTCGGGCTAATGGAAATCGTACGGCTTATAGGCCTCATTATTTCCATCGGATGGCAGTTATGGTCGTGCCGCCGCCTGGCTTTGTATCAATTTCAAACTCACTCATCAACCGCTTGCTGCCGCCCAGCCCCAGCCCTAGCCCCGATCCCGAGGTGTAACCGTCCTTCATCGCGAGAGAGATGTCGGCGATTCCGGGTCCTTTGTCAGAAAAGCGCAAGCGCAAACCCTGGCGCGATCCGTTAACGACAATCGCAAGTTCGAGCGATCCCCCGCCACCATGCTCGAGTGTGTTCCGTCCAAGTTCGCTGGCGGCGGTGACAATCTTGGTTTGCTCGACCAAGCTGAATTTCATCTCGGTCGTCCAAACCCGGACGCGTTGCCGCACAAGTACCACATCGGAAGAACTGGCGATGGGGACCGTTTCAGTCTTCTGCACTGTCCCCGATATAGCCATCGCTCTCCTCGTGGTCCGCTACTGTTTCCCGCAGATACTCCATGCCCGATTCCACATTGAGAGCGGTGCGGATGCCCGGTAACGACATCCCCAGTTCAACCAATGTGATAGCCACAGCCGGCTGCATGCCTACCACGACGGTTTCGGCATCCAGCACCCTGGCCATCGACGCGATATTGGCTAAGGTTCGACCGATGAAGGAATCGACGATCTCCAAAGAAGAGATATCGATCAGGACTCCTTTTGCATTTGCTTCGGTAATCCGATTCGTCAGATCGTCCTGGAGAGTGAGTGCGAGTTTGTCATGCATATCTACCTGAATCGTCACCAGTAGATAATTTCCCATCCGCAAAATAGGGATTCGTTCCATTAGATTACCCGCGGGTTTGTCGTGCTCGCGCTGTTAGCCTTGTCTACGCGCACCACCTTGCGGCCGCTACGCTCGAGGGCGAGCCGAAAGGCATCGGCCAGCTTCGACTTGGTAATTACATCTTCCAAATTAATTCCAAGATGAACAATGGTTTGTGCGATTTGCGGCCGAATACCGCTCAGAATACACTCGGCACCCATCAAGCGGGCAGCCGTAATCGTTTTTAGTAGATGCTGGGCCACCAGGGTATCGACAGTAGGTACTCCCGTAATGTCTATAATCGCGAAGCGGGAGTTTGTCTGCACGATGGCCTGCAACAGTGATTCCATGACTACCTGCGTGCGGGCACTATCCAGAGTTCCGATCAGGGGCAAAGCAACGATGCCGTCCCACAGCGTCACGACGGGCGTCGAGAGTTCAAGCATCTCCTCCTGCTGCCGTGCGATGACCTGGTCCCTTCCGTGGATATAGCTGTCCGTGGTGTGCAGGGCGAGCTTATCTACAAACTCATTGATCGCGGAAATCTCTAGGAATAGCTCGCCTGCATCTTTACCCCATTGTTGGCGAGCAAGAGTGAAGAGCGAAGGCTTGAGGGAAAACACAAAAATTGCAGTTTCAGACGGGCTGAATCCCTTGGCGGCACGCGAAACAGAGAGATTCGTCAGAAGCTCCTTCAGCGGCTGCCACCCGACAGCGCTAAAGTCTTCAAGGGTGGTTCCGGCTGGAACGTCGGCAATCGCTGAGAGAACATTTCCTGCGTCAGTATCCAGTTCGCGATCGTCGAGTAGATCCCGGCGCCGATCAACGGATTTGAGGCGTTGCGTCCAATCTTGCAGAATTGACTTGCGATTCTCCTGAATCGCTTCCAAAAGCTTACTCATCGAGTCTCCAATTGGTGCGCAGAGGGCTAGTTCCACGCCGATACAAACGTCCCGATTGTAACAAAAGCAATCATGCTCTGATTTCCGCGCTGTGAGGTAGGATCACCGACAAACACCTTTGTCATCAACGAATCCAAATTTTCCGTATGCAACTCGGACATTGAGAAACTTAAAGGGCTGCGGCAGATATCAGCTCAGAGTTAGAGGATGCCTTCCCTGGAGTTGAGTGTAAAAGTATCGTCCCACCCGCTACTACAAAATCGGTGAAATTCAGTTGTCTGTATAGTCGGCTCCTCGACAACTTGAGGTCGAACACGGTTATTGTGGTTCTACTATCCGAGATGCCGGTTTTGCGGCAACTTGCCAGAGGCATAGCCGATCCGACCGGGTGAATGAGTGACTTGGCTGTGGGCCTCAACGGAGAAAGGGCGCAATGCGGCGCGTTGGCCAATGTTAACCATGACTCGTGATGGATTCCTTGCCGAGTCTTACGCGCTTTGGCCGCTCCATTTCCCAAAGCCGGCACCCCGCGGATTATCGATGTTCGATTTTGGGGCGGCTTTCTCGATTCCGGACAAACGGTCGCGCGGGACAGAGGTTTTGGAAGGCGCTTATCTTCCGTTGCGCAATCCCCAAAACCCAAGAAATTGAATGGCTAAACAACGAAATGCCGTGAAGAGCCGGACTGGCACCTAGAATTTCGCAAAACGGCCATCGGCGTGCTGCCGATCAGAGCCAAGGAGGCGCGTGTGCTGAAACGAATTCTTGAAATCCTGCCGGCGGTTTGCCTTGTGACGAGCATGGCATCCTCGGCGCAGAGCCCCTTCATCGGCCAGTGGAAGTTCGACTCCTCGAAAAGCAGAACGCCCGATGAGATGAAGGTTCAAAGTAAGGGCGGCAACAAGTACACCTTCGATTTCGGCGGGGGTGTGGAAACGATCATGGCAGATGGGACCGACCAGCCAGGCCTCCAGGGGACCCTCCTGTCAGCGAAGCAGGAAGCGCCGGATACGTGGATTGTTGAGCGCAAGAAAGACGGCCGGTTGATGCTCAGGGCGACATGGAAGCTTTCGGGGGACGGCAATAGGCTTACTGACTATTACCGCGAGTTCGAGTCGGACGGTTCGACGTTGAGCCTGGATTATGTCTACCAGCGAATCGGCGGAGGATCGGGTTTCGCTGCGGACTGGCAAAGCATCAAGGAGACGAGAAATACCCCGTTGTCGATGGAGGTGAAGGCCTATGAAGGCGACGGCCTGTCCCTCCTTACTCCGGCGCAGCATAGGCCAGAGAATATGAAGTTCGACGGCAAGGACTATCCCGAGGACGGATCGAACGCTGGGCAAGGTCCGGCCATCTCGGCTCGGCAGGTAGACGAGCACGATCTGGTGATCACCCACAAATACAACGGAAAGGTGACGGGTACCGAGGATGTTGGATTGTCGGCCGATCTGAAGACATTGACGATTACCTTGCACTTTGTCGGTCGCGACAAGCCTGATGTCATGGTTTACCAACGGCAGTAGGTGTTGGTCCGTGTCGGGCTGAACGGCGATCTTTGCTTTGCCTGCATGTTTGCAGGTCGCCCTTATACCGCGGGTACCCGATCTGTCTCACGTGAAGGCACAAAAAACGGACCGCAAGAACTCAACGAGCTACTCACCGGGTGCTGCAGGCTTGCCTGAATTAGCAGAATAGGACATTACCAGCACGACGTCTATTGCTGTAGCTATTGGCCTGCAAACGAACGCCTTAAATGGCAGCTAGTTGCGAAAATGGCCTCAAAGAAGATATTTGGATCGATTTTCGACCGATAGGCCTAAATCGGTGGAGTTTCGACCTAAAGGTTTGATTTTCGATCCCGGCCGGATGCTGGATATCGAGGATGCGGCCGAGGCCGGATTCACCGATCTGCTGGACAACCGCGTGTACTTCACGGGAGCGCCTGTTCCCTCCCGCCGCCATAAGGTGCGTGACAATCTGCTCGGCAATAAAGATTTCTGCCCGATCATTCGCAGGACGAAAACGCTGACCGATTTCGGCTCGCGCGCGCTCGGCGAGAAGGCGAACGAGATCATCGGCCATACCGGCGCGAATGTCGTTGCGCGCTCGGCGAGCTTCCTTCTGCTCGCGGACAGCCGTGCGAGCTTCGAGATCGAAGGCGAGAAGCCGCCGCGCAAACGCCTTGAGCGGTGGGGGCGGGCGGTAGTGCAGGCGGGCAAGAACAAGCTGACGTTAGATGAGATCCTGCGGCTGCACACCGTCCTGATCGAAGACACGCGTTTCACGCAAGCCGGTCTGCGGCCCGACGGCGTCTTCCTCGGCGACCGCGATCCTGAAGGCGATCCGCTGCCGGAATTCATCGGCGCGCGCCCGCAGGACCTGCAGGCCCTGATGCGAGGACTGATCGCCGCGAACGAACGGATGCGCGAGAGAGACCTCGACACTGTGCTACAGGCGACGGCGACCGCCTTCGGATTTGTCTACATCCATCTCTTCCAAGGACGGCAACGGGCGCCTGCATCGCTGCCTAATCCATCACGTCCTGGCGGAGCGAAAATTCACGCCGCCGGGGATGGTGTTCCCTGTCTCGCCGGTCATGCTCGACCGGATCGAGACATACCGCGACACGCTGCGCGCGCATTCGGGGCCGCTGATGGACTACATTGATTGGCGGCCGACACCGGCACACAACGTCGATGTCCAGAACGACACCGCCGAGCTGTACCGTTATTTCGATTGCACGGAAGCGGCGGAATTTCTCTATGGCTGCGTCGCTCAGGCGATCGACAACGACCTGCCGCGGGAGATCGATTTTCTGCGCCGCAACGACGAAGCGATGCGCCGCGTCATGAACACGGTCGAGATGCCGGACAGGATCGCGGAAAACCTGATCAGGTATATCCGCCTCAACGAAAATAAACTCGCCCGCAAGCGCCTTGAGGACGAATTCGCGAAGCTGACGGATGACGAGGTGACCGCGATCGAGGCGATTGTGCGGGAAGCGTTTGATGGCTTCACCGAAGCCTGACGACGCGCGCCTTCGCAGTGTGCGGGCTGTACGAGTCTGTTACGAAACTCTGTGACCGTTCTGATCTCGTCTCGTCGAGCACTTCCGGGAAGACGACTTTGTCGGTACTAGTCCAGCCTCGGTGAGTGCATCGGCGATTTACCGCTCATTGAACGGCTGCTGCTGGTTCACAAAAGCGAATTACCGACTCGCAAGCGCACCTAGGTCCTTTTAGACTGTAACTACAACTCGTCCTGGATGCTGCGGGTGCTCGGCAAGTTCATGGGCCCGAGCGATCTCCGATAGGGGAATTCGCTCGCCTATTGCGAAGCCTGACCAGCCGGACTCAAGCGCGGCATTTATATCGTGTGCCGCTGCTGCCTTCGCTTCCGGCGTGAA
>Ga0210386_10004013_pt1 | contig 12210 bp, 12 predicted proteins | sample IncBWH32OmetaG_FD_160091 | JGI IMG/M metagenome (GOLD analysis project Ga0210386, IMG submission 160091) | Forest soil microbial communities from Barre Woods Harvard Forest LTER site, Petersham, Massachusetts, United States - Inc-BW-H-32-O ... | reverse complement strand
GCCGAGATAACCAAGCATCGTGTCTAGTATCTCCTTGGCTTCCATTTTCTCCTGTGGGGGTATAATTACGATTTAGCGATAACTCTTACGCTTGGCAACCTGAGGACTCTTGGCGATTTTCACGAGCGGGGCGTCCCCCTGTTTTCTGGTCAGGTACATCTGGGCCACGAAAAAGAGGTTTTGCACCGTCCAGTACAACGCCAAACCTGATGCATAATTATAACAGATAAAAAGGAAAATCAGCGGCATGAAAAGAAACATCCGCTGCTGAGCCGGATCGCCGGTCTTTGGCGTTATACTCATCTGCCACAACTGCGTCGCGGCCATCACCAGAGGCAGGATATTGATCGGGATGCCGCCGAGATGAAAAACAGTGTCTGGTTGCGATAGATCGTGTACCCAGAGAAACGAACTGTTACGTAGCTCGATGGCCTTATCGAGCATGCCGTAAAAGCCGAAAAAAATCGGGATCTGAACGAGCATCGGAAGGCAGCCGCCAAAGGGATTGACGCCATAATCCTTGTAGAGCTTCATCGTCTCCTGATTCATCCGCTGCGGATCATCTTTGTACTTCTCGCGGAGCTCGTTCATGATCGGCGAAAGCTTGGACATCTTTCGCATCGACTTAGTCGCCGCGTTTTGCAGCGGCCAGAGCAGCGACCGGATAATGATCGTCATGATGATGATGGCGAGCGCATAGCTTCCCACCCACGCGTGGAGCGTGTTCATTACCGTTAAGAGCAGTTCGCTGACCCATTTGGCCCAGCCGAAATTCATGATATCGGCCTGATCGTTCGGGAGTTTGGCCAAGCGGGTGAACTCTTTCGGCCCAGCGTAAATGTGGAAAGTGACGGTCTTGGTCTCTCCGGCTGGCAAGCTGAAGCCCGGAATTTCGATTGCACCCTGGATGGCTTTGATCGGCGTCTGGCCATCCTCGTTCGGAATATTCACCGGCATCGACCAGACCTGCTGACCAGTCGTCTCTTGTGGTGCCAGAATCGTCGCGAAATACTGATTGCTTACCGCCGCCCAGAGGATTTTGTCGGCTGTAGCGGTGTAAACATCCTTCGGCCCACTTGTTTGAAACATCCCGAAAAGTTTGCCGGGATCAAAGTAGTTGACCGCGATGGAGTTAAATTTACCGTCTCGGTACCAGTCAAACTGAGTCGCATAGATCCTATCGGTCCGGTGGATCGGTTCGGCAGCTCCCGTGCTCACGAAAAAGCCGGGCGTATCAAAAGAGGCTGAGCCATTATTCTTGAAAGTAATGGCGAGGTTCACCTGGTAATCGTCTTTCAGACCTGCCCCCTTCGCTAAAGTGTAAACTTTGGTGATCGAGAGTCCGTCTGAATCGGTACGTGTTAGAGTGGCTGTGCCGGCGGCGGGATCCGTGGAAAGAGCGTACCCGCCATCTTGCCAATTATTCGGATTTTGCGTGATCGCTCCGATAGCGGTTGTGCGGTCCGTATTGAGCTGGACCAGCTGCCCTTGTTCTGCCCGATGATTCAACAGGCCAACAGTGACGAGCCCACCTTTGTTATTGGAAAAACTGAGCTCAGCGACGCCGCTCTTCAGGGTCTCGTCGTGTTCGGGTTGTTCCTCGCTCTGCTTCTGATCGGTCAATGGCTGAGACGGAAGGTTGGAGGAAGCTTTCGGTCCAGGAGGCTGAGCCGCTTGCGGTGTCGGTGTGGCCTGAGCAGCCAAGGCGGCTTGCTGCTGCAGAAATCTGACCCGGGCTTCGGCCGCCTGGCGCTGTTCCCAAACGAGCGAAGCGATGAGGCCGATCGTGGCGAGCGCGACTGCTATCCAAGCTGTACGATCCATACTTCGATCAGATTAAGAAGTTCATTTGCACTTTGATTGCCTGGTTGGGACCGGGTCATACCCGGAATTGCCCCAAGGGTGGCAACGAAAAATTCGTTTGATGCCCAGCCAGCCCCCCACCATCCAGCCGTGCACTTCGATGGCCTCGACAAAATATTCGGAGCAAGTGGGGCTGAACCGGCATCCGGTACCGGGTCCGCCGGTCAATATTGCCAGGAACGGTGATAACGTCGCTTTGTACACTTTAAGTAAGATCCGGAGGATGCGAGCCATGTGAGTCAGGCGCTAAAATAGAGGCGCGCTCCACCAGCCGCAACCAGTCTCGGCGGAGCTCGTCGAATGTCGCGCTTGCCGAGGAGAGACGAGCGATCGTCACAAGCCAGAACCCTCTTTGGATGCGATGCTGATTCAACCTGAATATTTCCCTGATTCTTCTCCGGACCTGGTTGCGGGAAACTGCGTTTCCAAGCCGTTTGGTGGCAATGATCCCGATTCTGGGCGCTGCTTTGGTTTCCCGCGTTAGGATGGCCAATATCAGATGCTTTCCGGTCCAGGATTTACCCGATGCTTTGACCAAGCGGAACTCAGAGGCACGACTTAAGCGCGATGACCGCGAAAACTTAAGCCTTATCCGCCCAGGGCGGATCATACTCTTCTAAGCCTCGGTATGGCGCGCGTAGTGCAATTCCACCCCGCCCGGAACCAAACGTTTCCGGCCTCGTTGACGCCGCCGGGTCAAAGTCGCTCTTCCGCCTTTGGTTTTCATCCGGGCGCGGAAGCCGAACTGGCGTTTCCGGGTGCGTTTTGAAGGTTGGTAAGTTCTTTTCATGTCGTTAGTTCCTGCAGCATCAAGGGTCGGGAAGGTTAATCAGAGGTCTGCAATTGTCAACCGTGTTGGCCACTCGCCCGGTCACCGGCAGCTTATGGCCCCTTAATTCGCTGCCCTCGCTGCGGTCCCTATTTGCGCTCCGGCCAGATCTGGGGCAGCGTTCGGCCCTCTCACGAGTCGAAAAATGGAATCACCGGAAAAGACCATAGAACTTCTGAAACGCGGTGGCTCGCAGTTCATCAATGAAGCCGAATTGAAAAAGAAACTGGAAGAGAGGCGTGCTCTTAGAGTCAAATTCGGGGTCGATCCCACATCGCCAGATTTGCATTTGGGGCATTCGATCAACCTCTTTAAGTTGAGGCAATTTCAGGATCTGGGTCACCTGGCGGTGTTAATCATCGGCGATTTCACCTCGATGGTGGGTGATCCGAGCGGCCGGTCGACTACCCGTCCGATGTTGACCCGCGCCCAGGTGATGGCCAACGCCGAAACCTACAAGGTCCAGGCGTTCAAAATCCTCGATCCAGCCCGAACGGAAATAGTCTTTAACAGCGAATGGCTCGGGAAAATGAGTTACCTGGAAGTCATCAAACTGAACAGTCGGGTGACCCTTCAGCAAATGCTGCAACGGGACGATTTCAAGACCAGGGTGGATGATGGGTTGCCGGTCTTTCTCCACGAGCTGCAATATCCGCTCCTGCAAGGCTGGGACTCAGTGGTGACTCGGGCGGATGTGGAGCTGGGCGCAACGGATCAGCTTTTCAATATCATGGTTGGCCGAGATCTCCAGAGAGAGGAAGGGCAGCCCCAGCAGGTTGCGTGTCTGCAGCCGGTTCTCGAAGGACTCGATGGAGTGCAGAAAATGAGCAAGAGCTTGAACAACTATGTCGGCATCTGCGAGCCGCCGAAGGAGATGTTTGGCAAGTTGATGAGCATCTCCGATGTACTGATGGCCCGATATTATGAGGTTCTTTTTGGCGAAAAACTGCCTGCGATCCATCCGATGGAGGCCAAAAAACAGCTGGCATCCAGACTGGTGGAACAGTTCCATCATCGGCTGGCGGCACAGGCCGCTCTGGAAGAGTTCAATCTGCGCTTTGGGAAACGGGATCTGGATTCCGTGGACCTGCCAAAGGTCAGTGCGACCGACCTTGCAGATGACCTCGTTTCAGCTATTGTCACCGCCTATTCTAAGGGGTTCGGGATCGTCCGATCACGGAGTGATGCCCGCCGGCTCGTGGAGCAAGGAAGTGTCCAATGGCGCGGTGAAAAGATCACGAACGTCAAGGCCCAGATCACTTTCGTTCCCGGCGAAATCCTCAGGCTGGATAAGACTCGAGCGGTTCGTCTGGTTTGAAGTCCAAATCGGTTGTCAGTTGTCGGTTGTCAGTTGTCCGTCCGGAAATCTCTCGGTTGTCTGTTGTCAGTTGCCAGTCCGGAAATCGCGCACCGTTTCTCCCACGGACAACCGACTACTGGCTACTGACAACTGCTTTGTCTCTCCCACGGACAACCGACAACTGACTACTGACAACTACTTTCACTTCTCAGGTATTTCTAATGCGGCAACGGCGGCAAGGACTTGCTCGCTGATCTTCTGGTAGACTTCACGATTGTGGGCAGCGAAATCATCTTTTTTGAACCGGATCGGCTTCCCGACGACCACAGTGATCGGGTGCGGCCTGATCTTCCCGCCTTTTGGCCAAGCTTCAAACGATCCAAAGATTCGCATCGGAACGACGGGGGCAAGCGTCCTGGCGATGATCATGCCGATCCCCGGCCGCGCTTTCTGGATCTGTCCGGTCAACGACCGTGTGCCCTCGGGAAAAATAACGGTTCGATGTCCCTCCTGAAGCAGTTTCATGACCGATCGGAAAGCCGCAAGATCGCCTCGTGATAGATCGACCGGAAGCGCGTTCACTCTGGAAATGATCGGTCCGAGTAACTTTTTCTCGAAAAGTGTTTTACGCGCCAGATAGTAAAGTTCGTTCTTACAGGTAATACCGACCAGTGGAGGATCGAGGTAGCTCTGGTGATTGACAGCCATTATGGCCGGGCCCTCTTCGATGATGTTCTCCTGTCCATAGGCGCGATACTGGAAGGCGACCCTGGCAATCATCCCGAAAAGCGTATGGAAGAACCAGTAGAGTGGTTTCATCACTCGAGGCGGAGCGCCTCTGGGAGCCCTTTCATCTTTAAGCGTCCGACAATTTCTCCCACGACGCCATCGATTGTCAGAGACGAACTGTCGATCACGTGCGCATCCTCGGCGATCGTCAACGGAGAGGCACGTCTGGAGGAATCGGCCCGGTCCCGGAAAAACAGATCGTCACGTTGCCCCTGGACCGCTCTTCTCTGCGCCCGGACCTCGAGCGAGGCATCGATGTAAAACTTGTAGAGCGTATCGGGAAACACCATGGATCCAATGTCACGTCCTTCCATGACCAGGTTATCCCAGGTCAGAAATTTCCGAAGATGCGTCACTAGAAATTCGCGCACTTCCGCAATCGCAGAAATGGATGAGACCGTTCGATTGACCTGTTCGTCGCGCAAATGCGGTTCGGGACTAATTCCGTCGATCAAGAAAACTAACTCCTTGCCTTGCAGATCAAAGTTGAAGACCGATTTTCGCACCTGGGCGCAAACCGCGTTGGTGTCGTCGGTCGGAATATGGTGCTTCGTGGTCAGCCAGGCGACCCCTCGATAGAGCGCACCGCTATTGACGTAAGAGAAACCGAGTCGCCGGGCGAGCTTGCGCGCGACCGTGCTTTTCCCAGAGGCGGCAGGTCCGTCAATAGCAATCACCGAGTATTCGGAGACGGTTTCCGGATTCAATTCTTTTCTAAAACTTCGGCTGGGTTAATTACAGGAGTAGGTGGGTTCTCGTCCGGCGACAGGAATTTCTGCAACTGCTGGGCAAATCTTGGATACGAAGTGGCGATGCAGTCAGTGTCTTCGATCACCGTTTGATTATTGGCGAACATTCCTGCAATTGCGAAAGCCATGGCAATCCGATGATCGCCGTAGCTTTTCACGCGCGCTCCCAGGAGCGGGGCGCCGCCGTAGATTTCAAGCCCATCTTCCAATTCAACGACCTCGACTCCCATCGCGGTTAAATTTGTCGCAATGGCCGCCAGACGATCGGTTTCTTTAACGCGTAATTCCTTGGCGTCACAAATCACCGTCTTACCGTGGGCTAATGCACCCGCTACGGCGAGAATCGGGATCTCATCGATGACATTCGGCACCTCGTCCCCTGCGATCGTCGTTCCGCGTAGCCGCCCGCCCTGGATCCGAACTTCGCCTCTCGGCTCGACCTGGTCCCAATCCTCAATCACTTCGCGAACCCGCGCCCCCATGCGCAATAGCACCGAAAGTATCCCGGTCCGAGTATTGTTCAGTCCGACATCGCGCACTAAAAGATCAGAATCTTCCTGTGCAGCGGCTGCCACCAACCAGAACGCAGCGCTCGAAATGTCCCCAGGAACCGTGAAGTCTCTGGATTCCGGCACCTGGTCGCCATACAACGAGATGGCGAATCCCTGTCCGAGCTTCTCTCGTTGCGATTGAACAAGAAAATAAGACATCATCCTCTCGGTATGGTCTCGCGTCGGGAACGGCTCCACAATCGTGGTTTTGCCTGTTGCCCTGAGCGCCGCGAATAAAATCGCGCTTTTGACCTGGGCGCTCGCGACCGGAAGCTCGTAGCGAATCGGGCGCAACCGGTTGCCGCGAATAAGGAGCGGGGCCGCGCCGTTTGTCCCGGTTGCTTCAATTGAGGCGCCCATCTGGGTCAGCGGTTCGATGACCCGCCTCATCGGTCGCGACGAAAGTGAGGCATCACCGATTAACCTTGATTCAAAGGGCTGCGTCGCAGCGAGCCCGCAAAGCAGCCGCATCAACGTCCCGGAATTGCCGCAATCGATTGCCCGGGCCGGCGGATGAAAAATTCCTCGCTGACCATGAATTACCAACGTCGTTTCTTCAGGTTGTTCGATTGCGATCCCGAATTCTCGCATCGCGTTAACTGTGCATTGACAATCCTGGCTCGGCAGGAAACCGCGGACGACGCAAGTTCCATTCGAAATGGCCGAGAGCAGAACCGCGCGATGCGACATGCTCTTGTCGCCGGGAACTCGAATTTCCGCCTCGATCGTGGGCGCCCTAAAAACCAATAGTTCTGACATAACGCACTATGGCGATAACCTATCGCGATTCTCCTTGGCGTCGTCGAGCAAAGCTTGCAATTTTTTCGCGTCTTTTTCCGCCAGCAAGACCATGGCTTCTTCCAGCTCTCTCTTAAACGCTCGGAGTTGCTCTTGCACGGCGTCCGCGTTCGACAACAGAATGTCCGCCCAGAGTTCGGTCGCCCCGGATGCTATTCGAGTCGCGTCACGGAACCCGGGCCCGCAGAGATCAAGCGCTGCCCTGTCTGTCGCCGCCACGTGTTTGACCAGAAGCGCGGCAATCAGATGAGGCAGATGACTCATCACAGCAACCAACTGGTCATGAGCCGCGGCGCTGACCAGAACGACGCGGGTGCCCAGTGCTTCCCAAAAGCGAGTGACGAGCAACACGCTGGCTGCCTCAGCGGCCAGTTCCGGACAGAGCAGCGTCACCGCGCCAGCAAACAAATCATCGCGCGCAGCCTCGGCGCCGGACTTTTCCGATCCGGCCATCGGGTGTGCAGGAACGTATTCGCACCGATTTCGCAATGCAGTGGACAGAACCTCGGCAACCGGTTGTTTAACGCTCGCCACATCCGAAACCACGTGGTCGGAACCTACCAGTTCACTTAAGGCGGCGCCGACCTGTGCGAGCGCGCCGATTGGGGTCGCCAGGATGACGAGCCGGCTGTTGGAGACCAGCTCCGCAAGGTCGTTCACCACCAACGCCTTGCGAAACTTCGGTCCGGCCAGCTTTTCAGAAGCCGCGCGATCGTACAAAAAGACCGAGTAACCGGCACGGAGCGCAGCGAGCGCAATCGAACCGCCCATCATGCCCACACCAACGATGCCCACACTGCGTGCTTCCATAATCGCAAAAGCAAAACGGGACGCGCGCACCTGCGCGTCCCGCTTTGACTGAGTACTGACAGCCGAAAACTTAGGGTACGAGAAAGATCTTTCCTGTGTACGGATCTTTCACTTCCGCACCTGGCGGATATCCTTCCACGTCGACTTCACCTGCATTTGGAGCGTACGGACTGATTACGCGTCCAGTTTTACCAGGTACCTTGGTCGCGACGGGGTAGTTCTCGGGCTGCGCCGGCGCTGTCGGAGAAGGCGTCGGAAAGGCTTCAGGAGGCGGAGTTTCCTCCGTCGTACTCTCCGACGTATGTTTAGGCACAGCGCTCACTGGGGTCGGGGTTGGACTCGGAACGGCGCCATAGCCGTAGCGATTCCCGGCGCCGGCTGTTTTCGGGCCGCCCGTTTGACAAGCAACCAAGGCCACACAAAGAGCAACCGGAGCCAGAAGAATGAGGTGACGAATCATAGAAAATTGTATCGATCAGCATTAATTCATCCGAATTCGAATGACAATCGAAAATCCGGGTAGGAACCCGGTTCCGTGATCGTCAATTTCCCCCAGCCTGGCTGCGGAGAAACTGAATCAACAAGCGCAGCCGCTCGCAGACCTCGTATGCTTCAAGCAGTTTCTGCCGCTGGAACGTTTCCCCAACAAAAGCAGCCGCCACCACGTCGGAAAGAATTTCCGGAGAATCAATTTGTTTGAGATGGTCCATCAGATTCGGTGGGAGCGGCACACCGATTTTTTCGATCCGGAGGCAAAATTCTTTTACTTTCTCGCTCAGCGCATCCGCCTCCACCGGATTGCCGGGAATCGACTTTGCTATCTGTATTTTTGCGATCCGGAAAGGCTTTTCTTGCATCCAGGCCACGAGTCGGACACGCGCCAAACCTTGCAACACCAGATTGGAAGTGCCGTTCTCATTGCCAACGCACGCGCGGATCAGTCCGACACCGGCAACAGGGCAAAGATCTTCGATGCCAACTGCTTCTTCGATTCCTCTCTTCATCAGGGCCACAGAAAACATCCGATCGCCATCCAGGCTGTGCGCCAGCATATCGCAATAGCGCCGCTCAAAAATGTGCAAAGGCAACAATGAATGCGGAAAGAGCACCGCGTTCGCCAAGGCCATCACCGGAACTTCTGTGGGGATCTCAATCACGGCGAACCGTTCACAGCCGCATTTGCCAAGGAACCATCTCCTCGCGGCGGCACTTCTGTGGTCACCTGTTCCTCTGCGCGCCGGGCAGCAAGATGTTGAGCTACTTGTTGGACGTCCTTGTCTCCCCGGCCGGACATGTTGATCAGGACGACTTGGTCGCGATTCATTGTTCGCGCATGCTTGATGACGTAGGCGACGGCATGTGTCGACTCAAGCGCCGGAATGATCCCCTCTGTCTTCGATAACTCCAGGAAGGCCTCTAAAACCGCATCATCGGTGGCATAATCGTATTCCACTCTGCCAATATCGCGCAAATAACTATGTTCGGGCCCAACGGCGGCGTAATCCAGACCTGCGGAGACGGAATGAGTGAGCTGAATCTGTCCATCGTCGTCCGCCAGCAGCCAGGTTTTTGTCCCTTGCAGCACCCCGAGCTTACCAGCCTGAAAACGCGCTGCATGTTCGCCGGGACGAATTCCCCGGCCGCCCGCTTCCACTCCAACCATTCGAACTCCGGCATCGTTCAGAAACGGATAGAAAAGTCCGATGGCGTTGCTCCCACCGCCGACACAGGCTACCAACAGATCCGGCAAGCGTTCTTCCTGCTCGAGGATCTGGCGCCTCGCTTCTTCTCCGATCACCCGATGAAGATCCCGCACCAACATGGGATAGGGGTGCGGTCCGTACGCCGTGCCGAGAAGATAGTGCGTTGATCGAACGTTGGTCACCCAGTCGCGCATAGCTTCGTTGATGGCTTCCTTCAGCGTCGCCTGACCGGCGGTCACCGGGACAACTTTCGCCCCCAGAAACTCCATTCTCGTCACGTTCAGCGATTGACGTTCCATATCGACCTTCCCCATGTAAATAACGCATTCAAAGCCGAAGCGCGCCGCAACAGACGCGGTCGCCACACCATGCTGGCCCGCTCCCGTTTCCGCGATGACCCGGGTCTTGCCCATGCGCTTGGCGAGGAGGATCTGGCCCATCGCGTTATTGATCTTGTGCGCACCGGTGTGCAAAAGATCTTCCCTCTTCAGATAGATCCGCGGCCCCTTCAGTTTCTCCGAAAGGCGCTCTGCATAGTAAAGGGGCGTCGGACGCCCGCAGTAAGAACTTAGCAACCGATCTAATTGGAGTTTGAATGCCGGATCCCGCCGGGCCCGCTCATACTCGTCCCTTAGCTCACAGATTGCGGGCATCAATGTTTCCGGAACAAACACCCCGCCGTACGGTCCAAAGTGACCCTGAACATCCGGCATTTGGTTTAGCTCAACTGAGGCATGCATAAAAGGATAACAAGACCATCGCTGCTCCCCTCGGCAGGAATCAAGAATTTCTTTGTGGCAGCAGAAGAACTTCGGACTTCCGCGTTGGCACAAGAACCGTTGCCAAGTCAGATGACTTCTGGCTCGGCAAGACTAGTAACCGTGCCAGCGAAGAATCCATGGTTCGACACAGGAATTCGCGTACAAATGGGAGAGGCTTACCTCCTCAACGTTAGAACAGGGCAAACCTGGACCGATTGGTATATCACGTGCGGGCCTGGAAAAACAACCTTTGTCCAGGCACCTGGGTTACCTTGGCTCCTTGTCACTCAAGAGCTTCCGAGGTGCGATAGGATTACGGAGCCGCGCGCGCACGGCGCTAATCAGGTACTTCCAGAACCGGAAGGTGACGCGCGCGCTGTTCGGTGATCGTGCACAGGACATTGGTCGAGCGAGGACTTATTTCATGAAGGACTTGTAGTTCTCCTTGGTGATTTTCTGGTAGGGAATCCAGACGTTACTGTCCACGGCTTTCGGGTTGGATTCATGCTTGGCCATGAGGTAGGCGGCATTGACGGCCTCCTCGCCTTGCGCAACGGGATCCTGGAACACGGTGTTGTTGAGTTCACCTTTGTCCATTGACTCCAAAGCGTCATGGGTGCCATCGGTGCCGCCCACGGGGATCTTGTCAATCTTCCGGGCGGCCTTAATAGCCTGCAAGGCACCCAACGCCATCTCGTCATTGTTTGCCGCCACGCCGTCGATCTGCTGGCCGGAAGCCAGCCAGTCTTCCATGATCGTCTTGCCCGACTCACGCTTCCAGTGGCCGGTCTGTTCGCGAGTGACCTTGATGTTGGGGAACTGTTCCTTGACGACTTGCTTAATCCCATCGGTACGGCCGTGGGCGGGTTCATCGCTCAGTTCACCGATCAGGATGGCCAGGTTGCCCTTGCCGCCCATAGCTTTACCCAGTTCCTCCATGTTCATGACCCCGGCGTCAATGGACTTGGACCCCACGTACACGACACCCTTCGGCAGGTTCTCGGGCTTGCGGTTGACATACACCAGGGGCTTGCCGGCTTTGACGATGCCCTTGGTCATCGGTCCGGTTGCAGTAGTATCCACGGGAAGAATGACCACGGCATCCATTCCCTGAGCCAGGAAGTTTTCCACCTGTCCCACCTGCTTGGCGGTGTCACCGGCCGCATCGACAATGGTGAGTTCGACTTCGGGGTGGGCTTTGGCCCACTTGGTCATAGCATCCCGGACGTTGGTGATGAACACGTCGTCGAACATAGCCAAGGTAACCCCGATTTTGACTTTTGATTCGGCGGCCAAGGCGAAAGTACCGCCCAGGACCATTGCCGTCACGGCAATCACCGGAAACAAGATTCTGGCGAGCTTCATTTCTTCCCTCCTCCTAAGGCCATCGTGATCAAGGCACGCTCGAGGCGGCTACACTTCGCGCGATCCCTGCGGGGGTGGAATTGCTTTTGGATGTTGTTTTGCATAGGTATGGTGTGTGTTTTGGAGTCTGATTGGGGAGTTTGCGTGGGCGCAGCGAAGTGAATCCATTTGGCCTTTCACTTCCGGAAATCCAATGGTTTGCCGGTCTTGGCACTTTCATAGATGCCATCCAACAACCTGCTTAAGAGGTACCCATCTTCTGCCGTGACGGGAGGCTTTGACCCGTTGACAATCGCATCAATAAACAGCCGGTCTTCCTCCACATACCCCCACTTTTCTTCGAAGGGTACCTGTTTAAAATCCTGTACTTCGGCCGCCTGCTTCAGGCCCGGGGCATAGGTCACCTTTTCCATGTCTTCCACCGCGATGGTCGAGTACTTGCCGTAAGCCTCTAACCTCTGAAAAGGGTAACTCCATCCTGCATGCGCACAGGTTACAAACGTGCCGATGGTCCCGGACGCAAACGTAAGCAAAATGGCAAAATCATCGAATTCAGACTCAGAGATGCTTTGTCTACTTTCGCATTTTACGGTTTCCACTTCCCCGAACAGGTATTGGCACATGTCCAGCAAATGGATCGGCGTTTCGTACAGAAAACCTCGCGTCACCTGAGGATTCGCGGTCCAGGGGGG
>Ga0210386_10004012_pt1 | contig 12211 bp, 9 predicted proteins | sample IncBWH32OmetaG_FD_160091 | JGI IMG/M metagenome (GOLD analysis project Ga0210386, IMG submission 160091) | Forest soil microbial communities from Barre Woods Harvard Forest LTER site, Petersham, Massachusetts, United States - Inc-BW-H-32-O ... | reverse complement strand
AACGAAGGTGAACGGATCAACAGACGACCTCCAGGCCAGCTCGAACTTTTGTTTTGGCGTGAGCGCAACCGCATCGGGAACGTAGCTGACATAAAAATTCGGAATGATGCCGAGCACACGTTGCTTCTCTTGATCCTTGATTTGCACTTCTGCCAGTTCGACCTGCGTGAGTGCGACGGTCACCTGCGTCACCTGCGTAGCAACAAGCAATACCACCTGCGGAACAACGTAGGCCTCACCGGGATGCACGGTTCCGGAGATTACTTGCGTGTTGAGACCTGTAAACGAAATGGTGAGCTGGAACGGCCCGGGAGCGACGTTGGCAAAGGAAAATTGACCCAGGTCGTCTGTGAGTTTCTCCTCGCTTGGGGATCGATCTTCACGCGTAAGATGCACCTGGGCTCCGACGACGACGGCTCCCGTTAGATCAACAATTGTTCCGCTGATGCTTCCTGATGCCTGCTGATCGGGCACCTGCCCGCCCGGCGCCTGCTGCGCGCCAGTCGGTACAACAGCCGCCACCAGAAACAGGAGGGAAACGACGCCCAGTGAAAGCAAACTGCGAACTTGCGAAGTTTTCTTCGTAACCCTCAAAGCTTTGCGTGTCTCCTTCTCGGAATTACCAGGAATTTCGAGTTTACGGAGTCAGTCGCGAGTGGGCATAACCGGTAGGTGCTAGCCCATCAACGCTCCCAAACTCCGATCCTATTGTGCAAACTGAGCTTTCTTAATTAGAGATCGAACGGTATTCATTTGATTCTTTCCAGTCTATCGTTAAAAGTGACAGGGAGCAGACGTCACGAGTAGCTCCCAATTAGCGGGAGCCGGACAGTCCCGTCCGGGGACTCACTCTCCGGTGGCGGCGGCTCTCTGCTGCTCGGCGCGCAACTGCGAGGAGCTCTCGGATTCATGACGCTGGGAGTCGCGATTGCTTGGGCAATAGGGAGTAACACAGCCTGTAACGCATACGCTGGTGTGAAAGGAGCTTCCGGATCATTCTATTCTTGGATCCGGCTGCCTATGGCAATGGCTTTGGCTGGAGGCATCTGTGGCGCCGCGTTGCTCTACAGCCGGGCGAACCCCGTTCTCGTAGTTGTTTTCATGTGTGCAGCGGCAATGTTTCTTGCGCCGCTGACACCATTCCCGGCTCACAGAATTTGGTTGAGATTTCCCTTATTCCTGGTCGCTGTCGTGGCTTGTCTCGCTGCTACCTGGGGAATGCTCATCACTGACCTAATACCGTCAGATAAGTATCTTGAAAGAGACGGCCAACTAGCGACGACCGGATTGCTTGCTTTCATTGTAGGTTTCTTTTGGATTTCAAAAAGTTGGAACCTCATCCAGCGCGGGATCAGTTCGACGCCGTCTGGCGATGCGCGGTCATCAGGAGGCTTAACCGGAACCCCTTGGGGCCAATACGTCTCACTTTTCCTTGGAGTTCTAGTTTTGATTCTGTGGTTAGGGCTTTTGGCGTGGTCGGCTTCCAGCGACTGGGCATATGCGCCAGAGAAAATCTCGACTCCCAGAGACAATCTGTTTAGTCAATTCGTCTTTGTAGTGCTTTTAGCCTCATGGCCCTACGTCTCCTGGAAAAGGATCCTCACTCGAGAATCGAATGTGACCCTAAACACCTGCGGCGCCATACGCGGGTTTCCATAATTGCCGGGATGGTGTTTGTTGTTGTACTGTCGCTCGCGATCACCTATGGCATACAGTACGGCAATGACCGACGAATGGTGGCACGAGCGCATTCGCAGCCTCGGGATTAGTATTTTCCGTGGAATACTGCCTGATTGATGTCCGGCCAGAACTCTTTTAATACGTTGAACACCGCGTCCAATCCCACCTCCGTTCCCCAACGCTGATATGTTTTCACCCAGACGTTGGATTGGTCGTGGTAATACGCGTTGGCGATGCCCGCGGCTGCTCCAGCCCCCACGATTTCCGAAATGTTGAAGGTGTTCTTTCCCCCATCGGTCCTGGTGATCAACAGGCGGCTCAGCGCATAGCCGGTCCGCTTGAGGAATGGGCCTTTGCCCAGTGTGTAGTATCTCGGATCTTCTCTCGTCAGCGTTGGCACGATCGCTTCCGTCATGTAGTTCTCGATTCCGCCGTCCGCAAAGATGTGCCAATAGTACCGGCCGTATCCTGCACCGCCTTGCCCAAAAGACGGCTCCGATTTTTGGGCCATGGAAATTCCCGCGAGACCTCCCACCAGTAGAAAATTGGAATAATCGAATGTGTCTTGCGTCGCCAGCCAGAATTTTTTCTCGATAGTGAGCGGAGGCAAATGGATGTTGGCGCTCACCGCGCGGTAATTGGGAATGATCCCCAGAATTCTCTTGGGTTGTTTACCGTACTGGACATTTGAGCTATTCGGATCGCTGGGGTTGGTTTGGGGTGTCGGGGCGTCCGGTAATGAGGACTTTCCATTCGTAGTCGTGCCCGCTTGCTGAGGATCCTGACTGAGCAGCGAAACGCCATCCAGCCGCAATCGTACCGTTCCCTCATGGGATTGTTCTCGCGTGTTCGTTGGCTCCTGGGCTCGAACACACGCAGTTCCCAACGTCCCTGCCAGCGCTACCGCCATGCAAAACGATCGAATCGTTTTCAAATCTCCCTCACATTGGTGCTTTCACATTCGGCCCCATCTGCTTCGCTCTTCAAGCATTTCCTACCAAGTCAATCGTCGGCTATCTGCTGCGGAGGTGGCGAGTTCTTCTTTTTCCGCAAATACCTGTGAATATCTGGCCAAAACTCCTTCAGCTCATTTCCGAAGGCGTCGATGCCCATCTGCACTCCCCAGTTGGTTATATTGCCCGAAACACTCCGATCAGCTGCCGGATAATAAGAGTTAGAGATGCCGATCGCCGTTGCATTGCCCGCAAACTCGGAAACGTTGAACATACTTCCACCCGAGTCTTTACGGGTGACGAAAATACGGCTGATCGCGTAGCCAAAGCGGTGACCGTACCCGCCCCGTCCCAATCGAAAATAGCGAGGATCTGTTTTCAAGATTGAGGGGAAAACGGCGCCTACCATGATATTGCCGTCCACTTGATCGGCGAATGCCGTTCCATACCGCTTCGCATATCCCTCCATACCCTGTCCAAATGCCGGATAGGCGTTATCCGCCTGGCGGATGCCGGCCACAATACCCACGATCACGAATTCATATGGATCGAAGGCGCCCTTCGCCGTGATGGCGAATTTCTCTTTCCAGGAGATCGGTTTGACTTGCGCCTGATTATCGACGGTCAAATAGTTCGGCATCACGTAAAACATCCGGTCGTTCTTGTTCTTCTCTGGCTCTTTTGGGACGGGACTGTCTTGATCCTGAGAATTATTCTGGGCTCCCGGTTGGTCTCCGGGTTTGGCTTGCATCGAAAGGGCCGCCGGGTCCGAAGAAGGCTTTTCCTGTGACTCTTGGGAGAACATTGGAAGTGTAAGAAACAAGAAGGCAGCGACCGTCGCGAAACAACGGGGCAGCGAGCCAGGTTTGAGGATCAGCCACTGAAAAATCAGATTTGGAGCTCGGTCTCGCGGATCGGAGGGTTCTCCTGCCCTGGGCACAACGGACTTGCAACCAGAACAGAGTCCACGGAGATCAGCGAGGTTGCGACGATTCCTTTCTCCCCGTTTAATCGGTCCCGCTTCCTGATGTGTACGTGTAATTGATCCCCCGGACGCTGCTCTGATACTCCTATCTCGCCATCTATTGTAATCAAATCGGAGTGTTATGTGCTCTCATGATCTTCTTCTGGGTATTGAAACACACGTAGGCCGAAATAGGGGTGTAAGCGGGATGCTCTAACCGCTGAGCTAACCGCCCGTCGAACCGAAATATCGTAGCGAGTGTGCGGCGTTTACGCCACAACATCGCGCGTCTCAGAACAAGATTTTTCGGGCGCGAGGGGCGCAGTTCTGCCGGGCAAATCATGATTGAGGTGGGTTGAATTCTCGAGCGAGAATTCGCACGCTTCCCCGAAAAAACAACTCCGCCTCTGGTCGCCGCTAACTCATTGACAATATTGGACCTGTACCTTAGTACAGGAGCGAAAATGAGCCTGTACTCCGGTACAGGTTCGGCGGCGCCGTATCGGATGTTAGCTGATTCACTACGACTGGACCACCCAGTGACTTTTTTCGGCAGGTCGCCATGCTACGCTGGCTCATCGGGTGGGTTCTAGTACCACTCCCGGATACTCATGTCTTCACGACTCGGCGAAATTCTGGTCAAAGACAGCCTGATCACTGCGGATCAGCTTAAGCAGGCGCTTGAACACCAGAAAAAAAGTGGCGGCCGGCTGGGCACATGCCTGGTGAAGCTGGGCTTGGTCAGTGATGACGATATTACGGCTGTGCTTTCGCGGCAATACGGCGTGCCTTCCATTAATCTGAAATTCTACGAGGTAGATCCCGCCGTCATCAAGCTGGTGCCGCAAGAAACCGCTGTGCGTTATCAAATTGTGCCACTTTCGCGCGTGGGCTCGACTTTGACCATTGCGATGACGGATCCGACCAACGTCTTCGCTATGGACGATATCAAGTTCATGACTGGATTCAATGTAGAGCCGGTGGTGGCGTCGGAAACAGCAATCAGCGAGGCGATTCACAAGTTTTACGGCGATGTCGAGAGTGTCGAGCAGCTCGACAAGGTGATGAAAGACCTTGCCGGGGAAGAAGCGTCGCTGGAACTTTCCGGCGAAGAATCGGAGATGGACCTGGCGACGCTCGAAAAGGCCGCCGAGGAAGCGCCGATCATCAAGCTCGTGAACCTGATCTTGACGGACGCGGTGAAGCGCGGGGCAAGCGACATTCACGTGGAGCCTTACGAGAAGGAATACCGCGTGAGATTTCGCATTGACGGTATTTTGCAGAACGTGATGGCGCCGCCGATGAAGTTGAAGGACGCGATCACCAGCCGCGTGAAGATCATGGCGAAGCTGGACATCAGCGAAAAGCGGCTGCCGCAAGACGGCCGCATCATGATCAAGTATCTGAAGGACGGAAAAAAGAAAGAGTTGGACTTCCGCGTTTCGACCGTTCCGACGCTATTCGGCGAAAAAGTCGTCATGCGGTTGCTGGACAAGGAAAATCTTCGTCTGGACATGACCAAGCTGGGTTTCGAGCCGGAATCGCTCGCGAAATTCGAGCGCCAGATCTTGAAGCCATACGGCATGGTGCTGGTCACGGGTCCTACCGGTTCCGGAAAGACGAACACGCTGTATTCATCCGTCGCGAAACTCAACACCTCGGAAACGAACATTATGACGGCCGAGGACCCCGTCGAATTTCAGCTTCCCGGAATCAACCAGGTGCAAATGAAGGAGCAGATTGGGCTGAACTTCGCTTCCGCTCTGCGCGCCTTCTTGCGGCAGGATCCCAACATCATTCTGGTCGGCGAGATTCGCGACTTCGAAACGGCGGAAATCGCGGTGAAGGCGGCATTGACGGGCCACTTAGTGCTTTCGACGCTACACACGAATGATGCTCCGTCCACGATCAGCCGATTGATGAATATGGGTATTGAACCGTTCCTGGTGGCCACTTCGGTCAACTTGATATGTGCGCAGCGTCTGGTGCGGCGCATCTGCGTGGGGTGCAAGGAACCAATGCAAATTCTGCCGCAGGCGCTGATTGATGCCGGATACACCAAGGATGAGTCTGAAAGGACCATCGTGCAGCATGGCCGCGGCTGCGCCACCTGCAACAACACCGGCTACAAAGGGCGCGTCGGCCTCTACGAAGTGATGGAGATCAACGATGATTTGCGCGAGTTGATACTGGTGGGCGCCTCGGCGCTCGAACTTAAGAAAAAGGCTCTAGAAACGGGAATGATCACTTTGCGCCGCAGCGGGCTGACGAAGGTAGCGTTGGGGCACACCACACTCGAAGAGGTCGTGCGGGAAACGGTTCTCTAAGCGGAGGAAACATGGCTGGCATCACATTAAGCGAGTTGCTGAAGAAGATGATCGAGATGGGTGGGAGCGACCTGCACCTCTCGACCAATAGCGCGCCGCGCATTCGCGTACATGGGAAGCTCCGTCCATTGGATATGCCGCCATTGACCGCGGCGGACACCAAGGCGCTCGCCTACAGCGTGTTGACGGACGTGCAGAAGCATCGGCTGGAGGAAAACCTGGAGCTGGACTTCTCGTTCGGGTTGAAGAGCCTGGCACGTTTCCGCGGCAATATTTTTCATCAGCGCGGCGCAGTGGCAGCCGTCTTCCGTACGATTCCCTGGGAGATCAAGAGTTTTGACGCGTTGGGGCTTCCGGCGGTAGTGCGCGGACTATGCGATAAGCCGCGCGGACTGGTGCTGGTTACCGGGCCGACAGGTTCAGGGAAATCGACGACGCTTGCGGCCATGCTCGACAAGATCAACAACGAGCATGAAGAACACATGATCACGATCGAGGACCCCATCGAGTTCCTGCACAACCACAAGAAGTGCCTGGTGAACCAGCGCGAAGTGCACTCGGATACACATTCGTTCTCGAATTCACTGCGCGCCGCGCTGCGCGAAGACCCGGACGTGGTGCTGATCGGCGAAATGCGCGATTTGGAAACCATCGAATCCGCGCTGCGCATCGCCGAAACCGGTCACTTGACGTTCGCCACCCTGCATACCAATTCGGCCGTTTCCACCATCAACCGTATCGTAGACGTGTTTCCAGCGCACCAGCAGCCGCAAGTGCGCGCGCAACTTTCCATGGTACTGGAAGGAATTTTGTGCCAATCGCTGCTTCCGAGAATCGATGGCCGCGGGCGCGCCATGGTGATGGAAATCCTGATTCCCACCGCGGCGATTCGCAACCTGATCCGCGAAGACAAGATTCACCAAATTTATTCGGCCATGCAGACCGGCACGGGACAGTCCGGCATGCAGACGTTTAACCAAAGTCTCGCCAATGCCTATTTCCAGAAGTGGATCACCATGGACGTGGCGCTGGCACGGTCCTCGAATCAAGACGAGTTGCAGGATTTGATTAATCGCGGGGTGACCTCGCCGGCCTCTGGCGGCAGCAAAGCGCCAGTTCGGCGGTAAGCGAGAAAGGAACAGGAGGTAACAGATCATGCCGGTATTTACGTATCGTGGAGTGAATCGGGCGGGCGCCACCGTGACGGGCGAGCGCACCGCGGAAACCAAGGCCGAAATGGCGGCGATGCTGCGGCGGGAGAATATCAACGTCAGCAAGCTCTCGCAAAAGGGGAAGGAGTTCAACATCCCCACGTTCGGCGGAGGCGTGGACTCCAAGGAGTTGGCCGTTTTCACGCGCCAATTCTCGGTGATGATTGACGCTGGCTTGCCGCTGGTCCAGTGCCTGGAGATTCTCGCTGGCCAGCAGGAGAACAAGACCTTTCAGAAGGTTTTGACCGGCGTGCGATCGTCGGTGGAAGGCGGCGCGAGCCTGGCGAATTCGATGAAGCAATTTGAAAAGGTCTTCGACCCGCTGTACTACAACATGGTCGACGCCGGAGAGACCGGCGGTATTCTGGACACCATTCTGCAGCGCCTCTCCAGCTATATCGAAAAGAATGTCAAGCTGAAGCGCGCGGTGAAGTCGGCGATGATCTATCCGATCGCCGTGCTGGGGATCGCCGGTGGCGTCATCACCCTGTTGCTATGGAAGGTGGTTCCGATTTTCACCCAGCTGTTCAACGGCCTGGGGGTAGATTTGCCGCTGCCGACGCGGATTGTCATTGCTCTTAGTAATTTCGTCGGCAGCATCTACGGCCTAACTATTCTGGTGGCCATGGTCGGCAGCGTATTCGCCCTGAAAACCTGGTATGCCACCCCTCAGGGCCGAATGGCGCTCGACACCGTGGTACTGAAGATTCCGCTGGTTGGCCCGCTGATGCGCAAGATAGCAGTGGCTCGCTTCACACGGACTCTGGGAACTTTGATTTCGAGCGGCGTGCCGATTCTGGAGGGCCTGGACATAACGGCACGCACATCCGGCAACGCCGTAGTGGAAAGAGCCATCACCCAGACGCGCAAGGCCGTTGAAGCGGGACGATCACTGGTGGATCCGTTGAAGGAGACCGACGTATTCCCGGGGATGGTGACGCAGATGATCGGCGTCGGCGAACAGACCGGCGCGATGGACGCGATGCTACAGAAGATTGCCGACTTTTACGAGGATGAAGTCGACGCCGCGGTGAAGGACCTTTTGACGGCCATGGAACCGTTGATGATCGTCGTTCTGGGCGTGGTCGTTGGCGGCATCGTGGTTTCGATGTACCTGCCTTTGTTCTCGTTGATCGGCAAACTGGCGGGTAAATAATCCTGCGAGAGGCGACCTATTGCGGGCGCCTCGTCCAGCGGAGGAGCCCGCAGCCGCGTCCTTTGTGACATGGACCGCGCCCGTTGCGCTTGGCAAAGCGCAAGACGCGCTGCCAGCACGGTGAAAAATCTGAAATGAAATCCACGTCCAGTGCGAGCGAATGGCTTCCATGGCTGGGGCGCGTCCGGTTCCTGGCCATTACCTTCCTGGTAGGGATCGTCATCGCTGCGCGGCACCTGACGCCGATTTATGTCTCGCTGCATTCCTTCGTCCAAGTAGTTGTGCTTTGGTACACGCTCGCGATTGTTTACGTGATCTTGCAGCGCTGGATTCCACAGGCGCGCTGGCACGCCCCGCTGCAGATGGTTTGCGATCTGTTGATGGTCACTGGCGTCGTGTACACCACGGGCGTGCAGGACAGCTATTTCATTTCGCTTTATCTGCTGGCGATTCTAATGGCAAGCGTCTTGTTTTCGCGGCGAGGAGTTTTCACTGTCGCTGCTTTGAGTTTTATCTTTCTGAGCGGAGCCCTCGAACTTACCTACTACGGAGTGTTGCCGCACACTGCGAGTTCCACTCCTACGCTTCGTGCGCTGGATTCCTGGCTGGCCAGCAACCTGATCGCGTTTTTTGCCGTGGCCTACCTTGGAAGCTTGCTGGCGCAAACGCTCCGCAAGAAGGGATTAGAACTCGAAGAAAAGAGCGAGGAACTGAAAGACCTGCAGGCTTTCAATCAGGACATTATTGAATCCATGCGCGGAGGATTGCTGACCACCGATCTGGAAGGCCGCATCCTGGTGATGAACCGCTCTGGCGCCGACATCACCGGTTGCGGACTGGGCCTGCTGCGCGGGGAGAAAATTCAGGACGTTTTCCCTGGCTTCTGGCCGGTGGAAATGGACGAAGAAGGGAATCCGCTGGCAGCGCGAAAAGAGATTGAGTTCAAGACTTCCGCGGGAGCAGTTCGATTTTTGGGACTTTCGATTTCTCCGCTGCGCACGGCGCAAAATCAAACGAGCGGCTTCGTTTACAACTTTCAAGACTTAACGGAACTGAAGCGGCTGGAACGAGAGGTAGTGACGAAGGAGCGCATGGCCGCGCTGGGTCGTCTTTCCGCGGCGATCGCACACGAAATTCGCCAGCCTCTCACGGCGATGACCGGGGCGCTAAAAGAACTCGCCCGCCTCGCGCCGCTTGAAGACGACGACAAGAAACTGGTGCACATTGTGAGCCGCGAATCGCAGCGGCTGAACCAGATCATCACGGACTTTTTGAACTATTCGCGGGAGAAGACGTACGCGTTCACCGATGTTGACGTGGTTCCGCTGATTGAAGAGACGCTCCTGCTGCTCGAGCGTGACGCCACGGCTTTGGGGAAGTTTCAGATTGTGCGCGACTTCAAAGCGCGAAGCCTGCGGGCGCGCGCCGACCGCGACGCTTTGAAGCAGGTCTTTTGGAACCTTTGCAATAACGCGCTACGGGCCATGCCGCTGGGAGGCGTGCTTTCAGTCAGTCTGGAAGCAGACGATCGCTGGGCGCGAATCCAGATTGGAGACACCGGCATTGGAATCGCGTCCGCACAGGTGAGCCGTATCTTTGAACCATTTCAATCGGGATTCGTGGGGGGCACTGGGTTGGGGCTGGCGATCGTATACCAGATTTTGCAAGCGCACCGCGGGCGCATTCGCGTGGATACGGAAAAAGGCGCAGGCGCGAAATTTATTGTGGAGATCCCCAAGGTGGTTCGCGCGCGTGCGTCTGCGCCTCCCGCCCAGGAAACCCGCGGCCATGAGGAAAGTCTTCGCGCGGTAGGGAAGGGATAGCGCCATGGCCCACCTGCTAGTGGTTGATGACGAACCGTCCATCTGCGAACTGCTGGAAATCAGCTTCCGCAAAGAAGGCCACAAAGTGGAAGTGGCTTCGAACGGCCAGGCTGCCAAGCGGCGGCTGGCATCGCAAGTCTTCGATATCGTGATTTCGGATATCTGCATGCCGGACATGGACGGTGTCGAGCTGCTGCAATACTCCAAGGAAGTCTCGCCAGCCTCGATTTTTATTTTGATCACCGGCGTGCCTACCGTTGATACCGCGATTGACGCCGTGAATTTCGGCGCCGACCGTTACGTGATCAAGGGCGACCGTTTGCTCGATGAACTGCGGCCGGCAGTGAAGCGCATCGCTGAAAATCAGGCTCTCAAGAAAGAAGCCGGCGAGCTGCGCCGGCAACTGCGGCGATTCACGGGCTTCGACCATATCATCGGTGCCAGTGAAAAGATGCGCAGCCTGTTTGAATTGATCGAAACGATTGCGCCGCAGTCCAGTCGCGTGCTTGTGACCGGCGAAAGTGGCACAGGTAAAGAACTGGTGGCGCGCGCCATCCACGAAAATAGCGCACGAGCGAAGGCGCCTTTTATCACTATCAATTGTGGTGCGTTCCCGGAAACCCTGCTGGAGTCGGAACTGTTCGGATACATGCGCGGATCGTTTACCGGAGCGAACGAAAACCGCCGAGGCCTTTTCCAAGCAGCCGACGGCGGCACACTCTTCATGGATGAAATCGGGAATATGAGCCTGACCATGCAGGTGAAGCTGTACCGCGTCTTGCAGGAAGGCAAAGTACGTCCGCTGGGCAGTACGGAAGAAAGCGATGTGGATGTGCGCGTCATTGCGGCCACCAACAAGGATTTTGCCAAGGAGATCGCGGAAGGCCGGTTCCGCGAAGACCTTTACTACCGGTTGAGCGTAATTCCGATTCACCTGCCACCGCTGCGAGAGCGGCGCGAGGACATACCGCTGCTGGTGCGTTCCTTTCTGGACCGCTATTCCAAATCCATGGGGAAGAAGATCGAAGGAATCGAACCGGAAGCGATGCGCCGGCTAGAGGTTTACGATTGGCCCGGAAACGTGCGCGAGCTCGAGAATACGATTGAGCGAGCCGTCGCTCTAGAGGGCTCCGCGCGAATTTCCGCGGAGGGACTGCCGGTCCGAATACGGGAGCATTACCAGGAAGCGGTGTCGTCGCACCACTCAGGCAATGACGGGAATGGCAACGGCTCGATCCTGCCCGAGGAAGGGATCGACCTGGAAATGCACATTCAGAAGCTGGAGCGTTCGTTCTTGCTGGCGGCGATGGAACGTTCCGGTGGAGTTCGCACGCGAGCTGCCGATACATTGAAGATGTCGTATCGCTCGTTTCGCCATTACGCGAAAAAGTACGGGATATGAGACCAACTAATCGCCGCCGCGTTGAGTCAGTCCAGAGTGACAATATTCGGCAACTTTTGGGGTGTGGCCGGGCAAGAGCTTTAGGAACCTTCAATAGGATGACCGCGAACCCGTTGTATCTCGATGAATCCAAGGACTATAATGCATTGTGTCGGGAAGGTGACCTCATATACTCAGCATGGCAGTCGGCTTGCATCATAGTAAGCGTACCCCGCCAGAGGGTGCGAGAGAAATTTTGGAGCCCAGGCTCCTAGGAGAGAAAATGAAGAAGAATCAGAAGGGTTTCTCGTTAATTGAGTTGTTGATCGTCGTGGCGATCATTTTGATCATCGCGGCGATTGCGATTCCGAACCTCCTTCGCGCTAAGATTGCGGCGAACCAGGCCGGCGCAGTAGGCACGCTCCGCACCATTTCTTCGGCGGAACAGACGTTCTCGTCCACGTTCAATGACGGCTTCGCGACCTCCCTCACTCAGTTGGGCGGCCCGGCCGGCTCGAACACCTGCAAGAACGCTGGCTTGGTTGACGAAGTGTTGTCAACCGCTCCGTTCAATAAGGGCGGGTACAAGTACACGTTCACGCCGAATGGTACGGTTCAACTGGCTGCCGGTGTTCCGGTGGCTTGCGGTGTGTCCGGTGATACAGGGTTTTCCGTTACGGCCCAGCCGACCACTGCCAACTCGACCGGTATCGCCA
>Ga0210386_10004010_pt1 | contig 12213 bp, 10 predicted proteins | sample IncBWH32OmetaG_FD_160091 | JGI IMG/M metagenome (GOLD analysis project Ga0210386, IMG submission 160091) | Forest soil microbial communities from Barre Woods Harvard Forest LTER site, Petersham, Massachusetts, United States - Inc-BW-H-32-O ... | reverse complement strand
ACCAGTCGCCGTCGAACGGCGCCACCAGCGCACGGCGGTGCTCCAAGTCCAGTTCGCGAACCTCGTAGGAGCGGCCCATGTGCAGGTAGATGGCCCCGTCGTGGATGGTCGAGTGGGCGCGTGCGGCCTCGGTCTGCCCGAGCAGCTCGCCGGAGGACACGTCCACGATCGCGAAGCTGTCGGGCGAGGAGGAGCGCAGCGAGACCTGCGCGGCCGGATAGTCGTCGGGCCGGCGCAGGACGTAGACCTCGACGTCTGCCTGTCGCGCCGACTCGCTTGCTTTCGCGGCGCCATTCGCGTGCGCGTCTTGCCCGCCCGCCCGCGCCGTATTGCCGCGTGGGCGCCGAACAGTGCGCTTGCGCAAGAGCCCAGCCGAGACGAGCGCCTCGGCGTGGGCCTCCCAGCGTGGGCCGAAGAACTCCGCGTCGCTGTTTTCGAGCGGGCCCTCGTAAGCGGCGCACAACAGGTGGGCCTGGTGGATCTGGGCACTCTCGTGGTCGAGGATCGCCGCCTCCACCGCCCGCTCCAAGAACTCGTCCGGGTGACGGCAGAAGAACTGGTCGAGCGCATCCTCGCCGGCGACGTAGACGGCCAGGCCCTTGCCGCGTCGCCCGGCACGCCCCCACATCTGGCGCAGCGCGGCCACGGTGCCGGGAAACGTCACCACCACGGCGGCGTCGAGCTCGCCGATATCGATCCCCAGTTCGAGCGCGTCGGTTGTGATGACGGCGCGCAGCTCGCCACTCGTCAACCGTGCCTCCAGTTCGCGTCGCTGCTGAGGCGTGTAGCCGGCGCGGTAGGGTGCCACCCGCTCGGCCAGGTCGGGGTCTGTGCGCTCGAGGTCTTCGCGGACCATGCGCGCCAACAGCTCCACACCCTTGCGCGACTTCATGAAGCAGATCGCGCGCGCCCCCTCGCGCACGAGCCGTGCGAGCACTTCCGCGGCCTCGCCCAGGGCCGATCGTCGCGCCCCGATCGCCTCGTCGGTCAGTGGCGGGTTCCACATCGCGATCCGCCGACGTGGAGTGGGGGAGCCGTCCCCGTCGATCAGGGCGATGTCGTCCAAGCCGGTGAGTCGCTCCGCCAATTCGACAGGGTTGGCGATCGTGGCCGATGCCAACAGCACACGCACATCGCTGCCGTAGGCAGCCGCCACCCGCAGCAGGCGGCGTAGGACGTTCGCGACATGGGATCCGAACACCCCGCGGTAGACGTGAGTCTCGTCCACCACCACGATGCGCAGATGGCTGAACAGGCGCTCCCAGGCGCCGTGGTTGGGCAGGATGCCGACGTGCAGCATGTCCGGGTTGGTCAGCACCACGTTCGCGCGCCGACGGATATCTCCGCGCGCGTCACGGGGCGTGTCCCCGTCGTAGATCGCTGGGCGCACCTGCTTGGTGAGCCCGAAAGCGTTTATCGCCCGCGCTTGGTCCTGGGCGAGGGCCTTCGTCGGGTACAGGTAGAGCGCCCGCGAGAACGCGTCGCGGCAGAGCGCGTCGAGCGTGGGCAGGTTGAAGCACAGCGACTTGCCCGAGGCAGTCCCGGTCGTGACGATCGTCGTGCGCTCCCACGCCGAGCCAAGCGCCTGTGCCTGATGGGAGTAGAGCCGCTCGATCCCCACACGGCCGAGACCGGCCACGACATCGGGATGCAGCTCCTCGGGGATCTCCACGAGGGTTGCCTCGCCCGGGCCTTCGTGCGCCTCACGGACAAGCCGTCCGTCCTCGCGCGCCTCGTCGAGCAGGGCGCTCCACGGCTCGATCACGCGTTCCACAGCCACGGCTTGCGATAGTAGACCCCCATGCTCCGCTGCCTCTATCTCGACCTCGACGGCACGCTGCTCGGTCGCGGGGCGTCGCTCGTGCACGACGGTGAGGGCAATGTCTCACTGGATGGTGTGCGCGCGATCCAAGCTTGTTTGCGCGCGGACGTGGAGGTCGTGCTGATGTCCGGTCGACGGCGCGCTCAGGTCGCCGAGGATGCGCGCCTGTTCGGCCAGAGTGCCTTCATCTTCGAGGCGGGTGCATGTCTCGTCTTGGGAGGCGATCCGCGCCTTGGCGGCGAGGAGCACTGGCTCACCGGCGAGTTGCTGCCCGGCGAGCTGACGATCGCCCAGCAAATAGAGCTCTCCGGTGCCCCCTCATTGCTGCTCGAGCGCTACGAGGGCCGGCTCGAGTACCACGAGCCGTGGCATCTCGACCGCGAAGTCTCACACCTGTTCCGCGGTCTCGTGGACGCGTTCGAGGTCGACGCGTTGCTCGCCGAGCATGGCCATCGGGATCTACGCCTCGTGGACAACGGGGTCGTCAATCGAAGGTCCGCCGCACTCGCGGATCTGCCCCACGTGCGCGGCTATCACCTCGTGCCCGCGAGCGCCTCGAAGGCGACTGCCGTCGCGTTCCATCGACAGCTGCGAGGCTACGCATGGGGGGAGACGCTCGCGGTCGGCGACTCGCGCGAGGACCTGGCGTGCGCCGAGCACGTCGGTGCTTTCTGGTTGGTCGCCAACGCTGTCGATCGCGACCCTTCGATGCGGGGCGCGCTCGCCGCGTTCGACAACGTCCGCATAGCCGACGCGGCCCACGGTGCCGGTGTCTACGAGGCGGTTGTCGGCACGCTCGTCAATCGATGATCCCCTCGCGCTTCTCCTCCTCGTAGAGGCGTTCGACCACGAACTCCTTCAGCAGCGTCTGGTAGCCGATGTTGCGGCGGGCTGCCAATACCCGCAGTCGCTTGAGCGTGAATTCGTCGAAGCGCACGGCAATCGGCGTCGTGCGGCCTTTGGCGAGGGCCTCCTTGGGGATCTTGCGTCGGCGCCCCTCCTGCTCGTGGGCGGCAGCCAGTTCGGCCTCGAACTGTTCGACGGCCTGCTTGCCCGACTCCGGCGAGAACGAGCCGCCCTTGCCGGTGTCGTTGCGGCTCTTTTTGGTGTTCTTTTTAGCGGGTGGCATCTGTTCCTTTTTGAAATATTGCCATAGTGACTACTTCTGTATCTACGATAGCAATTCGTAGTTACTATAGAATGGAGAGACCAACACTCGAAGCGTGACGTCGAGGCTCCCGTTCTCGCGCTCGCGTTCCCGTTCCCGTTCCCGTTCCCGTTCCCGGTCCCGGTCCCGGTCCCGGTCCCGTTCCCGTTCTCGGTCGCGTGTCCTCAACGCTCGCGTGAGAGCACTCGCCACAGTCGCCGCCAAAAGCCCGGCTCGGGCCGTCGTCGCCAGCGAGCCGGCGGGGGGACTGTCGTGCGCACGAGCGCGACCCACTCGTCAAGCGGTAGCTCGCCGGATATGAGGCGGCCGAGCGCGCCCGTGACCGGCGCCTCGACGCCGGCCTGCTCGAGTGTGCGGGCAAGCAGGGGAACCCACTCCAGCGCCTCGACCGCCTGGCCGATGCGCCTCGGGATCTCCGATGCCGCCACGCCCTCGGCAAGCAGTTCGCCGGCGCGGCGATTGCGGCTCTCGCGCGCCAACGCCGTGGCAACCAGGTCGCCGATACCCGCCAGGCCGATCATCGACTCCGGCCGCGCGCCGAGCGCCTCCGCGTAGCGCCACACCTCGGCGAAGATGTGCCCGGCGGCCGCGCCGGCGGCGTTGGCGCCCTGCGCCTCGGTAGCCCCTGCCGCCAGCGCGGCAGCATTCTTGGCCGCTCCCGCGAGCTCGACTCCGATCGGGTCGTTGGACTGCTCACACACCACTCCCGCACGCGTGAAGACCTGTGCCAACGTACGCGCGAGCTCTTCGTCGCCGCATGCCACCACCAGGCCCGCGCCCGAGCGCACCATCTCCTGAGCGTGGGCGGGGCCACCGACGCACGCCACTCGCTGCGCGCCGAAGATCGAGCTCAGCACCGTCGTGGGTGGTCGTCCGTCCGGCGGCACGAGCCCCTTCGCTACCGACACGATCGCCGTGCGGCGACCGAGCTCGCCTGCCTGCAAAGCCGAGATTGCCTGGCCCAGCCCGCGTGAAGGGACAGCCAGGAACACGTAGTCGGCACGTGCCACGCCCGCTGACACGGCCTCGACGCGCAACTGGCTGGGCAGCTCGACGCCGGGCAGGTACAGCTTGTTCTCGCGATCGTCGGTGAGTAGCGTCGCCTGCTCGGAGCGGCGCGTCTGCAGCGTCGTGCGCAGGCCGGCCCTACTCAGCAGCACGGCGAGTGCCGTGCCGAACGACCCGGCGCCGATCACGGTCGCGCGGCGCGCGACCGGACTTGGGAGCGTGCGGGTGCGCAGTCGAATCGGCGCCTCCGTGGGACGGGTCCCCGCGGGAATCGCCGTGACATCGGTGGAGGACGAGCTGGAATCCCCCGAGGCTGACGTCCCGGCGTTGCTCGGAGTAGCCTCGGGCGCGGTCATCATGCGCGAGCCTAACGCCCTACAGGAAAATGACGTGGAGTGGCGCAACTGGGCCGGCGACGAGGGCTGCCGTCCGGCGGCGATCGTGCACCCGCTGTCGGTCGCGGAGATAGCCGCCGCCGTCGAGCGCGCTGCGCGCGACGGACTGCACGTGCGTGTAGCGGGCGCCGGCCACTCCTTCAGCGATATCGCCTGTACGAATGGACTGCTGATCGTGCTCGACCGGATGCAGCGCGTGCTCGACGTGGACCGTGAGACGGGACTGGTGCGAGTGCAGGCTGGGATCGCGATCGCGTGTTTGAGCGCGCACCTCGCCGCGCACGGCCTGGCGCTCGAGAACCTGGGTGACATCGGTGTGCAGAGCATCGCCGGTGCGATCTCCACGGCCACGCACGGGACAGGGGTACGGCTGCGCAACATCCCTTCGCAGGTTGTCGCCATGACGCTCGTGCTGGCCGACGGCTCGACGCTTCGATGCTCGAGCGAGCACGATCCCGAGCTGTTTCGCGCGGCGCGCGTCGGCCTCGGTGCGCTCGGCGTGGTGGCCGAGGTGACGTTGCGCTGCGTACCGGCGTTTACGCTGTGCGGGATCGATGCCCCGGCGCCGCTCGAAGAGACGCTCGACCGCTTCGAGGAGCTGGCGCTCGCCAACGAGCACTTCGAGTTCTACGTGTTTCCCCACAGCGAAGTCGCGCTCACGCGCACGAACAATCGCGTCGAAGAGCCGCCACGCCCGCGCGGTCGCGTGGCGGAGTATGCGAACGACGTGCTGCTGACCAATCACGCCTTCGATCTCCTGTGTCGGATCGGCAAGCGGATGCCAAGCCGCATCCCCGAGATCAACCGGCTCGCGACGCGACTGGCGGGCAGCTCGAAGCGAATCGACCGCTCCGATCGCATCTTCACCAGCCCGCGACTCGTGCGCTTCACCGAGATGGAGTACGCGCTACCGCGCGAGCGCACGACGCACGCGGTGCGAGCGGTCATGGAAACGGTCGAGCGATCCGGCTTCGCCGTCCCCTTCCCGATCGAGGTGCGCACCGTAGCCTCAGACGACGCCCTGCTCAGCACCGCCAGCGGACGCGAGAGCGGGTACGTGGCCGTGCACATGTATCGCGGCATGGAGTGGCGCCCCTACTTCGAGGCGGTCGAGCGGATCATGGACGACCTCGATGGAAGGCCCCACTGGGGCAAGCGTCACTTCCAGACGGCTGCCACACTGCGCCCGCGCTATCCCGAGTGGGATCGCTTCCAGGCGGTGCGCGCGCGCCTTGACCCCGAGGGACGGTTCGCCAACGCCTGGACCGAGCGCGTGCTCGGGCCGCCGGCTGCCGTCGCCGAGTCCACCGCGCCATGACCGGTCTCACACGAGCATTGCCGGCGACGAGCTGTCAAGCCTGCACGGCCGGTCTTGCGTGACGATGGCCGATGCACGGCGCGAGCGACTGGAGCGGGCGACAGCCGGGCTGGAGCCGCCGTTTGCGGTCGTCGATCTCGACGCCTTCTGGCGAAACGCCGCCGACATGGAACGCCGCGCCGCGAGCAAGCCGATTCGCTTGGCGAGCAAGTCCGTGCGCTGTCGCTCCCTGCAGGAACGCGTACTCGCACGCCCAGGCTTTCAGGGAACGCTCGCGTTCACGCTGCCAGAGGCGCTGTGGCTTGAAGAGCTCGGCTTCCGTGACATCGTGGTGGCCTATCCGAGCGTCGATCGAGAGGCACTGCGCACACTCGCGCGGCGCTCCGAGCAAGCGCCGGGTGTGCACGTCGCGGTGATGGTGGACAGCATCGCCCAACTCGATTTGATCGAGGCGGCCATCGATTCGCTCGGTGGTGAGGCGTCCGGCAGCGCGTTGCCTGGAAGCTCGCCGTCCTACGGTGCGCCGTCCAGCACGTCGTCTGGTAGTGCGTCGTCCGGTGGGCCGTCCGGAGGTGAGGCGCCTGGTAACGCGCTGTCTGGAAGCTCGTCGTCCGGAGGTGAGGTGTCCGGAGGTGAGGCGTCCGGCAGCACGCTGCCCGGTCGTGGGGCATCCGACGTTGGGAGGGGCGATGGGATCGAGAACGCCGACGTGGTGCAGTCAGGCGAGCAAGCATCGATCGAAGTCTGCATCGACCTCGACGCGGGCCTGTGGATGCTCGACGGCCGCATCCGCATCGGGGCGAAGCGCTCGCCGGTCCACACGCCCGAGCAAGCCGCCACGCTCGCTTGGGCGATCCTCGAGCGCAAGCGGCTGCGGCTCGTCGGGATCATGGCCTACGAGTCGCAGATCGCCGGCCTCGGCGACTCCCCGTCGGGACGGCGCTTGCGGGGGGCAGCGATTCGCGTGCTGCAGCGGCGCTCCTCGCGTGAGCTGTTCGTGCGCCGCGCAGCAGCGGTGGCAGCTGTCCAAGAGGTGCTCCGCGGCGCGAATGCCGCGCCTCTACGCTTCGTCAACGGTGGCGGTACCGGCAGCCTGGAGTCGACCGGTGCGGAGTCGGCAGTCACGGAGATCGCCGCCGGTTCCGGGCTCTACGGACCGACCCTGTTCGATGCCTACAGGGCCTTCCGGCCGGAGCCTGCCGCCCTGTTCGCGCTGCCGGTGGTGCGCAAGCCGAGCGCCACCGTGGCGACCGTGCTCGGGGGCGGCTACCTGGCCTCCGGTCCGGCTGACGCGGCACGCCTGCCCGCGCCGTTCCTGCCGGCGGGACTCGCGCTCGACAAGCAGGAGGGCGCCGGCGAGGTGCAAACTCCGCTGATGGGCGCGCGGGAATTGCAAGTAGGCGACCGCGTCTGGTTTCGCCACGCAAAGGCCGGAGAGCTATGCGAGCGCTTCGATCGGCTTCATCTGATCGAAGGCGGGCGCATCGTCGAGGAAGTGCCGACCTACCGCGGGGAGGGCAAGTGCTTCCTTTGACAGCTCGCCGAGCTTCTGTCGAGGCACAGAGCGGTAGCCGCCGAGAGCCATTGCCCGCTTGTCGGCTGCTTGCCCGAGGTGGTCCGAAGAACCAGCTCGAAGAATCAAGCGGTGGGTCGCTTATATAAGCGCCGAGAGCTTTTGCCCCGCCGCGCTGAGTGCGCGCGCGGTGCCCGCCTCCAAGATGACCTGCAGATCGACGATACGAGCCTCGAAGGGGTCGAGCGCGTCGCGGCCGGTCACAGCGTAGGCGGGCACCCCCGACTGCCGCGCGCGGGTCGCGGCCTCGAACCAGATGCTGCCCGCCAGTGCGCGGTCGTCCAGTCGCGCACAGGCCAGCACGAGCGCTCGGGCGGCGCGCATGCGCCGGTCGAAGTCGACCTCCTCGAGCGGCTTCGACGGATCGGCGGCGCGAGTGTCGAGGTCCTCCTCCAGCGGGCAGAGATCGCACTCGAAGCGCTCTTGGGCCGCCAGTCCACGCGAGATCGCGGTGCAGACGCGCCCGCTGTTCAGCGAGCCCCCGAACGACCCTGCGAGCACGAACACGGTTTTCGAGATCACGACTGGCATCCTTTCAGGTGTGCCGCGCAAGCAGACCGATGCCACGGAGGCCGACAAAGCCGGAAGGGCGCAGGCGTCGACGGGCCGTTCCGGCGATGATCGTGCCGACAAAGCTGGAAAGGCGCAGGCGTCGACGGGCCGTTCCGGCGATGATCGTGCCGACAAAGGCGGTTCCAAGCGCAAGCAGGAGGAGGATGGGGGCCACGTCATGCTCGAGGTCTGCGGCCGTGAGCTGCGGGTCTCCAAACCGGAGAAGCTGTTCTTCCCCGAGCCAGGCTTCACGAAGCTCGACCTGGTCGCCTACTACATCGAGTGCGAGCAGGCAGTCGTGCGTCACCTGCGCGAGCGGCCCACGGTCATGAAGCGCTGGGTCGACGGGGTGCAGGGCAAGCCTTTCTTCCAAAAGCGCGTTCCGAACGGGGCACCGGACTGGCTGGAGACCGCCACCGTCACGTTCCCCAGCGGACGTCACGCGCGCGAGCTCGTCCCCAACGACGTGGCCCACCTCGTATGGGCCACGAACCTCGGCGTGATCGATTGGAACCCTTGGCCGGTGCGCCGCTCTAATCTCGATCATCCCGACGAGTTGCGCATCGACCTCGATCCTGGTCCGGGGGTCGATTTCGCGACTGTGCGTCGCGTCGCGCTGACGGTGCGCGATGTGCTCGAGGAGCACGGCCTGATCGGCTTTCCCAAGACTTCCGGCTCGCGCGGCATCCACGTGTTCGTGCGCGTAGTCCCCGAGCACGGCTTCGACGAACTGCGCCGCGCGGCGCTCGCGCTCGCGCGCGAGGTCGAACGACGTATGCCGGGCGAAGCCACCAGCCGCTGGTGGAAGGAAGAACGCGAGGGCGTGTTCATCGACTACAACCAGAATGCCCGCGACCGCACGGTAGCCTCCGCCTACTCGGTGCGCGCGGTGCCAGACGCGCGTGTCTCCTGTCCACTGGAGTGGGACGAGGTCGCCGACGTCGAGCCCGCCGAGCTGCGCATCGACACCGTCCCCGCGAGGCTGCGAGAGCGCGGCGACCCATCCGCCACGATCGACGAGCACCCGGGCTCGCTCGCCGCCCTGCTCGAGCTCGCGGCGCGCGACGAGCGCGAGGGTCTGGGCGACGCCCCGTGGCCGCCCCATTTTCGCAAGCAAGCAGGTGAGCCCAGTCGTGTGCAGCCGAGCCGGGCGAAGGGTCGGCCGCGGCCATGATCGTGCGTCGAGATGGCGTCCCTTCGTGCTGCTGGAGGCGCCCGATGGCGGCCCGCGCTGGGCGCGTCGCATCCCGATGAGTGAAGATGGTCAACGATGAGCCTGCCGCTCTCTCCACCGCTCAAGCCTGAGCTCGCGCTCACTCGCAAGGCGCTGCCCTTAGGCGAGGAGTACGTGTACGAGGTCAAGCTGGACGGCTTCCGTTGCATCGCCTTCGTCGACGGGGAGGATGTCTTCCTGCAATCGCGCAACGCCCGCCCGCTCGGCCGCTATTTCCCAGAGCTGACATTCCCGCCGGGGCGCTACGTGCTCGACGGAGAGATAGTCGTGCGCGACGCCCATGGCCGCGAGGACTTCGACGCGTTGGGGCAGCGAGTCCACCCGGCGGCCTCGCGCGTGCAGCGTCTCGCCGTGGAGACACCAGCCGTGTTCATCGCTTTCGATTTGCTCGCCTACGAGGACGATTCGTGGCTCGAGCAGCCTTTCGCCCAGCGTCGTTCAGGCCTCGAGCGCTTGTTGGCGGAGGACTACTTCGGCGAGGCCCCGATCGAGCTGATGGTCTCGGTCGACACGCCCCAGGCGGCAGAGCCGTGGTTGGCCGCCGCGGAGGGCGTGATCGCCAAGCAGCTCAACGCCCCCTATCTACCCGGCGAGCGCAAGGGCATGTTCAAGGTCAAGCGCGCACGCACGATCGATGCCGTCGTGGCCGGCTGGCGTCCGGGCAAGGAGGAGCGAACCGTCGGAGCGTTGATGCTCGGCCTCTACGACGGAGACGAGCTGCGCGTCGTCGGACACTGCTCCGGCTTGACGGCCAAGGTCAAGCGCGAGCTGGTCGAGTTCTTCGCCCCGTATGAGACTGGCGAGCGAGGCTCCTCGGATCCCAGCCGCTGGAGCGCCGAGCGCAACCTGGAGTGGGTCGCTCTGCGCCCAGAGCTCGTCGTCGAGATCGAATTCGACCACGTCTCCGCGGGGCGCATCCGCCACGGCGCAAAGCTCAAGCGCTGGCGTGAGGACAAGCCCCCGCGCGAGTGCACGATCGACCAGCTCCAAGGCTGATCGGTCGGTCGCTCCAGGACTCGACGACCAGATACGCTGGTTGCATGAGCGAAGAGGTGCCTGCCACGGCGACCGTGGCCGAGGAGGAGTACCTGCAGATCCTCTTCTGGCTGCACGAGGCCGGCCTACCGATGACGGGTGCCAACGTCGCACGCGCGATGCAGCTTTCCGCGCCCACCGTCCACGAAATGGTCGGACGCTTGGAGCGCGACGGTTACATCACACGCAACTCCTCCCGTACGATCGCCTTTACACCGACCGGCGCTGAACACGCAGAGGGCATCGTCCGCCGCCACCGCTTGATCGAGCGCTTCCTCACAGATGTGCTGGGAGTGCCGTGGGACGAGGTCCACGAGGAGGCCGAGCGCCTGGAGCACGCCATGTCTCCCGTCCTCGAGGAGCGCATGCTCGTTGCCATCGGCGACGCCAAGACCTGCCCGCACGGTCATCCCATAGTCGCCGGTGCGCGCCTCGCGGGAGTCCCACTTGCCGATGTCGAGATCGGTGCGGCGGTTCGCATCCTGCGCTTCGAGAACGAGGCCGAGGACCTGCTTCGCTACCTCAAGGCCTCCGGCATCGAGCCCGGGCTCACGGGCACGCTCGTCGCGCACGACGACGAGCAGGTGATCGTCGAGACCGCCGACGGCACGCGCTGTGTCCTCACGCCGTCGGTCGCCGAGACGGTCTCCGTCACCGCAGACCCTTCGCCGCCCCCACGCACAGCATTGCCCGAGCAGCTCGTGCTAGGACAGCGCTACGGCCGTTGATGCTCGCGGCTCGGCCCGCGAGGGACCTTGGAGTGGCAACTCGAAATAGATGAGCTGAGTGCGCCGGGCTCGGCGACCGGTCACGTCGGCGACATGCGGGCGCCGGCGGATCTTGTCTCCCAAAAAATCCCCGCGTCGACGTAGCGTAGCCGCGGGATGGCGCCTCAGAGAGATCGATAGGCTTCGGCGAGACGTGCGACGCCGTCGTCGATCTGCTCGGGCGTCACGCCCGAGTAGGCAAGTCGCAGCGTGTTCTCGCCGCCCTCCAGCAGAAAGTCGGTGCCCTTGACAAACGCGACTCCCAGCTCGCCGGCGAGGTTGAACAGGGCGCTGACATCGGTGCCCTCGGGTAGCGTCACCCACATGAAGTAGCCGCCCTCCGGCGCCACATGCTCGGCCTCCGGTAGCTCGCGCTCAAGCGCCGTCTCGAGTGTCCGTGCGCGCTTTGCCAGCGCCGTCCTCACGGTCTCGATCGAGCGCTCGATCGCACCCGAGGCACAGAACTCGTACACGATCGACTGCGAAACCATGCTGGGCGAGATGTAGGTGTTCGTCGCCAGTTTGGCGATCTGCGCGATCAGCTGTCGGGGCCCGACGAGGTAGCCGACTCGAATTCCAGGACAAACGGTCTTCGAGAACGAAGACGCGTACACGACCTGCTCTGGGTCCATCGAGAGCATCGTCGGCAGCTTCTCGCCGCTGAAGCGCAAATCCACATAGGGATCGTCCTCGAACACAAGGAAGTCGTGCGTCGAAGCCAGCTCCAGCAGCGCTTCGCGCTTGGCCAGCGACAGCGTGTAGCCGGCCGGGTTCTGGAAGTTGGGAATGATGTGCGCGAGCTTCGGCTTCAAGGCACCCCCCCCGTCCCCTCTCAGCAGCGCCGCCAGCGCCTCCGTGTCGATCCCATCGGGCTGGAGCTCCACGGGATGCAGCCGCGCGCCACGCTCACGCAGGGAGAGCAGCGTGCGGTCGTAGGTCGGGCGCTCCACGATCACCTGGTCGCCGCTCTTCACGAGCTGCTCGAACAGAAACGCGTCGGCCTGCATCGACCCGTTCGTCACGAGCACGCGCTCGGGCTCGACCCCATGCTTGTCGGCGATCCAAGCGCGCAAGCGCGGATAGCCGATCGAAGTGCCATAGGCGGTGGCTCCGGCGGGGTCGCTCTCGAACGCGCGCGCAGCGGCGTCCTTGAGCCCCTGCACGTCGACGATGTCGAGCGACGGAGCGCCCCGCGCGAAGGAGATCATGGCAGACATCCTATGCGGGTGGCTTCGGCAACAGCAGCTTGCCGTACTCGTCGATCAGTTCCTCCAGCGTGCGCTGCAGCTTCTCCTTGAAGCGCACGAGCTCGACCCTGTCGATCGGCTGAGGGGGCGGTGG
>Ga0210386_10004008_pt1 | contig 12221 bp, 8 predicted proteins | sample IncBWH32OmetaG_FD_160091 | JGI IMG/M metagenome (GOLD analysis project Ga0210386, IMG submission 160091) | Forest soil microbial communities from Barre Woods Harvard Forest LTER site, Petersham, Massachusetts, United States - Inc-BW-H-32-O ... | reverse complement strand
GCTTCAGCTCGTGGCGCCCCGGGAACCGCCCCGCCCCCCTCCATGTCGACCCCCGCCGCGTCCACGGCCGATCAACGCTGCCACTTGACAGACGCCCCTCCATATGAGCCCCATTGGAGGCGGAGGCGGTTCGCGAACTTGGCGCGGCGGAGGACTCGGCTCGGCGCCGGGCACGCCGTGCTGGTCTCGGAACAGGCACAGGATCTGGCCCGCCGGGCGCGCTGCACTCGGCGCGAGCAGCCCAAGCCAGCTCTCCGCCGAGAGCCCCTCACCAACGAGTTGGTAGGCGCGCCACCCGTGACGTCCGGGCCTGAGTGGCTCGAGCCCGACAGCCGCGAGCTTCTCGTCCGTGGAGAGGTCGGCGACCTCAACATCGACCTGCCACGACCACAACTCACGCGGCATTTGTGCGAGGGGCGGAATGCGTTGCCGGGAAGGGGTGCGGTAGGCCGATCTCGTCCAAGCGCTTGTCGACGAGGGGGTCGGCGACTTCCATGTCGACCTCCCATGTCCACAGTGCGCGCGGCATCTGCGCGAGGGGCGGGATTGCCCGCTCGGCTAGGTGTCGGTACCACTCGGCCCAGGCGGTTTGCCCGCTGTGGCGAGGTAGAGCGCCATCGAGTACGCCGAGACGCGTTGGTGCTACCGCTGCTTGACGCCGTGTCCGGGACCAATCGGCGCGAGCCGTCGCGGCGCACCGGGTCACGACGACGAGTTCGGCGTGCTGGACAAGCCGTTTGCGCGTGGGCTTCATGCGGTTGCGCGGTGTTGTAGGCTGCGCAGCCCATATCCGAAAAGAGCTGCTCACTTCTCCGACTCGTACGTCATTCGTGGACTCGGAACTGGGCACTCGGAAGGAGAACCATGCAGAACGCGGGCAACCTCGCGCCGGAGGAAAAGGTCCGACAGCGCGTCATCGCCGAGCTGAGGAAGCTTGGCTGGGCTGAGAATCGGCTTCAGTGGAAACCGGAGTGGCAGGTTCCGGCCACCCCGCACGACCTCACGAAGCGTGAGCGGAATCAGCGGTTCACGCCTTGCGGGAGTGCTGACCTCGTGGCATTTGCTGATGACTCGGGCGAGGCCTATGCGCTCCAGGTCATCTTCGAGTTCAAGGAACCGACCATCGAGAAGGGGCGCATGCAGCTCATGCGCTACTTGGCGAGTGAGCCCGTCGCCAGGATGGGCTTCTGGACAAATGGCACCAACACACTCGCGGTGTACAAGTCGCATACCAACGACTGGGTCTACGTCGAGGATGCGCCGTACCCGGCTCCCCACGATGATCTCACTCAGCCGCCGGACGAGCCGCCGGTGTGGAACGATCTCCGTACGCCGACTGAGGCAGAGCTGAGCGCGACGCTTCGACGGCTTGTGGCGACCACTGTGATCACCGACTCGCGGTCCACCCGCCGGGAGGATCAGATGCGTGAGCTGCTACATCTGATTCTGGTCAAGGTCGAGGCGGATTCGCTTGCGGCGCTCCAGCCCGATAAGGCGCATCCGTTTCGGATCTACGGAGACAGCGCGACCATGGTGAGTGCGACCGCGAGCATTATGCGTGACCGCTACAGGACGTACTTCCTAACGCAACGGGAGCGGGTCTTTCACGACGACGATCGCGACGAGATCCTGCTCGCGGATGAGACGATCTTCAACGTCGTGGTCGCTCTCTGGCCCTGGCGGTTGCTTGGCGACGAGGTCAGCATCCTGGCGAAGGCGTTTCAGGTGTTCCGCACCTCGGCGCTGAAGTCTGGGGAGGGCCAGTTTCTCACCCCGCTGCGCGTGATCCGCCCCAGCATCAAGCTGCTCGAGATCACATCCGAGGACAAGGTCATTGACCCCGCGTGCGGGACCGGTGGCTTCGTGATCGAGGCGCTGCGCCAGGTACAGGAGAACGAGTTTCCGAGCGATGCGGATTCCTGGCGCTTGGTGAAGTTCGCGAACGACCGCCTCTACGCCGTCGACATGGACCCGCTCGGGACAAAGCTCACGCGTGCGCTGATGATTGCGGCGCGCGACGGCTCGACGCACGTGCTGATGGGCGACGCGGTTCGCAGCAACCAGTGGAAGGCGAAGTACTCGGACCTCTACACGAACCTGATGCACAGAGGCGAGATCAGCGCGTCGTTCACCGTCGTCGTCACCAACCCGCCCTTCGGCGAGGACCTGAAGGTCTCGGCGGCGGACGCTCGGTCGGGCGGGTACTCGATCGCCAAGGCGGCCGCAATGGGCGGGAAGCGCGAGTACGTCGATCTGGAGATCGGCCTCATCTACCTGGAGCTGGCTCACAAGCTCCTCCAAGTTGGTGGGCGCGTGGGAATCGTGCTTCCGGAGACTTACTTCTTCTCCTTCAAGTACCGCTGGCTTGCGGGTTGGCTGCAGGGCCGTTTCAGGCTCCGCGGGATGTTCAACATCGCCATGGAGGCCTTCGAGGAGTTCTGTCGAGCGAAGACCAACTTCTACGTCTTCGAGAAGATCGGCGACGAGCCGACCGAGGCGAACGAAGCGACCAAGGCGGCCACCACCACCAATGAGGAGGCGGGATCGTGACGATCCAGAGGCCCTCCTGGTTTTCCGACGACCACGTGGTCGTCTCGACTGCGCCGACCGTTGGCCTCACTAAGGGCGGCCGGTTGTTGCCGCTGATCGATCAGCATGGGGAGAGGGTTCAGATGCCCGACCCGGAGACTGGCGAGCTAGTCGACGCAATCAACGATGTCTATCTCTCCGATGCCGAAGCCTTGGTCAGCGGAGAGAGGACCGAGACATTGCGGGACATCCCGGCCGACGAGGTGTCTCTGCGCACGGCTGTTCCCGTCTACTACGACCGGCGCTTCCACGAGCGGTTCGTCGCAGCGATGACCACCGAGCAATTCTCCGAGTTCGGCTCAGCAGCAGTCGGATCGCTAATCGAATCGGGGGTCCTCGAGGTGATGGGCGGCCATGGGTCGCCCTCAGCCGATCAACGTGTTGGTGAGGTCCCGTACATCAAGGTGTCGGATCTGCGTGCTGGGCTGGTGAACATCAACCCGACGAATCGGATCCCGCAGCGACTCGCGGAGAAGATGTGGGCCGGGAAGTCCTCTGGCTTGCGAGCGTACGACATCCTCTCGCCTGAGCGCACGAGCAAGAACATCGGGGACTTCTGCCTCCTGATGCCGGGGCAAGAGCAGGTGGTTCTGACGAAGGAGGTCATCGTGCTTCGGCCGGGGCCGAAGGCCGACTTCGACTCGTTCTTCCTGCTTTGGGCAATGACGCTGAAGCTCGTTCGCGACCAGTGGCGGCGCGTCGTCTTTATGCAGACGAACCGAGAGGACGTGGGTAAGCGCTGGCTTGAGATCGAAATCCCGGTTCCCGGCTCGCGCGAGGCAGCCGATCGCGTGTCGGAACCGTTTCGGACGTATTACGGAGCGATCGCCGGCGCCCGTGGAGCGCTCGCGGCCTACCTGCGCGACTCTGACGACCACCATTTCTTCGTCTCCGGGGCCGAGCCGCCCGACGTGGAGACGATCGCCGACATCGAGGATCTGTTGCCGGACGGCGGGGTCAACGACTAGGCGTCGGCCCAAACGGAGTTCGCGTCGGGCCGAGGCGACGAACTGCGAGTGCGGTCGGAGGTCATCTATGAAGGAGTCGCAGCTGGGCGTCATCCTCTCTCGGGGGCAGGCGCAAGACTGCACGCGGTCGCTGGAATCCGCCCGAGAGCTTCTCCGCCTTCTTCGTGTCGCTACAGTCGAGCGCATGACGATCCAACGCATGGATCATGTGGGGATCGTCGTCGACGATCTCGCCGCCGCGACGGCGTTCTTCGTGGAGCTCGGATTCAAGCTGCACGGCGAGGCGACGGTCGAGGGCGGTAGCGTCGACCACGTGGTCGGGCTCGACGGCGTCCGGGCGGAGATCGCGATGGTGGAGACGCCCGACGGCCATGGACGGCTCGAGCTGACGAAGTTTCACGCCCCGTCGGGCCACGGCGGCGACCGGCGCGCGCCGGCGAACACTCCGGGCATTCGCCACATCGCATTCGCGGTCGACGATATCGACGCCGTCGTCGCTGGCTTGCGAGCTCGCGGTGCGGAGCTCGTCAGCGAGGTGCAGCGCTACGAGGACAGCTATCGGCTGTGCTACGTACGCGGCCCGGAGGGGATCATCGTCGAGCTGGCCGAGCGGATCGGCTGAGGGCTCCCGCCGACCTCGCGCATCGGCGCGTGACGCGATCCTTGCCACCCGCATACACGCGGCCGTCGCACTACGTCGCAGTAGGCGGTCCGAACCAGCTCGTCAGCGCTTCGGCGAGCCCGACGTCGGCTCGATCTCCGACCCACGCGACGTATCCGTCGGGGCGGATCAACACCGCCGTCGGAGCCGTGACCGCGCCAAGCACCGGAAGCTCCCACAGACCGCCGTACTCGGCGTCGATCAGCTGGACGCGGTCTGCCCACGGAGCGATGTCGATGCTGCCGGGCTCACCGACGTTGAGCAGCACCGGCTTGGCGTCGTGCAGCAGCTCGAAGACTCGCAGCGGACCGTCGGCGGTGACGAGGTCCAGATCGGGCATGCGACGTCCGAGCAGCGGATGTCCGTCGCCGAGGTCGTAATGAATGTCCAGCCCGGAGACGATCCCGGCGAGCCGTTTGCGAGGCTCGTCCATGCTCGCCAGCTCCGACACGACATCGAACAGCGCCTTGACGCGCTCGTCCTGGCGCAGGAGCGCGGTCTTGGCCATCGTGTGCCGAAGCGCGCGCGCAGCGACCGGGTGGCGCTCGTCCTGATACGAATCCAGGAGGCTCTCGGAGGAGGTCCCGCCGACCACCTGGGCCAGCTTCCATCCCAGGTTCACGGCATCCTGCACGCCGAGGCTGAGGCCCTGCCCGCCCGCCGGGTAATGGACGTGCGCCGCGTCGCCGGCGAGCAGGACTCGTCCAGCGCGGTAGGCCGCCGCCTGACGTGTCATGTCGGTGAATCGCGAGATCCACGTGGGATTGTGGACCCCGAAGTCGGTGCCGTACACGGCGATGAGCGCCTCGCTCAGATCGTGCAGCGTCGGCTCGCTGCTGGGCCCGAGCTGCCGCTCGGTCACAACGACCCGCACCGTCCTGCCGTCCTCCATCGTGTGCAAGCCGTGAACGCCGATCGCGTCGGTGCGGACGCCCCGCGGCGGCTCCTCGGTCAGCTCGACCTCGGCGATCAGGTTGCTCCTCGTCGGATCCCACCCGGGGAACTCGATGCCGGCCGCTTTACGGATCACGCTGCGTCCTCCGTCGCACCCGACGAGATACAGCGCACGCAGCGACCGGCCGTCGAACAACTCGACCTCGACGCCGCTGTCGTCCTGCGAGAACCCCGTCACCTCGCATCCGTAGTAGATCGTCACCGGCAGCTCCGCGAGCCATGCGGCCATGATCCGCTCGATCTGGTTCTGCCAGATCCCGAGCGAGTACGGATGACGCGTCGGAAAGTCGCTCATGTCCAACACGGTCGTGGCGAACGTCGCGGCCTGAGCCACCTGACCCTCCGCGAGGAACCGATCGGCGACGCCACGCTGATCGAGCACCTCGATCGTGCGCGAGTGAAAACCGCCGGCGCGCGAGCCGACGAGCACGTGATCGGGACGCCGCTCGACGACCGCCACGTCGACGCTCGCCAACGCCAACTCAGCCGCCAGCATCATCCCCGTCGGACCGCCTCCGGCGATCACCACCGCATGCTCGCTCATATCAGCGCCTCCGCGCCGAGGCTCCGCAACCGCACCGCGACCCCGATCATCGGTGCGACGTCCCGGCGCGACCTGTACCTCGTCAGCGACACGTGCATTTAGCTCTCCATTTCCGTAGGTTCTGGCCTGCGGTGGGCGATTATGCGGCACACCCCCGGGCTTGAATCAAGCCCCCTGTGCGGTATAAAGTTAGAAGTGGACGAGGGGCGGCTTCCCTCGTCTTGTCTGTCACGGACGGACGACCGCTCACCAGCAGTCATGCTCTAGAGGCTTCCGATTCGTGGCTTACCCGGCGCGCGCGCAACCGTCACGATGAGCGCTGGAGTGTCCAGTACCACGGTCCCTCGCCAATCGCATCACCGCGAAGCGACCCGAGAGCTCAGCGTGCTCGTCGCCGACATGGAGTCGGCCCGGCAGCGCGCGCGGATCCTCGACGCGACGATCGTCGTCGTCGCTCAGCGAGGCCTGGCCGGAGCTTCGGTCGCGAACGTGATCGCCCGCGCACGGGTCTCGCGCCGGACGTTTAACGCCCACTTCAAGGACCTCGACGGCGCGCTCGTCGCGGTCATCGACGATGCGCTCGCACAGGTGAGCGAGATCGTTCGCGACGCGTTCGCCGCCGAGCGGTCGTGGCGCGGGCGTATGCGCACGAGCCTCGCCGGCGTGCTGCACTTCTTCGATCGTCGCCCCGAGCTTGCACGCGTCCTGCTCGTCGAGACGCTCACCGGCAGTCCCGCCCTGCTCCAGCATCGTCGCGAAGCGGTGAGCAGCTTCCGTAACCTCGTCGCGGGGATGGTCACAAACGACGCGGCCCGGCACTCGCCGCTAGCGGCAGAGGGCGGCCTCGCGTCGGTCATGGGCGTCGTCTACACGCGCCTGATCGAAGACGAGCCGCCACCGCTGATCAGCCTGCTCGGCCCATTAATGGGAATTCTCGTGGCGGCTGGGTCGGATCAACCAGACGTCTCCGCCGAGGTAAGCCGCGGTGATGATCTGGCGCAGAGTGTCGAACGTGCGCAGAGTGTCGAACGTTACGGCGGCGAGCCTGCCGCTAGCCACCGCGCTCTCGATACGACCGACGACGGCGATCTAGACGATGACGTTGTGCCGCGATCGCTGCGCGATCCGCGCTCGTTTCGCGCGCGCCAATGCCTGCTCTACGTCCTCGCCCATCCCGGCTCTAGCAATCGCCAGATCGGCGACGGCATTGGCGTCGTGCACCGCGGACAGCTCTCGGCGCTGCTGAGCACCCTCCACCGGCTAGAGTTGGTCGCGAAGCAGGCCGGTCCTCCTGGACGCCCCAACTCGTGGAGCGGCACGCATGACGGTCGATCTGTCGCACGGACGCTCCGAGACGGATTGGCGTAAGCGTGATTTCTTCGCGACTTCCCACTCGACGTATGCAGTAGAACCTTCTCGTCGCTGATCCGTGCCGCTGGGAGTCTCGAGACACCGAACGGGCGGCCAAAGGATTCGGCAGTCGTTGATCTCCACGTGCTCCGCGGCAATCGCGATCGCCCAAGGCGTTCACAGGTCTACTTCACGACGGCCGTCTATGACCTCTTGACTTCGCGCGGTGACGCATGCCAAGTTCGCGATCGCAGTGATCGATAAACAGGGAGCGCGCCCCACGCGCATTGAGTAAGGGAGTCGACACATGAAGAAACCAGTGCTCGCAGTCCTCGGGGTGGCCTGTCTGGCCATCTTCGCGACTACCGCGGCGTCGGCCTCGGCGGCCGTGTTCACAACGACGAATCACCCGTGCAGCGGCGGAACGAACGTCGCCCTGTGCTACGAAAACGCAGGGAAAGAAAAGCTGCTCCTCACGGGCGAACAGTCGGTCTCGCTCTCGAGCGGCGTCGCACGGTTCGCGATCCGCACGAAACCGGCTCAGGAATTCACGTGCACCGCGTCGACCGGCTCGGGAGCCATCCTGCAGAAGGAACCTACGGTTCCGGGTGGAAAAACCACGATTCGAGGCAGGTTCACCTACAGCGGGTGCAAGCTTTTGCACGTGCCATACTGCGAAGTGGACGAAGTCATCGAAGGTAAGGAACTCGAAGGCACGCTCGTCTCAGAACACGAAGTGAAGCTCCAGCCGGCCGCGCCGGGCGGCGTGATCATGGAATACGAATACAGAGCCGAACCCGGCAAGTCGTGCGGGTTGGAAGGCAAACACAGCCTTACCGGCTCGATCACGGCGGAAGTGATCAACGCTGCGACCCCGGAAACGACGAAGACCGTCAAGACGTTTGGCGAAACGCTGGTGTATCTCAGCTCGAAAGCTCTCCTCGCCACTGAACCGACGATCTCCTTCACGGGGCTCGGCCAGCGCGTGTACGTGTCGAAGGAAGCCTGACGGCTCTGACCGCCTAGCAACCCTTCGGCGGGAACGGCCGCACCGGTTCGCCGGTTGCGGCCGTTTCCTTCTCGAGGCTAATGCCGCGGTCGAGGCACGGTTCGGTCGAGGAAGATCGAGATCGAGGCGGACCCCCTTGCACGCGGAGCCGTCAACCGACGCTCCGGTATGCTGTACGCCTTAGAACCTTGACGCTCATGGCTTATCCCGCCGGCAGCGCCAAGCTGAAATGGCATCCGTGAGAGGAGGGTTGAGAGCGGGCTACCCAGTCCCACGTCGATCGGCGATGGCGCCGCGCGCCGTGCGTACGGCCAGTTGCGTGGTCGTCGTCATCTGCGCGGCGCTGATCGCGACCTGTGCGTACTGCGCACCGGCCTTCGCCCTGCCGGACCACCGCTCCCTCGAGCTGGTGTCCAATCCGGCTGAAGGCGAACCATATCTTCCCGACACGCCGTCGGGACTCAGCGAATCCTCGCAGCGCTATGCGACGATTCTTCCGTTCATGACGACCGCGACGGGCGAAGGCATGGTGTATGCCGGCGAACCAGGCAAGTCCAGCGGCAGCGGCGAAGAGGGGCCCGGTCTTGGCAATGAGTGGTACGCGGTACGTCAGCCTACGGGTTGGGTCGCGCGCGACATCTCGCCGCCGCCGTTGAAGGAGTCAGGCCAGGAAGTACGTTTCGGCTTCTTCGAGTCTCTCTCGGCAGCCGGCGTGGGCTACCTACAAGGGCCCGCCAGCCAGCCCCTCGCACCCGGCGTCGAACCAGGTTGCACGGCCCTTTACACGATCGCCGCCGGCGTCGAAACGTATTCCCCTGTCTTCACGAACGCGCTTACGCCCGCCAGCTGCGGGTCGTCACACGAAGGCCTCCCACTCGCCGTAGGCTCTACGAGCGACGGCTCGACGATCGCGTTTCAGACGACTGCAGCGTTGACCCCGGGGTCGCAGGAAGCGACGACGGCAAACCTGCCGCCACACTATCACCGCCACAACCAGTCTGGGGCCGGTAGGACGGACCTGGGGGGCGAATGTCTGTTCGGCTGCAACCTCTACCTCGCCTCACACGGTTCCATTCTGTCGGTCAACACCGTCGGCGGCATAGCCGTGCCCGGCGCCACCTTCGGGGGCGTGCCCACGAACCTCGTCGAAGCGCCCGACTTCAGCAACGCGATCTCGGCCGACGCAAGCCGCGTCTACTGGACCGATACCGAAGGCGGCGCAAATCACATCTACGCGTTCGAGAACGAGCGGGAATCGGTACAGGTGTCAGGCCTCGAACCGGCCCAGTTCTGGACCGCCACGCCCGACGGACGCTACGCCTACTACACCGAAGGCGGCGCACTCTGGCGCTTTGACAGTTCAACGAACGCCAGCACTCCGCTCGTATCAGCGAGTGCCGAAGTGCAAGCAGTGGTTGGGACCAACCAGACCGGTCCGGATGGCGCGTACGTCTATATCGTCGCAAACGGTGCGCTTACGAACGTCCCGAATTCGCGCCAAGACGTCGCGGAACCCGGACACTGCTCTACCGAACAGCAACATAAAACACAAGCTGAAAACTGCAACCTGTACCTGCTTCACGAAAACACGGTGACCTTCATTGCGCGCCTGTCTGGATATGATGACGCTCTCACGGTTGGCAATGGTGGGTTTGGCCCTCTCGGCGGCGACTGGACGTCGGGGTTGAACCAGAGGGTTGCACAGGCGAGCGCCGATGGTCGGGCGCTGGTGTTCGAATCGATCGAGCCGCTTACCGGCTACGCAGCCGGCCCGCTCGATAATGGCGTGCCGCAGGTGTTCATCTATCAGAGCGGCAGCAATGCGCTGAACTGTGCATCGTGCGATCCGACCGGGGCGCCGCTCACGGTCTCCGAGCGGGAAGGCCACTCGAAGTTGCCCGTCAACGGTAACGTATTCACGTCACAGCCCCGCTGGGTGTCGCGCTCGGGCGCGAAGGTGTTCTTCAACTCGCGGCAGCCGCTCGTTGCCGAAGACCGCAACGAAGTGCAGGATGTGTACGAGTGGGAGCAGCCTGCAGGTCCGTCTGAACCGAACAATTCGTGCACTGAGAAAGCCGCATCGCCAGTGACGGGCGGTTGCACGTTCCTGTTGTCAGACGCCAGTAATAGGGCCGATTCGTACCTATTGGACGCGGACGCGGAAGGTGACAACGTCTTCTTCGACCACGTCGGACCGCTGGGCGGCCTAGATGTTCCGAGCGACGAGATGACCGTGTACGACGCCCGCGTGAACGGTGGCTTCGCGTCAGCGGGAACAGGATGCGCCGCCGCGACGTGCTCGACACTCCAGGGCCCCGGCGTCGCGGGACCTTCGGTGCCGCCGACGACGACAGCCGGCGGCCCGGGCAACTATGGTGCCGCAGGCCCGGAGCAGCCGGCGCCGCTCGCGAAACCTACGCCCGTCGGCGGGCGTCTCGAGCAGGCGCTGAGCGCGTGTCGGAAGCTAAAGCGTAAGCCGCGCCGGCAGCGCTGCGAACGCGCGGCCCGTAAGCGGTACGGACCGAAGCACGCCGTCAAGCATTCCGCCGGGAAGGGTCGACGATGAAACGGAGGAAGCTGCTGTGCGTGCTGGTAGTCGTGGCAACCGTGGGCGGCGTGTCCGCTGGCTCGGCATGGGCGGCCAACGAAGCCCCGGGCTGGAAGCTTTTCGCTGCGAACTATCCGACACACTTCACGACCGGTGTAGATGAGGTGCAGCAGGTAACACCTGAAGCCGCGACCTTCACGTTGACCTACGCGGGCGCGCCAACCTCGTCGCTGTCCGCTACCGCGTCGGCGACCGAAGTGCAGAGCGCGATCGAAGCGCTCTCCACGGTTGGGACCAACGATGTAGCAGTGGCGCGGCCAACGCCAACCTCACCGTACGAAGTGACGTTCACGCGAGCGCTAGGCCAAACAAAAGTGGCCACGCTCGAAAGCACGGGCGCCTCGGTGTCGGTCACGACAGAAGGCGCCGCCAGCGGCACGATCAGTGTCGATGTGTTCAACATCGGCGCTGGCGCGACGAGCGGTCAGGTGACGATCAAAGACAAGCTGCCCCCGGGCATCACGGCGAAGGAAGCAGGGGAGCTTGCAATTCTTGGAGGCTCCACTGGATCAGAAAAATTTGGGGTGGACCCGCTCCTCGTCGCCAATGTGTGGGATTGCTCCGGGAACGGCGCTGGACCACCGCCGGGCGTGGCAGGCGCGACGGAATTGACCTGTACGAACGATCCAGTGAACCTACAGGTGATCTCAGGCGGTGGGGGGACAGGTACATTTGAGAATGCGGGCGAAGGCAGTCGTTTTGAGCCGCCGTTGGGCATCGCGGTCGGCGTGGAATCAGGCGCGCCCGAAGGCACGAGGTCGGGTCCAAGTGCCAATCAAGCATCGATCAGTGGAGGAGGAGCCGAACGCGGTGCCAGCACGAGCGAGCCGGTGACGATTAGCGCCTCGCCGCCCAGTGGCGGTGGCTTGAACGGGGCCCCGGCCGACGCGTGGTTCTCTAACGCGGACGGGACGGTTGACCTGGAAGCGGGCAGCCATCCGTATGCGGCTACGTTCATCTTCACAACGAACACCGCGATCGACAAGAACGAAAATGGCTATCTTCCGGGTGGAGAAATTCGCGATTTGGAAACGAGGGTGCCCGCCGGCATTGTCGGCGATCTTCACCGGATAACGCAATGCAGCCACATAGCCCTTCAGCAGGTGGCATGTCCCCCGTCAAGCATGGTAGGGCGACTAGTGGCAAGGACGTTTGCCTTCGGGGTGAGCGGGGAGCAAGTGTTCAACCTCGTTCCGCGACCGGGGGCGGTAGCGGAACTGGGGTATGAGTACGAAGCGCCCGTATACATCTCGTTCGAGGTCAACAGCGGCGGGGACTATTCGGTGACGGCGCACGTCAACGACCTTGTGCAGAAAGGGGCCTATGAAAGCATCCTTACGCTGTGGGGCACTCCGGCGGCGCCAAGTCATAACCCCTGGCGACTTGGGGAAGGTGGTTGTGGTTCCGGGAGCGGTGAAGGTGAAGAAAATGGTCCGGAAAAAGATGGTCCACATCCGAACTACTGCCGAACCGTCGGTGGAGAGCCACAGATTCCGATCCTGCGGCTGCCTACCTCCTGCGCCGGCCCAGAAAGGTTC
>Ga0210386_10004007_pt1 | contig 12223 bp, 8 predicted proteins | sample IncBWH32OmetaG_FD_160091 | JGI IMG/M metagenome (GOLD analysis project Ga0210386, IMG submission 160091) | Forest soil microbial communities from Barre Woods Harvard Forest LTER site, Petersham, Massachusetts, United States - Inc-BW-H-32-O ... | reverse complement strand
CTGCCCGGTCATGGCATGGATAGTGCGCCAGGTGTCCAGCGACAGCCGGTCGCGCACCGACCAGGCGGTGTGCTCGACCCGCGACAGCAGCTTTTGCAGGCCGCGGCTGTGGCGCGGACTGTAGATCAGGAGCTTGAGTTCCTCGGCCAGCTCGGATTCGTCGGCGATTTCTTCAATGGGTGTATCGCTGGCCTGGCTGTAGGGAATGAGCAGCTTGCGCGCCACTTCCAGGGCGCCGGCCGGCTCGTCACTGACCCGCGAGGTGACGGCGCGCAGGATGCGCACAAAGCTTTCGGTGCGCTCGGCATAGCGGCCCAGCCAGTAGAGATTGTCCATCGCGCGGCTGGGCGCGGATTCGCCATGGCGCTTGATCTCCAGCGTGCGCCCGCCATTGGCGAGCAGGCTGAAACTGTCCACCGGGGCGTTGGAGAGCACCCAGGCATCCTTGCTGGAAGCGCCCGACTGCATGGACAAAGCGCGGATGGTTTCATTGGCGGCGACGCGTGTCAGCCCGCCCGGCATCACCATCCAGCCATTGGGCGTCCAGGCGGCGAAGACGCGCAAGGAAATGGGCTTGGCGCCGAACTGGCCCTTCTCGAACACCGGCGCCATGCCCAAGGGCGAGATTTCCTGCAGCACCATAGTCTCGCCGCGATGGGTAAGGCGCTGGATCAGGCGCTCGCGTTCCTCCGCGACCAGATCCGCGCCCAGCCGGGCGGTGGACCGTCGCGAGAACAGCGGGCGGGCATCGAAGGCATCGCGCAGGATGGAATGATCCATGCGCGCCAAGGCCTCCTTGCGTCCCCATTCGGTGCCGCACCAGATGGTGGAGATGTCGGGGATGCGCAGTTCCTCGCCCAGAAGCGCCCGGCAGATATTGGGCAGATAGGCATCCATGGCGGGGGATTCGATCACCCCGCCGCCCAGCGCATTGGCCAGCACGACGCTGCCGGCGCGCACTGCTTCGGCCAGCCCCGGCACGCCCAGCGCGCTGTCGCCGCGGAATTCCAGGGGATCGCAGAAATCGGAGTCGACGCGGCGGAAGATGGCGGAAACGCGCTCCAGTCCGGTGAGGGTCTTGAGGAACACCTCGCCGTCGCGCACCGCCAGGTCGTCGCCCTGCACCAATGTCAGGCCCAGATAATGGGCCATATAGACATGTTCGAAATAGGCCTCGTTGTAGGGCCCCGGCGTCAGCAGCACCGCACGGTCGCGGCGCGATGTGCCCAAAGCCAGGATGCTTTCGCGATAAGCATTGAAGAAAGCCGCCAGCCGCGCCACCCGCATGTCGCCGAAGCTTTCCGGGAAGGTCTGGGCCACCACCAGCCGGTTTTCCAGGGCATAGCCCAGGCCGCCGGGCGCGTCGGCCCTGGACGCCATCACCCTCCAGGACCCATCGGCGCCGCGCGCCAGGTCGGCGGAATAAAGATGCACATGCACGTCGTGCGCCGGCCGCACGCCGCAGAGGGGGCGCAGGAATTGGGGATGGCCGGTGACCAGATGGGTCGGCAGCACGCTGTCACGAATGAGCGCTTGCGGGCCATAGACATCGCGCAGGATCATGTCGGCCAGCGTGGCGCGCTGGATCACGGCGGCTTCGATCTCGGTCCAGTCGCCCGACGACAGGATGAAAGGCACGATGTCGAGCTGCCAGGGACGCGCCTGGCCGCCGCGGTCGTCATAGACGTTATAGGTGACGCCATTGTCCTGGACGGTGGCCCGCGCCGAGGCCTGGCGGCGCTCGAATTCCCCGGGCGTGAGCGAGGTCAGCGTGCGCGCAAAGGCGCGCCAGTGCGGCCTGATCTCGCCGGTCGCATCACGCAGTTCGTCAAAGCGCGCGAACGCGAGGGCGCTTGGCGGTTCAGCGACTTCCGACACCGGCTTTTCAGGCTCCCCGTCTCAGGTCCAGAGTATAGGGGAAATCGGGATTGAATTCCTCCCGCGCGGTGTCGAACTGTCCGCCCGTGAAACCGAAGGGCTCGAAACGGGCGAGCCGCCGGCCTTCGGCCTCATTGGCATTGACCGGGAACATCTCGAAATTGCGGCCTCCCGGGTGGGCGACATGATAGGTGCAGCCGCCCAGCGAACGCTTGCGCCAGCCATCCCAGACTTCCAGCACCAGGGGATCGTGCGCGGCAATGGTGGGATGAAGGCCATGCGCCGGCTGCCAGGCCTTGAAGCGCACGCCGGCCACGCCTTCGCCCTGGCCGGTGGTGCGCAAGGGAACCGTGCGGCCATTGACCAGCACGCGATGGCGGCCCCGGGTCAGGCCGCTGGCCTTGACTTCCAGCCGTTCCACCGAGGAATCGACAAACCGCACGGTGCCGCCCGGCGCGCCTTCTTCGCCCATCACGTTCCACGGCTCCAGCGCATTGCGCAGCTCAAGGCTCACATCGCCATACTGGACCTCGCCGATCCTGGGGAAACGGAACTCCCAATGCGGCCTGAACCAGTCCGGGTCGAAGCCGAAACCGTGCGCGTTCATGTCCGCGATCACGTCGGCGAAATCGCTCCAGGCGAAATGGGGCAGCATGAAGCGGTCATGCAGGCCCGTGCCCCAGCGCACCAGGTTCGACTGATAAGGCTCGCGCCAGAAACGCGCGATCAGCGCGCGCAGCAGAAGCTGTTGCGCCAGGCTCATCTCCGCATGCGGCGGCATCTCGAAATTGCGGAATTCCACCAGCCCCAGCCGGCCGGTGGGACCGTCGGGCGAATAGAGCTTGTCGATGCAGATTTCGGTGCGATGAGTGTTGCCGGTGGAATCGGCCAGAAGATTGCGGAACACCCGGTCCACCAGCCAGGGCGGCAGGTTGACGGCGCTGCGCGGGGGAATTTCCTCGAAGGCGATTTCCAACTCATAAAGCGCGTCATGGCGGGCCTCGTCGATGCGCGGCGCCTGGCTGGTGGGACCGATGAACATTCCCGAAAACAGGTAGGACAGCGAGGGATGGTTCTGCCAATAGGCCAGGATGCTTTTGAGCAGGTCGGGCCGGCGCAGGAAGGGACTGTCCGGCGGAGCGGCCGCACCCACCACGATATGATTGCCGCCGCCGGTGCCGCTGTGGCGGCCATCGAGCTGGAATTTCTCGGTGGAGAGGCGGCAGGCTTGCGCCTCCTCATAGAGCGCCTTGGTGATCTCCACCTGCTCGCGCCAATTGCGGGCCGGATGAATATTGACCTCGATCACGCCGGGATCGGGCGTCACCTTGATCACATTGATGCGCGGGTCGAAAGGCGGCGGATAGCCCTCGACATGCACCGGCAGTTCCAGTTTTTCGGCGGATGCTTCGATCGCTTCCAGCAAGGTCATATAGTCGCCCGCATGGGACGCCGGCGGCATGAAGACACACAGCCTGCCGTCGCGCGGTTCCACGGTCAGCGCGGTGCGCACCGCAGGCTCGCTCGCCATGCCGGCAATTTCGCCATTGATGGGGCGGAAAGGGCCCTTGCGCGCCGGCGTGGCGCGGTCATTGGCGCCAATGCCATAGGCCCGGTCGGACTTGTCGCGCGGCTCCAGCGGCGGCAGCGGCGCGAAGGGATCGGGCGGGGGCACGAAGCTGCGCGCCTCGGGCGGCACATAGGGCAGGGAGTTCAGCGGCAGCCGCAAGCCGATCGCCGAATCGCCGGGCATCAGGAAGAGATGGCCGCTGCGCGTGGTCCAATGTTCGCTCAGCCAGCGATGCGGGCCTTTTTCCAGCGGCAGCACAAAGCCCACCGCCTGGCTCAGGCCCCGTTCGAACACCCTGGCCAGGCGCGCGCGCAACTCGGGATCTTCCAGCTTGGAGTCGCGAGGGTCGACATTGGCGGCAAGCTGGCGTTCCTGCCCCAGGTGATGCCAGAAGTCCTCGTAAGCCGGGATGGCATAGGACTTGTCCAGGCCCAGTTTGCCGGCGATGGCATCGATCAGCTTTCGCGCGTCAGTGACGGTGGGCGCATGGTCCTTGTGTTCGGCGGCAATGCGGTCCGGATTTTTCCACAACGGCACGCCATCGGTGCGCCAGTAGAGGCCAAACGCCCAGCGCGGCAGGCTTTCGCCGGGATACCATTTGCCTTGGCCGTAATGCAGCAGGCCACCGGGTGCAAAGCGGGCCTGCAGCCGCCGGATCAGTTTGTCGGCCAGCGCCCGTTTGGTGGGGCCGACCGCGGCGGTGTGCCATTCCGCGCCTGAGCGGTCGTCAATCGAGACAAAGGTGGGTTCGCCTCCCATGGTGAGCCGCACGTCGTGGTTACGCAGCACCTGGTCCACCGCATCGCCCAGCTTGTCGATCTCCGACCATTGCGTGTCGCTATAGGGCTTGGTGACGCGCGGCGGCTCCAGGATGCGCATGACCGACATGTCGAAGTCGAACAGCACTTCGGCGGGCTCGACCGCGCCCGAGATCGGCGCCGCCTGGGAAGGGCTCGCCGTGGAGGCCAAGGGAATATGGCCTTCGCCGGCAAACAGGCCCGAGGTGGGATCAAGCCCGACCCAGCCCGCGCCGGGCAAATAGACTTCGCACCAGGCATGCAGGTCGGTGAAGTCACTTTCGGGTCCCGACGGACCGTCCAGCGATTTCACGTCGGGCTTGAGCTGGATCAGGTAGCCGGAGGTGAAGCGCGCCGCCAGGCCCATGTGCCGCAACAGCTGCACCATCAGCCAGGCGGAATCGCGGCAGGAGCCGGATGCCTTGCACAGCGTGTCTTCCGGCGTCTGGATGCCGGGCTCCATGCGGATCAGATAGCCGATGTCTTTCGCCAGCTTGGCGTTGAGATCGAAAATGAAGGTGGTGGTCTGCTTGCTCTCGCGGCTCAAGCCCGCGAGATAGCGGTTAAAGGCGGGCCCGCCGGGAAGTGGTCTGAGATAAGGCTCCAGCTCCGCCTTCAGTTCCGCCGAATAGGCAAAGGGAAATTGTTCGGCCTCCGGCTCCAGGAAGAAGTCGAAGGGGTTGATGACCTCCATGTCCACCGTGAGATCGATGCTGACGGTGAAGTGATCGGTTTTCTCCGGCACGACGACGCGCGCCAGCCAGTTGGATTGGGGATCCTGCTGCCAGTTGAGGAAGTGGAGTTCGGGCTCGACCTTCAGCGCATAGGCGGCCACCTTGGCGCGGCAATGCGGGGCGGGCCTGAGCCTTATGGTCTGCGCGCCAAGGGTTATAGGCCGGTCATAACGATACCGGGTCACATGTCTGAGAGCGGCCTGGATACTCATGCGGGGTCCCCCTGGGAAGACGACTATGCCGCAGTTGCGAAGATGCGGCTACAAGCCGCCGCGCCGCAGCCCGATGTGGCTGGAACGTGTTGGAAAGCCCGGTGTTTCCAAAGCCTGAGCACCGGGGGGAAATCCCATGAAACTGTTCACCTGTCAGGGCTGCGGCCAGCTCCTGTATTTCGAGAATGTGCTGTGCGAATCCTGCGGCCGGGCTTTGGGCTATCTCACTGATTTGACTGAGATTTCCGCGCTAGACCCCGGCCCGACCGGCGGCTGGAGGGTGCTGGCCGCGCCCACCCATGCCTACAAATATTGCCATAACTACGATGCCGGCATGTGCAATTGGATGCTACCTGCCGGCAGCGAGGAAGAGTTTTGCGCCGCCTGCCGCCACAACCGGGTGATCCCCGATCTTTCGGTGCCCGGCAATGACGCGCTATGGCGCAAGATCGAGACCGCCAAGCACAGGCTGTTCTATTCGCTGCTCCGGCTTGGCCTGCCGCTGGAAAATCGCGCCGACAATCCTGAGCGCGGCCTGGCCTTCGATTTCCTGGCCGATCCGCCGGAGACGCACGCGGCCGGCGTCATGACCGGCCACAACAATGGCCTGATCACCCTGGCGGTGCGCGAAGCTGATGACGCGGTGCGCGAAAAGGTGCGCGGCGAAATGGGCGAGCCCTATCGCACGCTCTTGGGACACTTCCGCCATGAGAGCGGCCATTACTTCTGGGACCGGCTGGTCGAAGACGATCCGGCAAGGCTTGATGATTGCCGCGCTCTGTTCGGCGACGAGCGCGCCGATTATGCGGAATGCCTCAGGAGGCATTACGACGAAGGTGCGCCGCCGGGCTGGCAGAACGACTATGTCAGCATGTATGCCGCCATGCATCCCTGGGAGGATTTCGCCGAAACCTGGGCGCACTATCTGCACATCGTCGACACACTGGAAACCGCGGGCGCCTTTGGCTTGAAAGTCAAACCGCGCCGGGCGCGGGGCGCGCTGGCCGCGGCGATCGAATTTGATCCTTACCGGGCGCCGGACATGCAGGCCCTGGTGGATGCCTGGCTTCCGATCGAATTCGCCACCAACAGCCTTAACCGCAGCATGGGCCTGACGGATCTTTATCCCTTCGTGATTTCGGCCAGGGTGGTCGAGAAGCTCGGCTTCATCCACGCCCTGACTCACGGATTGGCGCATGGCTTGGCGCATGGCCTGGCCCACCGGCGCCGGGCGGCCTTGCGCAAAGTCTCCTGAAGCCTGTCAGGCGACGAAGTGATTGAGTTGCGGCCCCTCGAATTGCGCCGGCCTCACCCGGCATGCCGGCAGGTGCACGGTGACGGTAGTGCCCTTGCCGACCTGGCTTTCCAGGACGACGCGGCCGCCATGGGCCTCCGCCAGGCCCTTGACGATCGCCAGGCCCAGGCCGGTGCCCTTGTCGGCAATGGCGATGTCATGCTTGCCCTGGCCGAAACTGTCGAAGACCTTCTGTTGGTCTTCCGCCGATATGCCCACGCCGGTATCGCTTACGCCGAACACCATGCCCCCGGCCGGGATGCGATGGGCAAAGACCGAGATGCGGCCGGCTTCGGGGGTGAACTTGACGGCATTGGACAGAAGATTGACCAGGATCTGCTTGATCGCCCGCTGATCGGCGAACACCGGTTCCAGGTGGGGGTCGATGGCATTCTGCAGCGACGCATTGTTCTGCTTGGCCCGCCAGGTCAGCAGGTGCAGCGCATCCTCGGCCAGGGCGTGAAGATGGACTTCGCCTTCCTCGAGTTGCCAGCGTCCGGCCTCGATCTTGGCCAGGTCGAGAATGTCATTGATCAGGGTGAGCAGATGCTTGCCCGAGGAGTTGATCAGCGCGGCATATTCGATGCTGCGCTCGGGATTCTTCTCGAACAGCCGGCTGGTGATCATTTCCGAAAAGCCCAGGATCGCGTTCAGCGGCGTGCGCAATTCGTGGCTCATATTGGCGAGGAACTGCGATTTGGCCAGGCTTGCGGCCTCGGCCTGTTCGCGGCCGCGATCCGATTCCAGCTTGGCCATCACCAGCTCCGCCAGAAGCGTATCACGCTCCTGGGCCAGCACGATGGCGGCGCGGGCGCGGTCGTGATTGCGCCGCGCCACCAGCGCCATGAAGGCGACATAGACAGGCGCGGACAGGGCCAGGATCAGCGCGCGTCCGAAGGTATCGGGCAGGAAAATCCCCTGCAGCGGCACCAGCGTCATGGCCACCAGATAGAACAGCATGGCCGGCCGCGAGATGGCACGGCAGGCGCCGGTGGAAGCGGCATGCGCGGCCAAGGTCGCGCCCAGCAGCAGCTGGATCATGATGTGGTTGGAATTGAAATTGCCTTTGGCCCAGAACCACAGGCCAAAGGACGCCCAATTGGCGACAAAGAACAGATTGGCGGCGGCCAGACGCCTGGTCCACTTTTGCGTGTCCTCGCTGGTCAGCGCGCCCCGCGGAAATCGCGCCAGCACGATCAGCTGCGGCAACAGACCCAGCATCATCTGGCAATACCAGCCGACCAGGCGATCCGCGCTCACCCATTGCGGAAACATGCCGCAAATTGCCAGTCCGAACACCGGCACGACCACGCGATTGGCTCTGAGAGCCTCCACCACGCCACGCAGCAAGGCTTGACAGATGCGGGTTTCCCGCTCCGTCGCTTCATTCAGGTCGCTCACCCAGATCGGGTCGTTGGATGACATAAAAGCCCCGTGGCCACGGGAGCTTACGTGGCCAAATCTTAAAGGTGGCTTGCGCGGGGAACTGTCCTTGCTGCGCCAATTTGGCAGTTAACCAAACCTTCAAACCGTTCACGCCTGCGGGTACTGGCTGATCGGCGAATGTGCCATATTGATACATTCGCGCTTCGCGGCGACACGCTCCGGACCGGATGACGGAGAGCAGGATGAGGGTATCTGGATTGATGGCCGGTCTGGTGTTGAGCGCCGCGTCCGTGTGCGCTCTGGCGGCGGTCCCTGCCCAGGCCGAGACCGGCAAGATCACCTGTGCCTGCAACTGCCCCCAGACGGCAAAGCCGCGCCACACTGAGCGGTTGCGCCCGCGCCCTTATGCCGGCGATGCTTACAGCTACCGGGACGCGATGCCTGTCCATTGGCACGTCCCCCGGCCCGTGTCGCAGGGCCAAGGCGAACCGGACGGTCTTGTCATTGACCAGGCCGGCTGGAGCGGTGGGGTTGGTTATGGCGCGGATGGCGGCGGTGGGTATGGCCAGCTTTTGCTGGTCAACGGCGCCGGCCAGAACGGGCCGACCTACAACAGTTTTGGCGAAAGCTTCCAGCAGAATCCCAGCATGCCGCACCCGTTCCAGAACCGGGTCATGGGTGGCGTGGCTCCCAGAAGGTAACTGGAAATCCTTACGACACTTGTTTGGTAGCGTAGCGGGGATGATGCGCCACGATCGCGAACGGAATCGAGGCGACATAGATCAGCAGGCCGACGGTCAGTGTTGCCCAAGGCCAGGCGATCAGAAGCCCCGCCAGGGCGGCGAAGGCCAGGCCCGCCAGCATCCGGTGCTGGCGTTGCAGCTTCATATATTTGATGGACGGCGTGGGAACGCGGCTGACCATCAGCACCGAAGTGACGGCGATGAATACGCCAGAGACCCAAGGCTGGCGCATCACCGAATCGGTCCATTGGAAGGAGATCAGCAGCGGCAACAGCATCATGCAGGCCGCGGCCGGGGTCGGCAGTCCGGTGAAATAGGGATTGCCCTTGGTGGCGCCTTCATCGCGCACGCTTTCGACATTGAAGCGTGCCAGGCGGATGGCGGCGCAAGCGCAAAAAATCAGGGCCGCGATCCAGCCCGCATTGCCCATGGCCCTGAGGCTCCACATGTACATGATCACGGCGGGCGCCACGCCGAAGCTCACCAGGTCGGCAAGCGAATCGAGCTGGGCACCGAAGCGGCTGTCCGCGCCAAGCCAGCGCGCGGCCCGGCCGTCCAGCATGTCCAGGATCATGGCGGCGATCACGAAGGTGACCGCGGTGGCCCATTCGTCATTCAATCCGAAGCGTATGGCCGTGACCCCGCTGCACAGGGCCAGCAGGGTCAGGCTCGAAGGCACCAGCTTGCCGATCGAAAGATCTTCCAGCCTCTCCAGGCGCGCCGCCACGATCTGGCGGGCGCGCTTGCGGCGGGAGATGCGATCCGGTTTCTCCAATGCAGGTCCTTTCCGAACGCTGTTCAGACGAAGCGGGCCAGAATTGTCTCGCCTGCCCGGGTCGTGATTCCCGCTTGGACGAGGATTTCGGTTCCCGGCGGCAGATAAACATCCACCCGGCTGCCGAAGCGGATAATGCCAAATCTCGCGCCCCGGCGCACCCCTTCTCCTTGCGCCAGGTCGCAGACAATGCGCCGTGCCACCAAGCCCGCGATCTGCACCACGGCCAGGTCCCTGGCGTCCGAGGCCTGCCCTTCAGGACGCACACGGATGGACATGCGCTCATTGTCGATACTGGCCTTGTCGAAAGAGGCATTGAAGAATTTGCCGGCGCGGTAGGACAGCGCCACGACATTGCCGGAGACGGGATTGCGATTCACATGGACGTTGAAAACATTCATGAAGATGGAAAGCCGGGGCCGGGCCTTGTCGCCCAGGCCCAGTTCCGCGGGCGGTACCGCATCCACCACCGGCAGCAGCTTGCCATCGGCGGGGCAGATGATCAGGCCCGGTGAATCGGGCGTCTTGCGTTCGGGATCGCGAAAGAAGGCGACGCACCAGAGGGTGACGGGAAGCAGGGCCCATCCCAGCCAGCCCGCAAGCAAGAATGCCAGAAGATTGACGGCCGCGAACAAGGCAATAAACGGATAGCCCTCGCGATGAATGTTCAACGAATGCTCCCAAAGACAAAGGGCAGCCGTGAATGCCGGCTGCCCTCCAAACGCCGGCGCTCTTATATCAGGCGCTGCGGCTGCCGGTGAAGGGAAATGAACCAAAGGCGCCGGCCTTGACGCTGCCGGACAGTTTGTCGCCATCCACCGTGCCGGAGAAGTCCAGGGTCAGCGGCATGGGGTTGGTGATCTTTGCCGACCAGGTGAGCGCGTTGCCATCCACCTTGCCGTTTTCCAGCGGGCCTGAGCCTTGTGCCGCCTGCTGGGTCCCGGTCAGCACATTGCCGTCTGTCTTGATCTCCAGGCTGGCCTTTTGTGCGCCGAGGGGCGAATTGATGACGATTTCCCACTTGCCGTCCACGGCCATGTCTGTCTCCTGGGTGAATTTTGGCGGGCATCTAAGGACGCCAAGGACGCCCGCGCAAGGGGCGCCTTGGCCCACGCTTGCGCTGCCAAGCCCGCTGGGGCAAAACAATCCATGTCCCGCAAGACCATCATTTTGCCCAAGGCCCGCCGCGCCCGGATCGGCTCGCCCTGGATCTTCTCCAACGAGATTCGCATGGATGACGCGGCCAAGGCCATCGCGCCCGGCGCCATCGTCAATGTGCGGGGCGAGGATGGACGGGCCTTCGGCACCGGCTACTTCAATCCCAAAAGCCTGATCGCGGTCAGGCTGCTGACCGAGGATTGCGATGCGGCGGTCGATGAGGATTTCTTCGTGGACCGGTTCAAGCGCGCGGCCGCCTTGCGCGACAGTCTTTATCCGCGTCCGTTCTACCGGCTGTTGCATGCCGAAGGCGACGGTGTGCCGGGACTTGTGATCGACCGATTTGGCGACACGCTGAGCGTGCAGATCGGTACGGCGGGCATGGAAAAGCAGCGCGACGCCATGCTTGCGGCGCTGGACCGGGTGCTTCGGCCCGCCACGGTGATCCTGCGCGCCGACGCGCCCTCGCGCGCGCTGGAAGGCCTGGACAGCTATGTGAAGACCGTGAAAGGCGAAGGCCATCGCATTGCGGTCGAGGAAAACGGCGCACGCTATATCGCCGATTTGCGCGAGGGCCAGAAGACCGGCTGGTATTACGACCAGCGCGACAATCGTGCCTTCACCGCTGCGCTGGCCAAAGCCAAGACGGTGCTGGATGCCTATTCCTATACCGGCGGCTTCGGCATCCTGGCCGCCAAGGCGGGGGCGAAGGAAGTCGTGTGCCTGGACTCCTCGCAGGCCGCCCTGGCCCTGGCGGAGGAAAGTGCGCGCGCCAACAGCGTGGCCATCAAGCCGGTCAAGGCCGATGTGTTCGAAGAACTGGAACGGTTGGGCGCGGCGGGCGAACACTTTGACATTGTGCTGGCCGATCCGCCGCCCTTTGTGAAATCCAAAAAGGACCTGGAGCCCGGCGCCAAGGCCTATCGCAAGCTGGCCCGGCTGGCGGCTTCGGTCGTGGCACCGGGCGGCATGCTGATGCTGGCGTCCTGCTCGCACAATATTGCCCCCGAGCGTTTCGCGGCGGAGTGCGCGCAAGGCCTTCATCGCGCCGGCAGGCGGGCTGCCTTGATCCGCCAGGCCGGTGCCGGTCCGGATCATCCGGTCCATCCGTTCCTTCCGGAATCGGCCTATCTGAAGGCGCTGGCCTACGCGCTGGACTGAGGCGCGGGTCTTTTGGTCCGTCCGTAGCGACAGCGTACGGACGCGTCGCGCGTGCTCACGTACGCTGGGTACGCTCCGCGCGCGCTCCTGCTCGGATGACCAAAATCTCTCGCGCCTTTAGATGGTGACTTGCGTACCCAATTCCACGACCCGGCCCGGTGGCAAATGGTAAAACCGTGCCGGCGACAGCGCATTCGACGCCAGCCACATATAGAGCGCCACGCGCCAGCGTTTCATGCTGGGCTTTTCGCCCGGCACCAGGGTCTCGCGCCCCAGGAAATAGGTGGTGGAATCCGGCTCCAGCGCCAAGCCTTGCGAACGCGCCAACTGCAGCGCGGCCGGAATGTCCGGCGTCTCGAAGAAGCCATATGAGATACGCACGGTGAAAAAGCCCTTGCCCAGCTTGTCCACCGTCACGCGCTTGGCATTGGGCACGAAGGGCGTATCGGCGACGCTGACATTGCAGAGCACGACCCGCTCATGCAGCACCTTATAGTGTTTCAGGCTGTGCAGCA
>Ga0210386_10004001_pt1 | contig 12231 bp, 15 predicted proteins | sample IncBWH32OmetaG_FD_160091 | JGI IMG/M metagenome (GOLD analysis project Ga0210386, IMG submission 160091) | Forest soil microbial communities from Barre Woods Harvard Forest LTER site, Petersham, Massachusetts, United States - Inc-BW-H-32-O ... | reverse complement strand
TCTGAGAGCAATTCTGTCCGAAGCAAAATGGTCAGAAGTACATAGCCGTGTCGCAACTGTGACCATTTCAATTCGATTCCGAAATAAGTGTGTTAGTGGAACTGGCTCCCATCTCGCCGTCCGCCCGAAACTTCGCCGGCCACTTGACGATCAACTCCGTACGCATCTCGTCTCCCGGAGGATCGCCGTTCGTGGAAACACCTACACAGGATGTAGGGGCCTTGCTCTTCGCCAATAGTGGAGGTCGCCGGGTTTCGCAGTCACAGATCCATCACCGAATCGGGATCCACATTAGCCGAGACCAGCTTCACGAAACCGATAAACACATCAGGATGGCATTGCTCGAAGTTACGTACCAAGCGGAAGTCATCGGCCCACAACTTAAGATAGGTGTCTTGAATCAGGTCGTCAACGGGTTGGCTTTGACGAATTACCAACCTGCCTGCCGTGCACAATACTTCCGTTGCAATGAGGCAGTGGAATCTCCGGACGAACTCCTCCCAAGCACCGACCCTCCCCCGATGAGAAGCATCGACGCACAAGTTCCTCCGTCGATATAGAGATATAGAGGAATAACTCCCCATTTTGCACGCGCGCAGTGCGCGCCTTGTACAGGATTTCCTTGCCAAATTCGATAAGAGCTTGGTACAGACGACGAAATTCGAGCCGAGGTGCGTAATGCGGGATTCGGGATCACGAAACCCACATCGAATCGCACCTAGTGCGATCCAGCACTCGCGAGAAGTAGATAGGCCTGACCTCTCAAAGTTATACATATTTCATCGGTGTTCACAAATGCAAAGGGATTTCCCAAGAACTGTCGTTATTAGCAGCGTCTGAAAAAACCGAAGGGCTGCTACAGAGAAAAGGCTCTGCACCAGCGCCATAGGGTGCAAGGCAAACGGCGAGGATGTCCTATGGAACTCTATGAAGCTGAGAGCCACTCTACTCTGGCAACAGCAAATCTCTGCGAGGCACTTCCGGTGAGCGGAGAGCAGATCACCGACAAAGGTCCTTTCCCAAAGATCGTTCAGGCAGTCGCGGGAGATCAGTCTTCCATCGATGTCGTACCGGACCCCTCTATAAATCAACATTCACTTCTCTTGTCGGTGAAAGACAGTGTTGTAAAACATCGTCTAAAGCAACTTCGTCGGGGACATCATGGTCACATTGTTTACTCTGCAGATTCGAAGGCGAGCAAAACTGTCCTGATCGGGTTCTTCACTGATACCGTTTCTGTGCCTCGCATTTCAAGGGCTTGGGTAATTGCTTCGGCGGCCACATGTCTTCTATTGGCGGACTTCGTGTCGGGGTTTAAGCTTTGGATATTCATACCTTCTCTGCGAGTGACGTCACACCTTCTATTTAGCTTACTTTCCGGAGATAGGCCATGAAGAATTCGCACGTTTTCTGCCTGATTTTGATTGTTTCGCTGTCAACCGTATCTTCAAAATGCCAGAAAGTGCTTGATTGCCAGTCGGCCGGGCAACTGCTCCAGAAGGATATTGCTAACATTCGAAGTTCTGCATCGAGTGGTGGATCCAATTCGGTTGAGCTCGAAGTTACGGTTAAGGCCTACATCCAGAATGCAGTTTCTTCCATGCAAGGATGCTCGCAAGCTACGGCTCAATCCAACCCTACGGCTCAATCCAATCCTCCGGATATTATGCTTCCTGCGGCTGATCCAACTCTACCAAAGACTGTTGCCAACCCTACGACCGATCAGCTCAATGCAGCCGTGGCATCCATCGCACACTTGAGACAGTGTCAACTCCTGTATCCCGAGGACAACAGGAGTAAGGAGAAAGACAAGATCCAAGTTCCTAAAAGCGCCATGGAAAAGTGCCTCAATAACGCTTTTCGCAATGGTGCGTACTCTCAAATACAAACGGTGAATCTAGCCAGCGACCCGATCGTCACTAACCTTGGTGTATTGTCCATAAAGGAACTTCTTTATACCGAACCTACCAACCCAACTCTTCAGCAGCAGGCCGTAACTAAGCTTCAGGATACTAATTTGGTGTTACCGGACTTTCATACGGCCCGATACCGTATCATCGGCGGAATATCTATAGCGGCAGCGAGTTCCACAAACCCTCAGGCACAGTTCTTAGGTGACGCGGCGGCTCAATTTCCGCTCGCAAGATACCAAGACTTGAACGCGAAAGCCTGGCTCTGGGGAGACCTGAGAGTGGGGAGCATAGCTCAACCAAGTGCGCTGTCAAACCTTCAACTCAGTTCCGGTCTGTCCAGTTATGTGTCTCCATCTGCTGCAGCCCCCAGTCAGATGGTTCAATCAATCGAGGTACATAGTGGTTTAGATTTTAAACTGGCCTTTTTCGGTAGAAATCAAACGCCAACGTCTTTTTCAGCCATTATCGCCGGAGGTGTCATTACCCCGATTTCCGCGTCCCAATTCAACCCTGTCTTCTATGTAGCTACGCCTATGGTGCTAACGTATTTCGAAAATCAAGATTCGAGCCTCAAGAGCCAGTTTCTGTCCGCTTGCAACTCTACGATCAACGGTACCTCTGCTTCTCGTGCCTGTTACGTTACCTTCCCCCCCGCCGACAGGACAACTCTTTTTCATGATTACAGTGCCGGTGGAAGATTGAAATGGTACTGGTACGACAATCCGAGTCGCGGTTATCTTTTTCCTTCAATCTTTGATCTGACCGTTGGTCAGAGCGAGTACGTGACCGGAGGAAAGTTCCATGGCTCGGTAATTCATATGGGGGGGTCGACACCCATTCCTCAGTATCCCTATTTCTATATATTTGGATCGTTTGACACCCGAATGACGGGCAAGTCTTCGGCGGGGCTACCTCTGGTTCTCAATTTTCCGCCCTCTGGGACGACGGTCAATCTTACGGACCCTAGCGTCGTTCAGATCCCTGTCCCACAACCGGACAGAGATCGATGGCAAATTGGATTCGGCCTGGATTTGAAGACGATCATGAGTTATTGGAGTAAGAAGCCATCTTCGTCTCCGCCGGCAGCGCAATAGTCACCCCTCTGCATAATCAGGCGAACCGGATTTTAAGCAGCATCCAAAAGCTGCTCAGTGACGGCACACAACAACCGTCGGTGCATATTGCTGCAGGTCAGGCTCTGGCAGAAATAGGTTCTGCCTCATCAGTCGAAGTTGTACGCAGCGCATTGTCGCGAGAGAGTGATCCCGTCGTACGATCAAATCTGCAAACAGCTCTGACGGCCTTAGAGAAGAAACAGTAGATAAATCGGGTTGTAACTGGCCGACGTAAATCGTCCTTGCTCTCCAGTACCGGCTCCAATGTGACACCGTCTGTTCGTGGCTGCTAACAAAAATTAGTCTCGTGGACAGGACGTTGGAGGAGAAGTATTGAGACTGCACTGATCTTGCCCCGCGAAACATATCCCTTAGCTGACAATCAGCGAAGGGGATGCAGATGACGAAGACGACGCGAGCGCGGTATACGCTCGAGTTCAAGCAGGAGGCGGTTCGGCCTGTTTAGTCGGCCGGAGTAGCGGCGGCATCGCGAAGGTAGGGTCTGGTAGAGCAGACGTTGTTCAACTGGGTCAAGGCTCATCGGGAAGGCAGGCTGAAGGGTGCCGACAGCCGGTCGAAGGTGCCAGGCCGATCTTCGCTAGCGTACGATTTTTGACGTTTGGTATAGCGATCCCTAATCGTGCAGAGATACATTGCGATTAGATTAGCTCGTGGCCCACTACTTGATCTCGACGGAAAGCATCGGAAGGGAGAACCGAAGACCACCCAACGTTATCGACAACGCAGTGTCACCATAGCGAGACGCCGCCTCAACGTGATCTGGTCGAGTAGATAGCTTGTTCCAGAGTTCCGAAAGTGAGCCGGAAGATTGCTTCCAGAGATCTTCAAAAGACCTTTCGACCGCGATCGGAACAGCCTGTTTTCCAAGAAAGCCGGTGGGCTCAGCGCCTCGACAGACGACTACCGCCTCCACTCTGTCGATCTTTTGATCATCAGGGAGCCCCAACTCGCGCCGAACCAGAGCATGGTCATTGCGGAAGACATCCCTCGACTGCACCGCCTGAACCGCTCCTTTACGCAACTCATCATCGTTGGCACCTGATTCCTTTACGGTTTCCGGCGCAATCAGCCACTTGTGTTGAATCACGAGCGCAAATCCAGAGCTGCGTTGGTAAACTAACAGGTCCGCATCCGTTACGTCCTTGATAACGATGGTTGGTTTCACCATGAAGTCAGCCTTCGGAAAGAGACCGCGCAAGTGCTCCAACGCAATCTGTTCTTTGGCACTTTTCACCTGCTCATAGAACTTTCGCAGAATCGGGTGGCGGCTGAGTAGTTTCTGCAGATTCCGTTCAATGCTGAGAGTTGGGATGAGGCTCAATTGCACCGTCAGGTGTCCAGGCGCAATCTCAAAAAAAGGTTGTATCGGCGCGGTCGCTGCAGATACTTTCTCGTCGAAGGTGTACCACCAGAGCATTTCCGTTACTGCACCCACACCGATACCGCTTAGATCCGCGATAAGCCCAGTCCACTCCTCCCGGCTCTTCACGGGAAGAATGCTTCCTCGCGGCATGGCTTGCGACCCACCTTGAGAGGCGAGCAGATGGGCTCCTATATGAATCATCGAAATCGAGAGGAGTGCTCCCCAGAACCTACGAACGTCCCGAAACGTTAGGTTTCCGATTGGTAGTTCAGCAGGAAACTCCCAGCGCAGCGCTCGGGACACGACGTCCGCAAATTTCCTAGCCACTGCCAGTACTGCTGGACTAAACGGATTGCCAATAGCATCTGGAGCTGTAAAAAAAATCGTCTTGTTCAACTCTGTTCTTGCTTCCAGATGCAGTTGCATCGCGGCTGCTTGATCTGCCGCACTCACGTCCACGATCTTCGAGTCTCTTTCATGGGTGCGCAGCAGTGTATCGGCGGCACTCTCATCGTGTGAGGCATAGGTAAAGACCGTCTGTTTTTCCAGCGGATCATAGGACACGTTGAACTGTCCGCGATCAGCCAGCTCGAACGAATACATGATTTGGTCATAACGACTCGTAAAGGCAATAAATTCATCGGCTTCGGCCAAGACAGCTGGATTGACCTGAAATGGCGGAGTGGCTGATGCAGAATGGCAGATGCCGAATATAACGGGAATGGCACGCATACTTGTTTCTGCAACGTGGCGTCCTTTCGCCAATTCAAGATCGGCATCGTCTGAGATCGGAACCGGCGCCAGCTCGAGGGCCACGCAGAAGTGATAAAGAGCCGTAGCGCGGTCTCGCTTCAAAAGCGGAAAGGCTTCGAACTTCCGTTCGAGTTCACGTCGAACCGATGCAGGAGTCGTTGTATCGACCATCTTCGTTGTCCTACAGTCTCACTGATCGCAATGTTGCGGGCCGATTCGACCAATAAAGAGGAACCAATACCCTGCTAACCGAAAGAAGACTCGAAGCTGAGTGTCACGTATGCGGGTGGTCAGATTTCGGTTTGGTAGGGCTCGTCTTCGGTAGCCGCACACTCGCGACACTGTTTAGGGATTATCCGTTATAAACATTCTGGCAGATTCATGCCTCTCCTCTTTCCGAGTCTGACTTTCCTCTGATACCCGTAAAGGGTAGCGGGAACCAGCGTATCGCGTTTCAGGCGGGAAGGTCCGGCAAGGGGTTCGCGACTAGGTACGCAGCAACCATTGCGCTATACGGCCTTTCGGGTCGCACAGCTTCTTCGACGAAATTGCGCCACCGTACTGTATATTGGCGTGCGATTGGATCAACACTCCCCATCAGGTCGATGGATGTTTCCCGAGCTTGGCGAATCTCAGCCAGATGTGAGAGACGCGGTTCGTGGGCGGGACTATCGAGGCCTAAAACCTCAATCGTCTTACGCCCGAGCGGTGTCAACCCAACCGGCACCTCCATATGGAATGTAATATGGTCGCTAGGATTCTTATCGCCATTGGGCTTGAGAATCGCAGGCACCTCGTCTTCGAGGCGCATTCCGTGGGGTCTGGCGCGCTTCCTTCCTCTCTTCGGTTGTCAGGAGAGTGCGCACTACTCAGGTTTCACGAGTTGACACGGGAAACCTACACTACTGAACGCGTTCTTTCAGATTCGCCAATCGCAAACACTCTCCGACTAAAAGCGATTCCAACGGGAAGTGGCCGTCTGGTCCACTGTGAAGCGGGTAGTCCGGCGCTGGTAAGTTTCTGTACGGCGCGTGGGATCACACTCGCCGATAACGCCTACGCTGAGCAGGCATCCAAGCTACTAGAGATCGCTCTCTCCGACGTGATCAAACCATTTCCATTCTTGCGGACTGCTGTTTCCGAACTCGTATGGTGCTGTCACGTTGTACTTGCTCAGGCCGATGATTACGATGTGAGTTTCAGCGACCCCGGTATTCCGTTCTCCGTTTTCGTCTCCGCGCCAGCGCAACATGATCGATTCGCTGTTCTACGGGTCGCCGAAAATCTCGTGCACGAGAACATGCACCTGCAGCTTACTCTGTTCGAGGATTTGTGCCCATTGATCGATAGGGATTCTGACTGGACGATGTATTCACCATGGAAACAGGAACAACGACCAGCCCAAGGAATATTGCATGGTCTATACGTTTTCTACGTACTTCGTTGGATGTGGTTACAAATCTCACAAACGACCCATCGCAGTACCGACCGCGACTTTGCACTCCGCCGAATCCTGGATATTGATGGGGAAATCGACGCAGTTCGTGCTCTCGAAGATTCACCCGCCCTAACGGAAGCGGGAAAGCGCTTCCTTCAGGAGCTCTTTGTAAGAAATGAAAACAAGAAAGATTGGATCGAATAATTCTTTGCCGTCGAAGAACGCCTAACTGTGTAGCTAGTTCTCGGATCGTTGCAATGAGAGACCGACCTAGAAGTGACGACTTTCCGCGATCGTCAGGGCGATAGTTATTACCCCACTCATTCCCAGTCAAGAATAGGCGCTAGGGATCCTTTCTTGATCGGAAGATGGATCATGAATCTCCGTGCGAATGGACAAATTGGTTGCAGGATCGCTATTCCGTCCATTGAGCCACAATCAGAAAATACAGGAGACGCGGCGTACGATGAACCCTGACGCCATCGACCGCCTACTACGCAAGCACGCCGTGTTTCTGCTCCGAACGCGATAATGGATCTTATCGGCATTGGGTGAACGACTTTGCATTCACAGCTGCGTCGTAAAACGCGCTCCTGTTAGAAAGTTGTGTTGGGTCTGCCGCACTTCGGTTCCGTTCAGGACAAAAATCGTGTAGGAAAAGCAGGTGCTCGATAGCAGAGGGACTCTTTAGTCCGCTAACGTGCACCGATTCATGCGAGGCACCTCGCCTTCCGTTATCACACTGGAGCTGCCGCTGGGACTATCGCGGTTGCGTCAAGGATCAGAGGCCTGAGAACTCCGACGGGCGTGCTTGCAAAGGTATTGACGTAGGGTGGCCATTGCTTCTTGAGCACTTCGAGCACTTCCAAAATGGCCGGATCAGATGGTGGAGCTTGTGGATCGAAGGCAATCAGTGAATAGTTCGGGGTTTTGGCCGGGTGCTTCTTCAGAAGCCCTGCCACTTCTGCGGCGGTAGCCTGAAGTTTCGCCAGCTTTGCATCATCGCCGCCGACATCAATCAAGCCAGTACCTAAAAACCGAAGCAGTACAGTTTCACTCGTACAATGTCCTCATGTGTATCTCATCTTGGACCCGGAAAGGCAGAACGGCATGGTAACAGGATGCTCAAGGACGTAAACGCTTGGCCGCCCTTCGGACGGCTTCCACGCTTATCTTGCCTGTTTCCGCTCGCATAGTGGCAAGCTTCGCGTTAGGCGAGAACTGAGTAATTGGTTTCGGCAAGTTCTTGTTGAGCGTATCACCACGTTTCTGCTGAATCTCCCCAGCTTTCGGTGGGTTCTTATCGCGGTGACGGTTATCTAATCCGGGTTCCTTCATAATTCTCCCTTCTCTGTTCTTGACCAGGCTGGTAAAGCGCTAAGCAATCGCCGCAAGAGCCTCAATCTCTTCCAGGTCGAGCGTAAAGTCGAAGACCATCTGGAGCTCTTCGCCAGCATTGTGGTTTTGGTTGTAGCTGTCCACATCCCATTTCAGTTGCCGGCAGTCACCCACAACCTGCTGCCGCCGTTGCTGGAAGGCAATCTCCATGTGCTCGCGCGGCGCCGTCCGCATATCAGCCCAAAACGCCGCCTGCCTGCCGTTTCTCTCAACAGTCGCAACATGCTTGACGCGGACACGACGACCCTGGGGATCGGTGATGTGCTCTTCACGCATGGCGCGAGCAATCTCTTCCGCACAGCGATCGACTACCGTTGAACGCTGTGGTTCCCACAAGCCCTGTTCGATGGCCCATATCGCAATGTCGTGCGCAGTGGCCGGAAGAGGATTCCCCGCGTCTTCGTATTTCTTCACGATGCGCTGAAGCTGTTCGTTATAGGACATACTTTCCCTCGAAATTGAGATCAAACAGCAGTTGTCAGAAAGCTACCAAAACCATCTGTCAGCGCCGCCTCTGTCACGATGTGACGCACTTTCGCCAGCATTTCACGACTATGTGAATATGGAATTGCCTTGCGATGTTGAAGCTGGCCGACCACTATCCCTTGATGAACGTTCAACCGAGCCGATAAGCCTTGAATCTTGGTCTTCGAGAAGAGGGGCCGGACCCTCAGGATGAAATTGTCCAAGTCACTTTTCTGAATCGAGAAATCAGCGGCGAACTCATCCGCGCGCTTTTCAATTGCAGGCTTTTCCCCGACCGTTCCAGCGTTTTCACCCACTAGATCAATATCGAGTAGCCCTCCATCTTCCAGACCATCTCTGTGCTTCACATGCGCACACTCGTGCAATAGCGTATGCCAGAATCCGTCAATCCGATCAAAACGCAGTGATACTGCAATCACCGGAGATTTGGCATTCAGCCACAGACATGCGCCGTCAATTCGGGTTTGCGGCAAAGTTTCGACCACCAGAAATCGAACACCTGCATCTGCCAAGGCGCGCGGCACCTGACGCGCGTCTTCGGGATCGCGGAGCATATTCTTGAACCGCGCGAGAGCAGAGGCGAATCCCGTCTCCGAAAACGGCTTCACGTCTATCGCCTGTGCAAGTTGACGCGCCCGAAAGAGCCAAGCCTGCTCCGCGGGTCTATGTTCGGCATATGAGGTGGACTTCCGCGCCGCATGCGGCAACAACTGCGGCTGCTCATCAAGAGTCTTGATATGCAGGAAGTCCAGCACACTCTTCTCCAGAACGTCGACGTTTTCGGTCGGCTGAATCCAGTACCGCCGCATCATCTCCTTTACGGGGGCTTTCTCGTACAACTTTGCCCGCCGGGACACTGAATTGCTTCCATCCTGCTTGACCTGGGCAAGTCGATACGAACTTTCCAGGTTCATCCAGAACTGTGCTCCAGTATTGAAAGCCTCCCCCAACGCCTTTGCCGTTTCCGGAGTGATTGCCCTCTTACCGGCAATCAACTCGCTTACCAAGCGGGGAGGACGCCCGAGAATCTCTGCAAGCTCTACCTGGCTCCATCCACGCGCCTCAATTTCCTCCCGAATGAACTCACCCGGAGGAAACACCTCAGCCGGAGTCCTGTCCATTACCTCCACGATCATCACCTCTCTCACTTCTTTCAGTGGTAGTCCTCGATGCTAATCACCGCTACGAGCTTGTTGGGAGCTACCCCTTCAAACTCGATAATCAGCCGCCACTGTTTGTTCAACCTCATCGAGTGCTGGGAGCTGCGATTGCCCTTCAATTTCTCAAAATGCAAAGACTTCAAGCTGTAGAAGACCCGTTCGTCTGGAGCTGCCCGGATAACCTGCATGCGGTTCCGGTAAGCCGTTACAATCGCTTGGGAGAAACCAGCGTCGTATGTCGGGTCCGTCTCCAGCCGGTCGAGCTTCGGGTCTTTGAAACGGACGTCCATGCAACTACTGCCTCTCTCTAGCTCAATGTCAGTATATACGAATTACACATAGTGTAATTCGGAGATGTTGGTATTTTTCGATTCTGCGGTATGCAACGGCCAATCGCCAGCCATAATTCTGCGGGCATGGTCTCTTGTGAAGACTAAAAACGGGGGAACAAAGCGGGGAACGCTAAGAAGGGTTCGTCCGTATCTTGCTGATTCTAAAGAGTGGCTAGGGATCATCTACACCGCTATAGTCCTTTTAGAATCAGGTTATTTAGCCTTCGAGGCTTCCGACCACCTGCTCCGGCGTTCGGCCGCGGTGGACTTCCTTCTCAAGATCGGCAAGCGTCTCGACGAAGAAGAGCGGCGTGATCACGGTCAAAAAGAAGTTGTCGAGCCACACCGCCTCATCGACGTTCAACGACTGCAGAGACGATTTGTCGAATATGAGGATCGGGCCGAGAGGCATAGATCCATGATAGTTATAGCGGCGCGAGGATAGTCCATTGGCCGAGGCCGTTGTTCTTTACGCGAATGTCCTCGTCGTCCGTTCTGAGCTGGTAGTAGCCTTCGAGAAGAGACGCGCCATCGGTCGCCGATACAGAACCGATCTATGAGCTGCGGCCTTGCACTGCCGGGAAGCCAGGTTTGCGCACAACCGAGGTGGTGATCACGAAATCGTAATCCACATCCCACTGCTTGTCGCCGCTACTCAGCACTCCCTTGCCGGTAAGCCGTCTATCCATGGATCGCACATCCGCGTTGCTATTTCGAAACGCGCTTCCTACCTACGTCCTTGCGCGGCGCGCTCTTCCGCGGCTCGGGTTTGAGGAATGAATCCCACGTCTTGAATTGGGTCTTCTTCTGAGCTACTTTCCGTCGTTTCTTTTTATTGCCCAGGGTGGGACTGCTGGACGCCCGCGAGATGGTTTTGCCGCCGATTGATTTCCCTCCGCTCTTGCTTCCGCCCTTGTTGGCGGATCTGCTGCGGGGCGGGGCGACCAATTCCAGTTTCGACCCGCAATGCGGACAGTGGGTCCCAGGTCCCGCAAACAGCATCTGCTGGAAGCCGACATTCGCTATGCACGTGGATTTAGGGCACCGCTTGAGCTTCTGGGTTGCCATCGAGGGCCTCTACGGAAAGTTTACTCCCGAGGCTTTGCCGTTATTTCGTGACACCCGGCCATGACGCGATCTCGCGTTTAACTTTGCCGATGGCAAGAAAAACAGATGGTGCCGTCACAACGGTCAACACGCCAAGACCCGCGTCAAACGCTTGGGTCAACATCCATACTTTCCTGAGAGTTCCAAACCGCTGTATGACGGAACGAAACACTGTAAATCGGATAGCGGTCATTGTCGCACCAAAAGTGACTACATCTTATACTTGTAATCTTCGCTCATATCGATCTGCGTTTGGTTGCGAATTCCGTGGACGCCGAACCTAGTAGGGATAGCGCTCGGACGCTCGGAACAGATACGAATACGCACCCATTTCAGGTTTTGATGATGACGCGTATCCGAGAAGCCCCGAGCTGAGAGATAATGCCGCAGCCAGTGGATGTCCGGCGTGAAGGCTCACCGCGGCGCCAGTCAACGAGAAAGCGAGCGCCGCCGGTTTTTTCCATGCTTTGCGCCCTTTCTTTCGCAAATCGGCACCCAGGTCATCCAGTTCAGCCTGTCGAAGGTCGAAAGCGGTGACACGGTCCTCATCGCTCATCTTCGAAAGGTCTTGTGCGAAGCGCCTGACACTCAGGGAATAACGGCGATATGCCGCGAGGTTTTCCTTGCGAAAATCAAGCACTTCATCAATGGGTATGCTGCCGACATCTACACTCACCGTCGCCATGTCGAAGGTAATCACGGAACCTGTGGTCGGGATTACCTTGTGCGACAGCATCTCAGCCAACGCGGCGACGGCAATCGGTCGATCCGTCACTGGGCTCAACTCAGCATCCATCTTCGGACCGTAAGATCGCAAAATCTGCGATAGCAGAACAAGGACCAACGAGCGAACCTTCGGGTGTATCGGGATCGACTTGCCATCCTCGCTTTCTCGGGCAAGGCCTCGTTTCTAGGATCAGGTTTTTCACCCAGTCGCCGCTATCCCACATCGGGTTGGGATAGTAATATGCGATTTCTTTGGAAACGGTCTCTTCAGCCACGGCAGCACCTCATGACAGGGGCGCAACCATTCTAATTATTGAGTTTCGGGTACATCATCGTGATGCAAGGTGCGCCTATCAGGTGGACACGAATCCGCGTGCGCGTCTGCAGACCTCAATCAGGCCGGAGAACCGGAAGACGGT
>Ga0210386_10004000_pt1 | contig 12231 bp, 9 predicted proteins | sample IncBWH32OmetaG_FD_160091 | JGI IMG/M metagenome (GOLD analysis project Ga0210386, IMG submission 160091) | Forest soil microbial communities from Barre Woods Harvard Forest LTER site, Petersham, Massachusetts, United States - Inc-BW-H-32-O ... | reverse complement strand
ACCACCAAAGACATCGGGTTCGACGCCCAACCGAAGCTCGATTATCTGGGGATGACGCACCCCGGAGCGGGGGATAACCTTATCGTAGTAATCCCAATGGCATCGACGCCGTCCGCTAGTTCGGCTGGTCGCTGAGATCGTATGAGCATGAGGCCGGCGTTATACGTGGAAAAGGTCGATATCAGATAAAAGACATTACGAGAATATGAGAAAGATCATCGTCACCTTCGGGCTGATTTCCGGCGCTATCTCCTCGCTGATGATGATAGTGCTGGTGACGTTCGGCAACCGGATTGGCTTCGACCGGGGCGCAGTCATCGGCAACACGTCCATTGTGCTCTCGTTCTTGATGGTGTTTTTCGGCATCCTAACCTACCGCGACAACATCGGCAATGGCCAGATTACCTTCTTGAAGGCTTTTGCCGTCGGCCTCTCCATTACTCTGATTTCATGCATCTTCTATGTCGTGACATGGGAAATTCTCTACTACAACTTCCTGCCTGGTTTCTGGGACAAATATGGCGCTCATTTGGTTGGGAAGCTCGCGGCCTCGGGCGCGAGCCCGGCAGCCGTCGAAGCAAAACTTCAGCAGGTAAAAAAATACAAAGAGCTGTACAAAAACCCACTCTTCAACGCAGCGCTGACGTTCATTCATCCCTTTCCGATTGGGCTCGTCATCACGCTCATCTCCGCATTGGTCCTGCGGCGAGGGCCGCAATCGCAACCCGAACAATCGCCTTCGCCGGCATCCTGAAGCCGTTCCGGGGCCGCCTCCATCTCAGGCATTAAACAGCTTCCAGCGCCCTCCGGAGACGACTTCGACTGCTCCATCGATCACTCTGATGGCGGTCTGATCGTCAATCGCATACGACGGCACGGGAATCGTGGCGGCCAATGTCCCCAGGTTAGAAAAAGAATTCTCCGGGAACCACTCGTGATCTAGATGCGGATGCAGCGCAATGTCAACTAGTCGGCATCGCCCATGACCACTCTCCTAGAAGCTTGACTAGTTTTGACATACTATTTTCTATATAGTATTGTGAGGCGTATGACGAAGAAGTCCGAATACCGCGATCTCTTCCCCGGCGCCCTGGAACTGATGATCCTCAAGAGCCTGAGTTGGAGGCCGATGCATGGCTATGCGCTCGCTCAGCGGCTTAAGGATATTTCGGAGGATTATCTCCAGATTGAGGAAGGATCTTTGTATCCCGCGCTGCAACGGCTGCTAAAGGCCGGCTGGCTGAAAACAGAAATAGGCCTATCGGCCAGAAACCGTCCTGTGCGGATTTTCAAAGTGACCGAGGCAGGCGAAAAACATCTAGAGCAGGAAATTTCGAGCGTCGAGAAGATGTTCGCTGGAATCACCCGCGTACTGACACTAGCAGGACAGTAGGGGGCTTCATGGGCTGGCTTCGACAATTGTTATCTCGCCGCCGTCGTTACGATGAGGTTTCTGAGTCGATCCGTGAGCACCTCGATGAAAAGGTCGCCGACCTGATGGACCACGGCATGACGCGGGAACACGCAGAGCGAGATGCCCGCCGCGAGTTCGGGAACGTCACGCGAATCGAGGAGCAGAGCCGTGAAGTCTGGCAGTGGCCAACGCTGCAGTCCCTCTGGGCAGACTTGAACTACACCTTTCGTCAGATCCTTAAGAATCCCGGATTCTCCGTTGTCGCCATCTTGTCTCTCGCATTAGGCATTGGCGCAACAACCTCGATGTTCAGTCTCATCTATGCCGTGCTACTGCATCCCGTGCCTTATGCGGATTGGCAGCGTCTTGCCTATCCCATCATGCTGAACGACGATCAGCCCAGTTCACCCGAGCGATGGTTCAGCGTTACCTGGTCGCAATACCAGGAGCTTCTCAAAGCCAGTTCGCTTGAAGACGCTGTCGGCGATGACAGCAGAAACTCCGAGATCACCGGCAATGGCATCCCAGAAGACGTGACCCTCTCCTATGTCACCGAAAACATCGGCAGCTTTCTTCGCGTTCCCGCTATGCTTGGCCGCAACATCCAGCCATCTGACGCGGAAGCCGCCAGGCAGAGTGCACCCATAGTTCTTAGCTATTCATTCTGGATGCGCTATTACAACGGCGATAACAGCGTCCTCGGTCGCGTTCTCGAGGTCGATCACAAGGCTTACGCCATAGTCGGAGTCATGCCGAAGGATTACACCTGGGAGCCCGACCTATATGTTCCGATGTCGCTCTTGCCCACACGCGAACGCAATGTCCTGCCCATCATGAAGCTTAGACCTGGCGTTAGCCTGGCTGCCGCCAACGCTGAAATCGACGCGCTCATCCATCAGTTCGCCAAGGAGACTCCGCAGTACTTCCCGAGCCGCTTTCGCCTCCATATAGAGCACATCACCGATCGCATTGTTACCAGCATCGGCCAGGCACTGCTCCTGCTCTTTTTCGCTGTGGTCATGTTGCTCGTCATCGCCTGCGCCAATTGCTCCATCCTTCTCCTCGCGCGCGGACTGAGCCGGCAGAGCGAGTTCGCCATACGTGCCGCACTCGGAGCCAGCCGCTTGCGCATCATCCGTCAGCTGCTCGTCGAAGCTCTGGTCCTAGCCATCGCTGGCTCGCTGCTCGGCGTTGGCCTCGCCTATTACATGGCCAAGCTCATGTACTCGCTCTTTCCTGACGTCTTCATGCACGAGTCGGTCATACGCATCAATCTGCCCATCCTCGCCTTCTCAATCGCTCTGGCCGTGGCCAGCGGACTCTTGTTCGGCCTCCTGCCCTCGTTTCGCATGTCACGCCCAGACGTTTCGCAGATAACCCAAGCCGTCGGGCGCAAGGTGGCGGGATACAGCGGTCAGGCCCGCTCGCTTGGCACGCTCATCGCCGCCCAGGTCGCGCTCACCACTGTGCTGATGGGCGCCGCTGGATCTGCCATCGGCGGCTTTCTGCAGATGACGCATCGCAACTTCGGATACGATCCATCCGGCGTCATGTCTGTTCCCATTCCGCTCCATCACAACAGCTATCTCACACGTGAAAGCCGCGCCGCATATTTTGAAGCCTTGCGCCAAAAGATTTCCACCGTACCTGGAGTCACCGAGGTCGCCGTCTCCTCCAACGCCACACCACCCAATAACGGAAACAATCTCGCCTTTGAAATCTTGGGCGTGCCCTTCGCGCAGCGTCAATTTCTCCGGGCCAACTTCGTTGGCTCGAAATACTTCTCTGCGCTCCACATTGCTCTTCTGAACGGGCGCGTCTGGGACGAATCTGAAATTACCCGCGGCGCGGCCGTCGCTGTCATCAATCAAACCCTCGCCCGTCGATACTTCCCAAATGGTGATGCAATCAATCGGCAGATTCGCACGCCCACACTTACCCTCCAAATCGGTGACCCGGGACAGCTTGTTGGTATCCCCGACACCAACGGCTGGCTCCAGATCATCGGAGTCGTCGCCGACTCTGTCAACGATGGCGTCGATAAACCCGTGCGCCCTGCGCTCTACATTCCTTACTCGCGCTTTATGTGGATGAACACCCAGTTCCTCGTCCGCACGCAAGGCCCGCCGTTAGCCGCGCTCCATTCTGTCCGCCTCGCTATTCAGTCCGTCAACCCCGACCAACAGGCCGCTCGCAACGTCGATGATCTCAAAGTCTGGATTGATCACCAACCCGAGTTCCAGCAGCAGCGGCTCTTCTCCATTCTCTTCGGAGTTTTTTCAGCCCTGGCCCTGACCCTCGCGCTTGTCGGACTGTACAGCGTCGTCTCTTACAGCACCGCCCAGCGTACCAACGAGTTCGGAATCCGCATGGCCCTCGGTGCGCAGCGTACCCACGTCCTCTGGCTCGTCTTCCGCAACATTGGCATTACTGTCGCGTGCGGCCTCGCGACCGGACTGATTATGTACATCTCACTACATAAGCTCCTCATCCGCTGGACACACAATAGTTTCTCGAGCCCACTCATCCTCTTCCCCGTCGCAGCCCTTTTCATCGCGTGTGCCGGCTCGGCCAGCATTCTCCCTGCCCTGCGCGCCGCATCCATCGACCCCATGCAAGCCCTCCGCGCCGAATGAAGTTTTTGTCAGCTGGAAATCGCCATTCAATCGTGTGATCATCTCGTCGATGCCAGCAATGAAGGATTGACCAGCCTCGGTGGGCTCTACAAGTGGTGATCCGATGGAAGATCTCAAATCCGATCTCTTCTTCAAACTCTCGAATCTGCCGGCTCATCGAGGGTTGAGAGATGTGGAGGCGCTCGGCAGCTTTGCGGAAATGTAACTCACGCGCGACAGCCAGGACAATTGCAATTTACGGAGCGGAGGAGAGGCGCTCATAAAATATGACCGGATGCCGATTGACTTTGCGCGTTTCTTCACTTCAGTCCTAAATCAGCGAGCAGCTTTGGATTCTCTTCATCCGTGGCGAGTAAGTTATGGCAAAGAGCACAATCATTATCGATGGTCTTGCCCTCTTTAGTAGAGTGGCTTCCGTCGTGGCAGCGGAAACACCCAGGGTAATCATTATGTCCCAGGTTATTCGGATATGTTCCCCAGGTGACCTTCATGAAAGGAAACACATTCTCGCCATAAATCGCGCTAAGGGCCTTCGAGGCCTCTTCGATCTGGGAGCGATTCTTGCTGAAGATGTCTGGATAATTGGTCCGGTAGAAGTCCTCCAGGCCGGCCGTGATCTTTGATTCCGCATCCGCCTGTGATGCGTACTCCGCTTTAATGAGCGCAAGACCCTGCTTGCGTATGAAAGGCAAAGAAGGGTTCAGTCGACCGTGGACCATCGCCTTGTTCAATGCACCCTCTGGCGTATCAAACGAATGCGCCGGACGGCTGTGACAATCAATGCAATCCATCACACGTTTTTGACCAGTTGCAGGTGTCTTTGCATCGGACGACAAATACTCCACAGTGGAGCCGTCATCATTTACCTTTGCCACCCAGGGGATGGTCTTATTTGTGCTGTCTGTCGCGATGAATTCGATATGGCCAAGATGAGCGCCATGGATTCCGCTCAATCTGCCCGACAAGTCCCGGCCTCCAACATGAAGCAGCACGAGAGAATATGTGACTGAGTTCTTTTCATCATCGCCGTAAGAGGTCTTCACGACGAGCTTGTCGCCGATGAGCTTGTTCGGATTGTGGCAGTGCAAACAGCTTTCTTCCGCGGCGGGCACTTTGCCCCCAGCAGCGATAGGCCGGGAATAGTTGCCGAAGACTACAGCCATTAGTTGTCTCGTTCCGTTCAGTTTGGCATGCACATAACCACCCAACCCTGAAGTAACATGGCATTCGGTACAGGCTACGTTGGCATGAGGAGCGATATGATATGCATTCCATTGTGGCGCCATGACATGACAGGCCTGACCGCAGAACGATGGCTTGTCCATCTGCGCAACCCCTCGATAGCTTGCGGCGCCTACGATAACAAAATTGATAAATGTGGCCAGAGCAACATAGCCTAGAAAACGACGAAAAACAGGATTATTGAGGTCAACCTTCGGATATTCACCTGGAAGCTGACCTGTCTTGGTTAGCTGTCTCCTCTTCCACCATATGCCTATTGGAATCAGAATCAGCCCAAGGATAAAAAGAGCCGGCAGGCAAAGGTCGAAGATAATCCCGACATACGGGTTGGTTGAGCCGCCGTGGCCAACCACATCCACAACCCAGAATCCGATCAGGGTCAGAGCAGACGCAGTAGTAAGTCCGACCCCGATCAGACTTACGGAGTTGTGCGCAAAAAAGATCAACCGCCGAAGCCGATTCTCACTCATTGAATCGTCCGAATAAATTCATTCGTGACTCCAGTTGCTTCACTTTCCCTGCAGTGTACGGATATGTGCAACCACAGCCTTTATCTGATCGTCTGTAAGCTTGCCAGCATAGGCTGGCATCTTGCCGCGCCCATCCCTTGTGACCTGGATGAGATCGTCGTCTGACATCTTCACGACTTCCGGAGAATTAAACGGCCGTACCTTCATGGATTTGCCTGCGGGCGTGTTACCGCTACCGTCAGCAGCATGGCAGGACTGGCATTTGGACTTGTAGATATCTGCACCGGGGTTCTGAGCAAAACTCGTGCTGCTGATAGCAAGCAGGCTCATGATACAAACCAGAGTAATTTGTTTCAGCATAGTTAGTCGTCCTCCTGATAAGCAGTTGAATCATAGCGCAAGCTATACCTCTTAGAAGGAATAATTTACGCTCAGCGTGTAGACGTTTCCCCGAAAACTTCGCGGCAATGTTGGCCCGATAGGTGTTCCCTCACCATATCCGTAATAGTTGTAGTCTCCCTTCCATGTCCAGTTGGGCCAGATCTGCACAGCCACACTCCCATAGGGCGACTGGAACTGCGACTGCAGAGAGCCCGGCACCTGTCGGACATTGATCATTTCGGAATTGCCGTTCACCGCGCTCATGCGATATCCGGCATCGAAGTGAACAAGCTTCACTGGCGTATATGTAAACCCAATGGAGCCGAACTGTGTCGGCGCGTTGTAGTAGCCACTGGTTTGGTACGGTGTGCTTTCTGCAACGCAGACTGGCTGCGCAGGCAAAGCCTGAGGCGGCGGTGGAGTGGACGGAAAGCACTCGATCGTCGAGGAAAATACACTGTTATAGCCGTAGTTCAAATTCATTGACCATTTCTCACTTGGAACGATCGATGCGCCAAGGGAAAAATCTCGATTGTGTTCGAGATGATTCACAGTTTGAACATTATTGCGAGCCTCGTAGATGTTCACCGCTCCGGAAACGGAGAGCCATGGATGCGGTTGATAGGTGCTGCGGACAACATAGTGCTGACTCTGCCGAGGGCTGATGCGGGTAAACGCCCTGTCTGCATACATGCCGTCAAAGTTGACGTTAACGCGCAACGATGGGGCAGGTCGAAGGGCTGCGCCAAATACCCCCCAATTTTCATGGATCGGGATGAAGTCTCCTCCAGAATCCGTAATGGTGCGGCTTCGATACCGATAGCCAACCGAGACCCGTGCTTTCGATGTTACGTCCCACGCCATAACAAATGTGTTGGCCTTCGTCTCCTGGTTGAGTGCCTGGTAATCGGTCGTGGTTGATGTCGTCGGGGCTCCCGGAGGCAGCAGCATCGATGTTCCAGCATAATCTGTCTCAGTGAACATATTGGTGCCCGGTATGCGGAAATACCAGAAAGTGAAAAGGTCTGATACAGAGACCTTGGGAGTGATCTGCCAGACCGCCGCGATGTCTCCATTGACATTCACACGCCGCGCTTCGGCGGAGCCGGTGATGATGGTCTGGCGCACTGCGGACTTCGAGCTCAGACCGTTGAAATTTTCATAGTAGTTGTCGAGATTGCTGGTTGAACCGTTATAGAGCAACCGCCCATTCAGCGTAAAGTTGTGAATTGCCGAGGTCTGGAAGCGCACCTGCTCGGTTGGGAAAAGAGTCCGAGTTGGCGCGGAACGTGTATATCCCAGAAAAGCGTTGCAGGTTGGATTCACAGTTCCGTCAGGATTAAATGGGGAGGAACACGGGGTACCCCACACCGAAGATTGATTGACTCCAAGCGAGACTGGTGTGCCATTCGGAAGCACATAATTCAAACCCGCGAGAGCCCAGCTCGTGTCGCCCTTGTAGTGAGTAACGAACTGATCGTAACTAAAAGTCGTCCTGGGGTCGGGCTTCCAATCCACGCCTCCAATCCATGCATCCGTTGAATTACGCCAGTTTTGGTAAAGCAGGGCATCGGTGCTCACATGCACCGTGCTATACGAAGGCCCTTGATTAACGTTGTGGTTATATCCAAAGCGAACGCTGACCTTCGATAGTGGGGCAAGAGTAAGGTTGAGATCGGTCAACCGCCGCACGGTGTTAAAAAGGTGCGGCGAACTGAGAATTGGAACAAAAGGATCCGAGTTTGGCGGAATCAACGGATTCGCCAGCAGGTTGTAGTCGAAATATTGACGATATCGGCGATAGCTTCCGCGGAAGTCATATATTCGGCCTTTCGACATGTTCAAATACGTGAGGTTAATCGGGTCACCACCGTAACCGACGCTGGTGGATGAGAGCTGATCGAAGAAGACCGCGTGCGCCGGATCGACTGCACGCATCGTGAGTGATTGATCGAGAATGCGCGGCCCGGATTGCATGTTGATCAGCGTAGCGTACATCGGGTCGCTGCCGGAGTGCTCCACGATATGACCGCCGAGATCAATTGACTGATGGACCACGTAACCACCTATGATTGTTTCTTTTGGAGGCGATGTTTGTTGAGTCTCCTGTGCATGTGGAGGCTCCTGGGCCTTTGCAGCGTCAACAACGGCGAAGCACACAGCCAGTAATAACGCTCCAAGCGAAATCTCATAAACGCCACACAGAATCTTCATCATGGGTGATATGAATGAGAATTTGCTCGTCATGTGTGACCACCCCTACTTGAAGTACGAACTGTCAGCGTTCGAGCCATGAATCTGTACATGGCAGACTGTGCATGCCTGGTACTGATTCGCCTGGTTATGAAATGACGGGACGCCAGGCGCGGTGAAGTTCATCGAAGCCGTATGGCACTGCAGGCAAAGTGAATTCACATTGTTGCGCGTAAGCAGGCGGGGGTTCGGCGATCCGTGCGGGAAATGGCATGAGGTGCAGCCTTCTGTCCTGATCGGTGGATGCTCATACACAAAGGGTCCAGCAGTCTCCGTGTGACACTTCACGCAGACCGCATCGCCGGCGACGCTGCTGTGCAGGCCCTTTTCTTTGAATGTGCCGTGAGGATCGTGGCAATCGCTGCAGTTCATGAGCCCCTCGTCCACCTTGTGATGAAAAGGTTGTGCAAAAGCCGGCTTCACATCGCTGTGGCAGGTGTAGCAAAGCTTCGGCTGCGAGATCTTGAGGAGACTCGCATCACTCTTGAATTTGTGAATGCTATGACAACTCGTGCAGCCTATTGCTGCATCACCATGCGCGGTGCGCTCGAAGTTGGGATGATTCCCTTCGTGGCACTCCAGGCACCTTTTATCTGCCTCCCTCGAGCTGACATGGCTGAACCGGAATATCTTCGTTGGATCGCCGCCTCCCTCCACATGCTCCTTACCGGGTCCGTGACAGCTCTCGCAGGTGACTCCCTTGCCGCCGTGCAGCAATGCGAGGCGAGTATGAGGATTGTCTGCGAACTTGTGGCTTATGTCTTCATGGCAGGCCTGGCAAGTCTCCGAGCCCAAGAAATCTTCCGGCTTGATCGGTGCCTTCTGGCTGGTGGCCACCTGTTGCTTGTCGCCACCGGCAGCGTTCACACGCACGGCCTTCCAGAAAAATAGCAGCGATATGAGGAGCGCCATACAGAGGAGCAGTCGTCTCATCTGTCTCACCAAAGGAGGTCTGGGCAACCACTTATCCTACTTTGCTCGCGGCAGCCGATTGCGAACGCGCCCTTACAAGCTATGGGCAAGAATAACCATAAAGTCTATGACGTTGATCACAGACGGACACCGAGCTTAGTCCCGCCCTCGGGCTCTTCTTCAGCCTAATTGCGCCGCTAGTCTAGCGCGTTGGCAGTGGGATGTCACCTGTTAGAACTGACAGCTGCTGCGCGGAAACGGAGTGGTTCCCCTGATGGCGAATTTAACGGGTCTCGCATGACATCGTTGAAGGATTTGCGAAGAGCGTCTGCAATCAGATCTTTGCACAAGCACTGAATTCATGTGTAGAAGATGGGATGTTGAATCCCCGTCGTCAGTGCGGGCTCCTAACTCAGAATGCTTTGAGCCCTTCGTCACGAAAGATCGCACAAGTGTGTTCAACCGCTTCGTGACTTGGCGGTTGAACGTCGTTGAGGGCTGTAGTTAAGTTTGAGTTTCTTCCATTTGTATCGGCCCATCTGATGAAACGGCAGAGAATCTACTCGTTCTATGTTCCCCAAACCGGCGAACTTCGCAATCTATCCGTGTAGCCGGCATCGTGATCGAAGGGGATCGGGGAGTCATAGGATGCGCCTGACTCGCAGCCGATTACACTGGTGCATCCTGCCTCGCTATCGGTATGATCGGCAACGATGGTCTCTGTGGTGACTGAGACTAGATAGTCATTATGTGATCTTCGACTTCTCTGTTACAGAGGACGGAGAGGTGTCTTGCGGTGGGAAGGGGTCGCCGCTCGTGCAGAACGAATATGAAGTCAAAACAGGAACCGTCAGCGAATGGAGGTTTTATGACCTTGACCAAAAAGTCCGATGTGCATCGCCATACTTCAACGAAGTCGCGCGAAAACCGCAAAATAGACCGCTCCTATGGGGCAAAACCGGTTCCGATAAAGGGCAAACCGGTGGTGGCCATGCCTGCTGAGGTTAAGGCTGCGGAGATGCCCGCGAAGCCGGTGAAGTAAAGATTGAGTCTGAATAATAAGAAATCGCGATGCCTGGCGGGAGTGCGTTCTCGTCCGTAGTGGCATCTTCGCGTATGACGCGGGCTTGTGTAGGTAATCCCCGGCTTGCCGGCCAACAAGTACTTCACTTAACAACGCGATGCGCTTGAGATCCCGTGCGCTCATTCTGATCAGGCCATCCCCTGAACATGACATTTCTAATGGGCGGGACCTGGTTTTTCTAAAGAGCACCTACACCGATCAAGACAATAGTCGCCTGGGCTGGTCGGCGGATATGACCGATCCACGGATGGCCGACATCGTGGGCGGGTGACTAGTCTAGTGTCCGTGCGCCACGAGCGGGTTGTTGACCGACCGGCCGGAACAACCGCGGCGCAAAGTCTTTCAGATCGCGGCGCCACGTCTGCCATTCGTGATCGGTACCGGGTGACTCGTAAAAAATGTGCTGGACTTTGCCTTCATCGAGGGCGGCGTTCAGACCCTCAAGTCCGGACTTCATTCGTTCAGCTCATTCGTTCCCACGCCGATCCAGAGAAGGTAGACGCGCTTTGCAAACGCAGCCGGGTCGGCCATCGCGCCGTGAAATGACGTTTTGGTGTCCAGCTTGTTGTTCCCCATTGCGAATCCATGCCGCTGATTGGAGAGGACAGGGCGATTCGAATAGTCCATGGGCCAATAGAGAATAAACCGATTTACCTCTTGTTCGCCGCAGCTCAATTTCGTATAGTCGAGGCTTCTGGTAAACGTATACCACAAACATTGGCAAACCGGAGTCGAAGCCGCGTCTGCGACTTTCGGTCGCTCCATACACAAGTTCTCGGCAGAAAGAATCTGAAATCGTACATGGTCAGGAATTCGGCAGTTTACAGTCTGTTTCGTAGTTCTTCGGCGATTATGCCGATTGTGTTGCTCGCCTCTGCCGCCTCGCACAACGCGGCGCAAATGTCCGGCCAGAAGGCGCCTGGCCCCCCACCTGCGCAAATCGAGCAGACAAGCCACGGCTTCCGCGCTACTGCGGGGAGAGAAGTTCTTACGGTGACCGCGTGTACCGATTCGGTGATTCACGTCGTCGCCACGCCCGAACCGTTCGCGTCCGCAACCCCGCGCCCGTGGATGCTCGACGCGCAGCAATCCTGCCCCGGAGTGCCGTTTACCTTCGCACAAGACGCGAAAGCGGCCAGCATGAAAACCGCACAGCTTGAGGTGATCATTAACATCGAGCGTGGCAGCCTCTCCTTTAGGACGACCAGAGGGGAGTCACTGCTGAACGAAGGCCCAAACATGCCGCGTACCTATGAGCCCGTAGAACTCAATGGCGACCACACATACCGCGTCACGGATCGCTTTTCTCCTTCGATTACGGAAGCGCTCTACGGGCTGGGCCAGCACCAGAGCGGCATGTTCAACTATCGGGGCGCCACGGTGGAACTGGGACAAAACAACACCGATGTCGCGATCCCGCTGCTGATTTCGAGCAAGGGCTATGGCCTGATGTGGAACACGGCGGCGCTTACCTGGTTCGACAATCGCTTTCCGCTCGAGATGAAGTTGAGTTCCATCGCCGGGAAGTCGATCGATTACTACTTCCTTTACGGCCCGGAGATCGATACCGTTCTCCACGAGTACCGCAGCATGACAGGCCACGCGCCGTTGCTGCCCAAGTGGGCCTACGGCTTTTTCCAATCGAAGGACCGCTACGTCTCTCTCGATGAGATCCGCGAGATTGCGGGACGCTACCGCCAGGAGCACATCCCGCTCGATGCGATGGTGCAGGACTGGTTCTGGTGGAAGACCGAGGGCGATCCGATCTTCAATTCCAACTATCACGATGTATCGCAGGATCTGGACGCCCTGCACAAAGAGAACGTGCACACCATGATC
>Ga0210386_10003998_pt1 | contig 12234 bp, 10 predicted proteins | sample IncBWH32OmetaG_FD_160091 | JGI IMG/M metagenome (GOLD analysis project Ga0210386, IMG submission 160091) | Forest soil microbial communities from Barre Woods Harvard Forest LTER site, Petersham, Massachusetts, United States - Inc-BW-H-32-O ... | reverse complement strand
AAATGCCCGTTGAGCGTCGCCGTGGTCGCTGCCACTGCCGTCACGGGATCGGTGTGTGGCGTAGGGACCGTCGTGACGGTCTGGTCAGTGCCTTCGGTCTTTTCTTTCCCGGCGTTTTCGGCGACGATACGGAAGTGGTAGGTGCTACCCGGTGTCAGCCCGGTCAGTGCCAGAGCCGCACGCTGGTCACCGAACCCGTTTAGGCTTGCTGGTTCGCAAGCTGTTTTTGTGCCATAGGCGGTCGTGGTGCCGTACTGCACTTCGCAAGAGGTGACCTGGTTGTTCGGGTTGACCTGTGCTTCGAGTGTCGCGGCGGTCGAGCCCACACCCGAACTGGTCTCGCCTTCCACAGCCGGTGGCGCCGCGAGCGTCGTGAACATCTTGGCAGAGCCAACCGTCGCTTCACCCGCCAAGTTGCGATTGACCAAACAGAAGGTGTAAAGCGTGCTCGGTTCGAGACCGGCCACTTCGACAGGCGGTGCAACCGGTTCTTTTTCGAAACCCACCGAGATCGTTTCGACAGAAACCCCGTATTCGGTGCACGCTGCGCCCCGCGGCGCATACACGAAATAATAAAAGCCTTCCTGACCCGACGCGTGAGGATTCAACACGCCAGCCAACTTCGCCGACGTCGCGGTAACCGCACTCGCACCACCCGTTTCAGGCGCTTCAGGCGCAGCAGCCAACGCAGATGCATCCGAGAAGAACAGGGCTCCTACCAATGCACACAGCACCATGGCCAACCCGCTCCCGGCGTGCCTGCACGAGAATACGGACATGGTCCTAGCGGACACGCGACCTGAAATTGTTCCTATTCCCTCCATCTACCCCTCCCGATCCTGCTCTGCGTTACATACAGGTTGATGATTGCGCACGTCCTATCGTGACTTCACAACTGTCAGTCAGCGACCTGACGGTACCCTCTTGCTAAGGCCTATCCTCCAGGCAGCGCCTGCCGCAAAACAAGCTTGAACTAGAACGTTCTAGTTCAAGAATACTTGACTATTGGGTCCGTCTATGCTTGTTATAGACTATCGGCTGAGCCGGATCAAGCTCAACCGGAGGGGCCGCAATCCATTCGCGACCCCTCCGGTTGATACATGGACCCCGTCGCATGTCAGGTGCCCTGTCCAGCACGGTGCTGGACAGGCACTACCGGACCGCTATTTCCATTCGATCGTGCCGCCGGGGAGTTCTAGAGCCGACTTTCCCACGAAGGCCATATTGCCCGATTCGCCGCAAAGTCCGCCGGTCGATACGAAATGGATGTGAAGTAGCTCCATGGTTGCTTCCATTTTTCCGCCGGACAGGTTTGCAAAGGCGCCTGTTTTTGCTTCTTTGTTCGGTTCGAGCGTCATGGTGCAGCCCGCCCCGATCACCGACATCGTGACTTTGTTCAGCAGGTATGCCGATTCGTTGGCGCCAAGTTCGAATTCGGCCACTGTTGTGGTGAATGAAAAGCCAAAGAACTTACACCCGCTAAAAGATACCTTGTCTATGAAGGCGCTCTGAGAGCCGGCCTTGACTTTTGCTTCAGATGTCGCTTCAGAACATTCGAATGAGCCCGAATTCGTATCAAAGATCTGCGCAGTCGTCTTTTTTCCTTTTAGAATGCCTGCGGCGCTAGCTTTGAATTCATGCGCCGAGGCCTGTGCAATCCCCACGGTGGCCATCGCGAGGACTGCCAATATGGCAACCGTCATGGCCCGATACTTTGCTCTCATCTGCTCGACTCCTCTGTCGTTGCGGACGGATACGGCTATCCGAGGCGCTCGACGAGGAGCACCCGATCCCGCGATTGATTAGACCCTTTGCTGACTTGTCCAGATGACGACGATACGTCTACAGTCGCAATATATGGAACTCAGCAACACCTCTTTACTGCTAACTCGATCATGCAGGGAACTACACTCACTGACAAGTCTTGACCTAGAAGGTTCTAGTTTGCGAATACTTGACTTGTAAGTTCGGATGTGCTTACTAGAGACGTAGCGGGGTCCTGACGAAACCACGGCGAGTGATCAGCCAAGGTTCTGAATCGTCTGGACGGGAGCTGCCGGTGACAGCCTCGACTCTGTCGGCTGTCTAGCACTGGTGGACGCGGCGGCAGCGTCATCCATCGTATCCACAGCGCGCGCATGCTGGAATCGGATAAGGAACCGGGCCTGTGAATAACCGAAACGCACGTGCACTTGAATGTCTAGTTCTATGCGGTTAGCATGTGTAATGGTGGAGGGGAAGGCTGTAACCGAGAGAAGTAACTTGACGATGCGATCGCCGGTCAGCTGGGGGCTGCTGGGGCTTGTGATTCAGCGCCCTAGCTACGGGTACGAGCTGGTGCAGCGCTTCGAGCGCGTGTATGCCGATGCGCTCGAGCTGTCGAGCGCATCGCAGATCTACACCGCCATCGATGCGCTCGTGCGTCGCTCGCTAATCGAGGAGTTGCCCGCCGACAGCCTGCCGAGCGATCCCGGCCGACAGCCCAAGCCACACTACGCCGCGACCGCTGTCGGTGCCGAGACCTATCGTGGGTGGCTCATCGCCCAAGCAGACGACGAGCGCCGCCGCTCCCGTCTGTTCGCGCTCCAGCTCGCGATGCTCAGGCCCGCCGAAGCACTCGGCGTGATCGAGGGCTTCGAGCGCGCTTGCCTGGCCAGCGCGAGTAGGCACTCGCCTGCCATTGCCGGCGACCCGGGGACGGATGGCTTGGGCGGGCTCGCCGACCGGCTCGTCCAGGAGCAGGAGCGGCTGGCGCTGGACGCGCGGCTCGCCTGGATCGAGTACGCGCGGCGCGAGTTCGGCACGGCGGGCGCGCGACGGGGCGCGCCGAAGTGACGCAGTTGCTGGAGCTCGAGCGGGTCAGCAAGCGCCATCGCCACGGCGAGCGCGAGCATGTCGTGCTGCGCGAGGTGTCGCTGAGCATCGAAGCGGGTGAGCTAGTGGCCGTGTGGGGCCTGCGCCACAGCGGGCGCTCCACGCTGCTGCGCGTGGCCGGCGGGCTCGAGCCGCCGGATTCCGGCACGGTGCTCTTTGCCGGACGCCCGCTCGTCGGCGGCAACGCGCTGGGCGGGGGGATCGGCTGGTGCCGGCGCTCGCCCGGCGACACAGGCACGCACAGCGTGCTCGACGAGCTGCTGCTCGGCGCGCTTGCCTGTGGCATCCCCCGATCGTCTGCGCACACGCGCGCGTTTACGGCATTGGAGCGCGTCGACGCGGGCGACTGCGCCCCCCGCGCGATGCACGAGCTCGATGGCGCGGAGACAGTGCGCGTAACTGTTGCGCGCGCGCTCATGTTCGCGCCGAAGCTGCTCGTGATCGACGATCCCGTCAAGGGCGTGGACCTGCTCGAACGAGACGTCATCCTCGAGCTATTGCGCTCGCTCGCGGACGAGCGCATCGCCGTGCTGATCAGCGTCGGCGAGGCGACGGCGCTCGCGGGCGCCGACCGCGCCCTGTCGCTGGCGGGCGGCGAGCTGCGTGGTAGCGTCCTTCCCGAGCTCGCCCCGGTGCTGCCCCTGCGCCGTCCGGCGAGCGGGTGAGGACGGTGGCGCTCCTCAACGGCCCGCGGTAATCACAATGGCGCTACTCGAGTTGGAGCACGTCGTCAAGCGCTACCGTCGTGGCGGCGAGCCGGTGCACGCCGTCGACGGCGTCAGCTTCGACCTGGAGCCAGGAGAGATGCTCGCGCTGCACGGGCCCAGCGGCTCGGGCAAGACGACGCTGCTGTTGTTGATCGCGACACTGCTCGCGGCAGACGAGGGCTCGATCCGCTTCGAAGGGCGCGAGCTCGGCTCGCTGTCCGAGCGCGAGGCGTGCGACTACCTGCACAGAGACGTCGGCTTCATCTACCAGAGCCCCCAGCTGATGCCGCGCGTCTCGGCACTCGAGAACGCCGCCATCAAGCTCGTGCTCGGTGGCGTCGGCACGCGCGCCGCCAAGGCACGGGCACTACCGTGGCTGCAGCGCGTCGGCGTCGCCGAGCAAGCCGAGCAGACACCGGAGCGACTATCGGGCGGCGAGTTGCAGCGCGTGGCGATCGCGCGCGCGTTGGCAAACGAGCCAAGCCTGGTGCTCGCCGACGAGCCGACCGGCAACCTCGACAGCGTGCGCAGCCGTGAGATAGTCGAGCTGCTGCGCGACGTCGCGCGCGAGCGCGGCGCCGGCGTGCTGCTCGTCACGCACGACCTGGAGGCGGCGGGCCTCGCCGACCGTCATGTGATGCTGCGCGACGGACAGCTCACGCACGCCAGCGGGCACGCCCAGGCCGAAGCGCACGCCCGCGCCAACCCCGAGGCGGCACCGGCACACGGCGCCATTCGCGCCGAGCCACAGAGCACGGAGGCGGACATTGCGCGCACCTGAGGCAAAACGCGCACGAGCGCTGATGCGACTCGGCGCGCTCGTCTATCTCTACCGCCGCCGCCTGCGCGTGCACGGCGCGCAAGAGCTGCTCGCCGGGCTCGGCATCGCGAGCAGCGTCGCACTCGTGTTCGCCACGCTCGTCGCGAGCGCGAGCGTGGCCGGCTCCTCCGCGCAACTGGTGCACACGGTCATCGGCCCGGCGACGCTGCAGCTGCGCGCGCGTGGCTCTGACGGCTTCCCCGAAGCCATGCTGAGACGCGTCGAACGCCTGGAAGGGGTCAAGCTGGCGGCGCCGCTGTTGGAGCAGACCGCCACCATCCAAGCGCCGAACGGGCGACGCCTGACCGTCGACCTGGCCGGTGCCGACACGGCCCTGACGGTGCTCGACGGGCTCGCCCACACGCTCCCGATCGCGACGCTCGCCCCAGGCGGGATCGGCCTCAGCCGCACGAGCGCCGAAACGCTCGGAATCTCCACGCGACCCGCACCCCCGCGCCCCACGACAGCCACGGTCGCCTCGCTCGCCGGCCCGCGGCCGCGCCAATCCCCCGCCGCCTCCCAGAGCGTCGCCCCGCTCGCACAGGCGTCCGCCGGCTCGGTGACGCTGCTGCTACGCGGAGAGGCCTCGCGCTTGAGCGTCTCCGACGTGCTCGGCCCCGAAGCATTCGGCCTGCTCGCGCGGGCCCAGGTGGCAGTGATGCCGCTCAGGGACCTGCAACGGCTCTCAGGCCTGGAGGGCCGCGTCAGTCGCATCCTCGTGCAAGTCGCGGCGGGTCGCGAAGCGGTCGTTCGCGCCGAGCTGCTGAAACTCGCCGCGGGCCGCATCGACGTCGCCGCGGCCGACCAGGACGCCGGCCTGCTGCGCCAGGCGCTGCACCCAAGCGACCAGGCGAGCGCCCTGTTCGCCACGATCAGCGTGTTGCTCGGCGTGCTGTTCGCCGTCGGCGCCCTGCTACTGACCGTACCGGAGCGCCGCCGGGCGATCGCCGACCTGCGCCTGATCGGCACGCGCCGCAGCGCGATCGTGCAGATGATCTTCTTCCAGGCGTTGTGCCTGGGCGTGGTCGCCTCGCTGATCGGGCTGGCCGGCGGATATGTTCTCTCGGTCGGCGTGCTGCATCAGTCGAGCGGCTACCTCAACGAGGCATTCACGCTGGGGACGCGCACGCTCGTCACGCCGCGTCCGCTGCTGCTCGCGTTCGGCGCGGGCGTGCTTGCGACCTGCGTTGCCTCGGCCGTGCCGCTACTGGATCTACGTCGCAGCGCGGCGCTCGACGCCGTGTACCGTGCCGAGGCACCTCCCGGCGCCATGCTCGCGGGCGGCAAGCAGCCGCTGGTGGCGCTTGCCGCCGCGACCCCTCTGGTGCTCGCGGTCATCCTGTTCGCGACCTCGCCCGGACGCGCACTGAGCGTGTGCGAGCTGCTGGCGCTCGCAACCGTGCTCGCCATGCCGCTCGCGCTCGCGGCCGTCTTGTGGAGCAGCCATGCGCTGGCTGAGCGACGCGAGCGCTTGACCGCCCTACCGGTGGCGCTGGCCTCGCTGCGCGCGACGCAGCTGCGCTCGCTCGCACTCGCGGGAACCGGCGCGCTGGCGCTGTTCGGCGCCGTGGCGCTCGGCGGAGCGCGGGCGGACCTGCTGCGCGGGGTGCAGAGCTTCGCCCACACATACGCCACCGACGCGGACGTGTGGGTGGGAACGCCCGGCGACAACCAGGCGACGGTCGACTTCCGCGCCGGCGACCTGGCCCGGCGCGTAGCACGAGTCCCGGGGGTGGCGAGCGTACAGCCTTTCCAGGGCGGCTTCGCCCAGCTCGGCGGCCGCCGCGTATGGCTGCTGGCGCGACCAGCCGACGCGGCGCGCGAACTGCTGGCCGGCCAGATCGTGGCAGGCAACGCGGCGAGCGCCGCGGCACGGCTCAGCCAAGGTGGCTGGATCACGATCTCAGAGCAGATCGCCCAGGAGGAGCACGTCGGCGTCGGTGGAACGCTCGTGCTGCCGACACCGGACGGCACGGTCGGGTTGAAGGTCGCGGCCACGACGACCAACTTCGCCTGGAGCCCGGGCGCGATCCTGATCGACGAGGCGGACTACAGCCGCCTGTGGGCGACGAGCACGCCGACGGCACTCGACGTGCGGCTGCAGAGCGGCGCCGACGCAGGCCGCGTGACGCACGCGATCGAAGCCACGCTCGGACCGAACAGCGGCTTGAAGGCGACGACCTCGACCCAGCGCGAAGCGAGCATCGACGCGCTCACCAACGAAGGCCTGAGCCGCCTCGGCGAGATATCGACGCTGCTGCTGCTTGCCGCGATGCTCGCCATGGCCGCGGCGCTGACCTCGGCCATCTGGCAACGACGCACATCGCTGGCGACGCTGCGCCTGTCGGGCGTCAGGCCACGACGCGTACGCACGATCCTGCTCGTCGAATCGGCGCTGATGCTCGGCGCCGGCTGCATCACCGGCGCCCTGGCGGGCGTGTTCGGCCAAATCGCGATCGACCGCTATCTCGACCACGTGACCGGCTTTCCCGTAGCGAGCGTCGGCACCAGCCTGCGGCCGATAGAGATGCTGGCGCTCGTAATCGTCGTCGTGCTTGCGATCGTCGCGATCCCCGCGTGGCTCGCCTCGCGCGTGTCCCCAACCCTCGCGCTCAATGAGTAGAGCGGTCCCGATCGCGGCGGTGCTGTGCGCGGCGGCGGCAAGCGGGGGGCTAGCCACCGCCAGCGCCGGCGACGGGCCCCACGCCGCGATCCGACCTCGAACTGCGATCCGGGCCCACGCCGCGATCGGACCCCGCGACACGATCCGGGCCCGCGACGCGATCCGAGCCCATGCCGCGATCCGGGCCCATGCCGCGATCCGGCCTCGAGCCGCGATCCGGCGCCCCGCCGCGACCAAGCCTCACGCCTCGATCCCGCCCCGCGCCCACGATGCGCCCAGACTCCAGGCAGCCACGCCCAGAGCCCGGGCGGCGCACTCCTTGAAAGCCAGCGACAACGCCCACCTGCGCTATCTATCGGCCTCGGGCTCGCTGCTGTACGAGGAAGGGCAGGCCACGGGGGCCCTGCCGGGCAAGATGCGCGCGCACATCGACGTGAGCGCCACCTTCAGCGGCAGCTTCACGATCTACGCACACGGCGGGTCGATCACGGGCCGCGGCAGCGCGATCCCGCACGGCTCGGGCACCTACGAAAGCTTCGCCGGCTCGCTCGTCGTGACCGGTGGCAGCGGCCGCTACGCGCACGCGCACGGACGCGCGGGGCTGTACGGAACCTTCAACCGCGACACGTACGGCTTCGTCGTGCAGACGACCGGCACGCTCGTGTACTAAAGCATGCGCGCGACTTCGACCTGCGCACAGGCGCGCGCCGTCGTCCTGGCGACGATCCTGCTCTGCATCGCCTCGCCGGCCGCGGCGGAGGCGACCACCAGCGCGAGACTGAGCGCGGCGTTCGTGCCCGAGCGGCTCGCGCAGCGCAGCACACTGGACTTCGGCTTCTCCTTCTCGGCCCCCGACGGCCAGGTTCCGCCGCCGCTGACGCAAATCGAGCTGCGCTACCCGGTCAACCTCGGGATCGCGTTGAGCGGGCTCGGGCTTGCGACCTGCACCGCGCAGACGCTCGAAGCGGAGGGCCCTTCCGGCTGCCCGCCCGACTCGGTGATGGGTCGCGGCCAAGCATTCACGGGGATCGTGCTCGGCACTACGCAGATCACCGAGAACGCCCCGATCACGATCCTGCGCACCCCCGACCAGGAAGGCCGCCTGTCGGTGCTGTTCTCGGCCGAAGGAACCACTCCCGTGGATACCCGCATCGTCTTCCCCGGCCTGCTGCTGCCCGCCTCGGCGCCGTTCGGCGGGCTCGTGAGCATCGGCGTGCCGCTCGTCCCGACGCTGCCCGGCGCCCCCTACATATCGGTGATCCACCTGCACGCCAGCATCGGCCCGATCGGCGTCACCTATTACGAACAGGTCGCCGGCAGAACGCTCGCCTACCAACCGCGGGGAATCCTGCTGCCGCCCAAATGCCCACGTGGTGGCTTCCCGTTCGCGACCGAATTCCGTTTCAACGACGGCACCCAGGCAAGCGCACACACGAAGATCGCCTGCCCCAGACGGCCGACTCGCGGCGCCTGACGGCGTCCGCGGTACGCACGTGCAACTCGCACGCTACGCGGGCACTCCCCTCCAGAGCATGGACCTTGGCCAACGCTTGCACGCTACACCCACTGTCTGGCCCTCCAGGCCAGGACCTGGTCAGGCTTGCCTGCACGCTACGCGCGCTGTCCGGCCTCCAGGTCGGACCCCGGTCAAACTTGCAAGTCGGCCGTCCGGGGCCTAGTGACGGAAGTGGCGAACGCCGCTCGCCACCATCGCGACGCCCGCGGCGTCGGCGGCGGCGACGACCTCCTCGTCGCGCACGGACCCGCCGGGCTGGACGCTCGCCGTGCCGCCGGCGTCGATCGCCAGTTGCGGCCCGTCGGCAAACGGGAAGAACGCATCGGAGGCAAGTGAGGCGCCGGCCAGTCGATCCGCTGTGCCGCCACCCGTAGCGCCGGGCGTGGCCGACACGCCACCCGTACCGGGCACAGGCGACACTCCACCCGTACCGGACACAGGCGACACTCCACCCGCACCGGACACAGGCGACACTCCACCCGCACCGTCCGGCGTGTCGGCCGCTTCGACCTGGACCGTCGCCTGCGCCTTCTCGATCGCGATGCGCACGGCGTCAACCCTGCTCATCTGCCCCGCGCCGATCCCGATGGTCGCCCGATCGCGCGCGATCACGATCGCGTTGGAGCGCACGTGGCGGCACACCTTCCAGGCGAACAGCAGGTCCGCCCACTGCTCCTCCCGCGGCGCCGTCGCGCCCATGACCGTCATCTGCGCGCGCGTCTCGCGCACGAAATCCCGGCTCTGGGAGAGCACGCCGCCGAGCACGGGCTTCTCTTCCATCCCCTCCACGCGGGCAGGCCACTCGGCCAGCTCCAGCAGACGCACGTTCTTCTTCTCCGTCAGCAGCGCAAGCGCATCGGCGTCGTAGCCGGGGGCGAGCAGCACCTCGACGAACTGCTTCGACAGCGCTCGCGCCGCCGCCAGGTCCACCGCTCGGTTGAGCGCGATCACACCGCCATAGGCGCTGATCGGATCGCAGGCGAAAGCCCGCTCGTAAGCCTGCAGGGCGCTCTCACCCAGTGCGCAGCCGCACGGATTGTTGTGCTTGACGATCGCGCAAGCCGGCTCGGGAAAGTCCTCGACCAGCTCACGTGCCGAGCTCAGGTCGAGCAGGTTGTTGAAGGACAGCTCCTTGCCGTGCAGCTGCTTCACGCCGGCAAGCAGATGCGTGGGCGCGCCGGCTTCGGCGTAATAGGCGGCGCGCTGGTGCGGGTTCTCGCCGTAGCGCAGGTCCATCACCTTCTCGTAGCTACTCGCCCAGCGCGGCGGAAAGCCGTCGTAGGTGCGCACCGCGAACCAACGCGAGATCGCCGCGTCGTAGCGGGCTGTCGTGGCAAACGCCACCGCCGCGAGGCGCCGGCGCGTAGACAGCGACAGGCGCCCGTCGGACTCTTCCAGCTCGGCAAGCACCTGCTCGTAGTCCCCGGGTTCCACGACAACCGCCGCGTATGCGCTGTTCTTGGCCGCCGCACGGATCATCGTGGGCCCGCCGATGTCGATGTTCTCGACAATCTCCTCGGGCGAGGCGTCGCCGCGGGCGACCGTCTGCTCGAAGGGATACAGGTTCACGCACACCAGATCCACCGGCTCGATCGCGTGCTCCGCGGCCGCTTCCAGGTGCTGCGCATCGCTGCGTACCGCCAACAGCCCGGCGTACAAACGCGGGTGCAATGTCTTCACGCGCCCATCCATCATCTCGGGAAAGCCGGTGAAATCCTCGATCGCGCGCACCGGCACGTGCGCCTCGGCCAGCGCGCGTGCGGTCCCTCCGGTCGAGACTATCTCCACGCCCAGCCCGACCAGACCACGCGCGAAGTCGACGACGCCGGTCTTCTCGGAGACCGACAGCAACGCCCTGCGCACCCGCACCGCGCCTGGCTCGGCGCGCTCGATGCCCGTGTGCCGCTCGGCGCTCATCTCCCCCGCAGATTATCTTCGCGGCCCGAGAACCGCGTGCAGCCCCGATTCGCGTCGCCTCGAGGGAGACCGACGCAGGTCACAGCGCCTGCATGGCGGGAGAGCGATCGTGACACGACGCAGGTCACGGCGCCCGCTTGGGCGGGGGAGCGATCGTGACGCGACGCGGGTTCGCGGGATCGACACCGAGCGCTCCGCGCGCGAACAGGCGCACCGCCTCTCCCAGCAGCCCGTGCTCGATAGGCCGCAGCGCGGCCAGCACCTGCTCGGGATCGTTCGCGTCCCGCAACTCCAATGCCTGTTGGGAGATCACAGCGCCGCTATCCACGCCGGCGTCGACGAAGTGAACTGTGACGCCAAACACCTTGACCCCGTATTCAAGCGCCTGCTCGATCGCATGCAGCCCGGGGAACGCCGGCAGCAGCGAGGGATGAACGTTGATGACGGCCCCGGGGAAGCGCTCGAGGAAGACGAAGGTGAGCAGCTCCATATACCCCGCGAGCACGACCAACCGCGCGCCGCGCGCCACGAGCCAGCCGGCCATCGCCTCGTCGCGTGCCTCGCGATCGGCATACGCGGAGCGCTCGAATACGGCAGTCGGCACGCCATGGGCGGCGGCCCGCTCCAGCGCGAGCGCCCCGGGCCTGCCCGAGGCGACCGCCACGACCCGCGCCTCGCGCCCGTGCACGCTGTCGAGCAACGCCTGCAGATTGGTGCCGGTGCCCGACACGAGCACGGCGATGGGAAACGGCTCACTCACTGGAGGCGCACCCTAGCGGGCGCGCATGTCGTCGTTTGCGCGTCGCCGCCGGTCGGTCGGCGAGGACTTCGGCGAGGACTTGTGAGCAGCCTCACAGAGCCCCGCGCTCGAGTGTCCTTGAATCGGATACATGCTCACATCGCTAATTGTTGCGGGCGCACTGCTCGGCGGCGCGGCAAGCGCGCTGCGCGGCGGTCGCAACGACGGTCTCATCACCCACAGGCCATACAACAATCGCTACAGCGACGCGACCGGCGCGCGCGACGAGCGCGCGCGGATGCTCGGCTAGGCCTCTCTCACAGCGCGGCCCGCCCATTCCGGGCGATGCCCGAGACAGGCGCTTAGAACCTGTTTCAAAATAGGTGGTGCGACGTGCCGATCTTTTTTGAAACAGGTCTAAGCGCCCGCGACCTCCAGGGCATACTTGCCCTGCGCGCCGTCGCTGCCCTTGACGGGATACTCGCCCGTGAAGCAAGCGTCGCAGTGCGTGGCGCGCGTCGCCCCGACCGCCTCGTACACGCCGTCGAGCGACAGGTAGGCGAGCGAATCGCAGCCCAGCTCGGCCGCGACCTCCGCGACGGAGCGCTCGTGGGCGATCATCTCCTCGCGTGTGCTCATGTCGATCCCGTAGTGGCAGGGATGCTTGATCGGGGGAGCGGAGATGCGCATGTGCACCTCCGTCGCGCCCGCGTCGCGCAACATCTGCACGATCTGGCGCGTGGTGTTGCCGCGCACGATCGAATCGTCCACGACGACCAGGCGCTTGCCGCCGACGATCTCCGGCAGCGGGTTGAACTTGAGGCGCAGGCCGTGCTTGCGCAGCTCCTGTCCAGGCTGGATGAAGGTCCGGGCGACGTAGCGGTTCTTGACGAAACCGTCGTCCTGGGGCAGCCCGCTGGCGCGCGCGAAGCCACGCGCCGCCGCGTTGCCGGAGTCGGGCACGGGGATCACGAGGTCCGCCTCGACCGGCGACTCGCGCGCCAGGATCTCACCCATGCGCCCGCGCGCCACCTGCAG
>Ga0210386_10003994_pt1 | contig 12237 bp, 5 predicted proteins | sample IncBWH32OmetaG_FD_160091 | JGI IMG/M metagenome (GOLD analysis project Ga0210386, IMG submission 160091) | Forest soil microbial communities from Barre Woods Harvard Forest LTER site, Petersham, Massachusetts, United States - Inc-BW-H-32-O ... | reverse complement strand
CCACCAATTCTTTTAAAAAAAAATGCAACCAGAAAGACCCCAAGAATCGTTCCATAAAATAACGAACCCATAATATTTACAGCCTGCACCAGGTTTTCGAATAATGGAGCAGAAACTGCAAAGCCTACTGTTATTGCCCCCCAACCAAGCGTTGCATATTTAGTAGCTTTTACATAATGTGCATCGCTTTGGTTTTTATTAAAACTTCTTTTATAAAAATCAACTACTGATGTTGATGCCAATGAACTGATTTGCCCTGAAGTTGAGGACATAGCTGCGCAAAACATTACCGCAAGCAATAGGCCTATCAGTCCTTTAGGTAGATGATTTAATACAAAATTCAGAAATACGTAGTCTGTATCGTTTGTTTCCACCGAAGGCGCATTTGTTTTTATTATCTGCTTTACATCTGCCCTTATGGCCTTATCTTGTTCTTCAAGCTTTCTGAGTTTGTCTATATCTGTATCTTCCTGTGTTGTTCCCCTTGAATTAAGGACATCAAGTGCAACAGTTTTTCGTTGATCTTCTATGTTGTTATGTTCTTGCTCTTTTGCTGCAATTTGCTGTTTTACATCTGCCGAAAGGTTTGCTTTTTCAAGCGCTTTATTATTGAAAAACACAGGTGAAGAGTTGAATATGAAAAAAACAAACATCATTACACCGATGAATAGGATAAAGAATTGCATGGGTATTTTAACAATTCCGTTGAAGAATAGGCCGAGTTTGCTTTCATTAACAGATGTACCACCAAGGTAGCGCGATACTTGTGATTGATCGGTACCGAAATAGGATAGAGATAGAAAAAAACCACCAAGTAGCCCTGCCCACAAATTATAACGGTTGCTAAAGCTGAAGCTTGCATCAACCGATTTCATTTTGCCTAATTTACCGGCCAGGTATGTCGCATCGAAAACGGAAACATTCTTAGGCAGGTAATGTATTATCATAAAAAGTGCTACTGCCATTCCGGAGAGAATTACTGTCATTTGCAGCATCTGGGTTTGACTCACAGCTTTTTCTCCGCCACTGTATATGTATATAATAACCACAAGGCCAATTAACAAGCACATCAGGTTAAGATTAAACCCCAGAATAGTAGATAGTATAATAGCTGGAGCATAAATGGTTAAACCAACGCCTAGCCCGCGAGACATAAGAAAAAGAAAGGCTATAAATTGACGCGTCTCGAGATTAAAACGTTGTTCTAAATATTCGTAAGCGGTATATACGTTCAGTTTATAGTACATAGGTATAAACACTGCCGAAATAACTATCATCGCCAGTGGCAGGCCGAAATATATCTGCAAAAACCCCATACCCGATTCATACGCCTGTCCCGGTGTAGAGATGAATGTTATAGCACTGGCCTGTGTAGCCATTATAGATAAACAAATAGACCACCATTTTTTTTCTCCCCCGCTTCGCAGGTACGAATCCATGTCCTGTTGTCCACGCGTTTTCAAAATGCCATAAATGGCAATGAAACCAAGTGTTCCGAAAAGTACTATTAGATCAATAGGGTTCATGCTGAACTTAACTCAGTTTAGTGGTAATTATAAAATAGGCAATAAGCTGAACTATAAGCCAGGTAGCAAGCCCAATGTAATAAAGCTTCCAGTTTTTCTCTTTTGGTGTGCGATTCAACTTACTTTATTTTATCGGAAGAGCCTTTTACTTCAACCCTTCCCAATTCAATTAAGTTTGTAAATAAACGGAATGCCCCCGGAATACCTGCAGGTAACTGTCTGAAAAAAGACAAGCCTGTATAGGTAAAATAACCTTTGCCATATTTTGTAACTAATAGTGAACCATCAACCGGTTTTTCGCCTCCATCAGCCATTTCAAGAATTGGTGTGTACTGGGTAGTATCCCATTTATCAGGGTAATACAGACCACGTTCCTGAACCCATCCATCAAAATCAGCATCCGTAATTTTATTGGGAGTATTTAACGCAGGACTATCCTTATGTAAGAAAGTAACCTTGCTATCTTCCTCAGTTGTCCGGGTGTTTGACGGATGCAGCATATATGGCCCTATGTTATCTGTAACCAGGTCGAAATTCTTATTGTATTGAACTATATAATTACCTCCATTCTTCACATAATCCATCAGGCGGCTATTATTATACTTAAGCTCATTAACAGTATTATATGCTCTTATGCCTGCAATTATCACATCATATTTTTTCAGGTCTATAGTTGCTAATTGCGCAGCTGGTATCATATCAACCGTATATCCTAATTGCTTAAGTATAGCAGGTATCTCATCCCCTGCACCATCAATATAACCTATGGTTCTGTGGTACGTAATTATATCCATTCGTTCTGCTTTCACTTTGCTCTTTGGCAGTAGTAATTGCTCTGGAATATGATCGTATGAAATGAGTTCAGAGGAACGGTTATATGTACGCCCACTTGATTCAATCTTTATATTTATATATGAACTTTGTGCATTTGCAGGTGGAGTAACACTGAATTTTAAAAGGTGTTCAGCACCGTTGCCTTGCATATCAATATCCGTTGAAGGTGGGGTGATTATCCAACCTGTTGGCGCATTTAGTTTTATGGTTGCTTTGCCCTTTGTAAATGATTTTACTTTAACACTTAAATCCTTTGCAACACCATTGTTAAATACTAAAAGTTTTTCTTGTGGGTTGGCGACTGCTGGCGGAACTATGCGCACCAAAGAATATTGCTCGCCTTTTACAGGGTCAATATTTTTATAGAAAACAGGAATATCAAGATCAAAACTGAATTGATAATCAGAATTTACAGTATTGCTGTTTTTATTATGTTGATTTGTAGTTTTCGATGACGAGGATCTTGGCGAAACTACTATTTTAATCCGGGTTTCTACCTGTGTAGGGTTTTGCGGCAAGCCTCTTAAATATTGACTCTTTACCTTATACATACCAACGCCTGGTTCTTCTTCCAACCAATACGGCCCACTTATTTTAGTAGAGTCAGGTATTATAGCTTTTGCAGTAATTGTGGAGTAGGTTGTTTGACCACTGTCAAATGCAAAGGAACATAGTTTGTTATGGTTAATCAGTAACGACGATTCCAATGTTTCCTTTACGCTTGGGTTCTGAGATGCAATATTTAATGAGACTTTCAAGCTGTCGCCAACTGCTGCGAATTCCTTAGCGCTGATGGCTTCCACATACAAGCCTGCACATTGAAGTATAATTTTCTGCAGTTGTTTTAATTTATCTGCTGCGAGATAGTTGTCTTGATGTTTTTCAAGCAATGAATATAGTTCAGCTATTCTGGCAAGCGAGCCAGACGGATCTTGTGGCTGAAAGTTTTTAATTATTTCATCAAGCATTACCGGAACATTTTCACAGCCCTTAATTTTGCTCCAGTTATCATAACTATCGGTAAAAATATCTTTACCCAATGGTTTTTTGCCCTGATAGTAAGTGAAATACTCTTTCCTTTCTTCCCTTTCAGGTGATGAGCCATTCCCCTGGCTCTTATGCATACTTTCAGCTTCAGCGGCCAGTTCATTAACTGATTTACCTATAAGAGGTATATAGGTTCCTACTTCAGTATAGTATAGCCCGGTGGTGTCAAACTTCTTATCTCTGAAGAACCAATAGGAAGTGTTCCAGAAAATTGATTGCGCCTGCCATGTACTTACATATTTCAATTGTTCGGGGTAGCGGGTAGAATCGGCTGCTGCTGTAAAGGCCTCTTGTGCCAATATAGCTGAGGCCTGATGGTGACCGTGCGTTTTTGTGTAAGTAGGGGAGAAGCGTGTGATAATTACATCGGGTTTTAGTTTTCTAATAGCCCAAACAATATCTGCCAATACATCGTCTCTGTTCCATATTTTAAAAGTTTCAGCCGCAGTTTTAGAAAAACCAAAGTCGTTAGCCCTGCTGAATAATTGATGACCACCATCAACTGTACGTGCCATTAAAAGTTCCTGCGAACGGATTATGCCTAACTCTTCCCGAACTTCAGGGCCTAACAGGTCTTGCCCGCCATCGCCTCGCGTAAGCGAAAGGTATGTGGTTTCAATGCCCTTTACATTTTCAAGGTACGATATCAGCTCAACGTTCTCATCATCGGGGTGCGCAGCAATATAAAGCACACGCCCTACATGCTTCATTTTTTCAAGCTCGAGTAAAATGCGTGACGAGCTCCAGTTTTTTTGAGGTGTTTTTTGAGCATTGGCGTAAAAAATGCCGGTTACCATTAATAAAGTAACCGGCAATGCCTTCCAGATATTACGCATAGATTGAATTATTTTTTAGTACCGCTAAGATCGGTAACGAGTTTTGCCACCTGGTCTTTATATTCGTTGTAAAAATCGTCATTTTTCAATCCGTCACCAATTTTTTTCGATTCCTGTGCATATTTAAGCGCTTCTTTAGCGTCACCCTTAGCTTGCATAACACGTGCCATTACAAATTGATTGTAAAAGTTGTTTTCCATTAATGCAATAGATGCGGCAGCCCATTGGTGTGCCTTATTAAGGTCTAATTTGTTGTCTACATAGTAGTTTGCAGCATTAGCAAGTGTGCGCCAGTTGTTGTCAATATTCTTTTGCATCATAGCAATGGTCTTAGCCTGAACATCAAAGCCGACTTTTACTTTCTCCCAACGTAATGTAACATGACCAGTACTATCATTTACAGCATCAATAGTAAAAGCAAGTCTTTCTTTCATCATATCTGACATTTCAGCCTTAGTTGTAAAACGAATTACATCTTTCGATTTGTTATAACTATATGCACCCCATTGGTCAGCATCTGAGTTGATGATAATGGTCCATGTATTGTCTTTACCAGGTATAGTGAAAAGCGCATATTTTCCGCCCTTTATTTTTTGGCCTCCAAGCACTACATCAGTACTGAAACTTATGGTTGTTGCTTCATTGGCCCCTGTACGCCATACTGAATCATAAGGCACAATATTACCCCATACTGTACGCCCTTTAACACCCGGGCAATGGTAATCGATTTGCACTTTAGTTGAACCAAATGTTTGCATAACACTTGCAGCAGGACTTGCCTGTGGAAGACCAGCGCCTTGTGCGAATATTGTTGAATTTGTAAATAGAGTGAGAGCGGCTAATAGTAATTGGCTTAATTTTTTCATAATAAGGATTATAGATTTTATGTTTCAAATGTATATATAAATCTGAATAAGGATATTATTAAGAATTTGGTGTAATAAGAGTAAAACTGAAACATATCCCCCTCTTTGAGAGATTACCTATACAAACTTTAAAGAATTATACTTTATTGATGTATAATCTTTGTGATTCCTATTAGTTTCTTTTCACTATCGAATAGGCGCAGGAAGTATATGCCACTTGTAATTCCTTCAGCATTTAATTGGTAATGATTACCATTGAATTCACTGCATTGAAGCTGCCTTCCCGTAATATCGTCTAACTCCACAAAATAAGTACCTGTCGTACTAACTTCTATATTAGTGAAGCCAAGGAAAGGATTAGGGTACACTTTTGTTGAAATCAAAGCACCTGAAGAAGCTATTCCAGTAAGCTTAGGTATAGAGTCTGTCGCAGGGTGTTCATAAAAACACAATACTTCTATATCATTGGTGTTGGTTAACCAGTTACCTGAATCTGCTGGTTGGGCAAGGTAAGATACTGTAATACCAGTTCCGGGGTACTTAGAAAGCTGAAAAATAATTTTGTTCTTATTCAAAAATATAGTATCAATAGTAGCCCCCAAGGCATTTTCAATTTCGTAATCTTGAATTGGCTTGCCCGGATTGTGCCGTATTAAAGAATCTGTGTTTTCAGTAACTACAAGTGTTGTAGAGTCACTTAAGTATGCAGATGCTATCATTGGGGCGTCTATTTCACGTGTAGGAACAATGGTATAAATATCTCTTGCAATTAAATTATAAATTCTGCTCCCAAATTCTTCATATCCTCCTTTATAATCAAAATGCAAATCACCACTATCTTGTCTTAAAGCAGAAGTTGCCATAATTTCTATGTTAGAATCATATTTAACTGCTATTTCACGCTCAGCCTCTTTCATTAGTTGGAGTCCAAGAAATGGGTAGCTTGGCATACCTCCATTTCTAGTTTGGAAAATATACGTTTTTTCAAAACCGGGATAATCCTGTTTCCATGCTTTTTCCAGGGTGTCAAATTCATTTATATACATTGGTATGCTGGTTCCATCTTTTGCATCTGTCTCTCCCTGGCTCCATATAATTGCCCTCACATTATTTTGAAGTCCGGTTAATGTAAGCCTATAGTATTCCCTTGCATAATTTGAATTGAGATTTGTTTTATAGTTAGTAGGGCGCTCGTAATAACTGATAGGTGTACCTCCACAGGCACCATTAAAGATTGCTATTGGAATCTTAATACTATCAACTAACAGTCTGGCGAGCCTAATTCCCCACTGGCCTATAAAATTATGCCCAGTTACGGTCCCATTTCCATCTCCATCTCCAACGCCCCATTTTAAGTAAGTAAGAAAGCCAGCTGTATTTGAATCACTATTTGCAAAAGATCTTATAAATTCACTTTTGTTTCCGTTAGCACTACCCCCATCTCTCATTAGTCCAAACGCGTTTGATTGACCCTCAATGATATATACGTCTCCGGCAATTACGCCATTAATAGTGGTGTCGAGTGTTTGTGCCTTATTTTTAACTCCATATATTTTAAATGTATACTCATCTAATTCAGCAGGAATTTGGTATGATAAATTAAACGATGCAAGCCCAGATGAATATATGAGGGCTTGATATACAGAATCTTTCAGAACAGAATTGCGATAGACTTTAAGACACAATGAATCGTAAGGTGTACTAGTATTATTTACGGCTCCTTGCACAAGAACTGTTCCCAGATTGGTGCTCAGGTTACGTGCTACAAGCTCTGAATCCATTGGTATTACGGAGAACGAGACTTGCCCAAATGATACAGATGAAATCAATAAAAAAAGTATATAGAGTTGCTTCATTCACATATGATATAAAGACTAATACGTTTAATGTACGTAGCTAGTTGGTTCAATTAGCAAATATCTCTAAATTTTCAAAGTAATAAAGGCCAAATTTACTTTCTGTTATGTGAATTAATAGGACTTGTTTTAACTGTCTGATTATGTTGTTAATACATGAGCCTGCCACCTAAAAATAAAAAGTCCGCCTTTGGCGGACCTATTATTCTTTGAGCAGTGGACTAAAAAGTAAAGGTCCGCTGTAGCCGGACCTTTTTCTCTGCGTGGTGGATATATCACAATGATTTACAATTAATTTCTGATACAAAGATATGTAAGCAGTAATTTTGGCGTAGCACCAATTATTGAATGGTATACCTGCTTGATTGGATGGTATATTTTGATGAGCCGATGGTAATGGTAAGCTATTGATTCAGAGAAAGCGCATCCATAAGTTCTTTTTTCTTTTGGCGTGATACTTCAATTGAGGTTCCATCCGTCATTATTACTGTGCCGCCTATGCCCTTTACATACTTTTCAACATAGGATAAATTAATAAGATGAGTATTATGAACCCTGAAAAAACCTGATGCTGTAAGTATTTCCTCGTAATCTTTTAATGTTTTAGAAGATACAATAGCTTCACCGCTAATAAGCATTATATGTGTGTAGTTTGAATCTGCTTTTAGCCGTACTATCTTATCAATATCAACAAAACGAGCCCCGTTGAGATCGTTAATTGCCAGTTTTTTTTGCTTCTCCGGTGCAGCAATAGAGCTATAAATAGATTGGTAGTCAGGTCTCTCTCCACCAGTTATTATTTTGCGCGCTTTTAGGAATGCTTCTTTTAATTCATTTTTATCAATAGGTTTTAATAAGTAATCTAACGCATTAAGTTTTATAGCTTTAATTGCAAATTCATTGTAGGATGTTATAAAAATGACAGGTGATGTAATAGTAAATTGGTTGAATATTTCAAAACTTCTTCCGTCTGCTATTTCAATATCCATGAATATTAAATCGGGTCGAATATTACCTTTTAGCCACTTAACTGAGGCCTCAACACTATCACACACCATGAGAACCTGAACTTCGCTGTCGATTGACAATAAAAGCTTTTTTAGCCTTTCTGCTGCATGTACTTCATCTTCAACTATAAATACTTTCATATTCTTCAGGAGTAATTAATGGCAATTCTACAGAAAAATATTGAGAAGTTTGAGATATTATAGGTTTCCTTTTTGTTAATAATTGATACCGTTGATTTATACTTTTCAAACCATGCCCATTGGAGAGTGCACTACTATTTTTTAACTGTAATTGATTTCTTATTATCAATGAATTCTGTTCGGTTGTAATTATTTCAACCCATAAAGGTTTTTCTGAAGAAACTATATTGTGTTTTGTAATATTTTCAAGTAATAGCTGCAACGAATAAGTTGCTATGTAATGAGATGTTAAAGATTCTTGTATATTCCATTTTATATGCATATTATTTCCAAATCGGATTCTTAGAATATGCAAATACCTTTCAGCTTGCTTTAATTCGTTTTCCAGAGCTGTAAATTCTGCATTCCTGAATTGAAGTGAATACCGGTAATACTTTGAAAGCTCTTCAACAAATTCTGGCGCATCATCTGATTTTAACTCTACAAGATGTGTAAGTGTGTTAAGGTTATTAAATAAAAAATGAGGGTCCATTTGTGCTTTTAATTCCTTAAGTTCCATAGTAATAAGCTGCTTATTTATGTCAGCTTGTTTTTTTGCGCGAGACTCAATAACTTTAAGCCGCCAATAAATAAAACCCGCAATGCCCATAATAATAAGCGAACGAAACCACCATGTAGCCCAAAAAGGTGGAGAAATTTTGATCTGGAGGCTTGCTGCTTTTTCGTTCCATATACCATCATTATTCATTGCGCTCACAATAAATGTATAGTTCCCCGGGGCTAGTTTAGGGTATTGAACATCTCGGTTCTTTGTATATAGCCATCCAGTATCAATTCCTTCCATTTTGTATCTGTACTGAGTATTTCCCGCGTCTTTATAAGTTATGCCTACAAAGCTTATAAAAAAATAGTTTTCATCATAATGGAGGTTTAAAGCTGAGGTTATTTTCCATTTTTTATTATTTATCTTAAGTCCTGTTATATATATAGGTGGAGCAATCTTATTATAAGACACCTTGTTCAAATTGAATACTGTTAATCCATTGTTAGTAGCTGCATAAATAGTGTCATTTTTCGATACTATTTTATTTACTTCAATAAGATTTGGTGAAGCAAGATTTATAATAGTATCAATAAGTTTCTTGGAATTCAAGTGATTAAGTATAATGTGGGAAATGCCTTTATTGGTTCCAACCCACACATCATTTTTGTAGTCAACACATACGCATTGGCAGAAGTTACTTAGTAATCCATTCTGGGTGGTTATATGATAAATAAGGTTTTTATGCATGAGAACTATACCAGTATCCTTTGTTGCTATCCATACATTATTATTCGATAATTTAATGTCGTAAACCCAATTTCTAAGCACAGAATATGTTTTCCCTAAGTTTATAAGTGTACCGTTTTTATAACTAAAAAGTCCTTTTATAGTTCCGATGTATAAGGAGCTATCTGGCATTTTGCATATTGAGAAAATTTTTGTTTCAGTATTTTTCGATTGAATAACAAGAATCTTATTGTTCTCTCTCTTTAGTTGGAAAACTGAGCTGTATGCGCTGGCCCAGAATGAATTTAATGAATCACGAATTAGCGTGTAAATGCCTCCGCTGAAACTAGCTATTTGGGTGAACTGTTTATCGTTTTTAAATACAAATAATCCGGTTGCGCTATTATTAGTGATCCATATATCATTGCCGGTAAAAAAAAAGTTGCTAATAGATAGCCCCTCTATATCAGGCAATTTTCTGTATGTTAAAGAATCATTGTGTATTACAGAAAAATTATTGCTGTGTTCTGATGCTATCCATATTGCTCCATCATCCCCTACAGTTATTGCCGTTATTTTATTGCCAGGTAATCCATTATCTGTGCTATATGTTTTAAAGTTTAGAGAGCCTGTGTAATACACACCTCCATAAAGAGATGTGAACCAGGTGCCACCTTCTTTGTCATTAACTATGGATGTTATATGATTGTTTCTGATAAATGATGGTAGATGTTTATTTATAAAATTATTATTGCTGAAATATTCAGGGCAGCTTTGGGTGCTAACCCATATTTTATGGTCTTGGTCTTCATTAATATTAATTATTGAAGAAGGTAGGTTTTTGTAAAAAGCGAATGTTGATAGGGTTGAGTCTAAAACGATAAATGCGGAATGTAATGATAAAGCTATTCTACCATCCGGTAGCATAATAGATTGATCGTGGATAAGCAATGACTCTGATACAGGCCTAACCCATTTTCTTATTTCCCGAATAGCTGAGTCTCCTTTCATTACCGAGTAGAGGTGTAAGAACTTATTAACCGGAGAAGTATCTGACGCTGGGCTGCCCGATCGAATTGTGTAACCTGTAATTGTTTTATTGCCGGGTATTATTAATACATAAGGAAGACCAAATGGGAGCGGAATTATAGATATTATATTTTTCTTTACGTTTATACGTATTATTCCTTTTGTAAAGCCATACAGCCCTATAAAGATATTATCAGAAGTATCTATATCAAATGAAACTGTAAATGCCGTTTTTATGAGTTTGGTTAAACTATCATTTATTGGCAATCGGTATATTGAATCATTGTAAAAATAACTTAGCCTGCCGGATAAGGACCTGAACCAAATTCTGCCTTTATAATCCTCTTTACATTCAAAAATAGTGTTGTCAGCCAAGCCATTGCTTGTAGTAAATGTTTTAAATTCATAACCGTCAAACCTGCAAACTCCTCTGTCGGTGCTGAACCACATAAACCCTTTAGAGTCTTGCATGCAATTATAAACCTCTGAGCTGGGAAGCCCGTCTTTTACAGTGTAATTTCTATAACCCGGGGATTGCCCCAAGCTATAATGGGCTGTTAAGAGGCAAAGCATTGCCAGTAGTGGCAATATATGGCTTAAGACAAAGGAAGTTTTCCTGATCATTGGTGCTAAATTACACGCAAAATTGAAACGGATACAGGTAAAGATTAGCGCTTTTAAAATAAACCTGTTGCATATTTGGTTAGATGTGCTATTTTTGCACCCTCTTTTAAGAAAAGGTCATTCCTCGATAGCTCAGTTGGTTAGAGCATCTGACTGTTAATCAGAGGGTCACTGGTTCAAGTCCAGTTCGGGGAGCGATAGAAAGACAAGGGGTTGAAGCAATTCAGCCCCTTTTGCTTATATAGTCATTGCCTGTTAATTTACCTTGTATATACGAAAACTGAAAAGCCAGTTTTTTCATTATTAAAGGACTGATTTACCTGAATAATTCCAATATCTTTGCTGAAAATCTAATGTATGAGTTTATTGATCGTAGGTACAGTTGCATTTGACAGTATAAAAACACCTTTTGGAAAAATAGATAAAACAGTAGGTGGGGCAGCTACTTACATAGGTTTGAGCGCATCTTATTTTACTAAAAAATCAGGCATCGTATCAGTAATAGGGGATGATTTTCCCGAAGAAACAATGAAAGAGTTTAATCGTCGGGGAATTGACACTACAGGTGTAGAAGTTGTAAAAGGTGGAAAATCTTTCTATTGGTCAGGTTCATATCATACCGATATGAATACTCGTGATACGTTGGTTACCGATCTTAATGTACTAGCTGATTTTAATCCGGTAGTACCAGAAAATTATAAGAATGCTGATTTTTTAATGTTAGGTAATCTTACACCGATCATTCAGCAGAAGGTAATGAAGCAAATGACTAAAAGGCCAAAACTGATAGTTATGGATACTATGAATTTTTGGATGGAGATAATGCCTAAAGAGCTTGCTGAAACAATTGCGATGGTTGATGTGCTAACCATTAATGACGCCGAGGCACGTCAATTGTCGGGTGAATATTCCTTAGTAAAAGCTGCACAAAAAATATTAAACATGGGGCCAAAATTTCTTATTATAAAGAAGGGTGAACATGGCGCTTTACTGTTTAACAGAGAGCAGGTTTTCTTCGCGCCGGCACTTCCACTTGAAGATGTTTTTGACCCTACCGGTGCAGGTGATAGCTTTGCAGGCGGGTTTATTGGTTTCCTTGACAAATCAAAAGATGTATCGTTTGATAATATGAAGCGCGCCATTATTTTTGGATCGGCCATAGCATCATTTTGCGTTGAAAAATTCGGAATCGAAAGATTGC
>Ga0210386_10003993_pt1 | contig 12240 bp, 13 predicted proteins | sample IncBWH32OmetaG_FD_160091 | JGI IMG/M metagenome (GOLD analysis project Ga0210386, IMG submission 160091) | Forest soil microbial communities from Barre Woods Harvard Forest LTER site, Petersham, Massachusetts, United States - Inc-BW-H-32-O ... | reverse complement strand
AATGCGGGGAGCGGCGAACTTACTTTGTTTCGAGTTCAAGGGGACCTGCTTTCCCTCGAAGACAAAGTGATTTCCGGAGGCAGCGAGCCCATTGCTGTGACGCAGCATGCAGATCTCGTTTACGTAGTGAACGCCGGAGGCAACGGAAATGTCGTTGGCTTTCGCTGGCAGTTTGGCAAGCTTACGGAGATCCCCGATTCGACGCGTTTACTCAGTGCCAGCAATTCGGCCCCAGGTGCGATAGCGTTTAGTCCCGACGGGAAGTTCCTCGCAGTCAGCGAAAAGCAAACCAGCAAGCTTGATGTGTTCACAGTCGAGTCGGACGGTACATTGTCGACCGCTGTCGTTACTCCGAGCGCGGGACCTGGAGAATTTGCAATCAGCTTTGCTCCCAACGGAACAGCGCTCGTTTCCGAAACCGGCGCGGCGGGTCAAGTCAACGCTTCAGCGATCTCCTCCTACTCAGTTCTTCCAGGTGGATCACTTTCCCCCATCAGCACAAGTGTTCCCACCCTCGGAGCTGCTACATGTTGGCAGGTAACGACACCGGACGGCCGCTTTGTCTATACGGCGAATTCCGGCACGGCCACCATCTCCGGATATTCGATCGGTGGCGATGGTAAGTTGACGCCACTACCCGGAACAATCCAGGGGACGAACCCTTCCGGGGCGGCAAATATCGACCTCGCGATTAGCTCGGATGGCAAATTTCTCTACACATTGAATACCGGGAATGGCACGATCGGTATCTTCGCCATTCACAAAGATGGGACCCTCACCAATGATGGATTTGCCGACGGGCTGATTGCTGCCGGCGGTTTCAATGGCATCGCTGCAAACTAGATTGCAATACAGCATGCGAGTTGCGACTTAGTGCCGCAACTCGCAGCACTGTTGTGCGACGAAGCGATTCGCTCGAGATGTGGAAGATATGTAAAAAATGTACTGGGCTGCTCCTCACGGGCCGGGCCCCGAGGTTCATGGGTCCGAAACAATGTGGATTTTTTCGACAGCGTCCCAACTCGAAGTAATTGGCAAGCAGCCAGCGTTGCCAACACGCTGACGTATTTGCACTAAGCTATGCCCGATGAATCTTAAATGTGAAATAAACACTAAAATAGGAGGAACAGATGTCTGAAGCAAAGCTCGTCGTTATCTATCCTCGTCCGAAAGATATCGAGTCTTTCGAAAAGATCTACTTGACGGAGCACGTTCCAATGGCCGTCGATAATCTGACCGGTAAGACAAAGATCGTGACCACGAAGATAACGGATTCTCCCCAAGGCGTACCCCCTTACTACAGAATCGTGGAGGTCTATTTCCCTTCAATGTTAGCCTTGAAGGCGTGCGCCGCGACAATGGGCGCACAGTTGACCTTGGCTCACGCTGTCAAGATCTCAACCGGCGGAACCCCGTTGATCCTGATCGCTGAGGGGGAGACATTCACCTTCAGCCAGACTGCTGGCACTTAGGGTAGCGTGCAAATGACAAGATAAAGAACGATGGCAAGAGCCCGACGACGTTCATCAAAATGACATGAATAGGGACGATTTATCGGAAGTCAGGGATCAGAGTTGAACTTATCCCGAATATCGGGGCCCGCACGCACTTGCTACTTGACCGCTATATGATCGGCGGGCCCTGACCGTCTTGCTGCAACCGCGCTGGCCAGACTGGGCATTGTACCTAAGTTGGAAGGCACCGCTTTGCGCGCAGATTTCCCACTTATGGTGATTGCCACAAATTGGCGGTGAAGATGGCATTCGTCGGCGAGCAGAACCCCTAAAGTTCCGGCTCGCCGACTCCTGCTGCTTGGATAATTGATTCAAGAAAATGTTCTAAAGCCGAGATCGCGTAGTGTAAGAACAACGTCCCGTCAATAAGACTGTTGGTCGCAAATAAAAGGCTGACGTGGGCACTTTGCCACTGTCATCAACTTGAACACCGGATGTAGGGAGATTCGATCTAGTCGCCGGCGATTCCGGTGGGAGTCTTTGTCTGTGTCTCGGCCAGGATTGTCTGGTGCTTGGCCGTTGCGATCTCCTCCCGCTCGTCTTGCGTTGGATAGACGAATTCATGTCCGATGGTATGTCCCGGATAAAACCAGTCCACGATCGCGACGGGCTTACCCAGCCCTGGCTCCGCGAATGTAATCGTGGTTTTATCGGTGCGCTGCAAACGCCTAGAGCCGTTCGCTAAAACCGTGGCGCATAACGTTGACCGGTCGGAGTTGAAAATCTGAATGATATTGCGGTTAGCAATGGATGCGTCGGCAAGCACGAACCAATAGGTCCCCGCTGGCAGTACGCGTCCAGGAATCTGAACCGAATGGCTGAAGGTAAGCTTTGTGGCTTGATCGTATTCATCCGCTCGCGCAGACGGAATGATGATCGCGAATGCAGATAACAGTACAAGGACGCTTATTATTTTTCTATTATTCATGAGTTCCTCCTCATTCCTGTTCGATAACCAGTTCCACAAAAGGTTTCAAATCGGAGATCGATTGCAAGAAATGTTGCATCCTTGGTCCTGCTTCAACGCGACATCTCATGCGAGCTGAAATGCAAGAGCCCGAAAGATGCGAATCATCGATGAAAGATCCCGCAATCTGTTAATGGATGCTCTTTCCGAAGCAGTGAGAATTGCAGATCTTTCATTCCCCCAAACAGGATTGGCTTCGCCAGCCTCCACTTGCGCGGAGCCTGAAGTGTGAACACGATTTGTGTTTAAATGAGTAATTAAAAAGGATGCCGGATGGAGGGGGACAATGATGGATGAAATCTACCGGATCAACGTCGCAAAAACGGAATTTCGGGAGGCATACAACCGCGGGGACGTGAACCAGCTTCTGTCTGTGTTCACTGACGAGAACGCCGTCAATATGTCCGAAGGCCAACCGAGCAATTTTGGCAGAGCGGCTATGGAGGGGCTTCGCAAAAGTTCGGCTGAATTATTCGCGGAGTATTCCGTCGAGCTGACGGTCATCATAATCGAGATAATCGTTCTCGGCGATACGGCGTATGACTATGGGTGGCACGAGTTCCATCTCACGCCAAGGAACGGTGGGGAGAGCATCCGCAGGAGGCAACGTTACTTTGAGTTGTGGAAGGAAGACTCAGCCGGGGAATGGAAGATTTCCTTCTTCATCAATAATTCCGATGTTCGTGAGGAATTGGGAGGCCATGTCAGTCATTGGTTTCTCAGTCGGAAAGGATCCACTAACGCCGGGAGCACCAAAGGATTGTAGAGATTCCCGTAATTTAATGTAATCATTCAGTAAATCTATTTCTCCTTTATCTTATTATAGAGGCGCTCGCTGAAACCCTCAGGCATTGGATATTCGACGCCATCCGTCACCAACTTCACTACATTTCTCGCTCCGTCAAGGACGGCCAGGCAGTGGGCGCATACTTTGAAGTGAGCCTCCATCCTTTCTCGCAGCGGAGCATCAACCTCTTCGCCAAGATAATTGGAGATCTCTCGCCAGACCTCTACACAGCTTATTTCGATCACTTTCATTCGATACACCTAACGCCACTTTGTTTCAAATTCCAGTGCGCCGATTCCTACCAGGGCCGTACTTTTTGATACTCCGGCTTGCCAGTACACCAGCTACCGTCTATCCCGGGAGCGAGGGCATCTCGTAGTTGCAACCGAGCCCGCAATAATCGGGTCTTCACGCTCCCTTCCGTGATCCCAAGAATCTGGGCCGTTTCTTCTATTCTCAATTGTTGGACATCACGAAGTATAAGCACTTCTCTATACTTCAGGGGAAGAGAAGCTATGGCGCGTTCCAACGCCTCCCGCAACTCCTTGCGTTGAAGAACTTCGGAAGGAATCTCGCGCCAATCGGCAAAATCCTTAGGGATGTAGTCGCCATCCTCACTCTTAACTTGCTCATCGAAAGATTCATATAGATGCCGGCGATCTTTCCTCAATCTAAGCCGCGCTTCATTAATTGTTATCTTAACGAGCCAAGTACTGAACTTAGCCTCGCCTCGAAAGCCCGACAAGTGCGAAAGAGCCTTTAAGACAGCTTCCTGCACGGCCTCTTCCGCTTCCTCGGAATTGTTCAAAATCGCCGCGGCAGCACTATAGGCCGCCCGCTCACATGGCCGGACTAGACTGTAGAATGCTTCTTTATCACCCTCGCAAGCCCTCACAATGAGTTCGGCTTCCGCGGAATCTATGTTCGGGTTAGTTGCGCCCATGGATTCTCTTCTTCGTCTGGCTCTCAAGCAAGCTTTGCACAACTATAAAGAGTCTTCCTAATCCAAGCGCGGAATCCTCGATCCCACTCCAACCGCCGAAAATCGCGCCGTCCTTCCGGAACGAAACTTTGAGCGCAAACAAAATTGGCCATCTTTCAATCATTTTTAATCTCATAAATGCCGTGGCAATCCGCGGATTTCTGACAGGACGCGCCCGTCTCAACAATTCGAGACCCGCTCGGTTTGAAAGTGCAAGCAGAGAGCCCTCGCTTTAGTGCATCCGCTCTTGGTGGAGTGTCGGGCTCTACTCGCTCGTGTCCTCCTAGCGCAAGGTGCCGAATGGGACAGACGTCTGACTCGAATCCTGGCTGCCGTGATCAGATGACTTGCGTCTATCACTAGATAACGTCGAACGGTTGTGAATTGTCAGCTTGACTCGGCCTCCGCAGTCTTCAAGTCCGTAAGCACCAGAGCAGCTGTTGCAGAGCCAGAAGCCTTACACATAGCGCATGTAGGCAGGTGCCTGCCCCTTCGGATGGCTTCGGTGAAAACGGAACAAACGCCATTACCGGTATTCACGAAACGTGCCCTTGCAATCCGAATTTGCGCATGTCAAAAATATAAGACCCTTACGCAGATGGAAACTAGCCTGTTCCGGCGACACGAACACTCTTTCAGTGAGATGCTCAATCAGCAAAGAAGATGCACTAGTTTCTAGCGAAAAACCCCGGCCCGCACCCCCGCTGCGCCACGAATACGTGGTTTGGATTTGGCTTCTTGTCACTTCGACCGCGGCCTCGCAGTGAAATTGGAGATTCACGATTACAGAGCGTAATGGGCGAACGTTTTGCTGCCTGTAACCTTTGTGAGCCTCGCGTATCAGACGGGATAGGGAGGCCGCGTGCGCGGTCTCAAAACAATTCTAATTGGAGATGGAGAGAATATGAAAAAAGTATTGATAACTGGGTTGGCATTATGTTTTATGGGACTGGCAGTGCCCAGCTATTCCGCACCGCGCCAAGACCAGATGCAGCAAGACCAGATGAAAAAAGACGACGCAATGAAAAAAGACGATGGCATGAAGCACGACGACATGAGCAAGGACACTATGGCGAAAGACAGCAAGTCCAAGAAAAAGATGAAGAAAGACAACATGAAGAAAGACAACGGCATGAAGCACGACGACATGTCGAAGGACGCGCCCAAGAACTAGGCCCGGCCCGATTATCCGGTCCCGGGCGGCTCAGGAAGTTGCATGTCGTGCAGAGCCGCTCGGGTTCCTCTCATTTTTCCTCACTCTCGCTTCTTGCGGTTTCCTCTCCTTCAAAGTCAGGCTTTACATTTCCGGCACTGTGAAGCGCATCAGCCATGCAGCGAGTACAAGGGGAGTAACCCTCGCGAACCGCCTCTTCCGCAGTGACCATGTGATACGTTCCGTGCAGGAAAGGGCAGCCCGGCAAATGAAACATTTTGCCGCCGTCAACGACCGCCACTAGCTGATTGGGCAATCGGCGGGCGGGCTGACTCATTTCAGAGCGGGGCTGCGGCACGAAACCATCGAGCATCGCCGCAAAAACTGTCGAGGCAGCTAGCGCACCGGTGACCCCCACACTTACCAGCCATGCCCGTCGCGAAATTCTCTTACCTTCAATGTGGTTTGCGAGCCGGTCGTGCAGCCGAGGGTAGAGTCCGGCGGGCAACGGAAACATTGCTTTGTCGCCATAAAGTTCAATAACGTTTCGCATCCCATCGCGCACGGACTTGCACTGGCGGCACTGCGCAAAATGCTGTTCCAACGCCTGCTTCACCTCAGGTTCAAGATCTTCTTCAAGGTAGTTCGAAATTTCGCGCCAAACATCTTCGCATTTTACGACCATGGTTTTATTCCTTTTGGTGTCGGCCCAGCACCCGTCCATAGCCCATCCAAACCAGGTGAAAGAAGATCACGAAGCATCAGACGCGCGCGCAATAGTCGCGTCTTGACCGCGCCTGCTGATATTCCCAGCGCTTGGGCTGTTTCCTCGATGCTCAAGTGCTCAACGTCCCTGAGAACAAACACCTCGCGATACTTCTGGGCGAGCGAGCCAAGCGCCGCGATAAGTTTCTCGCGAATTTCCTTCCGCTCCAACGCTTCCGAAGGAATCTCGCGCCAGTCAGTAAAGTCGCGTGGCGTATAGCTGCCGTCTTCGTTTTCCTGATCCACGAGAGGTCGCATAATTTCGAAATGACTTTTCCGCTGGCGCAATCTTGCTTCATTGATAGCAACCTGGATTAACCAGGTGCTGAACCGCGATTCGGACCGAAATTGCCCAAGATATTTGAACGCTTTCAGGAGGGCGTCCTGCGTCGCATCTTCCGCATCCGCTTCATTTCGGAGAATCGTAAACGTAATTACGAAGACACGCCTCTCGTAGGGCTGAATCAGTTCATAAAACAATTCCCTCTCACCGTTCTGGATGCGTACGATCAGCGCGGCTTCGTATTCGTGTCCGGGGTCGGATCGAGGCACACCCACCACTGGAGCTTCGGACCGTTCCCGATTTCGCATTGCTTCTGGCAAGATTGGCAATCGTTAGGGCAAGTATTCCGGGTTGCGCTTCCAACCCGTCAGCATGGATGTGAAATTGTTCCATCCATGGAGGATCACCATAATCAGGTGCCCCAAAACGAACAGGAGCAGCGCGCACAAAACGCAAAAATGCCAAACCCGGGCCCAATGAAATCCGCCCATTAGCGAAGCCAGGAGTGAAAATTGCACGGGATTAAAGAGCACGATTCCCGTCAGGACAGAAAGCAGTCCAAGCGCTATCGCCGAGGTATACGCCATTTTTTGGAGCGGGTTGTACACTTCGGTTTGCGCCGGCTTCCGCCCGAAAAAAAAGTAGTGGCGAATCATGGGCCATACCCCGGCGAGATCTCTACGCGCGATCAGAGGTTGACGGTAATTGCCGGAAAAGATCTGGTAGGCAACGTAGAAAACACCCGTCGCCACGTAAATCCATGCGAACGTCATGTGCCATTGCAGCGCGCCTCCGAGCCATCCCCCCAGGGCCAGGGACTTCGGAACATGCAGCAAGTCTCGCTGCGGGATCTTTGGACCAAAGCTAGGGAAGGCACGGAAGATTTGCAGGCCGCTTCCAATCATCACAAAGAGCGACACAGTGTTCAGCCAGTGGCAGAAACGCACAGCCCAGGAATGCTCGTAGGTGCTTGGCACTTGTCTCTCCCCGGCTTCCACCGCAGCAGTCGGAATGGGTATCGAGTTTGATGACGCCATCGAAATGCATCAAGCCTAGAGCCCGTAGTAAGCGGGGTAGCCTTGGTCCTCCCAGTAGCCTTTTCGCGGAACAACGTCCGTGACTCGAAGGCTCGTCAAATATTTTGCCTGCTTGTAGCCAATTTTCGTAGGGACGCGAAGCCGGAGAGGCGCACCGTGCTCTCGCGTAAGTGGCTGGTCGTACATCTCATAACAAAGCAGCGATTGCGGGTGGAGAGCGCTTGCCATGTCCAGCGACTCGTAATAGTCGTCGGCGCATTCCACATAGAGGAATTTCGCGTTCGGATTTGCTCCAACATATTTTAGAAAGTCAGAGATGCGCGTTCCGCCAAATCTGCCAATCACGTCCCAGCCTTCGACGCAAATGTGCCGCGTATTCTGCTCAATTTTGGGGAGGCCTTGGATTTGGGCCAAAGTGTACCCACCGGGTCGCTCTACATCTCCGCTGACAGTAAGCGTCCACTTTTCAAGGTCTACGTCGGGGTCATCCACGTCGTACGTGTTCACATAGAACTTGTCGAGCGGAGTTAGGTCGTTATCGGCGAATGTGGGCGCCAGGTGATTGCGCCGAAACCATTTGGTGGACGCCCAGTCAGTGAAGGAAACGCCCGCCCTTAACAGGGGGTCTCGAACCCTCGGAATCGCGAACGCACCCACAACCAGCAAAGGTGAAAGCTTCAGCAGTTCACGGCGGCTAAATGACTTCGAAGCTGTCGATTTGGAGCTATCAGTAATCTCTAACACTACGGATCCGTCCTCTGCGTCGGTTTACTGCCACTGTAATTTGGACTTATGAGCGCAAACCGGTAAGTACTACCTATCGTCTGATTCGCCAAACTCCAGAAAGTTTCAGTCAAAGCGCGGAGACCGAGGTAAGCGATGTACTAAATAGCCTCTAGATTCATGCCGACTTGGAAAGGTAGAATCCTCTTCTCACACGATTGGCCACCATCAGATGAGAACGAGAATCGAAAAACATAAAGGGCCGCGGACAGTGCCTACCATTCTTCGCGATGGGAAGTCTGGAAATTCAGCGGAGCAGCGCCTTCGAATACTTCTCGAACTCAATAACTCGATCATTACTAAATTGAGTGAGAGCGAATTACTGCGTGCTGTCTGCGCAGCTCTGGAGGGCGTCCTTCCGTTCAATCGATCAGCGATCACTCTCTACATCCCCGAACGAGACACTCTCCGCATCTTTGCCCAGAATGATGAATATGCTTCGGAGTTTTTCGAAGTTGGGAGAGAGCTTGAACGCCGTGATAGTCACGCCGGTTGGGCGTTTGATCATCAGAGACCGCTAGTCCGTCGAAATTTGGACACGGAGTGCGAATCATCCACCGAGCGCCTTCTCGCGAAGCAGGGAGTGCGTTCGATTTGCGTCGCTCCGCTGATCATTGCTGGCAAAAGTATGGGAACTCTGAACCTCGCCAGCAACAAGGCCGATGAATACTCAAATTCCGATGGGGAGCTATTGCAGGAGGTAGCAAACCAAGTCGCTCTCGCCGTGGAGAACATGAAGGCTTACGAAGAAATCCGCTCGCTACACGCCAAACTAGAGAAAGAAAACGTCTATCTGCGCGAAGAGATTCGATCTGAGCATAATTTTCGGGAAATCGTTGGCAGCAGTACCTCGTTGAGGGAGGTGCTTGAGAGGGTGGAGCGCGTCGCCCCGCTGGACTCTACCGTTCTGGTCTATGGAGAGACGGGAACAGGTAAGGAGCTTATCGCTCGCGCGATCCATGATTGCAGCAATCGCAAGAATCGGCCCTTGGTGAAATTAAATTGCAGCGCCATCTCAGCGGGTCTCGTCGAAAGTGAGTTGTTCGGCCATATGCGCGGCGCCTTCACCGGTGCTTTGGAACGACACATCGGCCGATTCGAACTGGCTGACGGAGGGACCCTTTTCCTCGATGAAGTCAGCGAATTGCCGTTTGAATCGCAGGTCAAGCTGTTACGCGTGTTGCAGGAAGGAGAGTTTGAGCCGGTTGGGAGCAATAAAACAATTAAGGTAAACGTCCGCATGATCGCGGCGACAAATCGGAACCTTGAGGAATGCGTGGCCGCGGGACGCTTTCGATCTGATCTCTTTTACCGACTGAACGTTTTTCCGCTCGAGCTTCCGTCGCTTCGTGATCGCCGTTCTGATATTCCTCAACTCGTCAGTTTTTTTCTACAACGCTTCGCGACTAAATTTGGCCGCAAGATTGAGGCAACCCAAAAGGAAACCATGGACCTGTTGATGAACTATCCCTGGCCGGGGAATATCCGCGAGTTGCAGAATATTATCGAGCGTGCAGTCGTGCTTGCGGAAGGGCCCATTCTCTATGTTGATCCCGCCTTTCTCCCAAGGGCATACGCCGCTCGCGATCTTGGTGTGGCCCGCACTGTCGCGCCCGTAAGGGTTGATCCTTATGTTCCCGAGAATCTTTCACAATCTGCAGATGCCTCCTTCCAAAGTCTTGAGCAGATGGAGCGCAATCATATCCTCGCCGCTCTGGATCGATCTGGTGGAGTAATCGACGGACCAAATGGCGCGGCAAGAATTCTAAATCTTCATGCCAACACGCTCCGCAGCCGAATGGATAAATTGAAGATTGGCCGAAAGCGCCACGACATTTCGTGATTCGTAACAAGCTTTCACGAAATGTCGTGGCGATAGCCGGGCTATCGTGACACTGTCGCTCGTCATAATTCCGACTGCTACATCCAAACCCTTTAGACTCAATGAAGTGTTTTTTCTCTCGATCGATTCGCGATTTGGCCCGCCTCGTGCCTTCATTTCCGGTGGAATTAAGCCCCAATTGGGAATTAAATTAAAAAGAGGTCACCATGACTTCATCAGCTCACACTCCGAATGTTCCTCAAATCGCTGAGCAGGATGTTGACGACCACGACTTGCGCGGGGTTATTGAGCGGGCTGCAATAACGAAAAGTCCTCCTCAAGCGTGGTATCGAACGATGGGAAACAATCCCGAGGTAGCAAAAGCCTTTGCAAACTACTGGGACTTGCTTCACCGCGGCGGTTTAGTGCCTCACGAAATCAAGGAACTTGCTCGTATCCAGATCGCCCAGATGATCGGCTGCGAATTCTGTGCGCGGCAGACCTCTCCGCTCGCTGCGTCAATTTCAGAGGAAGAAAAAACAAGCTGCGCGCTTGCGAACTGGGAACATCCGGACCCCAGGACACGTGCTGCTCTTCATTATGCCCGGACTCTCACCCTCGACGACGGCCGAGATAATCAAGTATATGAAGAGCTGAAGAAATATTACAGCAACGCTGAAATTATCGAATTGGCTGCCTTTTTTTGTCTGACGGCGGGTGGCAACCGAATGGCCAAAAGCTGGAGAATCGAACCGCACGGCGAAGTATCCGCGATACCGGCGGGGGCGATGTCAATTCACGGGAGCGAAGCGCGCGAATCAGCGCTGACGCAGTCGTGAAGATTAATCAGGCGCAGTTCGAAAGAGCGCTTCTATGAACCGACGCGATTTCCTACGTTCCGCCGCAGTAGCGTCCGCAACACTTGCGCTTCCTAAAACTGCGCGCCTGTTTGCGAAGAGCAACAGTACAGGTGGCTGGCGCACGTTCGAAGTCACCACGCGCGTCGAGGTGCTCAATTTTTCTCGAGCTACCCGAGTGTGGCTGCCAGGGCCTCTCGCCGCTGAGAATCCTTATCAGAAGGTCCTTTCAAATCACTTTCACGCCGAAGGCGGCTCCGCCCAGATGGTAACAAGCAAGACCGACTCCCTCGGAATCATCGCGGCGCAGTTTCCAGCTGGTGTGAAGCCAGTTCTCACGCTCACCAACCGTATCGCGACTAGATTCTATAAAGTTGATCTTTCCAGGCAAATGAAAGAGCCTAGGCCGGACTCTGCAGAGTTGCTCCATTATCTCCGGCCTACAAAGCTTCTGCCGACTGATGGCATCGTGAGAGCAACGGCGTCTGAGATAACGAGCCTCGCAAATTCGGACATCGAGAAAGCCCGCGCGATCTATGAATGGATAGTCGAGAATACGTTCCGCGATCCAAAAACACGTGGCTGTGGTGTTGGCGACATTCGCTTCATGCTGGAGTCGAAGGATCTCGGCGGCAAATGCGCTGATCTCAACGCACTCTACGTTGGCCTCGCGCGTGCTGCGGGACTTCCCGCTCGAGACTTGTATGGCATTCGCGTAGGAAAATCGGAATTGGGGTACACGAGTCTTGGCACCGCGACTGCAAACGTGACGAAAGCTCAGCATTGTCGGGCAGAAGTCTATCTCGCCGACTTTGGCTGGGTGCCGGTCGATCCTGCGGATGTGCGAAAGGTGGCGCTCGAGGAGCAGCCCGGAAATCGTCCGCTAGATGACGAACAGGTGAAGAAGGCACGGGCGCGACTCTTTGGCTCATGGGAGATGAACTGGATCGCATACAACTTCGCGCATGATGTTGCATTGCCGGGTTCGAGTGGACCGTCACTCGGTTTCCTTATGTATCCACAGGCGGAGACCGTTGACGGCCGGGTTGACTCTCTCGATCCTGACAATTTCAAATATGAAATTACGTCGAAAGAAGTTTGATAGCTTAGTTTTTTGACTGGTTCAACTGGGCAACAAGTCTGCTTCATGCTAGCGTGTTTTTTAGCTGTCGACATACGGAGCAAAATTGGAATGGGACATTCGGGAGGGGACATGATGAGAATGAGTTTCCCCGTGATTTCCACGTTGGCGTTTTTTTTCGCGTTCGGATTGGCACTTAATGGGCAGAG
>Ga0210386_10003992_pt1 | contig 12243 bp, 14 predicted proteins | sample IncBWH32OmetaG_FD_160091 | JGI IMG/M metagenome (GOLD analysis project Ga0210386, IMG submission 160091) | Forest soil microbial communities from Barre Woods Harvard Forest LTER site, Petersham, Massachusetts, United States - Inc-BW-H-32-O ... | reverse complement strand
GGAAACAGTCCAGTTCGATGTGTTGAAGTTTTTCGAATTTTTCGCGGGGTCGCTCTTGTCGGTGCCGAATTCGTAGAAATTGTTGTAGTGCGTGACGTCGTCGTACGAATTTTGTTTCTCCGCGGTGCTGAAAGGGCCCTTGGCAAGGCCGCTGAATTTTGTTCCAGCAAGAATGGTGTGGGCAGGAGTGGCCAACTCGAAGAGACTGCGACCGGCCACGGCTGTGGCGCCAGCGATGCCCATGGCGCGGAGGAACTTTCGCCGATCTTGGTAGATCTTCTTGGGGGTAACATCCGCGTGCGTCAAATCGGTGGTTTTGCCAGTCAAACCTTGCCTCTCCGAACAAATGTCGATGGTGCGGCTTTCCTACTATTCTCAGTACTCTTCTTTCTATTGGATGCGAAAACCTTGCCGCCGTGCCCCTCCATCCTAACCGGGCTGGGCTGACACCGTTGTGCCGTCTTATTGGTTTGAGTCGCAAAACTCAGAAAAGCTACAAGCAAGGTGAAAGCATCTGCCTCCCCAATTTCCGCCCGCGAGGGTGATTTCCGCAGCGCGAAGCACGCGAGTGGCCACGTCTTGTGCATCCACAAGCGCGGAGCCGCCGGGCGGCAGCATCGGAGGCAACTGGCTGGCGAGCGCGTCGAATCGACAGCCCATGAACGGCAGGTCAGTCAGCGTTTTGCTTTTTCGAATTCCTTGGCCAACATCTCCCTGACGCGGACGCTGAATCCGGCCGGCAATTCAAATCGTTGCTCGTCGGCTAGCAGGACAAGCACATTGTGAGTACTGTCCAGCAGCACCGCACACTTACGGCACTGCTCCAGGTGGGTCTCAAGCAAGCGCCGCATGCGTGGAGAAATGTCGTCATCAAGATAATTCGAGATCTCCCGGCGAACTTCTTCGCAACTCAGGGTGATCATGACTGTGCCTTTCCTGATCCTGGGTGACTGGCCCATGAGCGCGAAACGAAGTAATCGCGAACCATGAGTCGGGCCCGCAACAGTCGAGTCTTTACCGCTGGCACGCTTATTTCGAGAGCAGCCGAGGTCTCGGCGATGTTAAGCCCGTCGATGTCACGCACGATCAGCACCTCCCGGTAGATCTCCGGAATCGCCTCCAATGCTTCCTCAAGATGCGCCGCGAGTTCCTTTTGTGCGAGGGCTTCAACGGCGATCTCTCGCCACTCAGCGAGTTCAACAGGAGTATATTCATCCTCGTTATCGGGGGATCTTAGAAGCTCGAGAGACACCTCGCGCCTTTGTCGCAAGCGCATCCGGGCTTCGTTGGCCACGATGCTCAGTAACCAACTACAGAACCTCGCCTCCCCACGAAATGTGCGCAAGCCTCTGAACCCCTTCAGGATCGCCTCTTGCGACACCTCTTCGGCGTCGGCCACCGTCCGCAAAATCGCATATGCTGTGTAGTACACACGGCGCTCGATCGGTGCAATCAGTTCGTAATACCGTTCATGATTTCCAGCCAGGATCTCGGCGACGAGCTCTCGTTCCCCCTCGAGGGCGCGATCATTTTCGGATTCCGTAACCAGGGTGTTCTGCATTCGCACACAACCGCGCAGTCCCACCGCTGGTGGGCACGTCAGAGTCGAGTCAGCTGGTAAGATTCACGACCTGGCCGAAAGTTTCAGGTTGCTGACACCCCACCATTCGACGTGCAGATTTCTGAAACGATCGAAACTTATCGCAGGCTGTGGCATCAGATTGAAATGCGAGGTAGGTATGCCTGTTACCGATACTGATCTCCTCTCACCCGTCGAAGAAACTCAGAAATCATCCTCCCCCTCTTTGCTGCTCTCGGGTGCAGCTCTCGTAGGCAGCCTCGTAGAAGGTGCGTGTGCGATCCTTGTCGCCAGTGCGTCCGCCAAGCTCTTTCTCGGACTCGGAGCTGTAGCGGGGGCGGTGAAGGCTTCGCGCTTGCATGCCGATATCGTGCGCATCCCAGTCTTACTCGTTTCGGCTGCCGCCGCATTGATTACGCTATTGGTCTTGTGGAACGCCTGGCGCGCCCGGAACCGGTCTGCCGCTCGCTGGCGAAAAAGGCCAATGACGGTGCGCGACAAATTCAGCTTTGCCGTTACCATCTTGGCTTCCGTCATTTCACTAGCTCTGGTGGTCGGCGAAGCGATCGAGCACCCGATCTTCCATATTCACTAGGGGACGTCCTCGCCGCAGCCGGTCAAAAGTGGACAACCAATCCTCCCAAGACGACGGGATTATGCTGTTCAGAGCGCATGGCTGGAACGCCGAAACTGCGTCCTCTGACGTGTAGAAATCGCGACAGTCGCCTCTAAAGCCGATCGGCCACAGCAGTTTGAGATTGGTGCGGGCGTCGATTCCCCCGCCGAATTGCGCTGTCGCCACCGTCCGATGTTTCTCCGTGTTAGCTACTCCGCTTCGCAATACGCTACTGCCCTCGTAGAGTCCAAATCCGAAGCCCACGGATAGCCGTGGCGATCGAGGAGCGTAACTCACAGACTGACTTCGCAACGAAGGCGTCACAAATAACGCTGCGAGACTGGTAATGGCGTTGTGTTGTGCGCTGCCCAGCCTATGACTGGGCCCTGCAGCAAACCGAGACTCCAGGAGCAGGGCGGTGGTTCCGCGGAATAGCCGGCGCGCACAATCAACGGAATGTGCGACGCTTCTACCGAAACTCAGCTTCTGGTTAGAAGTGGTTGCTGCCCTTGGGATGAATTCTGCGCCGAGCGATAAGCCACGCCCATTCTTCTCTTCTTGAGCAAAGCGCAGACAGCACATCCTCAACATTAGCAGACGTTGAATCAACCGCCCACCTCGCGAACAAGATCACGAATAACTGGAAGATGCTGATCGAGCCAGTTAGTTACAGATCTCGGAAGCGCGAGTACCTCGGAAACTTTTTCCCATGTCTTGAATCATTCCGTCACGCCCGAAGTGGGCGAATCGCAAACGCAAAGAGAGATCCAATGAACAGGAAACTGATGATGCTGCTGGCTTCGTGTGTTCTGGCGAGTTCCATCAGCGTTTTTGCTCAGGATGCCACGAAGCAAGATGGCATGCAAAAAGAGGAAACAAAACAAAATGAGATGAAGCAGGACTCCATGGGCAAGGACGAGATGAAACAGGATTCCATGGGGAACGACGGCATGAAGCACGATGAGATGCCAGAAGGCAAGAAACAGAAGAAAGCCCACAAGTCCAAGCGGGAGAGCAAGAAGGACGCAATGGGCAAAGGTGAGATGCAGCACGACAACGTGAAGCAGAGCGACAGTATGCAGAAAGACCAAATGCAGCACTGAGCTTGAATGGCGTTTTTAGCTTACCTGACCGCAACCCGATCCAAAACCAAAACCCGAGTCTCAGAATCTCAGACCACAACAATCAAAGGAGAAGTGAATCGTGAAAGCAACTCATAGACAGGATAAAACAGCACTGGGCAGTTCTCGCATCCTAGCGATAAGCCCGATCCTTACACTCGCTGTGATTGTCTCTTTTGCGGTGTCGTCGGGGACCTTGCAAGCCCAGGTTCCCGTTAAGCGGCGGCTCTCGCCAGAGATCCTCGCAATGCACGCTCGCGCCAAGCGTCCTGCAGCTACGGCGCCGGCGACGAGCCTGGAGCTAGCAGCTACTACTACTGCACTAACGTCATCGAGTTTTAATTCTGAGCAGGGACCGGGTCCTGGCCCAATTGGTCCCGGCCCGGGGTGCAATTTGTTCCCAGCGCCCGCGTCCATAGGCACCACAGTCCCTCTATCGTACTTTGGACCGCCCCCTTCCGACACCAATCGTAGCTTGGTCGGGCCTGTTCAATTGCTGGATACCGGAGTGGTTGACGTCGCGCATGGGACCATTACCATACCCCTTTACTTGGGCCATCTCAAGGGAAGCGGAAAAAATGTGTGGTACGTCTTGACCGATGTTGACGATTCCAATGTCGCTGCCGAGTTGGGTCTGAACTTCTCCGCCAAACTTACTTTCGCGTCGCACTCTGCTAGAACGGGAAACCTCGATGCGAACGGGGACATAGTATTTGATGCGGGCACTGTGAACTTCAAGCCTGAACGGAAGATCATTCCTGGCCCTGCCGGTCACGAATTTCCTCCCACGTTTGCGACCCCGGGTGCCGTTGGGGACGCGAACTATGGTCCGCTCGTCCAAATCGTGAATGCCGGCAACGTGATTTACAACGCGCCCATGGTGGCTTTCGACGTGAACGCCAATCAGATCAGCTTCCCTAACGGCAATGTGGACTACACCAAAGTGCACGACCAGGTCGTGGCCATTGATCCGGTCAACATGACGGTAACTCTTAATCTCATTAACGGCTTCAGTTTCGGTCGCCCTGTGTGGTATCTCTCGATGGATACGAGCAACGCTCTAGGGGCCGCGATTGAACACAACACTCTCGCTCCGCTAATGCAAAAACTTCTGTTGGGTCACGATGACAGCTTCGCCAGCCCTGTCGAGCGTATCTTCATCAGCACCAATGGACCTGAATCGGGAGGCTGCAACAATCCACTGCGGCAAGGGCTGTCGGCAGATCTCGCCGACAGCTTTAGGCCAAACAACGTCTTGGGTGGAATCCCAACCATCGCGCTCGATTACAGCCCCTACTGGGATGCGCAATTGTTCGAATGGACCCAGGAGGCGATCGACCAAGGGTTCCGCGGACAGGTGCGCGAGGAGTTCCAGATTCTCACCTTTGTTCAAGACAAGTTGATCACTGGGCCAGGTGGAGCGGCGTTTGGGAGCTCGGGCTTCTCGATCAACTGCCCGATCGTCCAGCGTCTGGATTGAGAGCCGGCACGCTAACACTAAAGCGGCCCGCCATCTCAGACTTCGAAATGGCGGGCCTTTTCATACCGTAGCTTAGCCGGAATATTCCGCCGCCTCACGATTGGTTTCGGTGGCATCCTAAGCGGCGATTGATAGCACGACATGACCTTCACGATGGTCCGTTGTGCTCCAGGTAACTTCTTAAGGAGAACGAGATGGCAGTAAAGTTAGTGGTGATTTATCCACGCCCAAAGGATGTCGAAGCCTTCGAAGCAGCCTACAACCGAGAGCATGTGCCCATGGCGGTCGCGAAACTTGCCGGCAAAACCAAGATTGTCGCGACCGGGGTACTCGGTTCTCCGGCGGGCGAACCTCCCTTCCACCGCATCGCTGAGGTCTATTTCCCGTCGATGGAGGCTCTCGAACAGTGTGCGCTTCCGAAGGCGGCAAACAGACGATTGGGAATGCAGTTTCGATTTCGTCGGGCGGCGCACCAGTCTTTCTGGTCGTGGAGGAGAAGACGTTTGTATTTTGAATGGTACAGGCCGACAGGGCTCCTGCTATTGCCACTCGTGATGTTTGGGTTTGTGGCCAGCGCAGTCGGACAAACCAACCCTAATCACCTCGCACGCGAACAGTCGCGGTATCTCAGCCGGGCCATGAATCAACCTGTGGACTGGTACCCTTGGGGTGCGGACCCATTCAAGCGCGCAAAGGAGCTACACCGTCCCATCCTTCTAGATGTTGGAGCTGTATGGTGTCCCTGGTGTGCGCTCATGGATCGCGATACGTACAGCAACGTCGACATCGCGAATTACATCAATCAGCACTTCGTCGCTGTGAAGGTCGACTTCGATGCCTCACCGAAGCTGGTGGCGCAGCTGCAGCAAGCCCAAGCCGTGCTGAATCTTCCTGCCGGGCTACCTCTCACATTATTCATGACGCCAGACGGTAGGCTTTACTTTGGAGCCGGGTACCTCCCTGCTGAACGCAAAAATGGTAAGCCATCTTTTCGTGAAGCCGCTGATGAAGCTTTGGCTCGCTTCGCGAATAGATCCACGGTTGAGGAGCAGTCATTTCAGTTGGAGCTAGAAGAATGACCATGAAAAGATTAGTCTTGCATTTCTTTCTGCTGTCGATGCTGAGCAGCCCGCTGCTCTTTGCCATCGATAATCTGAAGCTCAATTCGAAACTCGATTACACAAGCGACAGCCTCGATGGTCCGTTGATCACGGGAGATGATGCGCAGAAAGGATTTGTTCCGGGCAAGCCCAACTACGTCATTATTTACGGCGAAGGATGCTTCAACTCCAAAAGACAGGCGCAGCGCACTGTTGAGCTGTACAACAAATACCGTTCCCGGGTGCACTTTGTCGTCATCGACCTAGACATTCAGCGCTCGCCCGAGCAGCAAAAGCTGGTCAAGCAATACTACAAGGGCTATATCCCCCACGTTCTAGTGTTGGATGCCCACGGTGAAGCCCTTTACAACCAGTCTGGAGAAGTGGACTCCGAGGCTATCGGGAATATCTTCGAGAAGGCTCTCGGCCACTGATCAAAGGATCTCGGCGCCGGTAGGAAGATCTGCTTTGACGCTGCCTAGGATTAGGACGTAGTGAGTTCGCCCACGAACGATAGATGAGGGGGCTACGCTACGATAGAAACGTTAATCTTGATCTCTGCGCTTCAGGGTCGGACGGTCGTCTTGACTGCCGGTATCGCTCCCATTGCCGGGCGTTTTGCTGCTGTCCGCCGTAGTGCGCTGCCGCAACGTAGGACGCTTGTCGTGTTCCACATTCTGATCCTGTATCTTACGACGGTTTTCGAGGGAAGCGAGCCGCGCCTTCACTTCGTCGAACTCTGAGGTCGTCACCAGGTATTCTGGGCGGGCTGGCAGGATCCGATGGATTTCTTCCTGCGTCTTGGTGATACGGTCGGGCGTCTGCGGGTGAGTTGCAAAGGCTTTGGCAAGCCTACCAGGTTTTTCTTTCTCCTGCGCCTGGACCTTCTCAAAGAATGCAAGAAAGGCCTGCGGATCGTACCCGGTCTTGTACATATACTGCACGCCGAGATAGTCGGCCTCGGCTTCGAAATTGCGCGAGAATGTCATAAATGTCAGCGGCAAGGCCAGACCAGCGGCGCTCTGAAGCGCATACCCGAGGCCGCCGCCCACAAAAATGAGCGGAATCGTGGCAAAATTGGCCAGCTGTCCACGGGTCATCTGGCGTGTCCCGTGACGTGCTGCGACGTGCGCAATTTCGTGCGCCATCACGCCTGCCAGTTCCGCCTCTTCGTCGGCCGCGAGGATCAGCCCCGAGTTCACGTAAAAGAAGCCCCCCGGCAATGCGAACGCATTAATTGAATCGTCATCGACCACCTTGATCGTAAATGGGACGCGCGCGTCGGAGTTGCGCACTAGATTCTGCCCGATGCGGTTGACGTACTCATTTACCACTGGGTCCCGCACCAGCTTCGCGTTCTGCTCAACGTGCTGGGCCAACTCCTTGCCCATGCGGATTTCCGTCTCCAGCGAATACCAGTTTCCAAGCTTGCTTCCCTTGCCAACAGCGCGGTTGCCGATGGCATTCACGTCGTCCTTACCGCCGGGCTTGACGTTGGGCAGTCTTGATTCGGCAGAAGATGTTTGACCATCTTGCGAAACCGTCGCGAGCTGAGGGGCTTCAGTCTTGGTGGGTGAGCCGCTCGTATTCGGCGACGGTGGAGTCGCCGACACTCCGTTACCCTGGCTCAATGCGAACTGGCTCAACGACAACAGCAGGGCGGCCACCAGCGTACTGCCACGGAACCTCATCTGAAATCCTCGCTAACTAACACGCCCGGTGCGCTGCAAACACGAACCGGCTACCCGACCTTCTCAACCATCGCGAAGCCTGCTGGGCGGCTCAGTGAGGACAACTGACGTTTTGATCTTTTATTCCATCTCGACAATGCGATTTTGCACCGCTAGATCACGTGCCTGCTCTATGTCAAGTGCAAGCCGATTTCCCGTTAGCCGCTTTTAATTGTCCGTTAAATCGACATCTCTCGAGAAGTGGCAGCGGCGGGACTCGGTCCGGCACCTTGCCTGCAACACGGTTTGAATGTCCACCGGGATGCCCGGCATGAAGCCCACACATGGACTCGCCTTATGATGGCAGCAACTGTAGGGAATAAATCGGGAGCCCAAGGGTTATCGAACAGTGGTGGATCGAAGACCACAACGAGTGCGTAGCAACGACGACCGCAACGAAGAAGGCACCATGAACTGCGAGATCTGCAAAGTAATCCAAAAACTCGGCCTTCCCAAGTCAGCCCATGAATTGTGGTTCTGCACCGACAAAGGGATGCCGCATCGTCGAAGGCGCGTAGCCATGGTCCAGCGAATGAACCGTCGGCTTCGGAGAGGATTCGCATAAGATCGAGTCTGGCAAGGGCCATTTGGGGTAGCGGGGAATGATGTTGCTTGGCGAGACGATATGGGTACGTATCCCCAGATTCACCGGGCGCGAACAATGGCGCTGCTGTTGTTTCACCCAGTCCTAATAACGGTGGCGAAGCTGCGCTGGTTAACGCTTGTGCTGAAATCCTCATCATTCGTTTCCGCGCCACACATTTGAACACAGGGCATCTTATGAAGGCATGGAGTGCTTGGGGCAATCCCAGCTATTGTTGAGTGGGTCTCCTTGCCCGTCCTAGCGGCTAAATCCAAGAATTCCGGATCGCAGTTGTTCGACCTGTAGCTGCCAGCTTTTAGTGGAGTATTTCCCACTGAAAAATTGAAACGAAGGAAACAACAGTTGCAAGTGTTGTATGTATCATCATAAATCTATTCAGATTAGCGGCAGCGGCCAAGCTTGAGACTCACCGCCAGGTCATTGTGAAAATTATTACGAGTTTGTGGTCGCAGGCCGGTCCGCGATACGCTCAAACAGCGAAGCTCATTGACTGAGAATCGGATCCATCTCCTCGTATTCCTGTCTTCATTTGCAACCCAGTGACCCGCTCGTCGCCAGCGATTAGCCTGCCCGAAACGATTGTTGTCGGTGTCGAATCTTACCGCCTAGTGGGAAGTCGGTGAGCACAGGAATAAAAGCACCGTATTTACCGTTATTACTTCAGTACAAAACGCGATAAGCCAGGTAATCGGTATGAAGAAGATAACGTATTTAATGGTGTTGTGTGCAGTTTCGTTATTAGTGGGACGGAGCGATGCGAAGGAACCCAGCAGTGAGAGTAGGAACGCTTCGAGTTCCAGGGGTGACATCACTGTCCAGGGTTGTATAGCTAGGTCTACCGGCTACTATACCTTGATGCAGACCGAGCCAGGGAACACTTATAACCTTGAAGAGGCGATTAGGACGATAAAGCTCGGTTCGTACCTGGGTGAACAGGTGGAAGTAACGGGTTGGGAATCACCTCAATTGAGTAACAGTTCCTCAGTTTTCTATAGCACTGCGCCCAGTGCAGTGACGGTAATGGTCATGTCCATCAAGGCACTCGCAGAGCGCTGCACAGAGGGGGAAATAAGTGCAAGTGCTGATTCTAGCCAGGTTTCGGGAGCAGAACTGGATTTGTCGTCCACGCCCCCGGATGCGGAAATCGAAATAGATGGAAATTTCGTGGGCCACACGACATCTATTGTGGGTGTGTCGGCAGGTGACCATCAGGTCATCGTGAAGAAGAGGGGCTATCAGCCTTGGAAAAAGAGGATGGTGGTCACAAGCGGCCGAATAAGAATACACGCCGACTTGGAGGCCGAGTCGAAGTAGGCTGTAAGCAACAAACGCGCTCCCAGCGAGAACCTTACGTTGGTGCCTTGCACGGCAGTTTGCCTCACCAGCGGGGGGGCGATCTGGCTTACGTGTTTGACTGCGTCCATGGTCGCGGAACGTACCCATGCACCGTCACGGACTGCTGAGGCCACACAAGGATTGAGGTGCACAGTGTCATCCAAGCTCACCCTGTTCCCCCAAGTCGGACGTTCTGTGCTCGGTTATCCAAGCAGACTTTTGAGTCGTACCAAGGTCGCAGAGAAGACCGTCGCATTCCAGTTTCAAAGGCCTCGTAACTTCTTGTTTCGTCCGGGACAGTTTATTGATTTGGGTCTGCCAGGACTTCCACGAAATGGGTCGCACGGTCTTAAGCATACCTTCTCGATCGCAAGTTCTTGTTTCGCCTCCGACATTTTGTTGGCTACGCGAATGCGCGATTCTTGCTTCAAGCGTGCTCTATCGGTCTTGCCACTCGGTACCGAAGTCAGCATACGGGGCCCGATGGGCTCATTCGTTCTGCATAACGATGTTTCAAGACCGGCAGTTTTCCTCGCAGGAGGCATCGGTATAACTCCCTTTCTGAGTATGCTTTCCTCCGTGCCGATAGAAAAACATCACCCACCTGTCTTTCTTTTTTATGCGAATCGATATGTCGAAGATGCCGCGTTTATGGACACCCTGTGCAATCGCGAAAAGGTAACCGAAAACTTTCACTTTGTCCCAACGTTTACCCGCATCGCGCCAGGCCAGGGCGGATGGAAGGGGACAACCGGTCCCATCAACGCACACATGCTCTCGAACTACATCAGTAATTTGCAAGATCCGATTTATTACGTTGCCGGACCTCCAGGCATGGTGGCAGGGACTCAACAAACCCTGGTCGAGCTCGCTGTCCCTGAAGAAGACATTCGTACAGAGAATTTTGCAGGTTATTGAGCGCAACGGGATTGGACTCAATTGATTGATGGCGGAGCTTTCAGTCTCAATCAACGGATTCCTTGGCACCGGCGCTACCTTCGCTGCGGACCTTAACTTGGTTGTGCAACTCGCCATGGGGCGCTCTGATCGTCGGACTGATTCTCGCAAAGCACAAGCTACACAGAGCCTACGGTGCATGCCAAACGACGGTTTTGCTTTCCAACCTGTCATTGATCGGATTCGAGATGTGGCCTTCGTTCCGGCAACAACTGGCAGCCCACCTCCCCACAATTCTCCACAACAGGTATTACACGATCGCAACGAGCCACGCTGCTTTGGGGGTCAGCGGCCGGAACTCATGGGACTCTACATCGTCCTTGGTGGGCACGAACCTCGCTCCTCGACACTTGCGCTTCAAAGACTGGAAGTGGTGGCTGCGAAGCGAACTGCTGCTCTGCTACGTTGCTTTTATAGGCGGCTTGGGTAGTTACTATGCATGGTACATAGCGCCGTTCCCTTAGTGCTCACATTGCAAAGTTGGCGTCCTGAGCGGAACTACAAAGACGCATTGAGCCCAGTTGCAATTGAAGACGTCGTGGATGCCCATTTCGTAATTCCGGTAACTTAGTCATCATCCTCCCATGGTTATCAACGTCGTGAATGGCGGCTTCAACTGACTGCGTCATATCGGAATAAATCGTCCAGCCGCTGGTTATCAACAATGATGGTCAGCAATGACGATAACGCACACCGTTGATAGGAGAACATCATGAGATACCAGTTGGGAAGTGCACTGCTCATCTTAACTAGTCTATGCGGGTTAAGAGTGGGGGCCAGGGCGGAAACTCACCGTGAGGTGACTGTAAAAATTCCATATGTGTTCGTGGCCGGTGGCCGCCCGCTCCCTGCGGGCACGTATACAGTAAGTCGGTTGTCAGACGATAGGCTGGCCGGCCTGAGTATCGTCAACTACGAACAGCAATCAGGCGTTTTAGTGTTAACCAACCACTTTGAGAACCGGCCCGCCGATGAGGCCAAGGTCCGCTTCGAGCGAGTTGGCGACATCTACTACCTCAGATCCATCGAGACTTTGGATGGGGTGTACACCGTCTCCCTCCCACACGCCATCTCCGTGTTGGCGAGATCAAAGCACGGTGCCGGCACATCAGCTTCCGGGATGCCATGAAGTTGGCTCGCACATTTCGTACCTGGTCGCGAGTCGTGCTTTACCAACACCCGCGACCAGTGCGGGATGCATTTTTTTACAGGTCCAATCGACAATCCGAGAAGCTGAGAAATGGGATGTGCAGTAGCTAGGTCGGAAGTGGCACCACCATTGCTGTTCGTTCCAATCCCAGGCGTTTGTAAGAAGGTTGTTACCTCAGAGAATTTCTCTTCGTGTTCGATGTTCTCCCGATTAGCTGGAACAAATCTCACCAAAGAGTTGGGTTACAAAGGCGTGACAGACGAGAATCTGAACCCTACAACGTTGGATCAAACTTCTATTGAACCGAGCCCGTCGAACAATGAAGATGTTCGATGCCATTGGCATGGGGTGGCAAAGCGGCGTTTTTTCCTCAGGAGCATCGGAATCGCTGGCACCGCACTGTCCGTAAGCGTGATGTTGGGTAGCGAGAGCGATGCGCAAGCATCGCGCCGCAACACTGTGAAGCTTCCGAAAGGGGACGCTGTCCTTTTGCAATTGGTGGCAGCTTTCGAATTGATCGAAGCAGACCCGGTGCAGGCCAGGGAGTACGCGCGCAGGCTTGAGGAAGACA
>Ga0210386_10003991_pt1 | contig 12245 bp, 11 predicted proteins | sample IncBWH32OmetaG_FD_160091 | JGI IMG/M metagenome (GOLD analysis project Ga0210386, IMG submission 160091) | Forest soil microbial communities from Barre Woods Harvard Forest LTER site, Petersham, Massachusetts, United States - Inc-BW-H-32-O ... | reverse complement strand
GTGCCCTCGACGTTGAGGCGGATGACCGTACGAAAGCCCTTCGGTGTAATCGACTCCGCGGGCGCCAGGAACTGGCCGCCGGCATTGTTGACGAGTAGATCGATCTGACCGTGGCTCTCGAGCACTCCGTCCACCAGGCCGTCCACTTGGCCCTCCTCGCGGATGTCGCACACGCGGGCCTCGATCAGCCCCCGTTCGCAAAGCGCGGCGGTCTCGAGCAAAGGCTCCTCGCGACGCCCGCAGATGACTACGCGCGCGCCGCAGCGCGCCAGCTCGAGCGCCGTCTCACGTCCGAGACCGCTGCCGCCGCCGCTGACGATCGCCGTCTGGCCCGCGAGCAACGAAGGCGAGAACAAGCGCGAGCGATCCTCGACGGACTCGCCGGGCCGGGCGGACAGACCGGACCGTATGCGCAGGGACGCTCCATCCTCGCCCATCCCGGTCTGCTCGTCCTCGCTCACCGCCGGGAGCTTACGACTGGACGGCCCCTGTCGAGTCCTCGACCTGATGCCACGACCCCATAGCCCCTAATCGAAGCTGGAGATTCGACCGATGCTTGATATGCGACAGCTGCGCGCGGGTAGATGGCTTCAGTGCTTCCGTTATGGACATGTCGCGCTTTTGCGGAGCTTTTGCCGCTCTCGCGGGTTATGTCCTGCGGGGGAAGGTAGCCGCGCTGGAGGCGTCGAACCAGACCGAAGGACGCAATCCACGAAGAATGATTGACAACGCAACTATCGCGTCGTATAATTCCGACTCCAAGCATCGGATTACGAGGATGGCGCAGTCCTCGGCGGACAAGCCGAGTCCTCGACATTTCCAATAGAGAGACGCTCATGCCAGACCCCATTGCAAAGCCCACCCCCACCATAGACATGACAGCCGAGGTGTTCATCCCGGAGTCTGTCGACCAGTTGCTCGCGCATTCGCGCCGCTACCCCCTGCTCACCCCAGAACAGGAGATCGAGCTGGCCCAGAAGATCGAGCGTGGCGACCTGCGCGCCAAGGAAACGATGATCAACTCTAACCTGAGGCTGGTTGCGTCCAATGCAAGGCGCTACCAGAACCAGGGCCTACCGCTCGCCGACCTCGTCCAGGAGGGCATGCTCGGCCTGATCAGGGCCTCGGAGAAGTTCGACTGGCGCAAGGGCTTCAGGTTCTCCACATACGCCACCCTGTGGATTCGCCAGGCGATCCAGCGCGGCTTGGAGAACTCCGGCCGCACGATTCGCCTGCCCGTGCATGTAGCCCAACGCTCGCGCAAGGTAGGACGCGTCGAGCGTGAGCTGTCCGTCAGGCTCGGCCGCGAACCGACACTGGAGGAGCTTGCCGAGGAGACAGGACTGCCAATCGAGCAGGTCGAGGAGGTGCGCCATCAGCGCGCCGCCCTCGTCAGCCTCGATCAGCAGGTCGGCGACGACGGCGACACCGCCCTTGGCGACCTTCTGCCTTCCGACGCCGAGGCGCCGGAGGACAGCGCCTGGGACAACGAGCGCGAGCGGATCGTGCACAACGCGATCGCAAAGCTGCCGGACACGGAGCGAACGGTGTTGACGCTGCGCTTCGGCACCGGCCGCGAGGAGCCACAGACGCTGACGGCAATCGGCAAGCGCCTTGGCTTCTCCGCCGAGCGGGCCTCTCAACTCGAGCAGCGAGCTTTGAAGAAGCTGGCCGAGTCGCCTGAGCTGGCAGCGCTGCGAGAGGCCGCCTAAAGGATCATGAGCATGCCCCCGCGCGCATCGGCGTCGCGGGGCATCGCTTCATTCCCAAAATCTGGCCGCTTCCGGTGCGGACCAGGACGGCGCTTTCGCTCACTTCACAACCAGCGTGCCTTCCATACCCGCCATGCGGTGGCCTGGGACCGAGCAGTAGAACTTGTACGTTCCCGGTTTGAGCGTGACCGTCAACGTTTTGCTTTCGCCCTTGAACGTCGGGGTAGCGCCTACCACCGCGTGCGAGGCCGATTCGACGGTCACGTTGTGTTCGAGCGGAGACATGTTCGTGAAGGCGATCGACACCTGGCCCGCTTTTGCGCTCAGCGAGCTCGTGTTGTATTTCAGCTGACCTTCAGGGTTCGCGGCAAGGCTCAACGAGCTCGAGGCGGTAGACGGCGCCGGGGTCGTCGATGAGGAGGTGGTCGCCGTCGCGGCGGTCGTGGCTGGGGTGGATTCGCTCGAGCTCGTGCTTTTCGAGCCCCCGCAGCCGGCCAGCGCGAGGATTCCGGCCACAAGCGCGAACATCGAGAATATTGGGATACGTCGGGCTGATGCTTTATCTGCGGTGTGGAGCCTCACGGCCTTCTCCTCCGTCGGTTGGGGTCACCTCACGTTATGACACTCCCCGGTCCGAATCCTTCCCAAGCGTGTGCCAACATCTGCTCTACAGAGGCCGACGCGAGGAGCCAAGATGCAGAAGTCGATGTGGGAGCGCACAGTCGAGCTGACGATCGCGGTGGGCGAACGCATACTGGTGCCGATCGAGCGTTTCATCGGCAGGCGCTCGCTTGTCGGCGACGCGACCTTCTTCCCGAACGAGCGCTTCCCTTGGATCGAGCAGGTCGAGGCCAACTGGGAGACGATCCGCGAAGAGCTGGAGTGCGTACTCGCCGACCACGAGGCACTGCCCAATTTCCAGGACATCTCCAAGGATCAGATCGAGATCACCGACGATGACGACTGGAAGACTTACTTCCTCTACGGCTACGGGTTCGCGGCGAAGCTCGGCGTCGAGACATGTCCGAAGACAGCGGCCATGATGCGCCAGATCCCGGGGATGACGACCGCGATGTTCTCGATCCTCTCTCCGCACAAGCACATCCTCGATCACCGCGGCCCCTACAAGGGTGTGCTGCGCTACCACCTCGGGTTGATCGTGCCGCGCGAAGCCGAGCGGTGCAGGATCAGGGTGGGCGATGACATCCGCCACTGGGAGGAGGGCCACAGCCTGATGTTCGACGACACGTTCAATCACGAGGTGTGGAATGACACGGGCGAGACACGAGTGGTGCTGTTCGTGGACGTATTGCGCCCGCTGCCATCCCCCTGGTCACAGCTCAACAGGTTGATCGTCAAAGCGATCGGCTACTCCCCGTTCGTGCTCGACGCCAAGCGCAACCAGGAAGCTTGGGAAAATCGCTTCCTTGCGCACAAGGAGACCGCTGTCAATCCGACTCCCCGCGCACAGTCACTTCCGTGACCTCGGGATGCTCGGCGCGTACGCTCCGTGCCAGCGCCTCTATGTCGGCTCGCGTGAGGTCCGCCCCGAGACGTAGGACCAACTGCGTGCCCATGGGCAGCGACGCCTGATCCGCCGATAGGCCACCGTCAGGCTCGATGTGCACGACCACGTCGCTGCCCGGCAGCTCGCGCTCGATGGCAAGCTCGACCGCACTGGCGATCGTATGCCCATAGCTGAGATCCGCGTCACTCGGTACACCCACGACGATGTCGGCGAAGTGACGACCGGCCACCTCGCGCATGCGCAGCCGGCGCAGACTGACAATCCCGGGGATCGCTTCGATCGCATCACGTGCCTTGCGCTCGGCGACGTCGTCGGAGGCGGTATCCATCAGCACGTGGACGCTGCGGCGCATCAGTCGAGCGGCCGAGAAGAGGGCTAGACCCGCGACGAGCAGCGCAGCGATCGAGTCGGCGTTGGGGTAGCCGGCACGCACGAGCAGCAGGCCCAGGAGCACCGCCACCGACCCTACGAGGTCGAGCGTGAAGTGCAGCGCGTTGGCACTGAGAGCGGCACTCGAGTAGCGGTGGGCACCCTGATGGGAGGCATAAGAGCGGGTTGCATCGATCGCGATCACGATCAGCAGGACGGCGAACGTGTACCACTGGGTTTCCACGCGCGGCCCGTGACCGGTGAGCCGGTAGACCGACTCGATCGCGATCGCGATCGATGCACCAACCAGGATCGCGCCCTCACCAAGCGCAGAGAGGTGTTCGGCCTTGCCATGCCCGTAAGGGTGCTCGCGGTCGGCCGGGCGCCGGGCGACCCTGACAGCGAACAGGGTGAGCATCGCCGCCGCCAGATCCGTGGCGGAGTGGATCGCCTCGGCGAGCACACCAAGACTGTGCGAGAGCAGCCCGACTACGAGCTTGATCACGACAAGCGTGGCGGCGGCGATCACCGAGATCAGCGCGGTGCGCTGAGGAGATGGTGAGTGATCTGCAGCCGTCATCAAGAGGCGAGGGTAGCCGCCCACTCGACGGCGGCGAGCGCTCAGATGCTCGAGACGTCGAGGCCTGTGTCGTGCAGCCAGCTATTTGTCTGGGCGTTGAGGATCGTGAACTCACCGCTTACGATCAGCAACCCAAGTGCGATCATTACCGCCCCGCCGATCCCCACGATCACGGGAAAGTGGCGTTTGACGATCTGGAGCGCGTCGCTCATGCGCTCGAACGCGAGCGCGATCAGCAGGAACGGGATCGCAAGACCAACGGAGTAGAAGGCGAGCAGGATCGCGCCGTGCGCGGCGGATTCGGATACCGCCGCCTGCGTTAGGATCGCCGCGAGCGTGATGCTCGTGCAAGGCGTCCAGGCGATCGCGAAGGCGGCGCCGGCGAGCAGCGGGCCGCCACGCCCCGCCAGGCGCATCAGCGACTCGGAGTGCCACTGGAAATTGAGCGCGTCGATGAACGGGGTGGCCAGGAAGGCAATGCCCATCAGGATGATCAGTACCCCGCCGGCGGTTCGCAGTGCTTCTATGTGGGTGCTCAAAAGCGAGCCGATCTGCGTTGCGGTGAGCCCGAGCAGAATGAAGATCAGCGAAAAGCTGGCGATGAATAGCAGGCTCGGCACGAGCACGCGCCTGGCCCCCGCGTGCTGGATATCAGCCGGCGCGACGCCGATCACGGTCGAGAGGTAGCCGGGCACGAGCGGCAGCACGCACGGCGAGAGGAACGAAACGAGCCCCGCCGCGATCGCCACGGGAATACCGACGCCGCTTGCGGTATCGGATGCCGAAGCGACGAGGATGAGGTGTGTGACGATCATGGGATCGATCGGGTGGGCGGCTCGTGCCGGCCGTCGACGCCCGCGGCAGTCTCTGGCGACGACTCGCCCGGAGGCTCCTGGCCGACTCGCTCGCTCCCGACCTCGCCAAATTCGGCCAGCACCGTGCGGAGCTCGGCCACTTCCCGCTCCAGCCGGGCCACCCGATCATGCAACCCGTCATCCAGCCGGGCCAGCCGATCATGCAACCCGTCGGATTGTTGGGCAACTGGCGGAGAGGCGACCCGCGTGGAGACGGCTTGCGGAGAGGAGCCTCCGTCGCTAACAGCGTTCCCGCTAGCGCTCGAGCCATCTCCCAGCAGCTGAATGTAGCGCTCCTCCTTCTGGCCGGCACGACGCTCCAACTGTGCGACCAGGTCACGCGCGATCAGGCCAGTCAGCGTGGCGTGCACCTCGTCCAACCCCTCGAACGCGTGAATGCGCTCGCCGCGCTGCTTGAGCTCGCCCGGCGTTTGCCCGCCGCGCAGCATCAGCACGCACATGACCGCTTGCTCGGAGCTCGACATTGGCAGCGTTTCGGAGAGCAGGTGCCGGTACTTCGCCGCTCGGCTCGCGCCGGCCAGACGTGCATAGCCGCGTCGCTCGAGCCGGTGCAACGCATCGCGGATGATCGCATCGTCGTAGTCGACAACCGGATCGCGATTTGTCGACTGATTGCACGCGAGGCGCAACGAGTTCAGTGACAACGGGTAGTGGTCGGGAGTGGTGCGCTGCTTCTCGAGCAAGCAGCCAAGCACGCGTATCTCGGTCGCTGAGAGGTCCATCGACCCTCATCCTACGATCCCGAGCGCAGACTTGCCGACGGTAGAATCGGGGACGTGAGCTTTCCCACGGCACGCCTGCAGTGAGTCACCAGCCCTTCGCCCCCGGGCGCGCAGGCGAAGGTGGTCGTGGCTCCAGACCCAAGCTTCGCCCGGAGGACATCCCCGACAGGCCGGTCTCACTGCGGCGCATCGGGCGACTGTTCATCCCCTACCGCGTGCGACTGGGGGCGCTGTTGACCTTGATCGTAGTCGGCTCGATCCTAAGCGTCGCCTCGCCGTTCCTACTACGCGAAGCCGTCGACAAGGGCATCGTCGGGCACGACCTCGAATTGTTGAGTTGGCTGGTGGCCGGCATGATCGCACTGGCGATCGTCAACGGCGTGATCAGCGTGGCGCAGACTTGGATCTCCAATCAGGTCGGCCAACGCGTGATGCACGACCTGCGGGCCGCCGTATACGCGCATTTGCAGCGCATGTCGCTTGCTTTCTTCACGCGCACGCGCTCGGGCGAGGTCCAGGCACGCATCGCTTATGACATCGGAGGCATCGACGACGTGGTCACGAGCACCGCCACTTCGACCGTCTCGACCGTTGCCACCGTGGCCGCGACGGTCACGGCGATGTTCGCGCTGAGCTGGCAGCTGACGTTGTTCTCGCTGATCCTGCTCCCATTCTTCGTTTGGCTGACGCGTCGTGTGGGCAACGAGCGCCGGCGCATCCAGTCCGTGCGCCAGGGCCGCCTCGCCGACATGTCGACACTCGTCGAGGAGTCGCTGTCGGTGTCGGGCATCCTGCTCGGCAAGACGATGGGCCGCTCGGGCGAGCTCACCAGCCGCTTCTCCAACGAGTCGAGCGAGCTCGCGGATCTGGAGGTGCGCGCGCGCATGGCGGGGCGCTGGCGGATGGCCTCGGTGCAGATGAGCTTCGCGATCATGCCCGCTGCCGTCTACTGGTTCGCCGGCTACAGCAGCGTCCACGGCAGCAACGTGATCTCGATTGGAACGGTGGTCGCGTTTACGACGCTGCAGACTCGACTGCTGTTCCCGATGCAGCAGCTGTTGTCGGTGGGCCTGGAAGTGCAAACCTCGCTTGCGTTGTTCGGGCGCATCTTCGAGTACCTGGACCTCCCGGTGGACATAGAAGAGCGCCCTACCGCGCGCACCCTGGAGAGCGTCCGCGGAGACGTGCGCCTCCAGGACGTTTGCTTTCGCTACACGCCTGAGGCACGCTGGACCCTCGAGGGCATCTCGGCGGAGATCCCAGCGGGCACGCGCACGGCGCTCGTAGGCGAGACCGGCTCTGGCAAGACGACTCTTGCCTATCTCGTCGCGCGCCTGTACGAGCCCCAACAGGGAGCGGTCTGCATCGACGATGTCAACATCCGCGACGTCACGCTCCAGTCGCTGGCGGCGACGGTGGGGCTCGTCTCCCAGGAGACCTATCTGTTTCACTCCTCGATCCGCGAGAACTTGCGCTTCGCGTGCCCGGAGGCGACCGACGCCGAGATCGAAGACGCTGCGCGTGCCGCACAGATCCACGAGCTGATCTCCTCGCTGCCAGAGGGGTATGACACACCCGTGGGCGAGCGCGGATATCGCTTCTCCGGTGGCGAGAAGCAGCGCATCGCGATCGCCCGCACCGTGCTTCGAAACCCGCCGGTTCTGATCCTCGACGAGGCGACATCCGCACTGGACACCGAGACCGAGCGGGCTGTGCAGATCGCACTCGACGACCTCTCGCGCGGGCGCACCACGATCGCGATCGCCCACCGCCTCTCGACGATCCGCGACGCCGACCAGATCCTCGTGCTCGACAGCGGCAAGATCGTGGAGCGCGGCAACCACCAGGAGCTGGTCGAGCTGGGGGGTCGCTACGCGGCGCTGTTGCGCGGCTCGATCTTCGAGGACTCCGATCCACCCAGCCAGGACTCCTCCGCGGCGCTCGCCTAGACGGAGTCGCCGAGCTCGGCGAGCAGCCTGGAGAGCTGTCCCCCCTGCCAGGCGATCGGCGAGCTGCCGGGCGCCTCCACCACAAGCCTCGCGCTGGGAATCTCCGCCGCGTAGCGCTCCCCGACGGCAAGCGGATGGCTCGGATCGGCCTCGTCGCGACTGGCGACGAGGAGTGTGGGAACCCCAATCGATCGCAACTCGCCCCAACTCGCGAATGGCTTGGAGCGCGGGAGCGCTTCGAGCGCGTCGGCCACGGCGAGCGGATGATCATGGGCGGAGAGCCGCTGACGCAGCACCTTCGTGACGATCTCCCTGAAGCGCTCGGGAATCCGGTCGAGCTCGTAGGCGGCGACGAAGCCCTCGACTCCTTCCTCTCTGAGCCCCTTTGCGAGTCTGTCCCACGCCGCGAGAGACTCAGGCTCGCCGTGTGTCTCGGGATCGAACGCCGGTGTTATGAGCCCGAGCGCAAGCACCCTGCCGGGATGCTCGAGCGTGAAGCGAAGCGCCGTCTGGGCGCCCATCGAGGCACCCGCAAGCACCGCCTGCTCGATCGCCAACTCGTCGAGCAGGGCGCGCAGGTCCTCGGCGAGCAATTCATAGGTGTAGGCCTCCGAGCTGGGGGCCGGGGCCGAGTGACCGTGCCCGCGCGCGTCATAGGCGATCGTGCGGTGCCCTGAGCGCTCGAGCGCCTTGGAGCCCATCACGACGTAGCGGTGAGTGGCGGTGAGCCCGTGCAGCAGGACGATCGGCGTGCCCGCCCCCGCCTGCTCGACAGCGAGTCGCACGCCACCAGCCGCGAGAACGCTCAGCTGCTCTGTGGCTGTCACCGCGCGAGCTTCGTGACGTACGCCTCCTCGGGAGACCGGCCGGGCCGACCGAGTCGGCGCCCGAGCAGTGCTCCGCCGAACCTGGCCACCGACGCGAAGATGAGCGTCGCAAGCGCCGATCTAGACATGCAGCGCGGCGTGCTCGCGCACGAGCTGCGCCGTGCGCTCCGGCTTCTCCAAGAAGAACATGTGGCCGACCCCCTCGTAGATCTCGAGCCGCGCATCTGGCATCAGCTCCGCGATCATATGGCCGTTCTGGACGGGTAGAAGTTCGTCGAGGGTCCCATGCACAACCAGCGTGGAGGTGTGAACACCTGGGAGCCGGGCGCTGGTGTCGTGTCCGGCGATGGCCTGCAACTGGCGCATGATTACCTCGACCGGTATGCCATAGCGCATACCGGTCGCCAAGAATCTGGCATAGGCGTCCTCGTCGGCTGCGAAGCTGGGCGAGACGTTGACCTCCCAGCCCGTGCGGATCGCACGTTCGCGATCGCCGGAGTTCATCGCCTCGGCGAGCTTGCGCATGACTCCTTCGCCGGCGAGCACGCTGCCATCGCCACCGCAATAAGTGCAACCGAGTGTCAGCGAGCTCAGGCGATCGGGGTGGGCAAGCACCAGCTCCTGGGCGATCATGCCGCCCATCGAGATACCCATCACATGCGCCGACTCGATATCGAGCGCTGTCAGCAGGCCGACGGCATCCTCGGCGAGATCGACGATCGTGAACGGCTGACCCGTCCTCGTGGAGTCCCCGGCGTCGCGGTGGTCGTAGACGATCGTATCGAAGTCGCGCTGCAACTCTTCCAGCAGCCCCTCGCCCCAGTGGTGCTTGGTGCCACTCATTCCCATGATCAGCAGCAAAGGCGGGCCGTCACCGGCGCGGTCGTAGCTGAGCTCGATCTGTCCTGCCTTCGCAAGCGGCATCGTGCCGGACAGACTACACCGGGAGCTCGAGCTGGCCGGCCGCCGCGTCCGCCACGCGCACATTCTGGCGCGCTGCTCGCGGCGTCAGCCCGGCGACGCGCACACCGAGCAGACGGACCGGTCGCGAGGGCGCATACTCCTCGAGTAGGGCCAGCGCGACTTGCGTGACCTCCTCGGCGTCACAGGTCGGCGCGGCCAGCGTTCGTGCGCGCGTGACGGTGGAGAAGTCGTCGAGACGTACCTTGATGCCGATCGTACGACCATGGCTCTCGTGAGCGCGGAGGCTCGCGCACAGTTCCACCGCCATCCGCGCGAGCGCTTCGCGCAGCAACGCGGGATCGCGTATGTCGCTGTCGAAAGTGCGCTCACGCGACTCGGAGACCACCTTGCGCTCCTCGCTCACCTGCCCGTCGTGTTCGAAGCGAGCACGACGGCGCAGTTCAGGACCGTGATTGGGCCCGAAGCCCTCGACGAGTAGCTGCTCGGGCGCATGGGCCAGCTCGCCGAGCGTGTGCAATCCCATCGCCTCGAGTCGCGCGACCGTCTTCGGGCCGATCCCGGGGATCAGCCCCGTAGGCGCGCCCGCGAATCGCTCGCACGCCTGCTCACGCGTGAGCGCGACAAAGCCCGCCGGCTTCTCCGCGTCCGAGGCAACCTTCGCGACCAGCTTGTTCGGCCCGATGCCCACTGAGCAAACGAGCTGTGTCGCGGCCTTGATGTCTGCCAGAACACGTCGCATAGCCGCCCGCGGCGAATACAGCTCACTCAGGTCCAGATAGGCCTCGTCGAGCCCGACCACCTCGACGCGCTCCACATGCGAGCGCACCATGTCCATCATCCGCTTGGACACTTCGCGATAGTGGGCCCCGTCGGGCGGGATGAACACGGCCTGCGGGCAAAGTCGGCGTGCCCGCGCGGCGGGCATCGCCGAGCCCACGCCAAAGCGGCGCGCCTCATAGCTGGCGGTGGTCACGACCGCCCGCGGCCCCGTCCCCGACACGACAACCGGCAGCCCGCGCAGCTCAGGACGACGATTCAGCTCGACCGAGACGTAAAACGCGTCGGCGTCGAGATGGGCGACGCAGGTCGTGGGCCTCGATCGCTCTCTGCTCACCTCAGGCGCGTGATGCTCGATCGACTCTTGGCTGGTGGTCCGCACTGTCGCTCGAATCTAGCGCCGATCGCGGCGTCGACCGATCGCTCGTCCGACATACGGGATTTCTACTCAAGCTCGAAAGCCGAGCTGTCGAACTTCGGATTATGGCGTCCCGGATGCTCAAACTCCGCCGACCTGATGAATGCAGCGAGTGCGGCTCGGCGTTGCCGGCGGGCTCGTTGGGTTGGTGGGATGCGCCCACGCGTACCGTCACCTGCCCGAGCTGCCGCGAGACGAGCCCGGAAGGCAGCTTCGCGCCTGGAGTCCCACCGCAACTCGCTCAGGCCGCGCTCGAGCGTGGCCAAGCGGGCGCCAGCGTGGCGCGTGAGTACCAGCGACGTAAGCGCAACCGCGAAGCGAGAGTGCGCAAGGCACATCCTCGCATCGGCGGCCTGCTGCTCCTGCTGGGCGGATCGCCGCAACACGAGCGGGCATTCCACATCGGCGAGATCGGCGAGCGAGAGGTCGCCGCGACGCTGGAGCGACGCACGGCGAAAGGGTCGGCGGTCATCCTGCACGACCGCCGAATGCCGGGTGGATACGGCAATATCGATCATCTTGCGATCGCGCCCACGGGTGTGTTCGTAATCGACGCCAAGAACATCAAAGGCAAGGTGCGCGTCGCCAACCCCCCGTTCGGCCCGCCGAGACTGATGATCGCGGGACGCAATCGCACCAAGCTGATCGATGGCCTCGACCGCCAGGTGTCGGTTGTACGTGAAGCAGTGGCGACCTGTGGTCATGAGGTGCCGGTCAGGGGAGCCTTGTGCTTTACGACAGCCGAGTTGCCGCTGTTTGGCACGCTGAGCATGCACGAGCACCTGCTCGTGCATCGCAAAGCGCTTGCGAAGCGACTCGACACAAACGGCCCACTACCGCCCGTTGCGATCGACGAGCTCGCCCGCGACCTCGCCAGGGCACTGCCGCCAGCTTGATCGAGCGGCCCCCGCCTCGGGCGCCAAGAGATCGATTCATCGCCTACGACGATCCAGGCGCAAGCTCGCCCGTCGTGGGTCCTCTACGCCACGGCGTCGATGTTCAGGCGCACGTAGTCCACGACGACCGGCTCTCCAATCGCCTGCAGCGCATCGTCCATGAACTGCTCGCGCAGCTGCCCGGGTAGGCGCTGCACATGCGGGCCGAGCACGATCGTGGAGAGGAATTCGCGCGGGTGCTCGGGTTCGCGTGGCGCCGGTTGAAGCCAACATTCGGCGGAGGTGAAGCCTGCTGAGAGTAGACGCTCGCGTGTCTTCTCCGCTCCCGCATAGTGCCAGGGCGGCCGCCAATCGACGAAGTGCTCGGCATACGGCTCGCGCGCGAGCAACGGAGCGACCGCGCCGCGCAGGAGCGTGATGTTGCCCTCGCCCCCACACTGAGCCACGAGCCGCCCGCCCGCCCGCAATGCTGTGCGTAGACGTCGGAAGAGGCTGTCGTGATCGACGATCCAGTGAAACGTGGCTGTGGAGATGATCGCGTCGAGGGGCTCCTCCAGATCCAGCTCCAGCAGATCGACGGCGCGAATGTCCGCTGCCTCGCCCAGCCTCCGCCTGGCGGCGTCGACCATCGAGGGTGACTGGTCGACCGCGATCACGCGCCCGCGCGG
>Ga0210386_10003990_pt1 | contig 12246 bp, 10 predicted proteins | sample IncBWH32OmetaG_FD_160091 | JGI IMG/M metagenome (GOLD analysis project Ga0210386, IMG submission 160091) | Forest soil microbial communities from Barre Woods Harvard Forest LTER site, Petersham, Massachusetts, United States - Inc-BW-H-32-O ... | reverse complement strand
ACAAAAAAGTTATTACACCCATAGACAGCAACCCCAAGCAAGACATAGAAACTTTGCTCGCTCTTGAGGAGGCCAAGGAAGCTTCTACCCAAGCGCCACCACCACCGCAAGCTATTATTGCAACTGAGGAGGGGACGCAAGCCACTCCGCTAGCACCAGCACCAACCGAACCCGTGCAAGCCACTGATTTTGCCGCCGCCAAGACGGCGGCCCAAGCCGCAGCCGCTCCAGACGAAGACGTTGCATCAAGTCCGGAACCGGCTCGTGGTAGCGGCAGTCCGCTTGACCCTAATAGCGTTGCCCTCTAGCCATCGTTGGCTGCTACTATAGGTAGCATATGCGTATCAATAAGTTCATTGCCCAAGCGACCGGTCTGAGCCGCCGGGCTGCCGACCAGGCAATCATCGAGGGCAAGGTAGCACTCAACCAACAACCCGCGCGTCCTGGGGATGCCGTACAAACTAGCGATGTCGTAACACTTGATGGCCGACCGCTACAGCTAGCGCCCAAGACCACCACTATACTGCTGAACAAACCGATCGGCTATGTCTGCAGCCGAGCCGGACAGGGTAGTCGGACTATTTATGACCTGCTGCCACCCGAGCTCCATCCCCTGAAGCCGGTTGGCCGTCTCGACAAGGACTCCTCAGGCTTACTGCTCCTAACTAATGACGGCCAGTTAGCTAACGAGCTAACACACCCCAGTTACGCCAAACAAAAAGTCTATGAAATCACGCTTGATAAACCCCTCACCGCATCGGACAAAGTCAAGGTCGAGCGGGGAGTTCAAATAGACGACTACACCAGCCGCTTACAGCTTTCTGCGCTCAAAAGCGCCCAACCAATAATCGAGAAACGCTCATGGCGCGTCACTATGACCCAAGGCCGTAACCGCCAAATCCGCCACACCTTCGCTGCTCTCGACTACGAAGTCAAGACGCTCCATCGTACCAATTTCGGCACATTTGCCCTCAACCAGCTCGCAAGCGGTAGTTGGCAAGCTTTGACAAACGCGTAACCTAGTATATCAATATTTTTATATTAATTTGTCAATACCTCTTATCTGTTATATAATATAGCTAATGAGCAAAAAACTACCGATCGTCGCAATCGTCGGGCGGGCTAACGTCGGTAAGTCCAGCCTGTTTAACGCCATCCTGGATCGGCGCGAGGCAATCGTGGCGCGGGAGGCCGGAACAACACGCGATAGCATCATGGCCAAAGCCAGTGTTTCACCGAGAGAGACTATCGCTAGCCGGCGGGCTCGCCCAACGGCTAGCTACCGCAACAAAACCGCAGCAGGCGATGAGCAGCAGGCGATGAGCGCGGATGACCCCGAGCGTTATGATTTCTGGCTGGTAGACACTGCTGGTATCAAAGACCCGGCTGACGAGTTTGAATTCACCATTCAAGAGCAAATCATCCAAGCCGCCGACAGCGCTGATATTATCTGGGTAGTCGTCGAAGCAAATATACCTATCACCGAAGAAGACCGCCGGGTAGCCAAGATGGCCTTGCGTTCCAAGAAGCCGGTATTCCTCATTATCAATAAGCTCGACAAAGCCAAGGGTGCTGATCTGACCGGCTTCGACCGGCTGGGGATTAAGCCTATTATTCGTACCAGCGTGACGCAGCAGCGGGGGATTGAGCAGCTACTCAACAACCTGATTGAAATTATTCCTAAGATGACCGAGCAGGCGGACGATAACCGCTTGCGCGTCGCCATCCTCGGCCGCCCCAATGTTGGCAAATCACAGCTCTTCAACACCCTCGCCAAGAAACAGCAGGCTATCGTCGCTGACCGGGCCGGCACCACCCGTGACGTCAACCGTACCGTAGTGCGCTACCAGGGCAGAGAAATCGAACTGCTAGACACTGCCGGTATCCGGCGCAGCGGCAAGATTAAGGTCGGCATTGAGCGTTTCAGCGTTATCCGCGCCTTGAGCGCTATTGAGCAAGCCGACGTCTGTCTGCTGCTGATGGACGCTAACGAGCTCAATGTCCAGCTCGACCAGAAGATTGCCGGTATGATCAAGGATGCTGGCAAAGGTCTCGTCCTGGTTGTCAGTAAATGGGATGCCGTCGAAGGCAAAGACGCCTACACCAGAGACGAACTAGCACCAAAAATCGCCGCCAACTACGAGTTTGTCCCTTGGGCACCCCTCATCTTGACCAGCTCTGTTACCGGCCAAAACGTTACCAAACTTTTCGACCTAGCGCTCGATATCGACGCCCAACGCCACAAACGTATTTCCACCCCCAACCTCAACAAATGGCTACGCCAGGCCGTCGACGCCCACCCGCCAGCTGGGCTCAAAGGCCGCAGTCCGAAGCTCAACTACATGGTCCAAGAGACCGACAACCCAACGCCCGCCTTCAAGATCTTCGCTAGCCACAGCCGCTATGTACACTGGAGTTATCGCCGTTACCTCGAAACCAGCCTGCGCAAAGCCTACGGCTACGAAGGCACCGCCATCCAACTCTGGTTCATCGAAAAACACCTCACCCACAAGCACGGCGTCAGCCCCACCAAGCCCTAAGCCTGGCGGTACGGTACACCCAGATAGTCATATTTAAATCTTGAGGCATCAGGCAACTCTATATCTTGAGCCTCAGCCATACCATCCATAGTACGGCTAAACGCGTCAATGTAGTCTCCGCCACCTAGTGGTCTGGTTTTGCCGTTAAGAGACCCTCCACGCAAGTCCCAGCCCTGTCGATTGACCCAAAACGGTTCATCGGAAATTGCTAGGTCATAATCTGCAAACATGACCTTATAATCTTTAGGATGCATCAGGGGTCTTAGATATACAACGCTGTATAGCTTGTTACTAAATGGTTCATTAGGCGCATCTCTTGTTTGGTACTCGCCCAACACCCATCGATGCATAGGCGCATCTTGATCCTTCGCCCCATATAGGATTGGCTCTGTTTGTACATGCTGAGGCGGCTGGCCAGCTAAATTCTGCCATATGCGTCGCCCGATGCTTTCGCCCGTATCGACCCTAGTAACACCTACATGCCCCATAATTAACCGGGCTTTAGCTACACAGAAAGCTCTCCTGAAATTAAGGGCTGCCGCTTCGCCCACCCCTTGGGCAACTTTGTGTAAAATCTGCCGCTGTTCGGCCAGATCCTGTTCCGCAGATTGTTCTTGCGTAGTAGCTATTTCTAAAGCCATGGGTAGGGTAGTCCTCAATAAAGTCTATAACACAGACTATTATACAATTGTAGGTCAATAGTTACAAATAACTGGGTCTCTTGATTCTTATCTCAGGATACCTAATACTGTTTGACATGGCTTGGCTACAGAAACGACCACAGGTAAGTGACCCGACGATGTACTATTCCGTCGGGTTGAGCAAAACTATCTTGTTGGTAGGGCTGGGCAACCCCGGCAAAGAGTATGATTTGACCAGACATAACGTCGGTTTCCTGTGTTTGGACGAATTCGTTAGTAAGACTGGCGAGATGGCCGAGTGGCTACAGAAGAAAGATTTGAAATGTTTACTCAGCAGCGGGCAAGTCGGCGACACGCGCGTAATCGCCATCAAACCTACGACTTTTATGAATCTCAGCGGTGAAGCGGTGCAGGCGGTCATGAATTTTTACAAAATCAATCTCGAGTATATCGCTGTTATCCATGACGAATTGGATATTGACTTCGGCCAGATCCGCCTACGTATCGGGGGTAGCAGCGCGGGGCATAACGGCATCAAATCAGTTACTGAGCACATTGGCGAAAACTATGGCCGTATTCGCGTCGGCGTGGGACCCAAGCATCCAACTAAGATTAAAAGTGAGGATTTTGTTCTCCAGAAGTTCTCAGCTGAAGAGCAAGCCCAATTGCCCAACCTCACGCGTGAAGCTAATGCCATCCTCAGCGAGTATCTGTACGGCGCCGAACTCCCGCACGACACCCATAACTTCTTGGTTTAAACTATCCTCGGCAGGGCATGCTCTAGTTCACTTAGGATCCTCGGCATCAGAGCAGGGATCAACCGCTCTGATATATGGTCTAGGCGACGCAAACGTTCTGAGTAAAGGGGTAACTGAGCAGCTTGTCGCTCGTTCAAGCTATCCAGGTCACACGTCAATAGCGTGAGGAAGTCATTATGACACTGCGCTCTCGCCAAACGCACTCTGCCAAAAGCGACGCCTATGCCATTAATCGGCATCTTTTCGGGTAATCCCGTAATATACTGCTCTCCTTCGGTAAATATAATGCTGTCTTTATCAAAGTTCATGGCTCGGGCTGCTCTTCATTTCTTTAATAACTATTAACTACAATAGGACTCAGTAATTATCCCGTCAAACATAAAGGGCCTCCGGAGGGCAGAACATCCCTGCGAGATGTTTTGTAGGCACGAGCGAAGCGTCCTACAATAGAGCGTGAAATAAAGAGCCTCCGGAGGGGGTGGGCACCGCCGGAGGCTCATTAATGGGCACGAACAAGTCGTGCCCCCACCCTTCAACCCACCCCAGTGAAGCATCATTGACGATAATCAAATGTCACGTGCCTCCGCCGCGAACGACGGAACCATTTAGGCTCACCTTGAATTGGGGACCCCGGGATCACCGGAGTGATCGAGGAATCTAGTTAAAGGGGTTAGTATGTTTTAGAGCGTGTCAAGCTAAGCCTAACGCGTACAGAATAAGTGGAGGGTAACAACTTTTTCGCGCACCGCCCTAAAACAATCTAACAGTTTTCTCTGGCTCTGTGAGTCAGAGGTGTTAGAATGGGGGTAAAAGGTACAAGAATCCAGTAATAGGACTCACGAATTGCTATTTTAGCAAAAGAGTGTCCTTATGTCAATACTTTAAAATATTTTGCATGAAAATCAATAAGCTTACGCTTGGCGCATACCCGGAAGCCTTGCGCCATATACCCAGCCCACCCGCGCAGCTATTCCACGCTGGCACACCTCTGAGCGAACTCATGAAGCGCCCACGCGTAGCCATTGTCGGCAGCCGCAGTGTCAGCCCCTACGGTAAACAGGTAACCACTCAGTTAGCCCGGCAGCTGGCAGAGCAGGGTATAGTTATCATTAGCGGCCTAGCGTTAGGCGTAGATGGGCTGGCTCACCAAGCGACATTAGAGGCCGGAGGCTTGGCGATTGCCGTGCTGCCGAGTCCGCTACAGGTCATCGCGCCAGCCACAAACCGACAGCTAGGGCAGGCCATTATCGAGCGGGGCGGGGCGCTCGTCAGTGAGTACGCCGAAGGTGCCTTTCCTCAGAAGCAGAACTTCATTGCCCGCAATCGATTAGTGGCCGGTTTGAGCCAGGCCATTCTGATTACCGAAGCGGCTGAGAAGAGCGGCAGCCTGCACACTGCTCGGTTTGCCCTCGAGCAGGGCAAGGACGTGCTGGCCGTTCCCGGCAATATTACCGGCCCAGGCTCTGTTGGTGCCAATAACCTTATTAAAGCTGGCGCCACGCCCGTAACTTCGTACGTCGACGTGTTGCACGCGCTTGGCCTGGAAGAGCACCAGACAGCCGCCACCGAAGTCCGCGGCCGCAACGCCTACGAACAACGAGTATTGGATTTGCTGCTGCAAGGTGTCGGCGATGGCGACCAACTCTTCCACCAGAGCCAGCTCTCCACCAGCGAGTTCAACCAAGTCCTAACCATGCTCGAAATCGGCGGTAAGATCCGTTCCCTCGGTGCCAACCACTGGGCTATTTACTAAGCATGAACAACGACTTGGGCGGTGTGCTAGACTAATCGTATGAAGCTTATGATTTTCATCGGCATCACTGTTTTCGGCACTATTGGCGGCTGGCTGGGCGCGCTCATGGACCACGGCAACTGGTTCGGCGCTGCTAGCATCCTAATCGGTACCGTGGGTTCATTCTTCGGCATCTGGGCCGGCTACAAGGCCGGGCAGTATTTCGGCGCCTAAGCCTTTTGGTCTGGCGTCAAACAGCTACCTGTGCCGCGCGACATTCTTATATATATTGTGTTTTTAGAGCAAATACGCTTACTATAGAGGCTTATGGCAAAAAATTTAGTTATCGTAGAAAGCCCGGCCAAGGCCAAGACTATCGAGAAGTTTCTCGGTAAGGATTACGCTGTTAAGAGCAGCTTCGGCCATATCCGTGATTTACCGAAAAAAGGTTTGAATATCGACATCGAGCACAACTTCGCTCCCAAGTACGAAGTCAGCGCCGACAAAAAAAAGGTAGTAGCCGAGCTCAAAAAAGCTGCTGCCGGCAGCGAAGTCTGGCTAGCCAGCGATGAGGACCGCGAAGGAGAGGCCATCGCCTGGCACCTGGCGCATGCCCTCAAACTTGACCCAGCCAAAACCAAGCGCATCGTTTTCCACGAAATAACCAAGACGGCTATTGACACGGCTATCAAGAACCCCCGTACGGTCGATATTAAGCTTGTAGACGCTCAACAGGCTAGGCGGGTACTCGACCGTCTCGTCGGCTACGAATTATCTCCAGTCCTATGGAAGAAGGTCCGCACCGGCCTCAGCGCTGGCCGCGTCCAATCTGTTGCCGTCCGCTTAATTGTCGAGCGGGAGCGGGAGATTCGCGACTTCAACGCCCAGAGCTCCTTCAAGGTTACTGCTATCTTCTTAGCAGATGGGCAGGAAATCCCCGCCGAGCTATCCGTCAAACTACCCGACGCGGCCGCCGCCAAAGCTTGGCTCCAAGCTATAATCGGCGCCACATACACCATCAAAGCCATCGAGCAGAAGCCCGCCAGCCGCAGCCCAGGCGCGCCTTTTACTACCAGTACACTTCAACAAGAAGCCAGCCGCCGACTTGGCTATAGCGTCCGACAGACCATGACCTTGGCCCAACGGCTCTACGAAGCCGGTCATATTACGTATATGCGCACCGATAGCACCATCTTGTCCGGGCTGGCCATCAGCGCAGCCGAAAAGTACATCAAGCAGCAGTTTGGCACCGAATACCACCAAGTCCGGCAATATAAGACCAAAAACCAGAGCGCTCAAGAGGCCCACGAAGCAATCCGGCCCACCGACTTCAGTCAAAACAGCGCCGGCGGCGATGACCAGCAACACAAACTTTACCAACTCATCTGGCAACGGGCTTTGGCTTCCCAGATGAGTCCCGCCAAGCTGGAACGTACTGAAGTAACTATTACTGTCAGTGGTCAGACAGAAACTTTCTTAGCTAAAGGTGAAATACTGCGCTTCGACGGCTTTATGCGTGTCTACGGTGGCACCAAGGACGATGTCCTGCTTCCGCCCCTCAAAACCGGCCAATTCCTAGCTATGCAGTCCGTAACGGCCACAGAAACCTTTACCCGGCCGGCGGCACGTTATTCCGAAGCCGCTCTGGTACGCAAGCTTGAAGAGCTCGGCATTGGCCGCCCTAGCACCTACGCGCCAACCATTTCGACCATCCAGACTCGTGGCTACGTTGAAAAGACCGATCTTGAAGGTCAGGAACGCGACATAACCGAGTTCAAGCTCCAAGACGCCAAGGTCCAAGAGCTAAAGACCAAGGTTACCTTCGGCGCTGACCGGAATAAGCTGGTGCCAACAGGAATTGCCGAAGTTACCAACGACTTCTTGGTCAAGCACTTCCCATCGGTTGTGGACTATGACTTTACGGCCCGCGTGGAGACGGATTTCGACAAGATTGCTGATGGTAAGCAAGGGTGGGAGCAGATGATTAGCAGTTTCTACAAAGATTTCCATCCCTTGATTGAGCAGTCGGCTGATATTTCGCGTAGCGAGGTTTCGCAAGCCCGTCAACTGGGCACTGATCCCAAGAGCGGGGAACCGATTTACTCTCGCTTCGGCCGCTATGGGCCAATGTTGCTCAAGGGAGATATCGAAGACGAGACCAAGAAGCCAGTTTTCGCGCCACTGCCCACTGGCACAACCATTGATACCGTCACTCTGGAACAAGCGCTGGAAATGTTCAAGCTCCCCAAGGTAGTAGGCAGGACTGCTGACGGACAGGAGATGAAGGCCAACATTGGCCGTTTCGGTCCCTACGTACAGGTTGATAAGGTGTTTGTCTCTATCAAGCCGCTCGACCCGCACACCATTACCGAGGCCGAAGCCCGTGAACTCTACGAACAGAAGCTTGCGAAAGACGCGGCCAAACACATTAAAGAGTTTGCCAGCGGCATCAAAATCTTGAACGGCCCCTACGGCCCCTATATCACTGACGGAAAGAAGAACGCCCGCATCGCCAAAGAGCAGGATCCGGCCAAACTAACAGAGGCTGAGGCCCAAGCTATTCTGGCTGCCGCACCCGCCAAGAAGCGCGGTTTCCGCCGTGGCAAAAAAGCTCCCAAGAAGTAAAACAGCAGCCAGTCTTAACTGTATGCGGTCAAATTATAAGCTGATAAACTAGCCTCTCGGTAAAGGCCGTGGTCAGATAGTATTTTTACAACATAGACTAAGCCTTGCTGTCATGAATGTGCTACAATAAGCTATAGACGTGAAATGTGTTGACTTTTAAAAATTATAGTTTTATAATACTATCAAAGTAATAGAACACTAGGGAAGATACCACCATTATGGCCCAAACCACAACTGCTACCGAACCCACCACCGAACAACTAGTCAGCGACGTGCTGGCAACTATTGAACGCGAACGGGAACGCGAGATTGTCGCACGGCGTTTTGGCCTCTTTGACCGCAAGGAAACCCTAGAACAAATCGGTGAAATGCTTGGCATCACCCGGGAACGTGTCCGCCAGCTAGAGAAGTCAGTCGTCATACGCTTGAAAGCTACGGCAGAGCAGGGCAACATACCGCATATCGCTGATTTTCAAACCAAAGTGCTGGAGCTACTGCGCGAAATAGGTGATGTAGCCCGTGTCAGTACGCTAACCGCCAAAATCAGTGAAGACGCCAACCGTGAAGAGCAGGCTCGCGTGGCATTCCTCAGCCAGCTATGCCCTAACCTAGTCGTTATTAACGAAGATGACAACTACTACCACAGTGTCGGCATCAAGCAAACACACGACGAAAAAGCCCTCAAAGCTCAAGTCGCTAAAGTTATAGACGCCATCAAACAACTCGGCGAGCCGAAAACCATCGAAGAAGTAGCCAAAGCCGCCACCATTGAAGACGTAAAGCACGCTGCCGCTCTGGCTAGCGTTTCCAAGCAATTGGCAACCCTGAATGGTCGCTGGGGCCTGGTCAAGTGGCCAATGGTTAATCCCAAGAACATCCGCGACAAGATTTACGTCATTCTCAAAGAGAACGGCAAGCACATGCACTTCAACGAAATCGCTGGCGCCATCAAAGACAGCGACTTCAAGCGCAAAGACGTTACTACCCAAGCAATCCACAACGAACTGATCAAAGATAAGCGCTTCGTACTTATCGGCCGTGGTATTTACGCACTCAAGGAGTGGGGCTACGAGAAGGGCACTGTCGCCGACATCATCACCGAAGTTCTCAAAGATTCGGGCGAACCATTGCACCGCGACGAAATCGTCAAGCGCGTGCTCAAGAGCCGTTTCGTCAAAGAAACCACCATCCTCCTGAACCTCCAAGGCAAGCCGCAATTCAAACGGGTCGCCAAAGCCACCTACACCCTCGCCGAGTAGACCATCGTGCGCAATCTTGAGCCGCGTTTGTCAGCAGACGATCAAGCGTTTGTTAATTTTATGGCTCCACCAGAACAGGCAACAATAAGAAGACAAGCCAGCATTGAATTTGGCGAAGCGCTCGACGCCGTTGTAGCTGGTACACGCCCTGAGGAACCAATTGATTTATTTGACCAGGTAAGTGGCCTTCTCATTAGCGATGCTACAGCCGACCATTTAGACAGACGGCGGCGAGCTGCGAGCGAAATTAAAAACACTTTATCGCTTAAAGCCGCAATAAAATCCGACCTCAATAGCCATCTGTTTACGCTCATCGACAAGCTAAGGCCGACTGATCCAGAATTATCTGAGGGCATAGCTGATCCAGCGCAAGCAGACATTGATGTTCCGCCGTTTGAGGTGAACGAGCAAGGTGAGTGGCAAGTGAGCTTTGATTGGATGCAGGCTATGGCCGACGCTATGGAGAGCTATTCCGAAACTCCCGAGGGTCAAGCACAAGAGGAAGCGTATTGGCGGCTTGGCAACACCGAAAGATTTGTTGGTATGCTAGCGCCTGGCAGCGACCACCATGCGCTACTGAGAGATCTCATGGAGAGAGAAGTGGAACTAGCGCCGACCACCGAGTTTTTTGAAGAGGACGTTATCCGAGGTTTACTCGATTTCATTAGAATGAGCCTAGATAGTACTGTCGGCCGCGTGGATCAGTACCTCTACGTGGACGATCCTGAAGCGCGCGACTATGTTCACGCTCGAGTAGTAGATGAGCTCATCGATTTACGTGGAGACCGACACCATTACATGGCCGGCAAGCTGTATACCATTTCCGAAGCTACGCTACGAGCAACTTCAATACAAGATCTGCGCGAGAGGAGAGTTAAGCCTGTAATTACCCGGTTTTTAACTCACTACACTGAGCCCGACCCTCAACATGGATATCGCCATGTACGCCCGGGATATGAAGTTACGTACGAGCAAGTCGATAACGGAGAGCTTACGTTCTACATCGGCACTCCTCAATACCCAGGGGTGATACACTACAATAAGCAGCAGCAGGGCCGAGCTGGGCGCTACCGTCGTCTACCCGTAGCACTTCCGGACATTAAAAGACTCACTGAAGAGCTCAAACCACATATCGGTATTTCACGATTTTAATTTGAACATTTTACGAACAAGCTATACTGAAGTGTAGTGGGCAAAGGCGCAATAGTAGGTTTAGTTTTTGTGGCTATGCGTGGGGGAGCAGGTTGTTAGAAAATTTAAATAAAATTATTTGCATGGGGCAGAATTATTTGGGTTGAGTGAGCGGGCAGAGTACCACGTTGGGTCATAGACATGATGTCGCACAATGTGTATTTTGCGACTGTGATATTTGATTTATAGATGATGTGGGTGGTACCCCTGCTGTAGGGGAGCGGAACTGCTTTGCCCCTAATTACTGCTAGCAACTGCCGGCTACTGCGTGCTGCTTTGCTGTATGGCTATTCTACTAGCCTTAGCTGGCACTACATAAGACCTTGCCTAGGCCCTTTAAGCGTCTAGTGGTCAGATGTGATTTATACCACTATTTGACTTTTCCACATGTTTGTCGTGAAATCCTTGCTTTTTTTGATTTATATTTCAAATAATTAAATCCCCTGCCTTGCCGTCCATATGTGAAATATTTGACTTTTACCCTGCTCTATATTTTTATATAGTTTTTTTACTTTGCGCCATACGGGGCAGATACTGAACAAATAGCGAACTAGCGGGGCAGAACAACAGGGGGAATCGCTTCACTCTAATTTCCAAATAGCAATTATCAATAAGTAACGATGGAGTACTGCTCCGCAGCACAGATGTTCTACTGGGTCTCAGCCTACGCTGGGATAACCGAGGGGGAAACATCTGCCCTTCCCCATCTCACGAGTCTGATTACGCCATTTTATTGATAGTAGGCACGGCCATCAACGCGTACATCGATGTATTGCGCCGGGGTAACATGCTGGCTTTGGAGCTGCGCCTGGGTGGCCAAGAAGGTGCCGACTTGCTGACGGGCATCGTCAGACTGCAAGTTGAATTTCACGAAATACGGCTGTCCTACCAGGTGAACGTCCAATTCGCTGGCAGCTGCCGGCAGCGTCATGGCGGATATAGTAATATGCTTGGTAGCTAACTGGGCAACCACGGTTTGGATGAAGCTAACATTATCGGGGGTCAGGATTTGGTGGTCCAGCGTTACGTGGAGACCGCTGGCATCAGTTACTATTGGCAAGCTGCTTTGGCCAGCAGCAGATAGATTAGTGGTCGTCAGCAATGCTTTGCCGGTAGTGTCGAGCACGAAAGAGCCGTCAGTAGTGGTCAGCACCAGTGCTGGCTGGGTGGCCTGAATATAGATTAAAGGCCGGTGAGCCAGTAACGGCAAGGTTATGCTAACACTCGATAGTTCCGGAAACTGACTGCGTAACTGCCGGCTAATCTGGCCGGTATCAACCGTAACCTTGTTACGGTTCCAGATAGAACCGGCCAATAGCTTACTGGCAGCGGCCTGGTAATTCGATTGGGAATGCAGAAATGAACTGCTGCTGCCCGTCGTAAGCGGCACTAGCTTAGCGTCGGTAGACAGGCTCAAGACATTGACAACGGAGGCCACGACAGCCACCAGCAAAATCGCCAGGCCGACGCGTTCCAACCAAAAACGCGCGAAAGAAACAG
>Ga0210386_10003988_pt1 | contig 12247 bp, 10 predicted proteins | sample IncBWH32OmetaG_FD_160091 | JGI IMG/M metagenome (GOLD analysis project Ga0210386, IMG submission 160091) | Forest soil microbial communities from Barre Woods Harvard Forest LTER site, Petersham, Massachusetts, United States - Inc-BW-H-32-O ... | reverse complement strand
TCATCGAGCCTCGCGACTAACGGAGCTGGAACCTGTATTCCCGGGCGCACAACCGCCACTTTTCGATCTTTCGAACCAGAAAGCGGCGTACCTTCGCAAATTTGTTCGTGCCGTAGTTGCAGGTAACACCCCAGATTCGACCGCAATTCCCGGCCCAGCTGGCACAGGAATTTGACGAACCCCTGGTGGTCGATGACGCCGCTAACCTTTGCCGCCCACCTTATCGTTCAAGGGGGGTCAACGATCCTCATTTCACTCGCGCATATGCATAGTGAATCGCCGGCTTTTCCGGAGGATAATCGGTTTGAAGTAGCAGGGGGGCGCTGCCCGGCTGACTGGTGGTCGTCGGCGTAACCTTTACCTCCAACTCTTTGCCAGGTCGGATATCACGGAGTTCGAGCGTCACCGCTGAATTGTCGGCTTGCACTGAAACCACCTTTGCCGGGATATCGTCTGGGACCACGATCCGAACTGTCTTGGGTTTCAACTGATCGCCGACGCGCCACAGAACGAGCTCCGGACGGATCGTAATTGCTTCGGGAATGTTGACCGCGAAACGCAGAATTGTCGGTTGAGGCGGAACCCAGTCCGTGGTGACGACGATCCACTTTTCATGATGGCCGAGGCGTCCATCAAACTTGAACCTTGCTTCAATCTCCCCGGATTCCCCGGGAGCGTACTCTTTCTTTTCCAGGAACGCAGTCGTACACCCGCACGATGGCCGCAGGTCTGTAATCTTAAGCGAGGTAGTTCCGACATTAGTAAATCGAAACTTGGTGACAGCGAATTTATCCTGTGGCTTTGCGGTAAGGGTCTGTTCGGGATTCTCCCACTTGAACTGGCCAAACACCGGAGTCGCAAGCGTCAGGAGAAGAAATGCAATTGCCTTCATGAATTTAAAGTGACTAAAAGTTGGACCTAGCGGTCCATTTTAAACCAAGTATTTAGCAAAAAAAGCATTTCCGCAATTTTGAAAAAACTTCAATTTGACAAATGAGGCGCTCAATTTGACAAGGCTGGTTATTTGGAAGTCGGCTGGAAATCTGGTTTTAAGTTGCCTTTGGCAGATTAAACTCTAGAGTGTTGTGCTCTCCCCGGTCTCCGGCGAGGGGACATTTTTTCCCCAAATCACACGCGTTGATCTTGAATGATTGAAAAACTCGTATCCGGGCTTTTTCTGCTCTGTTCCGCGATTCAGGCCTTCGCCTGGACTGACGGGGAGCTCCTGGTCTGGATCGGCGGCGATAAGGGCTACCGTGGTTTGAGCGAAGTCGGTAAAAAATTTGAGAAGGATCTCGGCATTCCCGTGAAAGTCGAAGCGCCGGATGGACTGACCGACAAATTTCAGGCCGCCGCCCAAGCTGGCAAAGGGCCGGATATCGTGTTTTGGGCACATGACCGGCTCGGAGAATGGGCCGCGGCCGGTTTGCTGAAGCCTTTGGAGATCAAGGACGATTATAAAGCCAGTTTCATCCCGATGTCGTGGGACGCTGTCACTTACAACAAGCAGATATGGGGATATCCCGTCGCCTTGGAAGCATTGTCGCTCATTTACAATAAAAAATTTATCACCGTTGCTCCACCTGCCCAGCTTTCGGAGGTCCCTTTATTTGCCAAAGAGCTGAAGACGAGGAGTCCGAACGTCATCGCGATAATGTGGGACTACAACACTCCTTACTTCAGTTGGCCATTCCTTGCCAGCGGCGGAGGCTACCCGTTCAAAAAAATTGACGGAGGCTATGACGTCAAGGATATCGGGGTCGACAATGACGGCGCGGTCAAAGGATTACAGGCGATTGTCGAGTTGATCAACGCCGGGGTCATGCCAAAAGGCGCTTCGTATAGCGTCATGGAGCAAAAGATGAACAGCGGGGAACTGGCCATGATGGTCAGCGGACCATGGGCGTGGGCAAATCTCCGAAAGGGCGGAATCGATTTTGACCTTGCGCCGCTACCCGGTGTGGATGGCAATCCTGGAAGGCCTTTCGTCGGCGTGCTGGCGGCACTCATCAACCGCTCCACGCCCAATTCGGATCTTGCGACTCAGTTTATCGAAAAGTATGTCGCGACCTCGGACGGGTTAAAAACAATCGATGCGGACGTCCCCATCGGGGTTCCGGCATTGAAAACTCTTTCTGACGAGATGGCCACCAAGAATCCGCTCATTAAGACGACGTACGAAAACGCTAAGAATGGCGACGTGATGCCAAATATCCCCCAAATGGGCAAATTCTGGAGTTCCATGGCGACGGCATTCCAGATTGCCACCAACGGACAGGCGTCTCCTCGAGCCGCCTTGGATGACGCGAAGAAGAACATGGAAAAGTGAGCGTCGACGGAGGCTACCCGATCCGGCAAATTCTCGTAGCGCTGGTGGTTCTACCGGCGCTTTACCTGAATTTTAACATTTATCAGACTGGGAACGTCTGGGTCGCTCTCGCTATGCTGATTGTGATCGGCTTGGGAGCTTACGTTTACCTTTCCGACGCTGGATACACCTACCGGTATCTTTTCCCGGGATTTTTGGGATTCGGACTTTTCGTGATTTTTCCGATCGTCTACATGGTGTTCCTGAGCTTCACAAAGTACAGCTCACAAAATCTGCTCTATTTCGACCGTTCTTTGGCATTGCTCCGGCAAGAGAGTTTTTCGGTCGGCAACATTTCCTACAAGTACAAGTTGTACGCTCAAGAGGATGGAGAATATATCCTCTACCTGGAGAACGAAACTGATCCCGCAAAGCGTTTCGCTTCAGACCCGTTCCCGCTGATGCCAGGAGAACAGCCTAAAGGGCCGCAAGAAACTCTAAGACTGACCGCTCTTTCTCCAGGGCAACAAGTCCCCGGTAAGCCCTTGGAGTTTCCTCAGGTCACCCGGCAGAAACTCTTTATTCCGATGCGCGGCCGCCAATTTGCTTTGCCTGACGATACCCTGGTCGCGATGGAAGGTTTGCAGAAGTTCGCTTCCCGCGATCGGCTCTGGTCGGTCAATCCGGACGGCTCACTCACGAACAAACAAGATGGCAAGGTCATCCGAGCCGACTTCAAACTGGGCTATTTTGTGACCGATAAAGGGGAAAAAGTCGGCGCGGGATTTCGAACTTTTAGTGGATTCGATAACTACATCAGAATCGTAACCGACCCCCGTATTCAGGGTCCGTTCTTCAAGATCTTTGTTTGGACCGTCGCGTTTTCGGCCTGCTCGGTCGCACTGACTTTTGCGGTGGGGATGCTGCTGGCCGTGATTTTAGAATGGAAAGAACTCCGCTTCCGCAGTGCGTACCGGACTCTTTTAATTCTTCCGTACGCGGTTCCGGCGGTGCTTTCGATCTTGATTTTCAAAGGATTGTTCAATCAGGAATTCGGTGCGGTAAACGAGTTCCTGCGAGCCATCTTCGGATTCGCCCCGGAGTGGGAAACCAATCCGTGGGGGGCACGCGCGATGATACTGCTGGTCAATGTCTGGCTGGGGTATCCCTACATGATGCTGGTCTGCACAGGAATGCTGCAGTCGATTCCTTCCGCGATTTATGAAGCGAGCGCGATTGACGGAAGCGGCGCCGTGGTCAACTTTTTCAAGTTAACGTTGCCGCTTGTCCTCCCCCCGCTGATGCCAATTCTAATTTCGAGTTTTGCGTTCAATTTTAACAACTTTAACCTGATTTATCTTCTCACGGCCGGGGGCCCGAAAATGGTTGGCGGCGGAATCGCCGGCGAAACGGATTTGCTCGTGAATTACACTTTTAACATTGCCTTCCGGGATTCCGGGACAAACTTCGGCCTGGCCAGCGCGATCGCCACCCTGCTTTTCATCATCGTCGGCTTCCTTGCCTGGATAAATCTGAAATTGAGCGGGCGAAACGTTAAAATTTAGCGAGCATGGAAAACCCTCGATTATTTTGGGCCATTGGAACGGAGCGGGCCAGGGATCCATCCCGCCAGGGAAACAAGAAATAAGAAAGATGACCGCTACCCAGAAAAGTTACGCGAGAAAGGCGGCGGCTCACGGGTTTCTGATCTGCTTCGTGATCGTGATTCTGGTCCCTTTCGCTATGGTGATTTCTGCCTCGTTGCGTCAGGGTAATTTTGCGCCCAGCCGATTGCTTCCGGACAAAGTTAGTTTGGATCACTGGAAGTTTGTTCTCGGGATCCCGTACCAGGAGGTAGTCAATCCGGCCACCGGCCAAACGCGCATGGTCAAGGCCGACACACCCCCTTTGCGGTGGTTCTGGAACTCCATCAAAATCTCTTTGCTCTCATCGGCGGGGATCATTTTTCTTTCCGGCACGTCGGCCTATGCATTCGCCCGGCTACGTTTCAAATTCAGATCAGCCACCCTCAGCGCGCTGCTGATCCTGCAGATGTTTCCGATGGTGCTTTCGCTGGTTGCGTTTTACGTCATCCTCGATTTCGCAGGTCAATATGCAAGATGGCTAGGTCTGAACACTCACACGGGCTTGATCATGATCTACCTCGGAGGGATTTCGAACTATATCTGGATGATCAAAGGATATTTCGAAACGATTCCTGCCAGCATGGAAGAATCCGCACGAATTGACGGTGCTTCTCAGTTCCAGACCTTTGTTCGAATCCTGCTTCCGATAAGTCTTCCCATTTTTGCGGTTGTATTTATTCTCTCATTCATTTCCTATATGTCAGAGTATCCAGTGGCATCCGTTGTTCTGCAATCCAGTGAAAATTGGACCTTAGCGGTGGGTGCCAACTCATTTTTGTACGAACAGGAAAAACTCTGGGGTCGATTTGCCGCCTTAGCAGTCTTAAGCGGCGTACCGATTACGGTGGTTTTCTTGCTGTGTCAGAAGTTTGTCATCGGCGGTCTAACCTCCGGTGGCGTTAAAGAATAATAAACCCCAGAAACTAATGCCATGAGTGAAGGTTCCGTTGAAATCAAAGAGTTGGTGAAGACCTACACAGATGACCGGGGTCGCCCGACGTTCACTGCGGTTAAGAATATCAGCCTGCCTATTCAGGACGGCGAATTTATGGTCCTCGTTGGACCATCCGGTTGCGGAAAATCGACCACCCTCCGGATGGTTGCCGGTCTAGAAAAGATCACCAGCGGGACAATCTCGATCGGCGGTCGCGTGGTCAACGAACTAGAACCGAAAGATCGCGGGATAGCGATGGTTTTCCAAAACTATGCGCTTTATCCGCACATGACCATCTTTAACAACATGGCTTTCGGCCTTCAATTGGCAAAGAAGAAGAGGGATTTCATTTCCGATACAGTCGGCCGCACCTCGAAGGCGCTTGGACTCGACCACATGCTGGAGCGCAAACCACACGCGCTGTCAGGCGGTCAACGCCAGCGTGTCGCGCTGGGTCGCGCCATTGTGCGTAGTCCGAAAGTCTTTCTCTTCGATGAACCGTTGTCGAACCTGGACGCCAAAATGCGCGTTCAGATGCGGTCCGAAATCTCGAAACTCCACGCCCAACTCGGTTCCACCATGATTTACGTCACGCACGACCAGGTCGAAGCGATGACCATGGGCGACCGGATTTGCGTGATGCGCGACGGCCTGATCATGCAGGTCGCCGATCCGTTGACCCTCTATCGGCAACCGGAAAATCTCTTCGTTGCCGGATTTATCGGGAGTCCCCCCATGAACCTCCTGAAAGGGAAAGTCCAGCGACGCGATGGCGGCCTGTTCTTTGTCGAAACTGCGGAGAAGAACGGCCTCACTTTCCCGTTGCAAGGCCGTCTGGAATCGCTCGCCGGGAAATTTGTCGATAAAGATATCGTTTTTGGGATTCGTCCGGAGCACTTGAGTGATGAGATCAAAGACGGCGCCGCGGCCCCCATCACCTCGACCGTCGAGATCGCTGAGCCGATGGGATCGGAGTCCTTGGTGTACCTCAAAGCCGGTACCGGAAATCTGATCGCCAGGATTCATGGTGAGCACCTGTATCATCTCGGCGAGCAGGTCACCGTTCAACTGAATATGGATAAGGTCAATCTGTTTGATGCAGCGACTGAAAATGTCATTCGATAGGCCTGCACATGCGTCAGATTCTTGACACCGAGCAATATGTTCAGGTTCCGCCGATGATGCTATCGGATCCGTTTTACCGGATCACTTACCTCATAAAGGAAGAGATTCGAAAATATAAATGGATCGAAGGTGAGAACGGTCGCGAGCTGACTTGGGAGCAGGCACGAAATGAATGGATGAAGAAGCATCGGGAACAGTACGAAAAATTTGTGCTGGAGACGCTTTCTTTCCCCGACGAGTAACGGATCGCATTCATTGGAGTGTCCTGTCCTCGAAATAGCGGTACCTGCAATTTTCGGGGACAGGACGCTAGCCCGAGAACGAAACGGTCAACTTTATAGGCGACCGGCCGGGGATTTTTACGCGAATGGCACTGAGGGTACCAACTTAAATCAGCACTGAAATTTTTCCGAGCTTTGCGATCGCGTCGGTTTTTCCGTGAAGGCACGGACCGGCGCGTTGAGATGTGACCTATCCAACGAATCCGTTGGTATTCTCACGTTTTCCTATGACTCCCTTATTTCAATGGCTTCAACACAGATCGGCAGGTGTGCTCCTGCATCCCACTTCGCTTCCGGGCTCAACCGGGATCGGTACCATCGGACGCGAAGCACGACACTTTGTTGATTTCTTGAGCGAGGCCGGGATGAAGATCTGGCAGGTCTGTCCCCTTGGTCCAACGGGGTTCGGCGATTCGCCTTACCAGTGTTTTTCCGCGTTCGCCGGCAACCCCTACTTTATCGATCTGGAGACCCTGGTGGGGCAGGGTTTGCTCAAAGACCACGATCTGGCTGATCTGAGGCGACTACCAGCAGATTCAGTCGATTACGGCGCTCAATGGGTTCTTCGCTGGCCAATCCTCAAGAAGGCATTCCACGCCTTCATTTCTGACGCTTCCCGAGCCGAAAAGAACGATTTTGCGGCATTCAAAAGATCGAAAAAGGAGTGGCTGGACCCTTACACGCGGTTCGTTGCACTGAAAGGAAAATTTGAGGGACGATCGTGGCAGAATTGGCCGTCAGAACTAAAGAACCACGCCAACGCGAAGAAATTGATCTCGAAGTCAGAGTTAGGGTTCGAAATGGAGGGCCAGGCATGGTGCCAATTTGAGTTCTTCCGCCAGTGGCTTTCGCTGAAGCAGTATGCAAATTCTCGCGGGATCCAGATCTTCGGCGATATCCCTATCTTTGTGGCAATGGACAGCGCGGACGCCTGGACCCACCCCAGCCTCTTCGAAATGGACTCTAACCTGAACCCGCGTGCCGTCGCGGGTGTTCCCCCGGACTATTTCGCCGCGGACGGCCAACTCTGGGGCAACCCGCTCTATGATTGGAAAAGACACAAAGCCACCAATTACGCCTGGTGGTTGGCACGGCTCCGAGCAAGCTTCGAACTCTACGACATCGTCCGGGTGGATCATTTCCGCGGGTTCGATGAATATTGCAAAATCCCCGCGAACGCGTCACACGCCCGAGAATATGAATGGGCGCCCGGTCCTGGACTAGATCTTTTTGAGTCCATTAGGGCGGAGTTTCCAGAAGCGAGACTTGTTGCCGAAGACCTTGGGATCATTACCGATTCGGTAAGAGACTTGGTCGTGGCGACCGGAGTGCCGGGCATGAACGTGCTCCAGTTCGGTTTCGAAGGCGCCTCGGAGTACCTACCGCACAACGGTATTCCAAACTCGGTCCTCTATCCCGGCACGCACGATAACGACACCGCCTGGGGCTGGTTCAGCAAACAATCGCAGCCGGTCCAGGATTTCTTCCGGCGTTACCTGCGGGTGCCGGGCGACGCTGTGCCCTGGGATATGATCCGAGTCGGCTACGCAGCGCCATCACGCCTCTTTGTGGTGCCAATGCAAGATCTGCTGAGCCTGGGAAGCGAGGCCCGGATGAACACGCCTGGACAGGCTGTCGGCAACTGGCAGTGGCGCCTTAGCCGGGAACAACTCGACAATCTCTGGAGCGGCAGCGCTGAATACCTGCAGGAACTCGCCAAGCTTTACGATCGCTGAGGGCCTGCGGCGTTCGGCGTTCACCGTTCGGCGTTCCGAGAAGAATAAGCACTAGCCTCGAACCGATGCCATGCGAGTCGAATTCTTCATCACATGGAAGCTGATGAATCCCCATCCGCGGAGCGGAAACCCGCCGTTCATTTGAACGCCGAACGCCGAACGGGTGACCGGTGAACGCCGCAGGCCCTAGCCCGGCAACGGATACTGGGAAGTCAATTCCTGGACCTCTGCGCGAACTTCCGACAACAGATTTTTATCGCCGCCCGAGGTTAACGCTTTGTCGATCAGGTCGGCGATCGCCATCATCTCCTCCTCCTTCATCCCGCGGGTGGTCACCGCCGGCGTGCCGATGCGGATGCCGCCTCCTTTGAAAACCGACTCGGTGTCGAAGGGAATCGAGTTCTTGTTCACCGTTATGCCAGCCTGGTCGAGAATCTCTTGAGCCTGTTTTCCGTTCATTTTTTTCGGGCGCAGATCCACCAGCATCAAATGGTTGTCGGTGCCCCCTGAAACCAGGCGATACCCTTTCATGTGCAAACTGGCCGCCAGCGCCTTGGCATTCAGAGTGATCTGCACCTGATAGTCCTTAAATCCCGGCTGCAACGCTTCGTGAAAACAGACAGCTTTTGCCGCGATCACATGCATCAGCGGTCCGCCTTGCACCCCCGGAAAAACCAAACTATCGATCGATTTAGCGTGTTCCGGCTTGCACATCACGACACCGCCTCGTGGTCCACGCAAACTTTTATGGGTGGTTGTTGTCACGAAATCAGCGATTCCCACCGGAGTCGGATGAATGCCTACTGCCACCAGACCGGCGATATGTGCGATGTCCACGAAAAGATAGGCACCCACCAGATCCGCGATTTCACGCATTTTCTTGAAATCAATCACCCTCGGATACGCCGAGGCTCCGGCGGTGATCATCTTCGGACGATGCTGCTCGGCCATCGTCGCCAGATGATCATAGTCGATCTGCTCAGTCTCCCGGTTTACGCCATAATGAATGACCTCGTAAAATCGACCTGAAAAATTGGCCTTGTTTCCGTGGGTCAAATGTCCCCCATGGGAAAGATCCATCGTCAGTATGCGATCTCCAGGTTGCAGCACACTGAAGTAAACCGCCATATTCGCCTGGCTGCCGCTGTGCGGCTGCACATTGACGTGCTCCGCTCCAAAAAGCTGCTTGGCCCGGTCGATCGCCAGTTGTTCCGCAACGTCCACATACTCGCAACCTCCGTACCAGCGCCGCCCGGGATAGCCTTCCGCATACTTGTTGGTTAGAACCGAACCCTGCGCTTCCATGACAGCTCTGCTGGTAAAATTTTCGGAAGCAATCAATTCGATATTCTCAAGTTGCCGTTTCCGCTCGTTCTGGATGGCTTGAAAGATAGCGGGATCGACTTGCTCTAAGCTGAGGTTTCCGGGCTGATTCATCGTTAAAGAGTCGGTGTTAAATTTTCCGTCGAGCGCGCCGCTATCGATAAATTTCAAAATGCCTGGGAGAGCACTTCGAATGATTTCGCGAGTCACTTCGTACGCTTCACGGCCCAACCCGATTGGATCAGAGACATCCAACGAAGGGGCGTAATCTTCGAATTCACGCAAAAGAAAAGTCTTTTCGGCTGCTTCCGGAAAAAGGTAATGAATCGATTCCATGTGGCTTCGCGTCATTGCAATGATGCAGGAAGCCTCGCCGACCAGCTCCTCGGAGAGAGGCAAACTCCGCAGTTTGGAGATGTCGATCCGGAGTTCAGCGAGAACCTCAATGGCATGAAGACTCGGGGGTTGACCAGGGAAAGTGCTGACGCCGGCGGAGCGCACCCGAATATCTGGCCGGTTCGCCACCATATGTCGGAACAACCCCTCCGCCATAGGACTTCGGCAGACATTCCCCGTGCAAACAAACAAAATATTCTTGAGCGCCATCAAAACACGCCAAGGTGACATGTCCGACATAGCAGTTCAAGCAGCGTCGGTGTCAGTTGTCGGTTGTCGGTTGTCGGTGGAGAGCAGAAGCGTGAGTTGATGCGACCAATTTTCTCGGCCCTTCCCCGTCCGTCCGGCTTCGCCCTGAAGTATTGCCCGCGCGGGACCGCATCTGTCGCTTTGTCGCCACTGACAGTGAAACCACGCCAAAGACACGCCACAATCAGACTGACACACTGACACACTGACACACTGACAACCGACAACTGACAACTGACAACTGGACGACAACTCGATTCCCCCTTGAGACGTGATGAATCCCAAGATAGCATGACGAGATTGAAATCTGATTCCGCTTCTGAGCATATTCAGGCCTTGTATCGACTCCTGCTGATTCGAACAGGACAGCGGATCCGGGCCGAGCGTGCTCTACGCGAGACTCTGACAGACTCACTCCAAAACACCCACCCCGCCCAGAACGGAACGGATTTCGCGGAGCTTTATCGGACCGCCTTGAAAATGCCTTCTGCCGTGGACGAACCGCTGGAAACAGACTTGGCCGGATGGCCGCTCGCCCTTCATCAATTGCCTGAGCCGGAGCGTTCGGCAATTACTCTATTTTATCTGGAGATTTTCAGCCCGCCCGTCTTATCGGAAATACTTGGCCTCACTATCGAGGAGCTGGCCAGACTGATCGGCGCCGCGAGGAAATCACTCGAAAGTCAGCAAACGAAATCAACCGCCACCTGACTCAATCTGGTATGGGGCAATCGCTTTTTTCTTTACTCAGACCTGCTTACGAAAGCACCCCGGAACTGGCCGCTGTCGCGTCACAGGCGCGCGCCGAGATCGAATCTTTCAATGACCTGAAACAGCAGATCGAGTTTGACGATAAAGTTGCGCAAGAACTCGCCTCCTTGAAACTGGCCGATTCACAGGCCGCAGCGTTTGCCAGCCTGTTGTCTGCACCGAGCGTGAATGCGCACTCGAAGGGAAACCTGATCGGGACAGCCAAACCGGATGAAACACGCGGAGAACCATCTCGAACTTCCTCCGAGGCTCAATCGAAGGAAGAGGAAGAAGAGGAGGAAGGGGAAGCGCCCACGCGAGCGCGTCCCCGCACGATCTTGTTCGCGGTTGGCGTGGGCCTGGTGGCGACTGTTTGCATGGTGATCTTTCTGATCTCGGACCGGCTCAACTCGTTCGAAGGCGCCGACCGCATAAGCGAACTACTCGATTCAGCGAACGATCTGACCGGAGATGAATTTGAAGCGGTAGAAACAAAGGCGGGAGATCTACAGGACTGGTTCTTCCTGAAGCACGGCCTGGAACACTATGCCGTCCCCAAACAGTTCGCGAACATCAAAACCGTCGGATGCCGCGTATTCAAGTTCAACGGGGCTACCGTTGCGCAGATTATGGCTGTCGCCGACAAAGAAATCCTTCTTTACATGTTTCCATCCAACGAGCTGGGCATCAAAATTCGAAAGGGAAAATGGGAGATTGTCGAAGACGAAAGGTGGGTTGGAGGTGTCACCGGGATCAACAACACCTGTTTTTTGGTCGCCTTCCAGGGAAACAAGGACGAGATGAAAGAGTTTCTCTCCAACGTCGCCCGCTAGTGTCCTGTCGCCGAAATATCATGCCTTTTGTTATTTCGGCGACACGGCACTAGGACTAGGGACCGTTCCCAACGCGAAAATCTCACCAGCGCTTTGGCCTCACGACATTTTCGCGATTGCTTCATCGATATGCGCTTGGATTCAGGCTTAAAGCAAATATATTGGGCGACGTATGGTCGAAGTGCTGGTCATCTTCGGCTTGGTGGGCTGGCTTTTCCTGACATTTCTGGAATCGTTGAGCAGGTTGCCTTTTTTTCCCGCGATTGTCATCGCAGCGGTTCTTTGCCCTGTTCTTATCAGCCGCGACTATCTGAAGCTGAGCCAGGCCTGGAAGTTGCGCGGACTTTCTGCGCAACGGGATCCTATCCCGCCTGAGCGTTTTTATTGGGTCTCACAAAAGCCCCGACTCCGCCGCATCATGCTCATCTTCGGTATCTTCAGTGCGTTCTCCTGGTGCAACGCAGTCGTGCTGCCTGCCTCGTCTGAAGTGGGCTTGGCGTCGATTGTCGGCTGGTTGAATGCATTGGTCGGTATATTGACGCTAAGCCGTGTGATCAGCGCCGCCATCCTGTTTTTTAAGGCCTCTCAATGGTTCGATGCCATGAGTCCCAAATTTGTCGGTCTTCTTCGTCAGGCAATGTACAAGCTCTCCGATAATTACGAGTA